>ERZ772935.323-NODE-323-length-19526-cov-8.727030_pt1 | contig 19526 bp, 18 predicted proteins | sample MGYA00511683_ERZ772935 | MGnify/ENA primary metagenome ERZ772935 (study PRJEB29015, sample SAMEA2738086) | human oral metagenome | biome: human oral; feature: human-associated habitat; material: saliva | place: China | collected 2228 ...
TAACTTTTTCAGCATTGATAACGATTACGAAGTCACCTGTATCAGTGTGTGGTGTAAATGTTGGTTTGTTTTTTCCGCGAAGTACGCTAGCAACTACTGCAGAAAGACGTCCAAGTGGCACATCAGTTGCGTCAACGACATACCATTTACGTTCAACTTGGCCTGGTTTAGCCATAAATGTTGTTTTGTTCATGATTTCTCCTATATATAGTTCGATTTTTGTTTACGGTGATGGGTGTTCCTTCCCATCGAAAAGTATTTGGAAGGTTCCGGGGCCTTTCAAATGGGGTAAACAATACCGTTTAACATAATATCAAAAAAACACGTCCAAGGCAAGTCATTTGGAGGTGTTTTTCTTTTATTTTTTGTATTTTTTTAGTCTCTCATTTTATAAGGTGTAAGACTAGAAATCATACCTAATTAACCTCTAAGGGGGTACAAATTAATCCTCAGATTCCCAAAAAAGCTGGTCTAAAGTTTTGTCCAGAGTTTTGCAGATAGCAATACACAGATTTATAGTCGGGTTGTAGTCTCCCTTTTCAATAGCTGAGATAGTCTGACGAGAGACTCCTATAGCATCTGCCAACCCCTGTTGAGTGAGATCCTTTGCTACACGAGCTGACTTCATTTTTAAATTTTTCATTCAAAAATCCTATTCTTCGTCTTCTAGTTCTTCCAAACGGTTTTTCTTGATTCTTTTAATAATAACCCAGCAGTCACAAATAAGGGTCAAACCCAATGTCAAAAATGCTACACTACTCATAAGATTCTTCCCTATCTTAAATGACTGAAATAGACTTAAGAGGCCCATTAGCAATATAAAAATTCCCAAAAAACACATTACCCAGGAAATTATAAGCATCTTCTTCTCAAGTTTTTTGTCTAGTAACCATGGATGCCCATTACGTGATACGCTGTGCACTACGACTACGCACATAGAACCAAAGAAGGTGATGAATAATAAGGACTGAGCTAATTCTAGGGAGTGTGTCTTAGCAGTAACCAGAATCGTTACAAATAGACCAAGCATAGCCACCCAATAACCTCCAGCAGCAGATTCCGCACTGATTAATCGAGTACGTTCATCCATCGTGCTAGCTACTTTTTTCTTTGACTTCTTCATTTTGTTTCCTCCATTTTCTAGATTCATTATAGCATTATTTTACGTTATGTCAAATATATCATTCATTTTGTATGGATTATCTTTTGATTTTCTATTAGTCTAGCATTTCAGAAAACAAAAAATCAGATAAGAAATCCTATCTGACACTTTTTCTATCTAGCTTCTTTACCAATCGTGAAGACGGCCAAGGTATCTGGTCCGACGTGGGTAGAAATAACTGGCCCAAGTGGCATAATGAGAACTTGCTCAATGCCGTCAACTGCTAACAATTGTTCTTTTAGATTCTCCGCCGCTTCAATATCATTGGCATAAGCAACAATCGCTGTGCTATGTCCAATATCCTGGGTAGCTTGTAGGACCATTTCTTTAATGGCTTTTTTACGTCCACGGATCTTGGCCAGAGGAACCAAATTGCCTGAAGCATCTAACCAAAGGAGAGGTTTAATATTAATCAAACTACCAATAATAGCTGAGCTCTTTGAGAGACGTCCCCCACGCATCAAATGGTAAAGATCGTCAACCAAGAAGTAAGTGCGTAATCTTGGCAAAATAGCCTCAATCATGGCTTTCGTTTCAGATAAGCTCTTACCTTGGTCACGAGCTTCTGCCGCCAAGATAGAGAGATAACCTTCCCCACCTGCTGCCGCTAGAGTATCTACAATCTCAATGACAGCTTCTGGGTATTCATCCAAAATCATGTCACGCGCCATAACAGCACTTTGATAAGTACCTGAAAGCACTGATGAAAAGGCAATATAAAGAAGGGCATCACCATTTTTGGCGTGACGACGAAAAACCTCTTCAAATTGACCAACATTCACTTGGCTAGTAGTCGGCTGACTGCCTTCTTGCATACGTTCTAAGAGACGGTCACTCGTTAAACGGTTAGGACCAACGGTCTCATAGGCAATATCATCAAGCGTAATGGTCAAACCAACGAGCTCTACCTTATTCTCCTGAGCCCATTTTTCATCTAGATCTGCTGTGGAATCTGTCAAAATGTTAAATGTCATATGTCCCTCTATTCTATTTCATTTAAAAGGTCCTGTAATTTCCCTAATTGTGCATCGTCCCATGGACGTAGTTTTGGTGTCTTTAAGTCAATATGTGCCGACATCTTGTCTAAGTCAGACTTAACAGTATTGACACGCTCTTCCAACTCACGCGCCGAAACACGCAAAGCTCCTTGTGAAAAGATAGCCCACTGTTCATTTAAGTCACTAGTTGCTACTTCAACTAAATTTTGAACAGTATTCATCTCAGCCGCTGCGCGCTCAATATAGCTATCTGCTGTCTCATCTTCCTCAGTAAAAATAACACTGATACGATACTGATCATAACGCTGACGACTTCCTGGAACAAACTGAGCATCAAACACACAGATAATATCAATATGTTCAAAGTTAGCATAATGATTGAGCTTACGAAGCAATGTTTCACGAGCTTCATCAAGCTGATTGGTCTTAAAGAGTTGACGGGTTTCTTGCCAAAAGGCAATCATATTATAACCATCAACTAGAAGTATTCTTTTTTTCATAGTTACAATCGGTTTCGATAAACTTCATACATGAGAACTGCTGCTGCCACACTGGCATTAAGGCTCTGCACATGACCACTCATGGGTATAGTAATCATCTCATCCACTTGTTTCTTGATGTTAGCAGAGATTCCCTTACCTTCATTACCAATGATAAGGGCAACCTTTCCAGCTGTGTTCCATTTATGAGATGGGGTGCCATCCATATCTGTTCCAAATACCCAGAAGCCTGCTTCTTTAAGTTTATCAAGAGTTTGGCTAAGATTGGTCACTCGGGCAATGGGAATATGCTCCACAGCCCCTGTTGATGTCTTGGCAACAACAGGTGTTACCCCCACAGCACGATGCTTAGGAATAATAACTCCTGTCACCTGAGTAGCATCAGCTGTACGTAGGATAGAACCAAAGTTATGAGGGTCGTTAAGTCCATCTAAAATGAGGACTAGAGGATTCTCCTCTTGCTCAGCCTTATCCATAATAACTGAGAGCTCAGAATAAGCGAACTCTGACACACGAAGAACAAAACCTTGATGCACAGCCCCACCTGTCATATCAGACAAGGTTTTCTTAGGTGTCCAAGAGATGGAAACCTTCTTTTCAGCTGCCAAGGCCTTAATGGCATCAACATTTTTCCCTCGAAGATCATCTTGAATATAGAGTTTATTACCAGTATTTGCTTCTAGACTCTCTGTTACGGCGTGCACACCATAAACAATGTCTAGACTTGATTCTTTAGTTGTTTTCATAAGCTAATTCTATCATAAAAAAAGCCCTCTTACGAGGGCAAAGCATGTTAAATAAATGTAATTGCTGCTAAGTAAAGCACTAGAAGAACGAGAACAACAGTTGCAGCAGCCAAAGCTTGCTTACCAATTGTATCTGGATCTGAGATTGATTCTGCAATCTTTCTCGCAGCTTGAGTAATGGTTTTACCTGCCGCTTGGAAGATATCAATTGAACCTGTGCTTGTTGAACTATTTCCAGAAATCGCTGAAGACCAACCACTCAAAACCTCAGCAATTTGTTCTGCTAATTGCTGTGTTAACGCTCTAGTTGTCTCAGCCAACTCATTAACAGCCGTAGCTTGTATATGATTGGCGGTTTCAGTGTAGCTATTTGCACTGGTATTATAAGTAACCGGTACAGTCGTTGTTGTCGTTGATGAATACTGATTCCTACGGTAACTATCAGGTGTCACTGGACGCTCACCTTCATTAAAGACACTGAAAGTCTGTGTCAGGTAATGAATATTGTTATTCGTATCAATCAACTCAAAGGTCATTTTATGAATACCAGTCGTTTGTTCTGCCAAATGGTAGGCACTCAAACCAGCATTGACCTCATCCAGAGTTCCTTCAACAAAGTAACTATGATGAATTTGTTTACCATCAAGGACTAGATTAAGCCCCTTAATCTTTTTACCTTCCATCTTGTTAACATCAAAATTGACGTTAAAGATTTCACCACGTGCTAAATAAAGAATGTCTGTATTCCCTGTAACAGCAGGTTGATCTTCAAGAAGCGCTCCAGTACTGTCTCGTTTTGGAACAACGGAATATACTTCAGAAGTGATTGGAGTCGCTAAGATTTCTGAGATGAGTCCATCCGTAAAGGTTACCTCTGACGAATAGGTCAAACTCTCACTTTGCAACATAGAAACCACTTCAGAAGTTTTAAAGACCTCAGAAGTTGATGATGAATCTTTCCAGCCAACCGTAAGGACAGTTAAGCTATCTTCTGAATTATTATTTAACTGACTCGTTTCTGGAGCCGTAGATGCAAGAGAGCTTGCAGTACTTGCAGACTCAGAAGCGACTTCAGAAGTTGCAATAGCTTGGCTAGTAGGAGTCGCACTTACAGATGTCGTATGAGAATCCAGTGAAGAATACTCTGATTTTTCAATAACTGCATGTGTATTTCCAGCAAGTTCAGATGTATATAGGGTGCTTTCACTCTTATACATTGAAGTCACAGCTTGAGACTCTGCAGTCGCTGTAGCCTCACGAGACTTATCATAAGTAAGCACAATATTTGGTTTAGCTTGTTCAGAATCAGATGTTGGATTTGCATCTCCTCGTTCAGACGCCGCTACTGATCGATCCTCACCAAAAGCTTGAGCTCGAGCCTCTTCTGAATGAGGTGTAGCCGTAGAAATACTAGACTCCACGATATCAACTTGAGAATGTACCTCAAGAAGCCCCTCATCTGTCTCACTTGAAGAGACAACCATCAGTGACGTTGAGGTCACTACTGAACTTACTTGACTCGCTGGCTCTGCCTTAGCTCCTACTGAAGAAAGATCAGCCTGAGGAGCAACTGGAGCCGGTGCCTCACTATTAACATAATCTATTTTAGCTTCATCAGGTTTTACCTGAACTTCATCTGCTTTACCTGTTTGAAGCGTAAAACTAGATAAAATCAAAGCAGCAAAAGTTGTATAGAAAACTTTTTTCTTAGCTATTTCCATTCACCTCCTCATTTTTTATGGCCTCATTTACTAATATTATAGACTTTTTTTTTACTTTCTGTCAAATTAGTTTTATTAAAAAACGCTATAATATCGGGGTTTTACACGTGTCAGACATCCCTTAACTTTCTCATTTTCAAGGTGCTAAATATTAGTTTCATCTTATTTTTCATTATCAAGACGCTGAATTACTTTGATTCTCAAATAATCTAAATTTTGAAATTCTGGCTAACTGTTACAATTTTTATAGCCTTTAAATAACAAAAATCCTGCTCTCGGCAGAATTTTTAGATTTCTTTTTCAACTTCGTCAATACACCAAGCAATCAGTTCCTCTAAGCGAGCGATATCCTCTGTCATATGAAGATAGCCCATGACTGCTTCGAAGCCTGTTGACATTTTATAGGTAATAACATCTGTATTTTTAGCCTTGGTATGGCTATTCGCATTACGACCTCGTTTATAGATATCTAGCTCTTTTTCAGTCAAAAGCTCTTGCTCTAGCATTTTTTCAATGAGACTAGCCTGGGCCTTTGCCGACACATAGCGTGTAGCTAGACGGTGCAATTGATTTGGCTTGGTCTGACCTTGAAAAATCAGGTGACGGCGAATGTACAAGGAATAAACAGCATCTCCCTCAAAGGCGAGAGCAATACCATTAATAAGGTTGACATCAAGATGTTTAGTCACGTGTCCACCTCACGCCCTCCTTGGTATCAAGAAGTTTGATACCTTGAGCAGCTAACTCATCACGAATGCGGTCTGCAGTCGCAAAGTCCTTGTTAGCACGCGCCGCTTGACGCTCTTCAATGAGTTTTTCGATATCTTCATCAAGGACTTCTTCTTCGAAAACAATACCGAAGACTTGGAGCATTTTTTCAAAAGCATCCTTAACGGTTTGGTCATAATTGCCTGAATTAATCCATTTGGCCATGTCAAACAGAACAGTCACACCATTCGCTGTATTAAAGTCATCATCCATAGCTTCTTGGAAGGCTTCAAGATAAGTTTGCAACTCATCTTGATTCACCTGATCTGTCAATGGAAGACTGTGGGTGTTTTTCAAATACTTAAGATTGACTTCAGCATCATGAATAGCTTTTTCAGTAAAGTTAATTGGCTTACGGTACTGTTGTGTTGCTAGGAAGAAGCGAAGCACTTGACCATCGACTGTCTTAAGCATATCATGAACCGTTACAAAGTTACCTAAGGATTTTGACATTTTCTCATTGTCCACATTAACAAAACCGTTGTGCATCCAGTAGTTGGCGAATGTCTTGCCAGTTTTGGCTTCTGATTGGGCAATTTCATTGGTATGGTGTGGAAACTCAAGGTCTGCCCCTCCACCATGAATATCGATAGTATCTCCAAGGATTTCAGTCGCCATTACAGAACATTCGATGTGCCAACCAGGACGACCAGGTCCCCATGGGCTGTCCCAAGAAACTTCTCCCTCTTTGGCAGCTTTCCAAAGGGCAAAATCCAGAGGATTCTCCTTACGTTCTGTTTCAGCATCCGTACGTCCGCTTGCACCAATTTCAAGATCTTCCAAGGTCTTGTTAGCCAATTTAGCATAGTTGTTTGACTTAGCTACTCGGAAGTAAACATCACCTTCAGAGACATAGGCGAATCCTTTGTCAACCAAGGTCGACACAAATGCAATGATTTCATCCATGTAGTTAATAACACGTGGATTTTGTGTCGCTGGTTTGATGCCAAGTTGTCCGGTATCTTCCATAAAGGCCGCGATAAACTTGTCCGACAATTCCTTAGTTGAAATACCAGCTTCATTAGCTGCCTTGATAATCTTATCATCTACATCCGTAAAGTTGGAAATATAGTTGACTGTATAGCCACAATACTCAAAATAACGACGAATAGTATCAAAAGCTACTGCTGAACGGGCATTTCCGATATGAATATAATTGTAAACCGTTGGTCCGCAGACATACATATTGACAACATTTTCTGTCAAAGGTACAAAATCACGGAGCGAACGCGTCATCGTATCATAAATTTTAATCACTTGAGATTCCTTTCAATTAACTGGAAACTATTTTTTATCCTTGATATGGTTTAGGTACAAACACAAGAGTATAACGAGAATGATAATCCAAATAGCCGCAACTAGCTGACCTTGAGCCAAGAGAGACATAGCTGAAAGGAAACTCCCAACTATATAGAAGACCAAAAAAGGATTGTTTTTGAATAAATTTTTCATAACTCAAGTATTACTTGTGACGTTGCTTAAAAACAAGACCAGCCCATAAAAGAGCAATGCAAAACCACAAGGCTGCCATGCTATAGTCTGCTCTATGTAAAGCAATGTAAACAAGGGCAAGAGGGCCCACGACCGTCAATCGAGTCACCTTTGAACTAAAAAGTTTCATCGTTTCCTTTCCTTATAGCCGTGATGAGTGGAAGCTAGCTGCTTTTAGAAGGTCTTCTAGTTTTTCGCTATAGTATTCACGACCTTCTTCAATATCGTGGATAACTTCTTCGTCCTTTTGACCATGAACACGCACAACCTTAGCAGGAACACCAACGACTGTAACATCTTCTGGGACATCCGCAACAACCACGGCTGCCGCCCCCACCTTAGCATTCTTTCCAATCTCAATAGGGCCTATGACCTGAGCATGGGCTGAAACCAAGGCACCCTCACGAACGGTTGGGTGACGTTTTCCGACATCTTTACCAGTACCACCTAAAGTGACACCGTGGTAAAGCATAGCACCCTTCTCCACAACAGCTGTCTCACCAATGACAAGGCCTGAGCCATGGTCAATGAAAACACCTTCAGCAATCTGAGCCCCTGGGTGAATCTCAATCTGAGTCCAAAAGCGCCAAAACTGACTATGCATACGCGCTAAGAGTCGACAATGGTGGCGCCAGAGAAAATGTGAGATACGATGGGCAGCCAAGGCTTTTAATCCAGGGTAGGTTAAAAGAACCTCCAGACTCGTCCGAGCTGCTGGGTCATTTTTCTTTACTATATCAATACTTTCTTTCCACCAACCCATTTAGGTCACTCCTTACATCATTATTGCTATTATTGTTTGTTGTGGCCCTATTATTTCTTTAAAGTGGAAAGCTGTAAACACTAGGTCTACTCGCTATCCCCCTCAAAATAAGACCAATCGACTAACTCAGGTTGCTCATCAAACGGATTGATGACAATACCTTGAACCTTATCCAACTCATTTTCACCTGTTGAAGGCTGGTAAATTTCTGACAGTGGCCATTGTAAAATCGTCCCTTTAGCCTTACGGAAAGGTAGGCCAAAAGTTTCGTTACCGTACCATTTTGCAAAGCTCGTTAAGTTCGTAAACACAGGCACATAACTCTGTCCCTCTGCATTCGACATGGTCGCAAAGAGACGGTCATCCTGGCCATCTTCCTCACGTTTATGAATGAAGGCTGGAACAAGATAAATCTTATCTTTAGGATCTGCCTTTTGATTTTCCTCACCCAAAAGATTATTAAGGGTCTGAGTGAAATAGTTGATAAACTGGATGAGTTCACTGCTTGCAAAAAGAGTGGTATTCGAGAAGTCACCATCCTCTTTTAAATTGAAAGCAAGACCAAAAAGTTCTGCCTGAACCAGTTGTGTTAGGATATCCAAGCTTGAACGTTTTATCCAAGTCTGTTCTCGAGCACTCTCTTGAGTAGATTTGAAAGATTGTAGGTCCTGTTCGTTGGTGAAGACAGGAACAACCTTCTTTCCTTCCACTTCAACTGCGTAGAGGTCTTGGGCAGCCAAGACGGGAGTACGTTGTAGATGATTAACCAAAGCCAGACTGGTCAAAAAGTGGTCTGGTTCCTTTAAAAATTCTTTTAGAGTTTCATCAAAAGCTTGCAATTCTTGATTTTCTGTCATTCTTCTATCTGTTCTTTCGTTTCTGATTTATCAGGATTTTTCGGTGCTTCACCACTTTCATTATGGTGGCGTGGTTTATGATGAGAACGACGGCGGTGACGATGCTCTCCTCCATTTTCCCCATCCTCAAGTTTTTCAGGCTTAGGAAGCAAGGCCTTGATTGAGGCATCGATACGTCCTTTTTCATCGATTTTGATAATCTTAACAGTTACCGTACCCCCAACTTTAACCACATCTTCGACATGCTCAGTACGTTCCCAAGCTAGTTCTGAGATATGGATGAGAGCATCTGTCTTATTGAAAAGGTGGACAAAGGCACCGAACTTTTCAATACGCACAACGGGTACAGTGTAAACTTCACCAACCTTAGCTTCACGTACAAGATTAGAGATGATGGTTTTAGCACGGTTAATGGCATCCTGATCACTAGAGAAAATCTGAACAAGACCTTCTTCATCAATATCAATTGTGACACCAGTCTCAGCGATAATCTTGTCAATAGTTTCGCCACCTTTACCGATGACAACCTTGATCTTGTCAACAGGAATCTGAATGCTATCAATCTTAGGTGCTGTTGGTGCCAATTCTGGACGTGGCTCAGCGATTGCTGACTCAATAACATCAAGAATTTCAAAACGAGCTACCTTTGCTTGAGCCAAAGCCTCTTCGAGAATGGCAGGTGTAATACCTGAAATCTTAATATCCATCTGAAGAGCTGTAATTCCTTGACGTGTACCAGCTACCTTAAAGTCCATATCTCCAAAATGATCTTCCAAACCTTGAATATCAGTTAGGACAGTGTAGTTAGTACCATCTGAGATAAGTCCCATGGCAATACCTGCAACAGGTGCCTTAATCGGTACACCACCAGCCATAAGAGCCAAGGTTCCTGCACAAATAGAAGCTTGTGAGGAAGAACCATTTGACTCCAAGACTTCTGCTACCAAACGGATAGCATAAGGGAACTCTTCGACACTTGGGAGAACCTGAGCAAGGGCACGTTCACCCAAGGCTCCGTGACCAATCTCACGTCGACCTGGTGCACCGTAACGCCCTGTCTCACCCACTGAATACTGAGGGAAATTATAGTGGTGAAGGAAACGTTTCTTATACTCTGGATCCAAACCATCAACAAGCTGTGTATCACTCATAGGTGCCAAAGTCAAAACTGACAAGGCTTGAGTTTGACCACGTGTAAAGAGACCTGAACCATGAACCTTAGGAAGAAAGTCAATCTCTGCGTCCAAAGGACGGATTTCATCCACACGACGGCCATCTGGACGAACCTTGTCTTCTGTAATCAGACGACGCACTTCAGCATGTTCCATCTGCTCGAGGATTTCTGCTACATCACGCAGAATGGTTTCCTTATCTTCATCTTCTGCAAAGCGTTCTTGATAAGAAGCGAGGACCTCTTCTTTTACAGCCTGGGTTGCTGCTTCACGCGCCAGTTTTTCTTCCACCTGAACAGCCTTAGCTAACTGATCATAATAAGCCGTTTCGATTTCGACTTTCAAATCAGCATCAACTTGGAGAAGTTCAACCTCAGCCTTTTCCTTACCAACAGCTGCAACGATATAATTTTGGAAATCAACCAACTCTTGAATAGCCTCATGTCCCTTCAAGAGTGCTTGCAACATAATATCCTCAGACAATTCCTGAGCACCCGACTCTACCATATTGATAGCTTCCTTGGTACCTGCCACTGTCAAGTCTAAAAGTGAAATTTCCTTATCCGCTGCACTTGGGTTGATGATGAAATCTTCTGCGGCATAGGCCACTTGAACCCCAGCAATCGGACCATTGAAAGGAATGTCAGAAATAGAAAGAGCTAAAGAGCTGCCAAACATAGCTGCCATCGGAGCACTAGCATTCTCATCATAAGAGAGGACGGTGTTAATGACTTGAACTTCATTTCGGAAGCCTTCCGCAAACATAGGACGAATAGGACGGTCAATGAGGCGAGCAGTCAACGTGGCATCTGTTGAAGGACGACCCTCACGCTTGTTAAAGCCCCCCGGGAACTTACCAGCTGCATACATTTTTTCCTCATAATTAACCTGTAAAGGAAAGAAATCTGCAGTTGCCATCTTTTTAGACATAACAGCTGTTGATAATACCGTTGTATCTCCATAACGCACGACGACAGCACCATTAGCCTGCTTGGCTACCTGCCCAACTTCAACGACAAGCGGGCGTCCTGCAAAGGTCATCTCAAAAGTTTGTTTAGCCATGTTTGATCCCTCTTTTTATCCATGACCAGCTCTTATAAAAACGAACCGGTCAACTTTATGTCATTCATTTGATATAACTTTCATTTTACCATAATATAGTCAAAAATGGCAGAGCTCCGGCATAAGTTAGCACCCAAGTCTCCCTTTCTCTCAGATATTTAAGTCGTTTTGTGATATAATAAACACTTATGAGAGACAAAGGAATGACTATGAAAAAATTACAACACATCATTATGATTGCCTTAATCTTACTAGGCCTAGTAACACCTGCTCTAGCACAAGAACAGACAGATAACTTCAATGTTTCCGCTAAACATGCGATTGCTATCGAAGCAACTACAGGGAAAGTCCTCTATGAAAAGGACGCCACTACTCCTGATGGTGTGGCTTCAATGACTAAAATCCTAACAGCCTACATGGTCTATAAAGCAGTTGACCAAGGAAAAATTACCTGGGACACTGAAGTCGATATCTCAGACTATCCTTTCAACTTAACCGTTGATTCAGAAGTTTCAAATGTCCCACTAGATTCCCGAAAATACACTGTTAAACAGCTCCTAGATGCCACCCTCATTTCCAGCGCTAACAGTGCCGCTATTGCTCTAGCTGAAAAAATCTCAGGATCAGAGAGTGCCTTTGTTGACACTATGACAGCCCAACTCAAAGAATGGGGCATTACAGATGCTAAATTATTTAACGCTTCTGGCCTAAACAATAAATACCTTGGGGATAACCGCTATCCTGGCTCTAAAGCAGATGACGAAAATACTATGAGTGCTCTAGATGTTGCCATTATTGCAGACCACCTCATCAAAGACTATCCTCAGGTACTTGAAATCACCAAGCAAACCGAAACTGACTTCGAAGGTGACAACAAATTAACGACGCACAACTACATGTTGGAGGGACAAGACAACTACCGTGAAGGCGTTGATGGACTCAAGACTGGAACAACTGAACTTGCAGGAGCATCCTTTGTGGCCCACTCCAATGAAAATGGCATGAGTTTGATTACCGTTGTCATGAATGCAGATAATGGTGGAGAAGATGAAGCTGCCAGATTCACAGCCACAAATGAGTTGCTAGATTATGTGACTCAAAACTGGGAAATCAAAACCCTCAACACCAAAGGACAAATCGTCAAGAAAAATGATATTAAGGTAGCCGATGGAGACAGTCAAACCATCTCTGCTAAGCTCGAGTCAGACCTTACAGTCGTTCAAAAAATAAACAGCAAAAATGATACTGTTAAAATCAAAGCAAAAACTATAACAGCACCTATCAAAAAAGGTGACACTATTGGAACAGCGACCTTTGATGATAAGGATCTCGTTGGAACAGGTTACATCTCTGATCCACCTCAAATTTCTGTAACAGCCAACCAATCTATCAAGAAAAGTTTCTTCTTAAAAGTTTGGTGGAACCATATCGTTAATTTCTTTACAGGAAACAAGTAAACACAAAACTACCTTTTAGCTATCAAAAGGTAGTTTTATCTTGCCTTAAAAATTAGTCCTGTAAGTAAAAGCCCCTTCTCAACACCTTAAGTTCCTCTCAAAATGTGGTATAATAAATATCCAAAACACATGAAGGAACAAACCATGAAAAAACTGATTACGCTTATGATGACCTTCTTACTCTGTCTGGGAAGCGTAGCCCCTGCTTTTGCAGCAGATAAGAAAAAAGGATATGATGCCGCAGCCAAACATGCCATCGCTGTCGAAGCTACTACTGGCAAAATTTTATACGAAAAAGATGCAACCACTTCTACAGGGATTGGCTCTATTACCAAGCTCCTAACAGCCTATATGGTTTATAAAGCGGTAGATCAGGGAGACCTCAAATGGAACAGCAAGGTTGATATTTCTGACTACCCATTTGAACTAACTGTCAGTGCCGGAGTATCTAATATTCCACTAGATGCCCGCAAATACACTGTCAAACAACTTCTTGACGCAACTCTTATTTCCAGTGCCAACAGTGCATCTATTGCTCTAGCAGAGGAAATCGGAGGAACCGAAAGTAAGTTTGTCGACATGATGAAAGCCCAACTTAAAGATTGGGGTATCACTGATGCCAAGATTGTCAATGCCTCTGGTCTCAATAATTCTTACTTAGGTGACAATATCTATCCAGGCTCTAAATCAGACGAAGAAAATACCATGAGTGCTAAAGATGTTGTTATCATTGCACAACACGTGGTGAAAGAATACCCTGAAATCCTCGATATCACTAAAAAAACTGAGGCTGATTTTGATGGTGTTAACAAACTTAAAACCTTCAACTATATGCTTAAGGGACAACCTAGTTACCGTAAAGGGGTGGATGGCCTAAAAACGGGAACCACTGATTTAGCCGGTGCTTCCTTCGTGGCCCACTCAAATGAAAGTGGTATGAGCATTATTACAGTCATTTTGAATGCTGATAATACCGATACTGATGACTACGCCCGTTTTACTGCAACCAATGACCTACTTAATTACGTGGTCTATCATTGGGAAAGTAAGACCATTGCCAAAAAAGGACAAGCCATCGGTAAAAGTCAAGCCCATGTTATTGATGGTAAATCTAAACAAGTCACTGCTGTCGCTAAGTCTGACTTTAATATCATCCAAAAAATAGATGCTAACAATAGTAAACACATTAAAGTCACTACAAATCAAGTCCAAGCCCCCGTCAACTCAAGTAACAAGGTTGGAACGGCTACCTTTGAAGATAAGTCACTTGTAGGAGAAGGTTACTTGCCTAACCAAGGTATGCCTAGCATGGAACTGGTTGCTGGTAAAGAAGTTAAGAAAAGCTTCTTCCTCAAGGTCTGGTGGAATCACTTTGTCAACTTTGTCAACGAAAAACTCTAATCATTACAGTCGAGCTTTGCTCGGCTTTTTCTTTTACCCCAACTTTACAGAAAGATTGACTCTATCTTGACTCCTATTGACACAACAAAAAGACAAACTACACCTGTAATCTGTCTTTTTGTTTGATTTTTACACTACTGTAAAGGTTAATTTATCTTTCGAGCAGCCGATTTTAAGAGTTTGTCCACTAACTACTTGGCCACCTAGTAAGAGCTCAGATAACTTATCCTCCACCTGAGTTTGAATCGTGCGACGTAATGGACGAGCACCCATCTCAACATCATAGCCATCTTTAGCTAAATGCTTGAGGGCAGCTGGTTGGAATTTCAAGTCAATCCCTTTTTCAGCCAAAGCTGATACCAACGGTTTCACCATAATCTTGACAATCTCACGAAGTTGCTCTTCCTCAAGACTATGGAAGACAACCTTCTCATCAATACGGTTGATAAACTCTGGACGGTAGGCCTTCTTAAGTTCTTCCATAATACGTGACTGCATAGCTTGGTGATTATGAGAAATGTCTTGGGCTCCAAAACCAACGGTCTTATCATCACGAAGAGCAGTCGCTCCCAAGTTAGAAGTCATAATGATAATGGTATTTGAGAAGTCAACTTTACGACCTCGACTATCCGTCAAGACACCGTCATCCAAAACCTGTAAGAGAATATTGAAAATATCTGGGTGAGCCTTTTCCACCTCGTCAAAAAGGAGAACTGAGTAAGGCTTATTGCGAACTTTCTCTGTTAATTCACCACCCTCATCATATCCAACATAACCTGGAGGAGCACCGTTAAGTCGGCTAGCCGCAAATTTTTCCATGTATTCTGACATGTCAAAGCGAAGCAAAGCTGACTCATCATCAAAGAGAACTTCCGCCAAAGCCTTGGCCAATTCTGTCTTACCAACACCAGTAGGGCCAAGGAACATAAAGGAACCAATCGGGCGTTTTCCGGTACGAATACCTGACTGGTTACGACGAATAGCACGACTAATCGCCGAAACTGCTTCATCTTGACCAATAACACGTTTGTGAAGCTCTGCTTCCAGATTCAAGTAACGCTTGCTATCTGCCTGAGTCATCTTCTCAACAGGAATACCTGATAGACGACTAAGGGTTTGCATAATCTGATCTGCATCTACCAAGGCAGGTTTTGGTAATTTTGCTTTTTGGCTAGCCTTATATTGTTTAACAGCAGCCTTCATATCACCAGATAGAAGTGCTTCATCCAAAGGCGTTATCTCACGTTTGGCTTCTTTTTTGATACAACCTTGAACAGTTGCACTCGCTTCATCTAAAAGGTCAATGGCAGAGTCAGGCAAGTTTTTACTCGTCAAATAACGATGTGCCGCCTTGACCGCTGTCTCAACCGCTTCATCAGTAATCGTTACACGATGATAGTCTTCATAAGACGAACGTAGGCCTTTTAGAATATCAATCGCCTCAGCTACACTTGGCTCCTCAATTGTAATCTTAGCAAAACGGCGAGAAAGAGCTGCATCTTTCTCAATATGCTTTTGATACTCTGCTTGAGTGGTAGCTCCAACCATATGAAGAGTTCCACGTGCTAGAGCAGGTTTCAAAATATTTGCCGCATCTAAGGTACTATCAATACCTGAACCAGAACCGATAATCGTATGCAATTCGTCAATAAAGAGAATGATTTTTCCATCAGCTTCAATCTCATCAATGATTTGATTCATACGTTCTTCGAAATCACCACGGAAACGTGTTCCTGCAACCACACTCATCATATCAAGCTCTAAGATACGCATATCAGCCAGCTCAAAAGGTACTTCGCCTGAAGCAATACGCTGTGCCAAGCCAAGCGCAAGTGCCGTCTTACCAACACCTGCTTCACCTACAAGAACTGGGTTATTCTTCGTTTTACGACTCAAAACCTGAATCATGCGTGAAATCTCTTTCTCACGTCCAATAACAGGATCAAGAGCACCTGATTCGGCTACTGCCGTTAAGTCTTTGGTATAATCTGACAGTTCCCCAGTAGAAGATTGAGGAGGCTGCATCATATTAGCAAAATTTCCTGATGCCTTTGATTTTTTAGGCTTACGAAGGTCATGAATGGCCTTCAAATCTTGCTTACTAAGACCTGCGTAACGCTCCAAAGAACGTCGTAAATCGATAATACGAGGCTTATCGCTGTCATCCTTATATTGAAAACCAGCAACTTCAAGGAGACGACAAACCATCAAATCCTTATGAAGGAGAAAGGCCATCAATACATGTTCAGACCCTACCTCTACAGCACCAGTCACACCAGCAATTCCCTCTGCCTCTTGCAACATAGCCTCTAAAGCATGCGACTGTGCACGTAAATCGATAATATCTGATTCAGACAAGTCTTTTGGACTTTTCTCCATCGCTAGTACAGCGGCTGTCTCAATCTCTTCCGCACGAATACGGTCCTCAAAATCAGTAAATGTTAGGTAGGCTACAGATCCTGGAACTTCAACCATAGCCAGAAGCACATGCCAAGTCTCCAAGAAAGGACTTCCAAAACGCTCTGCCTCAAGCTGAGCACGATGGAAAATGGCCTGCATTTTTCTTGAATATGTCGTCATCTAATTTCCTTTTCTATCCAATCTAAGTAAAAGTGAGCGTAAAATACGCGAACGAATCGCAGCTGAATCCTCACCCAGAATGTCATCACTAGCAGTCGCTAAAATCAAGTTACCCTCACGTTCGGTGATGATTTTCTCATCAAAAAGCAACTGGATTAAGTCTGTAAAGACCTGCTCGCTGAGCTCATCTGCTAAATTTTGAAGCAAATCATTAATCATGTGGTGTTTGTCGGAGAATCTAACCTTGACGATACGAATATAACCGCCGCCACCACGCTTACTCTCAACAATGTAACCACGACTCTCTGTAAAACGAGTCTTAATAACATAGTTAATCTGACTCGGTACAACTTGAAAAGTATCTGCTAAGTTCGAGCGTTGAATCTCAGCAATTCCAGACTGGCCCAGCAATTCTTTAATATATTCTTCTATACTATCTGATGTATTTCTTGCCATCTTAATTCCTCCAGTCTAATTTGACTATAACTGACTATTATTATACCAAAAATGTCAGCTCATGGGAAACTATACCTTCAAAAAGCTTTTTAAAGTTGTCATTAGAGACCATATAAGATACAATAAATAAGACTAAAATATTAGGTAACTTAAGGTGTTTGATTCAAATTTTCTATCCACTTTAACAGGCTGAGACCCACCTAATCCAACAAGTACTTTCTAGCACTTTCGCAGTAGTATTAGTCTTATCACTCTCGATAAAGCTCATGTCATTTTGAGTCTTATCTCTTATTTTATTCCCTTATGAAAGGTTACTCATGAAATACATCATTGCACTCTTAATCTCTATGATTCCTTTGGTTGAGCTCCGTGGAGCCGTTCCTGTTGCTATCGCCTCAGGTATCCCTTGGTGGCAAGCCCTAATTCTTTGTGTCATTGGGAACATGATTCCAGTTCCAATTATCTTCTTCTTCGCCCGCCGTGTCCTCGAATGGGGGGCAGATAAACCTCTAATTGGTGGCTTCTTTACCTGGTGTCTTAAAAAAGGTCACAGTGGTGGCCAAAAACTTGAAAAAGCTGCTGGAGATAAGGGTGTCTTCTGGGCCCTTCTCCTTTTTGTGGGAATTCCGCTTCCAGGAACAGGAGCTTGGACTGGTACCCTAGCAGCATCTATCCTAGATTGGGACTTTAAACGTAGTGTTATTGCTGTTATGCTTGGGGTTATCCTTGCAGGTATCATCATGGGAACACTCTCTCTTCTACTTGGTGTAAATACCTTCGCTCATTAATTACTTTTTTCAACGTCTGGGGCATGCTCAGACGTTTTTTTAATAGCAACAAAAAAGAAGTTACGATTCATTCACGTAACTTCTTTTCTTTTTATCTAGCAACTAGAATTAGTTGTTAAGAGCTGCTGCCATTGTAGCTGCAACTTCTGATTCAAAGTCGTTAGATGCTTTTTCGATACCTTCACCAACTTCAAAGCGAACGAATTCTACTACTGAAGCGTTTACTGATTCAAGGTAAGCTTCAACTGTTTTGCTGTCGTCCATGATGTAAACTTGAGCAAGAAGTGTGTATGCTTGGTCAACTTTAGTGTTGTCAAGCAAGAAGCGGTCCATTTTACCTGGGATAATTTTATCCCAGATTTTTTCTGGTTTACCTTCAGCAGCCAACTCAGCTTTGATATCTTCTTCAGCTTGAGCAAGAACAGCATCAGTCAATTGAGCTTTAGAACCATATTTAAGGTGTGGAAGAGCTGGTTTGTTAACCATAGCACGGCTTTCGTTATCTTGATCGATAGCGTGGTTAAGTTGTGCCAATTCATCTTTAACAAATTGTTCGTCCAATTCAGTGTATGAAAGAACAGTTGGTTTCATCGCTGCGATGTGCATTGAGATTTGTTTTGCAAGAGCATCATCTCCACCTTCGATAACTGAAACAACACCGATACGTCCACCGTTGTGTTGGTAAGCTCCGAAGTGTTGTGCATCAGTTTTCTCAACAACTGCAAAACGACGGAATGAAATCTTTTCACCGATAGTAGCTGTAGCAGTTACGTATGCAGCTTCAAGAGTTTCACCTGAAGGCATAGTCAATGCAAGTGCTTCTTCGTTGTTAGCTGGTTTACCTTCAGCAATTACTTTAGCTGTTTCGTTTACCAACTCAACGAATTGAGCGTTCTTCGCAACGAAGTCAGTTTCAGCATTAACTTCAACAACTGCTGCAACGTTACCGTTAACGTAAACACCAGTCAAACCTTCAGCTGCAACACGGTCAGCTTTCTTAGCTGCTTTAGCCATACCTTTTTCGCGAAGCAATTCAATCGCTTTTTCGATATCACCTTCAACTTCAACCAATGCTTTCTTAGCGTCCATGACACCAGCACCAGATTTTTCACGCAACTCTTTAACAAGTTTAGCTGTAATTTCTGCCATTTTGATTCTCCTATATTTTTTAAAAATAGGAGAGCCGGGCTAAGCCCCGCCCTCCTAGGTAATTACTATTTATATGAATTAAGCGTTGTCGCCTTCAACAACTTCAACGATTTCTTCGATTGAGTCTGCTTGAGCTTCTGAAGCTGCAAATTCTGCTTCAACTGCTGCTGCATCTTCACCTTGACGTCCTTCGATGATAGCGTCAGCCAATTTAGCTGTGATCAATTTAACAGCGCGGATAGCGTCATCGTTAGCTGGGATGATTACATCGATATCATCTGGATCAGTGTTTGTGTCAACCATCGCTACAACTGGGATACCCAATTTTTTAGCTTCTTTAACAGCGATTTGCTCTTTATGTGGGTCAACTACGTACATTACATCTGGGATACGAGGCATGTCTTCGATACCACCCAAGAATTTTTCAAGACGTGCACGTTGTTTGTTAAGAAGTG
>ERZ772935.324-NODE-324-length-19388-cov-4.086846_pt1 | contig 19388 bp, 11 predicted proteins | sample MGYA00511683_ERZ772935 | MGnify/ENA primary metagenome ERZ772935 (study PRJEB29015, sample SAMEA2738086) | human oral metagenome | biome: human oral; feature: human-associated habitat; material: saliva | place: China | collected 2228 ...
AAGGACGCCTCCGGCCGCCGCGTGCTACTGAGTGAACCGAACCCCATGATTTTCGCGGGAACCCTGCAGGAGCACCTGCGCCTGGGTACCGTGCCGAACCCCGACGAGGAGCTGGCACAGGCAAAGGACGAGGAACTGCTGAAGATTACCGACTCCCGCGAAATCGCCTACCGACTGGGCGGACGCAACCCCGAAGACTACTTCGCCGCCCGCATCACCAGCGAAGGTGCGAACCTCTCCGGTGGTCAGCGTCAGCGTCTGGCACTCGCCCGCGCACTCGCACAGGATGCGCAGGTGCTCATCCTGACCGAGCCGCTGAACTCCGTGGACGAACCCAGCCAGCGCTACATCTACGATGCGATGGAAACCCAGATCGGTAGCGACCGCCTGCCCGTCGGCTACCCCGGCCTGCTGCAGGATTTGGAGCAGGTCTACGTTGTCTCCACGACCGCGGAGACAACCCGCCGCATGGAACGCGACGGCTACCCGGCCGCCGACTCGGGAACTCCCTCAACTACTCAGAATCAGGAGGTGAACTAGCATGGCAAAGCAGCTCCCCATCGAAACCCCCGCCTACGTGGCACGCCGCATGTGGAACTACCTCGCGGCGCATAAGGGGCGAGCCCTCTACACCTTCGTCATCTACATGGTCAGCACCCTCATGGGTGCGGTAGTGCCCCTGCAGATTGGTGCCACCGTGGACGACGTGGTGGCGGGCAAGTTCTCCAGCTACCCGTGGCAACCGATTCTGATTATCCTGGCGGCGTTCATTGTGCAGGCGATAACCCTCATGGTCTCCTCGTACAGTGCGGCGCGATTGGGTGCGCTCGTCACCCGTGACGCCAACCAGGACACCCTCGACGGCACCCTCGACCTGGACGCACGCACCGTGGAAGAAGCCGGTAGCGGCGACCTGCTGACCCGCGTGACCGACGACCTCTCCTCGGCTGCCAAGTCCGTCAGCGAGGACCTGCTCGGCGCAATCTACGTGCTGCTGTACTTCCTGATTTCCACAATCTCCCTGGCGTTTGTGAGCCCCGCAATGGGGCTGATTATGCTGCCCATGATTGCCGGTCTTGCCCTCATCATGTCGAAGATGCTGCCGCTCATGGCGGCACGCAACCAGACCGCCCAGGAGCGCGTGAGTGACCTCAACAGCGTGCTGACTGAGAACATTCGCGGCACCTCCACGATCCGTGAGCTGGGCGTTCACGCCGCCCGCGAAGACGCCTTCGCCGGTGAGAACAAGCGCCAGTTCGCTGCGCAGCTGGGCATGGTGCGCATCCGCCAGCTGTACTTCACCGTGGACGCTATCAATGCCTGGATCCCCACGGTTCTGTGCATGCTCTGGGGCGCCGCCTGCGTCGCTCTCGGCTGGGCAAGCTGGGGTGCCGTGGCGACCGCCTCGGTCATGGTTTTCAGCCTGCGAACCCTCGCCGACATGCTGAACCACCACGTCAGCAGCCTGCGCATCATGCTCGTGAACATGGGCCGTGTGTTCGGTGTGGTGTCCCTGGCGAAGAAGCAGCGTGAGGCGCGTGCGAAGCACCGTGCTGAAGCCTTCGCCGCCGTGTCTGATGCAGCCGTGAAGAACCCGGAGTACGCCATTGACTGCACCGACATCTCCTACGGCTACTCGCCGGACGCCCTCGTTTTAGAAGGCATCAACCTGAAGATTCGCCGCGGTGAAGCGCTCGCCCTGGTGGGCCGTTCCGGCTCGGGTAAGACCACCCTGGCACGTCTGATTGGTGGTTCGCTGACCGCCCTGGACGGCACCATCAGCGTGATGGGTCGCCCGGTGGGTCACGGCGACTTCCCGACCGATGCCGCCGCCGACGGCCGCCCGCGCCTGCTGGTCTGCACCCAGGAAGCACACGTCTTCTTCGGCACCCTCGCCGATAACTTTACGGTGGTCGTGCCGGATGCAACCGTCGAGCAGATGGGCGAGGCACTGGACGCTGTCGGTGCCCGCTGGTGGCGCGACCTGCCGCAGGGCATGGACACCGTCGTCAGCGGCGCGGATTCGCCTCTGACCCGCGACCAGATTCAGCAGCTGGCACTGGCACGTATTGTGCTGGCTGACCCGCACGCCGTGATTCTGGACGAGTCCACCACCCAGCTGGAACTCGCGGACGCAACCGAGTCTCTGCGTGCCGTGCTGGCGAACCGTGCGGTGCTGATCATTTCGCACGATGCGCGTATCGCCTCCCTGGCTGACCGTGCGGTCCTGCTACACGAGGGCAGGATCATCGCGGAGGGTTCACCGGCAGAGATTTTCGCCCTGACCTAAACCCGGCTGATAAGCTCGGCGGATATGCCCGGCTGATAGTGCCCGGTACCGTCAAAAGCGGTGCCGGGCATTGCTCTTTAATGGGCGAGTTTTGGGTGGGGTGTGTGCTGAAACCTGCGCTGGAAAACCCGGGCCGGAGTGGGGGTGCAGTACCGCAATGCTCAAACGAAAATTTCGGAGAGATTCACTTGTCACCCGCAAAACTTTCAGCTCCTGAGAATCGTTGTGATAACCTGGCAGAGCGATATGGGGTGCCTTGAGATGCCCGCAACCCGCCAACCCGCCCAACACGCACCCAACCCCGCCCAATGAAGGGTATACGGGGCATACAGGGTATACGGCACAGCGGGCGCACGAAACGGCGTCAGAACACTCAAGGCTGAGAGAATCACCCATTGAACCTGCTCTAGTTCGAACTAGCGAAGGGATTATCGATCATGGCAGAGCAGCCTAGCGCGCCCGCGTGCGCACCCACCACCAACCCTGTACCCGGCGCGAGCGCCTCCGGAGCATCCGGGGCACCTGGGACCTCTAGGGTGCCGAGGGTCCTTTCCATTGCGGGAACCGACCCCTCCGGCGGTGCGGGTATTCAGGCGGACCTCAAATCCATTACCGCATCCGGCGGTTACGGAATGTGCGTGACCACCTCACTGGTCGCCCAGAACACCTGCGGAGTGCGTGAAGTATTCACCCCGCCCCTGGAATTTTTGACCGCGCAGCTTGCCGCCGTTTTTGATGACGTCACCGTTGACGCCGTGAAAATCGGCATGCTCGGCGACGCGGACACGATCCGTACCGTCCGCACCTGGCTGAGCGAGCACCCCGTGCCCGTGGTCGTGCTCGACCCGGTCATGATTGCTTCCAGCGGTGACCGCCTGCTGCAGGCGGAAGCGGAGCAGGCACTGCGCGACCTCGTGCCGCTCGTGGATGTGATTACCCCGAACATTCCGGAGCTTGCCGTGCTCTGCCAGAAGGAGCCCGCCCAGACCTTTGATGAGGCGCATGAGCAGGCGGCGAACCTTGCGGCGTCGACCGGAACCACCGTGATTGTGAAGGGCGGCCACCTGTGCGGTCAGGACGCCGGTAACACCGCGGTCTTCCCGGATGGCACCTGCGCGCACGTGCGCACCCCGCGCCTGGAGAGCCGCAATACGCACGGCACCGGATGCTCCCTGTCCTCCTCGCTGGCAACCCGCCTGGGCGTGGAGCTGCTCCGGCACACCGATGCCGCAGAATCTTCTGAGGGCGAGAAGAATACTCTGACCAGCGAAGACACCTACCGCGCCCTGCAGTGGAGCACCCGCTGGCTCCACGAATCCATTGCCGCAGGCGCCGGGCTACAGGTCGGCTCCGGTGAGGGCCACGGCCCGGTGGACCACGCCGCCCGTGCCCGCCGTCTGGAGGCTGCCGCCTCCGCGTACCGGTGGCATCACCTGCTCGCCACCACCGACTCTGAGGGCAATGCTCTTGACGGCACCAGCCCGGAGCGCTTGCTGCCGGTCAGCCCCGTGCCCGCCGGTGAAGCCGTCGTAAAGCCCGCCGGTCCGTGGACCGCCGCCCTCTGGGCAGCCGGTGGCGAAACTTGGCACCAGATCCTGGACTTGCCCTTCGTGCGTGCCCTCGGTGACGGAACCCTCGACGAGGACCTGTTCGCCTTCTACCTGGACCAGGATGCCCTCTACCTGCGTGATTATTCGCGTGCGCTCGCGACTCTCTCGGCGCGTGCTGACATCGCTGAGGCGCAGGTGCACTGGGCCGCCGGTGCGCACGAGGCGATTGCCGCCGAATCGCAGCTGCACGAGGGCTGGCTGGCGAACCGTGCGCGTTTGGGCGGGCCCTCGCCGATTACGATGGGGTACACGAATTTCCTGCGTGCCTCCGCCGCCGGTGATGACTACGTGGTCGGTGCCGCCGCGATCTTGCCCTGCTACTGGCTGTACGAAGAGGTGGGCGCTGTGCTTTCCTCGCAGAATCACGCGGACCACCCGTATGCGGAGTGGTTGAGCATGTACGGTGGCGAAGAGTTTGCCGCGGATGTGGCGCGTAGCCTCGCGGAGGTGGAGCGTGCGTTTGAGGCGGCTTCACCGGCTCAGCGTGTGCGTGCGGCGCGGGCGTACCTGTCGGCGTGCGTGTATGAGCGTGAGTTCTTTGACCAGGCGCACCGAGCATTGCGTTAGTTCGCCGGGCGCTACGCTAGATGATAGGCGCCGGTTTTTGGGCTGAATACCGCCCCGGCATGGCGTGAGATGGGTGATTGATGCTTCACTCAGACTGCCGCCGGTTCGGGGTGTGTGCCGGTTATGCTTAAGGCGTCGGTGAAAACCGTTTGCGGTAGGATTCCGGCCCTCACCCAACTGGCTGATGTACCTGCCGCGCCCGCACCTCTACGGTGTGTAGCCGACCTAGGAAAGTTTGGCCCGTCGCAACCACCTCATCCAACCCCCGCGGCGGGCCAAACGCCTTCCTTCCCGGGTTTTTCCTCCCGGGTTTTATTCCCGGGGCTCCGTTTGAAAGCATTCGGTTTGAAAGCGTTTCGCGTATAAATTCCGCATAGAAATATCCCGTGCAGATACTCTCATCTGCACGGGATATTTCTATGTTCACCGCTGCGGGTCAGCCGCCGCGGCGGGTACTTCAGGCTAGTACATCAGGGAAGGGGAGTAGCCTACTTGCTCTCGCCCTTGAGCGCACCCATGAGCGGGCCAATCACGTCCATGGGCAGCGGGAAGACCACGGTCGAGTTCTGGTCGGCACCCAGCTCCAGCAGGGTCTGCAGGTAACGCAGCTGCAGGGAGGCGGGGGACTGGCTCAGAATATCGGATGCTTCCTTCAGCTCGCTCGAAGCCTCGAGCTCACCGCGTGCCGAAATGATCTTTGCGCGGCGCTCACGCTCAGCCTCAGCCTCGCGAGCCATGGCGCGCTGCATAGCCTCGGGAATCTCAACGTCCTTAATTTCGACGAGCTCCACCTGAATACCCCACGGCTCGGTGCGCGAACCAATGATGGAACGCAGGTCCTCGTTCAGGTCCTCGCGGTGTGCGAGCAGGGTGTCCAGGTCAACGCGACCGAGCAGGGAACGCAGGGTGGTCTGCGCAATCTGGCTGGTGGCAATCGGGTAGTTCTCAACCTCAAGCACAGCGTTCTTGGCGTTGGTCACGCGGAAGAGGACCACGGCGTTCACGCGGGCGGGAACGTTGTCCTTGGTGATGACTTCCTGCGGGGGAATGGTCAGGGTGATAACACGCATATCAACGCGCTGCAGGGAGTCAACAAGGGGGAAGACGACGTTCAGGCCGGGCTTCAGCTCCGAACGCAGGTGACCGAAGCGGAAGGAGATGCCACGCTCGTATTCGGGGATGACGCGGAACATACGAATCAGAATAAAAAGAACAATGACGGCAACTGGGATGAGGATAGTTGCCAAAGTGACGGGATCCATGGTTTTCCTTCACAAGTATTGGGGGAGGACGGTATGTGTGCCCACCTGCCCGCGCCTCATACGGTGCAGGTAGTAGGGGTGTGTAGTAGGGGTTGCCCGGTACCGGGCTGTGTGTGGGAGTTTAGGGAGGGGAATTTTCCGTTCCGGTGGCATGCGGTGGTCGGCGCCTCGGCGGTACCCCGCATGGAAAACTCAAAAGAGAAATCCACACGGGGTAGCCGCCGAAGCTAACAGACGGGACCAGCCAGCCGGTCAGCCGCCGGAACGGAAAAACCTATGCAGCGCTATTTCTTCGCCATTTCCTCCGCGGCCTCAACCTCAGCCAGGTTCTGCTCCTGCAAGACCTCGTTCGTGGTCTTGTGCAGTCGCTTAACCGAGGTGCCGGTACCGCTCCAGGCGGGGCGGTCCGGGTCGAGGACGGAGGTACGAACCGGCAGGGTTGCATCCGCAATCATCTGCTTGCGTGCCTGATCGGTACGGCGCTTACGCTCATTCGAAACGCCACCCCACTTCGCCGCGAAACGATCCATCTTCACGTTCACCGACTCATCAGCGGTGGATGCGTGAATATGCTTCGGATCGTTCTCGAAGTTCGCGGGGGAACGCATGAGCTTCACAGCCAGCGGGTAGGTCAGCGACAGGCAGACCACCGCGGCGGCACCCTCCACCAGAAGCTCCAGCGGGGAGTGCCAGACGATGGCGGCACCAATCAGGGTGACCACACCCAGCAGTGACACTGCCACAGCCAGCCCGCGGTGGAAACGACCCGACTCGGAGTAGGGCCATTCGTCCACTTCACGGGTAAGCTCGCGGCCGTTCGCCGAGACGGTGCAGCTGTCCTTGATCGGGCAGGTGTTGCACACGCTCGGCTTGGCGCGGTAACGCATCACTCGGTTATCCGAGTCGAATGCGGTCGCCCACAGCCACTGGTCTTCGGGGCAGAGCCACGCGTCGCTCTCTTGGTGGTAGGTGAACCCGAAGGTTCGCGCCGCCACCATGCGCTGGCTGGTGCGCTTGGCGAGAATATCGAAGCCCCAACCCACGGCGACCAGGCCGAGCGCGTACACGCAGGCCAGCCACACGAGGAAAGAAACTCCAGCAATCTGCTCAGGCATGATTAGCCTCGACGATCGCTACGGTAGGGGCTGGTCTGCTCGGGCAGCTCCTCGGCAGCCTTAGCGCCGGCGAACTCTGCGATGCGAGCGTCCTCAACCACCTCGTACAGCGGCGGTTCGGGCAGCTCCAGGACGGTTTCCTTAGCGTTCTTGGAGAAGATCTCCTTGATACCCAGCAGAGCCAGCTTGATCAGCGGGATGATGCCGACCAGGAAGATGACGTCACCGGGCATACGCATCCAACCCATCACGGCGGAAGCGCCGTCGTGAATGAACGCGAAGGAACGAGCCTCGTAGTAGCCCTCACCCACGGACTTGTACAGCTGAGCAATACCCAGCGGCAGCAGCGAGATGAAGGACATCCACAGCAGACCAATGTTCAGGGTCCAGAAGGAGAACTTCAGACCCTTCTCAGGCCACTTGTCCTCGGGAATCAGGTAGCGCAGACCAAACACCGCGAACGCAATCGCGAGCATACCGTACACACCCATCATGGATGCGTGTGCGTGGTTTGCGGTCAGCGCCGTACCAATCTCGAAGTAGGACACGATCGGCAGGTTAATCAGGAAGCCGAACACACCAGCGCCGAGGAAGTTCCAGAAGCCCACAGCAATCAGGAACATGACAGCCCAACGGTGCGGGAAAGGCTTGGTGCGGTTGGAGTACTGGCGAGCACCCAGCTGCATGAAGCCCCACGCCTCAACGGTCAGGAAGGTCAGCGGGATAACCTCAGCAGCCGAGAAGAACGCACCGAATGCCATCTGCTCGGAGGGGGTACCGACGAAGTAGGTGTGGTGCAGAGTACCGATCACACCACCGACGGAGTAGAGCACGGCGTCCATCATGATGATGGAGATTGCGATGCGCTCGCGGACCACGCCGAGCAGCACGAAGATGTACGCCACCATGACGGTGGTGAACAGTTCGAGGAAGTCCTCCACCCAGAGGTGAACCACCCAGAATCGCCAGAATTCGGCGACGGTCACGTGAGTACGCTGACCTGCGAGCAGGCCGACCGCGTAGAACATGGGGATGGCGAGGCCGGAGAAGAGGAACAGCCACGGCAGGGAGGTCTTCTTCGAGCCCTTCAGGCGGGAGGAGAGGGTACGCCAGACGATGACGATCCAGATGAACATACCCGCGGTGAGCAGGATCTGGAAGAATCGCGGCAGGTCCAGGAACTCCCACTGCTGCGAGAAGAAGCCGGTGAATTCCTTGGGGATGAGGCCCTTCTGCGAGAACCATTCGTTCAGCAGCGAGCCGAGGACCACGAAGACCACGGCGCCGATGAGAACGTAGGTGAGCAGGCCCTGCTTCTTGGGTTCGCGGCGGGTAATCAGCGGGGCGATGAAGATACCGCCCGCCAGGAACGCGCCTGCGGTCCAGAAGAGGGAGAGCTGAAGGTGCCAGGTTCGGGATACCGTGTAGGGCAGCAGCTGGCCCATATCGATTCCGAAGAAGCCGGTGAGTTCTTCACGGTAGTGCTCGGTGAGTGCACCCACCAGAGCCTGCAGCAGGAAGAGCACCAGAATCGTTGCGAAGAGCAGGCAGGCTGCCTTCTGCGAGGGGGTCAGGCGAACTTCGTCGGGCTGACGGAAGTCGAGGACGGGTGCCTCTTCCGCGTGCCAGCCGATAGCGCGGGACCAGCGGCCGTAGATGGCGAACATCAGACCGGTACCACCGATGAGGGTAATCAGGGAGAGTGCCGACCAGACCATCAGATCCGCGGTGGGCTTGTTGTCCACGTTGGGTTCGGAGGGCCAGTTGTTGGTGTAGGAGTAGGGCTGGTCGGGGCGGTCTGCCGCCGATGCCCATGCGGTCCAGCCGAAGAATGCGACGAGGTCGTGCAGTTCTTCGTCGTTCTTAATGGCGTCGGGGAACAGGCCCTGCGAGGTGTCACCCTTCATCAGGGTGTCGCGGTAGTGCTTGAGCATGAGCTGGTAGCCCTTGGTTTCACCAGCGGACCAGGTGATGGTCTTGGTGTGCTCGTCGTACTTGTTCTCCTTGCGCCACTCGTTCTTGACGAGTTCGCGGGGGTCCTGCTTGCCCTGTTCGCGGTACTCCTTGATGGCGGCATCGGTGGTCAGGCGCAGGTATTCTGCAGTGTAGTCGGGGCCGAGGTAGGCGCCGTGACCGAGCACGGATCCGTACTGCTGCAGGCCGCGTCCCTGGAACAGTTCCTGACCGTGCAGAATCTGTTCTTGGGTCGCGATGACTTTGCCGTCATTGCCGACAATTTTGTCGGGGAGCGGCATGGAGAGTGCGTAGGTGCGCATTGCAAGGACTGCCATGATGGTGAAGCCCAGGAGCATCACAAACGCAACAGCCTGTACCCAGCCTTTTCCGGCATAGGCACCGACCGTGTCTGAGCGGCGGGCAATCTTTGCTGCCTGCGCACGCGAGACGGGTTTTGTAGCCATAGTGTATGTCTCCAGTGTGCGTGGAATTTGTATGTGGAGTGGCTCCGACGCACATCCGCTGGAGGGGCGGCTCACTATGTTCGGGGTGAATCGTCCTTGAGGGAGGTGCGACAGCCCACCCTGCCTTTTATTCTTGCATATTAAATACGCATTTACGAAACTTTGCTGACGTAGCGTCACAATGTGACGCGGCTACTTTTCTGGAAAATCTGCAATCACACGGCGGAAAACCTGAAATATTACGTTGAGGTTGAACCCTTAGCTTTCGCGCCGCCGCCCTGCGCTGCCTCACCGCCTGTAACGGAGGGGGAGGCGAAGGTTTCGGTGTTCCAGGGTATTCCAGGGTGTTCCGGCGCGGAAGGGATGCAGGCAGGCGCATCCCAGCATGTGGAAGGGGAGCGCGGCACCCCTCACGTTCCTACATCCGGGTGTGGAATAATAAAACCCGGTACTACTAAACACAGTACAAATTTTTTTCAGTACAGATTCTGTGCACCCGCACGGCGCACCATCTGAAGGGGTCGCTCACCCCGCATCCACGGCGGTCCGCCGCCACAGCCCGCAATCTATCGGCACATCAGGAGAGTTCACGTGCTTCTCTACAAATCCACCCAGAAAGCAGTCACCGGAATCCTACGCACCGTCTTCCGCGCCCGCGTGACCGGACTCGAAAACTTCCCCGCCACCGGCCCGGTGATTGTCGCCTCCAACCACCTGTCCTTCCTGGACTCCATCATTATTTCCGCCATGATGCCGCGCCGCGTGGCGTTCCTCGCCAAGGCTGAGTACGTGAACACCCCCGGCCCGCGCGGCAAGATGATGAAGGCGTTCTTCGAAGCCGTGGACATCATTCCCGTGAACCGCTCTGACCGTTCCGAATCGCTCAAGGCGCTCGATATTGCCCTGGAGAAGCTGCAGGAGGGTAAAGTCTTCGGCATTTACCCCGAGGGCACCCGCTCCCGCGACGGCTACCTGTACCGCGGCAAGATTGGTGTGGCGTGGCTGGCGCACATGACCGGCGCACCCGTGGTTCCGGTCGGTCTGATTGGCACCGACCGCCTGCAGAAGCCCGGCTCGAACATGATTTACCCGCGCCGCTTCACGATTCGTGTGGGTAAGCCGCTCTACTTTGAGAAGACCGGCGAGAGGATGACCGGCAAGCAGCGCCGCGTTACCACCGACGCGATCATGGATGAGATTGCTCAGCTGTCCGGTCAGGCACGAAAGCACGAATACAACGTTTCGCCCTCAGCCGCACGTGACGCAGGCTAGGGCACGCGCCGCCTATACCGCGTAGACTTAAACCGCGCATTCACGCACCGACCCCCGCGCTTTGGGGAGATTGGTGCAGGATGCGCGGTTTGTCATATGCGCGAGCCTGAGATGCCCTCGGTAGCTCAGCAGAAAGCCCAGTTGAGCGAGGAGAAAGTACCCATGGCAGAGCCTTCCAGCTACCGCCCCGCCCCCGGCGAAATCCCCACCGACCCGGGCGTTTACCGTTTTCGTGATGCCGACGGCCGCGTCATCTACGTGGGTAAGGCGAAGAATCTGCGCAACCGTCTCAACAGCTATTTTGCGTCCCCGCAGACGCTGAGCCCAAAGACCTATGCGATGGTGCATACGGCGGCGAGCGTGGAGTGGACCGTGGTGGCGAGCGAGATGGAGTCGCTGCAGCTCGAATACACCTGGATTAAGGAGTTTTCGCCGCGGTTCAACATTGCGTTCCGTGACGATAAGTCGTACCCGTACCTGGCGATTACGGTCAATGACGTGTACCCGCGCGCGATGGTGACTCGCGGTGAGCGCCGTAAGGGCGTGCGCTATTTTGGCCCGTATTCGCAGGCGTGGGCGATTCGTGAAACCCTGGATGCGCTGCTGCGCGTGTTCCCGGTGCGCACCTGCACGAACGGCGTGTTTAACCGCGCGAAGAATAGCGGCCGCCCCTGTCTGCTCGGCTATATCGATAAGTGCGCGGCGCCGTGCGTGGGCAAGATTAGCGCCGAGGAGCATCGCGAGTTGGCGCGCGGGCTGACCCGGTTTATGGGTGGTGGCGCTGAGAAACATATCGCCCAGTTGACCGCGGAAATGAAAGCCGCTGCAGCTGATATGGACTTTGAGCGCGCCGCGATTCTTCGCGACGATATTGCCGCGCTGACTAAGGCGTTTGAGCGTAACGCCGTGGTGCTCGGTGCGACCGTGGACGCCGACCTGTTCGCCTACGCTGAGGACGACCTGGAGGCGTCCGTTCAGGTGTTCTTCGTGCGCGGCGGCAGGATCCGCGGCCAGCGCGGCTGGATCGTGGAGAAGGTGAACGACAGCACCGACGCGCAGCTCATTGAGCAGCTCATCGCGCAGGTGTACAGCGATATTGCGGCGAGCCTCGCCTCCCAGAAGGACGCCGAGAAGAGCCTGAATAGCTACGATATTCCGCGCTCCGTGCTGGTGCCGGTGGAGCCCGAGAATAAGGAGCAGCTGGCATCCTGGCTGGCGGAGGTGCGCGGCGGCCCCGTGGAAATTAGCGTCCCGCAGCGCGGCGACAAGGCAGAACTCATGAAGACGGTTGCCGAGAACGCGCGCCAATCGCTGACCCTGCACAAGAGCCGCCGTGCCGGTGATTTGACCACCCGCAGCGCCTCCCTCGTGGAGCTGCAGGAGGCGCTCGAACTGCCCGACCCGCTGCTGCGCATCGAGTGCTACGACATTTCGCATGTGCAGGGCACGAACGTGGTCGCGTCCATGGTCGTCTTTGAGGACGGCATGCCCGCGAAGAACGCCTACCGCACCTACAGCATTACCGGCGACGCCGCGCGTGACGATACCGCCAGCATGTACGACGTCATCACCCGCCGCTTCAAGAGGCACCTGGCGCAGCAGGCGGAACGCGACGCCGCGCCCGTGCACTCCGGCGAGATTGACGCCTCCACGCCCGAGCCTGCGAAGTTCGCCTACCCGCCAAACCTGGTGCTCGTGGACGGCGGCCCGCCTCAGGTGGCTGCCGCCTCCTCCGCGCTGAGCGACCTGGGCATTACGGATGTGTACGTTGCCGGCATCGCTAAGCGCCTGGAGGAGCTGTGGCTGCCGGACGACGACTACCCGGTCGTGCTGCCGCGCACCTCGCAGGCGCTGTACCTGGTGCAGCGCATCCGCGATGAGGCGCACCGTTTCGCTATCACCTTTCACCGTTCTAAGCGCGGTAAGGCGATGGTCGCCTCCGCCCTGGACGAGGTGCCCGGTCTGGGCGAGGTGAAGCGTGCCGCGCTGATTAAGCACTTCGGGTCGGTGGCTCAGATTAAGCAGGCGAGCGCCGAGGAGCTGACGGCGGTGCCGGGTATTGGTCCGGCGTTGGCTCAGAAGATTCTGGCGGCGCTGACCTAAGCACCTGGCGGCGCCGCGTGAAAGCCCGCCCGGGGTATGAACGCAGCGCCCCGCCTCGTAATGGCGCTTAACAAACGTGTCATAATTGAAGGAAACCGTCATCATTACGAGCGCGCTATCTTCGCGCGCCCTCAACCAGTAGAGTGGAAACCGTGAGTAATAACCATCTGCGCCTATTCACCAGCGAGTCGGTGACTGAAGGCCACCCCGATAAGATTTGTGACCAGATTTCTGACGCCATCCTTGACGGCATCATCGCCCAGGATCCCGTAGCGAACGTTGCTGTGGAAACCATGGTGACCACCGGTCAGGTGCATGTTGCTGGTGAGGTGACCACCTCCAGCTACGTCGAAATCCCCTCCATCGTGCGCGAGACCATTCTGGGTATCGGCTACGATTCCTCCACCCGCGGCTTCGACGGCGAGTTCTGCGGCGTGTCCGTGTCCATTGGTGAGCAGTCCCCGGACATTAACGCCGGCGTGTACGAGTCCCTCGAGGTTCGTCAGGGCATCGCTGCTGACGAGTACGACCGCCAGGGTGCGGGCGACCAGGGCATCATGTTCGGTTACGCATCCAACGAGACGAACGTGCTGATGCCCGCCCCGATTTGGCTGGCGCACCGCCTCTCTGAGCGTCTGACCAAGGTCCGTAAGGACGGCCTGCTGACCGAGCTGCGCCCCGACGGCAAGACCCAGGTGACCCTCGGCTACGATTCGAACAACGTCCCCGTCTCCGTGGACACCGTGGTTGTTTCGAGCCAGCACACCGCAAGCTACGACCTGGCTGACCTGCGTGCAGACATTGAGAAGCACGTGATTGCACCGGTTCTGGGCAGCGTCGATCTGGATTCCTCCAACGCTAAGTTCATTGTGAACCCCGCTGGCCGCTTCGTTCAGGGTGGCCCCGTGGGTGACGCAGGCCTGACCGGCCGTAAGATTATTGTGGACACCTACGGCGGTTCGGCTCGTCACGGTGGTGGCGCGTTCTCCGGTAAGGACCCGTCGAAGGTGGACCGTTCCGCAGCGTACGCAATGCGTTGGGTTGCGAAGAACATTGTGGGTGCCGGTCTTGCCGACCGCGCCGAGGTTCAGGTTGCGTACGCTATCGGCCAGGCAGCGCCGGTCGGCCTGTACGTTGAAACCTTCGGCACCGAGAAGGTCGACCCGATCAAGATTGAGAAGGCTGTGCGTGAGGTCTTCGACCTGCGCCCGCTGGCAATCATTAACGAACTGGATCTGCGCCGCCCGATTTACAAGAAGACCGCAGCTCACGGCCACTTCGGTCGTACCGAGCCGGAATTCACCTGGGAGCGCCTGAACCGCGTGGATGCACTGCGTTCGGCAGTGTCCTCCTCCTAATATCTGTCAGGGTAGAGGAGCACGCTGATTCGGGTGACTCAGAGCAGTTCTGAATCGAACTCTTCGGCACCGTTGGGTGCCCAGCAGGAATCCCTGCAACAGCTTGACCTGTTGCAGGGATTTCCTGCTCTTCGTGATGCCCTGATTCCGGCTGCCCCGGAGCCGGTGAATGTTGCCGCTGAGCTGGAGGCGAGCGGCGTGCCGAACCCTGTGGCGCGTGTGCGCGTGGATAGCACCCTGCCGCAGGTGGACCGCACGTTTGATTACCGCGTGCCCGCCGAGCTGAGTGAGGATGCGGTGCCCGGCGCCCGCGTGCGCGTGCTGTTCAACGGCCACGAGCTGACCGGTTACATTGAGGAACGCGCCGCCACGACCGATTGGACGCGTACCTCGTTGCTGCCGCTCAAGTCGGTGCTGTCGCGTGTGCCGGCTGTTGCGCCTGAAATTTTTGCGCTCGCGGAGGCGCTTGCCGACCGTTACGCCTCCACGGTGGCGAACGTGCTGCGCCTGGCGGTGCCGCCGCGCATTGCCGCGCTGGATAAGAAGTACGCGCCCCTTCTACCGGGTTACGAGTCGGCGTATTTGGGCGATTCTGCCCCGGTAAGCACTTCCGATGCTCCCGAGAGCGCGGCTTCCGAGAGCGCGGAATCTGAGCCTTCTGCCGCCTCCGCCACCTTCAGTGCCGCTGTCTCCAGCGCTACCGACCCGTACGCTTGGCTTGCCACCCCCGGCGCGCCCGCACCCTTTGTGCTGGACCCGCCGGCACTGAACCCGGACGCCCCGGATGCCGCCTCCGTCTTCTCCGATTACGAGAACGGTGCGGAGTTCATTGAGGATGTTGCCGCCGGTGCCGCGACCCGCGCCGTGATGACGGTTCTTCCCGGCCACCTGGAGCACACGTGGGCGGATGTTGTGGCGACCGCACTCGCGACGGCTGCAACAAGTGGTCGCGGCGCTATTGCGGTGGTTCCGACCGCTAAGAACCTGGATCTTCTGGAGGCGGCGCTCGCCGAGCGTCTGCCCGCTGATTCGTTTGTGCGTTTGAGTTCTGATTCGACTCCGCATACGCGCTATCACGGGTTTGTGAAGGCGCGTTTGGGCCGGGTTCCGGTGGTGATTGGTACCCGCGCGGCAGCTTACGCGCCGGTGGCGAACCTGGGCCTGGTGGTGTGCTGGGATGACGGCGATTCTTCGCTGGTGGAGCGGCGCGCCCCGTATTGTCATGCCCGTGACGTGTTGCTTCTGCGTGCTTCTGCTGAGAATACTGCGGCGCTGTTTGTCGGGTTCAGCATGAGTAGTGAGGCGGCGCGTCTGGTGCGTACCCGCTGGGCGTCTCATGTGCGTGCGCCGCGTGCGCTGGTGCGTGATTATTCGCCGCGTATTTTTTCGACGGGTTCGGAGTTTGAGCTGGCGCGTGACCCGTTGGCGGCGATGGCGCGTATTCCTCACCTGGCGTTTGAGCATGCTCGTCGGGCGTTGGCGCGTGGCCCGGTGCTGGTGCAGGTGGCGCGTAGCGGTTATATTCCGTCGTTTTCGTGTGAGCGTTGCCGCATGCCGGCGCGTTGTGGCGAGTGTAGCGGACCGTTGTCGGTGGCTTCGGGTTCGTCGGTTCCGTCGTGTTCGTGGTGCGGTCACCTGGCGCAGCAGTGGCGTTGTTCTGAGTGTGGTTTTACGCATTGGCGTTATTCGGCGGCGGGTGCGACTCGTACTGCTGAGGAGCTGGGTCGTGCGTTCCCGAATGTTCCGGTGATTTCTTCGGCGGGTGACCACGTGCGGGCGTCGGTTGGTCCTGAGCCTGCGCTGGTGGTGGCAACTCCGGGTGCTGAGCCGGTGGCTTTTGGCGGCTATGCGGCGGCACTTTTGTTGGATGCCGATAAGATGCTTCGTTTTGATTCGTTGCGTGCCCCGGAGGCGGCGTTGCGTCGCTGGTTGAATGCGGCGGCGTTGGTTCGTCCGGCGGCTCTTGAGGGTACGGTGGTGACGACTGCTTCGCCGTCGCCGGTGGAGCAGGCGCTGGTGCGTTGGGATCCGGCGTGGTTTGCTCGCCAGGAGCTGGAGGAGCGCGCTCAGACGGGTCTGCCTCCGGCGGTTCGTACGGCTGCAGTGACCGGTGCGGAGGCGGATGTTCGCGCCTTCATGGAGGAGTTCTTGGGCTCTTCTGCGCTGTCAGAGCGGGTGCGTGAGCAGTTGCGTATTGTGGGTCCGGTTCCTCTGGACCAGGGGTATTTTGCCTGGTCGGAGTCTCATGAGGAGGATTCTGAGGAAGCGCCGGTTCAGGGCGATTGGCGCACCCTGATGTTCTTCTCGTACGGCATTGCCCAGCAGGTGACCCGCGAGTTGCGTGCGACGCGTGCAACGATTGCGGCGTTGAAGAAGAATGTGGGGGAGCGGCCGGTTCAGATTCGTTGTGACGGCCTGGACGTGCTGTAGTGTTCTAGTGAGGGGTGGTTTTTGCCCCGGGTTGGGCGTCGGCACGCGGGTTTGCGGGCGCGTTGTGCGCAGAGGCGAGGAGGTGAGAGGCATGTCTAAGGTGCCTCATCTGCTGAAGGGTAGCGCGCTGCCTGACGGTGAGCAGCGGCGGCTGGCTGAATATGCTTCTGCGCATCCGAAGAGTGCCCTGCACCGTAAGGGTAAGCATCATGATGCGGCGGTGCTGCTGATTCACGGCATCGGCTACCAGAATCACGGCGAGACGCTCGCGTATTTTGGCAAGCCGGTGGCGCATAGTGTGCAGACTTTGTTGGCGCTGAATACGGGTGCGGGTTCTGCTGCCCTTTCCTCTGCCGCCCCTCCGAAGAGAACCCCGAGGCGGAGGCTTCTGCGCGGGTTCGTGTTGAGGTAATTCCTGACGGCGATACCCTCCCGCCTGCCGCTGAGGTGAACCCGCTGAGCCACCACAGCGAGCTGACGTATTCGTTGACGATTGAGCGCACGGAGTACCCCGCCGACCCGGTCGAGGAAAGCCCGGAGGTTGAGGAGAACCCCGTTCAGGAAGAAACCGCCTCGTCTTCTGCGGCTGAGGGACAGAATCTTCTGGAGCGCACTCTGGACTCTGCGCGTAAGTACCGCCTGCGTAAGTGGGCTGTATTGCGCCCCTCGTTTGATGTGAGCGTGCTGGGTCTTCCGGTGTTTGAGGATGCCCCAGCGGAGGAGCTGCCTGCGCCGGAGGGCGCCGGTTTTAATCTCTCTAGTTTTGAGTTGCCCAAGGTCGAACTTCCAAAGGTAGAACTGCCCAAGGTTGAACTGCCTAAGGTGGAACTCCCTAAGATTGATCTGCCCAAAATTGAGCTTCCCAAGGTAGAGCTCCCGAACATCGAACTACCCAATATTGAGCTGCCCAATCTTGAATTTCCGCGACTACCTCAGCCGAAGCCGCGCCCGGTTCGCACGGTCACTCGCCGCAGCCTCCTCTTTCAGGAGGGTTTCTGGCGGCCCAGGCATTACCGCCCGTTGAAGGAGCATTTGCCCTGGTTGGCGTCGGTTTTGCCGCTGTTTTTGATGTTCTGCTTCTACTATGAGCGCCCCGGCGCGACCTGGCGTGAACGCGCCGGGCACCTATTGCGTTCCACGGCGCGGTTTGTGAACGTGGCGCTGTGGCTGGTGCTGGCGGCGATGACTGTGATGACCTTCCGTGATGCTTTTGTGGCGTCCCTGGGCACTGCGCAGGGTGCGTTTACGGGTCTTGCGGCGGTGCTCGGCCTGGGTATTGTGGGCTGGGTTTTGGCTCGTCGTGCCCGTGAGCTGTGGGTGCTGGTGAAGGCTATTCCGACGCAGCTGATTCAGACGGCGACCAGCCCGGAGTCGCGCGATTTGGAGCGTATTTATGCACGTCTGGATCGTCAGCTGGACGATTTGAGTTCCCGTAGCGATGCGGTGGGTATTATTGCCCATTCGCAGGGCGGCTACCTGGGCTATGAGCTACTGCGTCGTCGTGCGGCGGCGGGTAAGAAGCCGATTCGTTTCTTCTACGGCCTGGGTAGTGGCGTGGTCCCGATTAGCATTATCGCTAGTGACCGCAACGACATTCCGGGGCACCTGGACGCAACCGGTAGCTACCGTAACCGCGCCATGCTGCTGTGGGTGAGCGCGGTCGCGGCGTTCTCTTGGCTGGTGGAGGCGTCCCTGCTGGCAAGCCCGTACCGTTCGCTGCTGCATCATGCGATGCTGGTGCCGCTGGCGTTGAGTGTGGTACCGGTTGCGGCGAGTATGTGGAGCACGACGCGGGGGCGGGCGCGTATTGCCCGCAAGAGCGCCGGGGAAAGCCGGGAAAACGCCTCCATGCAGAGTCCGGCTAATGTGCGCTTGGCGGATGCGCGCCTGGTCAACCCGTACGGCACGCGCGCCTACGTGAAGTGGCTGATTCCGCTGCTCTTCGTGCACGGCGTTTTCATGCTGTACGCGGTGTTCATGCTACTGCTGGCTCAGGTGCGTGCTGAGGGCGCTGTCCCTGAGCTGACCGCCGCCTCCGTGGCGTTTTGGGGCGCGCTGATTCTGGTGCTCATGATGTCGGTGCGTAGCGCCTGCCACCTGTATGTGCGCGCCTACGCGCCGATGCTGCAGGAGCTTGATGTGGCTGACCGGTGCGAGATTTCCGCTCGTGGTGACAGTATCGGTAGGTCGAATATTACTCAGCCCGCCGGCGTGGATGTCAGCTTTGTGACCCTGCCGGGCCCTTCGGTGAATAGTCACATGCAGTATTTTGATGCGTGCTCGCCGGTGCCGTTGATGCTTTCGCACCGCCTGGTGCCGCACATGATGCCGGCGGGTGAGCAGGCGCAGAAGGCGGCGGCTTTCACTGATATTGGTACGGAACTGAACCGCGGTTTTGCGCGCGTGAAGAAGCTGATGCGCACGATGCATTACGGGCTGTATGCGGTGCTGCTGCTGATGCTGTCGGTGCTGCTGAATGTGGCGTCGCCGGTGAGCTTGTCTGGGTTGACGGGGCTTGATACCTCGCGCCTGCATTCGGAGGGCTTCGACCGTCTGGCGGCGGATGCTCAGCGGTTGCGTGAGCAGGCGGGTTCTTCGGATCTGCTGCTGTGGGTTCTGGTCGGCATTTTTGTGGTGGAGGCGCTGCTGATGATGGTGCTTTCGCCCTGGACTCAGAGGCGTTTGCAGCGTGCGTTCATGATGCGCAAGGTGGACCGCACGGGTCAGCTGAGCGAGTTCAATCCTTTGCCGATGGTGACGGCTCTTCTGGGTCTTGATGGTGACGAGGACGATGAGGATGAAGTCATGGCGAGCGCAGGGGAGAAGGGCGCGTCTCAAACTTATGCATCCCAGGCCAGCGCGGCACAGGCGAACGGGGTGTAGATTAGTCCCGCCTGGTGTGGGTGCACTTCCACTATTTTATGCACCATGTGCATTTAGTGGTTGATAATAGCTCTAGGC
>ERZ772935.327-NODE-327-length-19330-cov-5.065577_pt1 | contig 19330 bp, 12 predicted proteins | sample MGYA00511683_ERZ772935 | MGnify/ENA primary metagenome ERZ772935 (study PRJEB29015, sample SAMEA2738086) | human oral metagenome | biome: human oral; feature: human-associated habitat; material: saliva | place: China | collected 2228 ...
CAGTACGAGGCGCGGCGGCAGGGCGTGAAGCGAAGGCTGCGGGGGCTAATCCCGGGGTGGAAAATTGGTCCACGATGACCTCCAAATGGTGTGTTTGATGTGTTTTGATGTTGCTTCATTTATACAGGAATTCACGCTAAAAATGAAGCAAAAAGCATCAAAATGCATGAAAAATATGTAATTTGGTGGAATTTGGTACAAAAATCAGGTTTGAGAATCATCATCTGACCAGAAAATGTCCCGGTTCGTATCCGCCCCCATCCTCAGGTAGGGTCATAGCATGAGCATGGAAAAGTTCCTACGAGACATTGAGGCGCGCCTCGCCTCCGAACGTGCCTGGGATATGGAACAGGATGCCCGCCAAGTCGCCCGCGTCCAGTACTCCACCATCACCCTCGACGACCGCCTCCTCGCGCAGGTTGGCGGCCCAATCCGTATCTGCGCCACCGACATGCAAACCTACGAAGGCAAACTCGAAATGGTCGGCGAAGAATGGGTCAGCATCGAAGCGCGCGGTGAGAATATCATCATTCCCCTGCGCGGAATGCTCTGGTGGGAAGGCGGCATCGCCCCCGGGCGCGCTGATATTCGCTCCGAACGCTACCGCATGAAAATTCAGCTCGCTCTCCGCTCCCTCGCCATGGCGCGCGAACCCGTCCGCCTCTCCCTCGAGGGTGGAACCGTCAGCTACGACGGCGTAATCGAGCGAGTCGGTGCAGACTTCCTCGAACTGCGCCTGCTCAATGGCGGCCAGTACCCGCGCATCTACGAACGCGACCAGTACGCGCGTGCAGCCTATGGTGCGCAGGGAGCCTACGGTCAGGCGGGCTATAGTCAGGGTGCCTCCGGCTACTCCCGCGCACCTCGCGGCGCCGGCGTGCGCACCATCCCGCTGGCTCGCGTCAGTGCGGTGATTGCCCGCATCTCGCGCTAAAAAGCGCAGGATAAATAGTGGGTAATGCCAATTGTGGGCACCTTCATAAAATGTGTCTTGACAAGCATAAACACCCGAATAAAGGCGACAATAAATACAAAAAGGTCCGCCCCTCTCCGTTGAAATCTCAACGAGAGGAGCGGACCTTTCTAAAACACTCGAGCGTTACGCCCGTGAGGTGCATGTCGAATGCTACTCAGCCTTAGCCTTTGCAGTGAGCTTGCCGGAAGCAATTGCCTCCAGAGTCTGCTCGTGGCGCTCGGTAATGTACTCTTCGAAACGAGAGCGTTCAATACGCCACTGGTTACGCCCACCAATCTGAATGGCGGGAAGTTCGCCGCTACGCACCAGAGCGCGTACCTGCGAAAGCGAAACCTGCAGCTCCTCGGCGACGTCGCTCAGAGTGAGGAAACGAGGTGCAGTCATCGAATTGGATCCTTTCCGTGAGTGAAATCCTGGGCCCCTAGCTACCGTTAGTAGCCTTTCAGATAGAGTTCGTAGTGAACATCTATTGAGTACTTTCAGTATATGCTATCACCGTGAAATTTGCCCGCAAAAAGCCTTATATGAGCTGAAAAGTTATCTAATCACCCCTTCAAAAGGGACGAAACTCAAAAATATTTCATAAACACGACTCTTGTTGAGAGCGAGTACTAAATGAAATATGCTGTTAGGGTTAGCGCCAGAATCCAGTCAAAGCACTAACGAACACACACCACTCGCTCATCGGTCAGTTGAACAACACCCGGAATCACCGCCGGCTTCCGCACCGAAAGGCACAACCACATCATGCGCATACGACAGAACGCGACGAAGCGTTCCACCCTCACCGAGCCCCACGCCAAACGCCTCAAAAGGCCCACCATCAAAGACTGGCGATTCATCCTCGGTGTACTTCTCGTGCTCGTCTCCATCACCGGTGTGCAGCTCTACGTGCAAGCCAACAACAGCAAAACCGAGTACTACACCGCCAAAAGCGAAATCCGCCTCGGCGAGAAGATTACCGAAGACAAACTCGCCCGAGTCGAAGCGAACATCGACTCCGCCAAAGACAAGTACTTCACCCGCGCCGAAGCCGCACAGATGAACGGCAAAATCGCCACCCAGCGCATCCCCGCCGGCAACTTCATCAGCAAAGAATCGGTAGGCACCGAAACCTCCCCGGGCCGCCGCCTCGCCACCGTCAGCATTGACCGCACCGCCGCCTCCGCACTGAAGGCAGGCGAGCGCGTGGACGTGTGGACCTCCGGCCCGCGCAACCCCGACACCAAGAGCGATAACCGCACCGAAAACGGTGCCCGCGCCATCGTCACCAACGCCGAAATCGTCGCCGTAACGGTCGACGAAGGTGTGCTCGGCGCCAACGGCAAGGCAACCGTGCAGCTGTGGGTCAAGGAAGAAGCCCTCGCCGCCCTGGTCAAGGAAAGCAATAGCGACTCCAAGATTAGCCTCATCCCCGGCACCTACGGGGAGGGCCAGTGAACATCCCCGTCATCCTCTACGGCGATGACGGCTCGCTCTTGACCCGCATCGAATCCCAGCGCGGCCGCGTCTCCGTGGCGCGCACCGTGCAGGACTTCAGCGAAGCCGTCGGTATGGCGCACACCGGCATCGCCCGCGTGCTGCTCTGCGCCCACGTGCCCGCCGAGATGAGCGTCTCCACTGTGGATGCGCTCGCCGCCTCCGAAGTGCTCCTGGCGGTTATCGCCCCGGACAACCTGCCGCTGCCCACGCAGGCGCACCGCATCCGCCCCGAAGCTGCCCTCGAGGAGATCCTGGGCTCGCTCGAACAGGCTGTGGATGCGGCACTCGCCCGACCCGTAGCAGGCTACGGCGTGCCCGCGCAGATTCCGACTCAGCCGCCCGTTCAGCCCGTTGCCCACCGCCCCGAGGCCGCCTACGGTCAGGATGCAGGGTACGGCTACGACAGTGGATACAGCGGCTACGGTCAGGGTTACGGTGCTGCTGGCTATGGTGCTGCTGGCTATGGTGCGGGCGGCTACGGCGCGGGTGGCTACGGGTACGACCCCGCCGCGGGCGCCGCCTCAAACACCGCCGCGCCCTACGGCGCCGACTATGGAAGCTACGGAATCGACCCCGCGGCACCCGCTGGAAACGCACCCGGTGCACCCGGCGCGCACGAGCAGGCAGAAGCCTCCTCCGTTGCGCCCAGCAACGAGGAATCCGTGCTCAGCCAGGCCGCCGCCATCGTCGACTCTTTCGCACCCGGTAGCGACTACGCCCTGCACGTGCAGAATGAGAACAACGACGGCACCCTGCCTCAGCACCCGGACATCAACCAGGACCCTGAGGCGCCCTCCCGCTACCAGCCCGGTCACCGCCTCGGCAAGATCGTGACCGTCTGGGGCACCCACGGCGCGCCCGGTCGAAGCACCATTGCCTTCAACCTCGCCGCCCTCGCGGCGCAGCAGGGCCAGCAGGTCTGCCTCATCGACGCAGACACCTACGCGCCCAGCCTGGATGCACTCATGGCGCTCGAGGACACCGGATCCGGCCTGGCAATTCTCTGCTCGGACGCCGACCGCGCCCAGCTCGACGAGAAGAAAGCCGGCGCCATCATGGAGCGCGTGCCCCTCAAAAACGGCACCTTCGACTTCTTGAGCGGCATCACTTCCTCCTCACGTTGGCCCGAGGTGCGCGCCCGCGCCTTCTCCGAAGTACTCGAATGGCTCAAGCACCGCTACGACCTGGTCATCTGCGATGTTGCCGCCCCCATCGAGGTCGACGAGGAACTGACCTTTGACGGCCCGGCACCGCGCCGTAACGCCGCGACCCTCACCGCGCTCGCCTGCGCCGACCGCGTGATTGCGCTCGGTGAAGCGGACGTCATCGGCCTGCCGCGCCTGATTAACCTCGCCCGCGAGGTGCAGTCGCGACCGGATCTTTTCGCCCCCGAAACGGATGTGCAGTACTGGCTCAACCGCAGCCGCCGCGAAGCTGCCGGGTTTAACCCCGAGGCGAAGATGCGCGATAACTGGGCGCGCTACCTGCAGGTTCCGCTCACCGGCGTGATTCCGTACGAGCGTAAGGTCATGGACCGTTTGCGCCGCAACGGTGAAGCGCTGCTGGAGGTGGCGCCCCGCCACGCGGTGGTGCAGTCCCTGGAGGCGATGCTTGAGGGCATGTATGCGGTACGCCCTGGCGCGTAAGCCCGTCAGATAAGTCCGTCAGATAAGCTCGTCAGATAAAACTAGTGCTGCTCAAAGACCCGGCTTGTTGAGGTGTCCCGTTCAGAGGCTCCGGCAGGCCGGGTTTTCTGCGTCTCAAGCGGATTTAGGGTAGGGGAGTAGTGCGAATATTTCACTTCAAAATTGAGGGGTTTATCTCACCTCACAGCGTCATATTTGGGAATAAAAGCATGCTTCAAGAAATGCTCTGTAAACTATTCCAGGTATTGCCGTTTGAATGGGAATTGCGGCGAGCAAACCGTAAAATAGTTGAACCCACCCGAACTCATGGGAAGCACACAAACATATGTCTTTTGCAGAAGGAATTATGAGCGCCTGCGACTTCGGTCCCGGCGACACTGAACGCGTTCACCTCATCATGGGTGAATGGCAGGTCATCTCTGATATCGCTCAGAGCGATCTGGTTCTATGGTTCCCCACCGATTACATCGTTGCCGACGGCAGTTCCCCGGACGCCGTCTCCGGCCCCAGCGAAACCAGTACTTTCCGCGCCTTCGCGCACGTGCGCCCCTCCAACGTCCGTACCCTCTTCCACCACGACATCATCGACCACGACATGGAAGACGGCATCCGTGACGAAGCCTACCGCGTCTGGATCAACCAGAACATCAGCACCTACACCGACGAAGGAAGCGGTGAAGGCGTTGGCGCCCGCCCGCGCGTGAACGTGACCTTCGTGCCCATCGTGCGCAACAACCGAACCATTGCGTTGCTGACCAGCCACAAGATTGCTACCCCCAATGGTTACCCCTCCATCAGCGACGAGGTCTACGAATTCGCCGCTGACACCATGCTCTCCATGGTGCACTCCGGCCTGTGGCCCGACCCCCTCGCTCAGGGCAACAACACCCAGGGCAACCCCCGCGTGATTGACGGCATTATTGTGCTCGACCGCTCCGGCCGTGTGGTCGTCGCTTCCCCGAACGCGAACTCCATGTACAACCGCATGGGCATGACCGGCTACCTCGAAAAGCGAAACCTTGCCGATGTCACCCGAGCGATGCTGCCTGCCGGTGAGCAGGCGGATGAAACCCTGCAGCTGGTCCTGGCCGGTCGTAGTGACCTGCGCACCGAACTGGTCATTGCCCGTGCTCGCGTAACCATGCGATCCATCCCGCTGCTTGCGCAGAAGCCTGCCCGCATCGAGCGTGAAGGCGCCGTAATTCTGTGCCGCGACGTGACCGAGCTGCGCCGCCGCGAGCTGGAGCTCATGACGAAGGACGCGACCATCCGCGAAATTCACCACCGCGTGAAGAACAACCTGCAGACCGTGTCCGCTCTGCTGCGCCTACAGTCGCGCCGCATGACCACGGACGAGGCGCGTCAGGGCCTGGAGCAGGCGATGCGCCGCGTGGCAACGATTGCTACCGTGCACGAGGCGCTCTCGCAGGGTCTGACTCAGAACGTTGACTTTGACGAGCTGATTGAGCGTCAGTTCCACCTTGCCGCTGAGCTTGCTTCCCCCGGCCAGCATGTGTCCACCAAGCTGATTGGCTCCTTCGGCGCGTTGCCGAGCCAATTCGCTACCCCTCTGGCTCTGGTCATTAACGAGGTTGTCGCGAACGCCGTGGAGCACGGTCTGGACGGCGAGACCGGCACCGTGACCCTTGAGGGCATTCGCGGTACCAACGATGAGGGCGAGAATATCCTCACCGTCGTGATTACCGATGACGGTAAGGGCATGGGCGATAAGAAGATTGAAGAGTCCGGCCCGGACGCCTACCGCCCGGTGACCGGCAAGGAAGGCCTGGGTATGCAGATTGTGCGTACCCTGGTGGCGAGTGAGCTGAACGGCTCGATCCGCTGGGAGGCTAACGAGCCGACCGGTACCCGCGTGGTGATCACCGCGGTGCTCGTTTAAGCCCCTTCTCGTGTGGCGTGTAGAACTGCCGCCGCCCCGAGCACGGGGTGGCGGCAGTTTGCTGTCTAGATAGGTTCTGTATATGGCAAAAGCGTGGTGCAGTGACCGATAAGTCACTGCACCACGCTTTTTAATGCCCTATTGAATACTCCGGAAGTTAGGATGCACGGCGGGCACGAGCTGCGCGACGCTTCATCGCACGACGCTCGTCTTCACTGGTGCCACCCCATACGCCGGAGTCCTGGCCGGTCTCGATGGCCCACTTCAGGCAGACGTCAATAACCTCGCAAGAGCGGCAGACGGTCTTGGCCTCTTCAATTTGCAACAGGGCAGGTCCGGTGTTTCCTACGGGGAAGAACAGCTCCGGATCCTTGTCCAAACAAGCTGCACGACTACGCCAATCCACGGTGGACCTCCTTCATAATTTACGGTCTCACGCGGTGGCAAGACACATCTATATTTCCTGTGTGCGTGTCAAATACATCCGCTGGTGGGATGCTCACCCAGCGTTAGGGTGAAAATTGACTTATCAACTTTCGCATGTTGGAGCGGATGTGACAAGTACTTTTCTCTAAAAACTTCAGTATTACACTGAGGCATCTATCACTTAGGCAAGCCTTTGTCTAATCGAAGGGGTGGGGAATCGCATACTGACACTCATCTTCTGAACCCCGTCTCATAGGAGAGACTCGGGCGGCTGGGTGAGCGGCACCTCAGGCATAATATAAAGCGGTACCTATCCCCGACATACCGCACCGATGACGAGGCGGTGCACCCGCTAACGCACTAGCGCATCGGAAACATACCAGCACATCGGATCGAATACACCCCGGTCCGCCGCCAACACTACCCCTGAGGAGCCCACCGTGCCGTCACGCCCGTTCAACGTCATCTACGCATTCGTTCTGACCGAAACCTTCGCGGCATACATTCTGATTCGCGGTATCCTCTACCCCTTTATTGTCAGCGGGATGTCTACCGCCCAGGCGATTGTGGGCGGCGTACTCCAGGTGCTCATCGCCGCGGGCATGACCTACTTCGGCCTGCGTTTCTACCGCGGCCGCTTCGGTTCGCGCCTGCCCATGATCCTGATTACCCTCTGCGCCCTGTGGGTCACCGCAAGCACCCTCGTCTTGAACGTGAGCGCTTACGGCCTGAATATTGGCCAGTCCATCACGATTGCGGGTGTTATTGGCGCGGCGGTTGCCTTCATCTTCGTGCTCATGCCCAGCAGCCGCCGCTATATTGAGGCGGTCACCGAGGCGTCGGGCGAAGAGGCGGAGAAGTACAGCCGTCGACGCCGCTAAACCCCCAGAGCGTAAACCCCTAGCTGGCTCGGTTCTAGAGCGCTCAGCTCTAGACCGCTCCAACTTTAGACCGTTGCCGGCACCTTCTGCGTAGCTGTTACAGCCTGTGCTGCCGTGGTCAGCGACAGGGGAACCTGCGCCGCGCACACGGAGGCGCCATCCACCACCACGAGACGACCGGCGGGCTGCTCGCCCTGCGTGAATCGATCCAGCGGCAACGCGGTCACCGTGCACATGTCGGCATCCGCTAAGGACGCGGGTGCGAGCAGAAGTGCACGTGAGCATCCCATGAGCGCAGCCAGCAGGGGTGAGGAGGCGCGCCTCGGCCAGGGCGTGTAGGCGACCAGCATGGCGCGGAACTCACCGCGACGCTCCAGAAGTAGCTGCTGAACGGCGGGGGAGAGATACTGCAGGTCATCGACAAACACGAGCGTGCGCGCGGGGTTCTTCACCGAGTCCAGGAGCGCACGGGTACGCTCCACGCTCGGCGGCTCACCCGTAGCGCCGCCAGCACTCGTAGCGCCGCCAGAACCCTCAAGGACGAGGGTGCTCAGCTGCGGGTTGAGCTGAGTAACGCTCTCAAGCAGGGTGCTTTTACCCGCCGACCGGGAACCCTGCACCGGAACTACCGCGCCAGCCGGGGCGCTCAACCACACCGGCATCTGCTGGCGGTCAAACGCAACCAACAGCTTAGCGCCCTGCGGATTGCAGGCGGCGTGGGCGGCGGTCACGTACTCGGCCGAGGGCATGTGATAGTACTCGGGGAACTGCCGCAGAAGCATGCCGGGGCGAGTGTTTGACCCGCTAGAAGTGCTCGCGGCGTTACACCGCAGAACCTGAACCAGCTCCTGGAAACCCGCAACGCAGGGCGAAAGAATCGAAGCGCTCAGCGGCTGATCCCCAATCAACTCCTCATTGATGGCGCCCTCCACGCAGTAGTGGCTCTGCGCCGGAGTGGGGTAGTCCTTGCTCGTTGAACGCATCAGGTCGGCATCCAAGAAGCGGCGGCTCAACAGCGTGGAATGTGCCGCAGCGGCGAAACGACCGCGCGGGTTCAACGCGGAGGTGAATACCACCGAATAGCCGCGACGGCACCCCTGCGAGAGCAGGTCGTAGAGCAGGTTCTCCGTATCGGGTTGGCGAACCAGCGCTTCCAGCCAACTGTCCAGACCGTCCACGACAATGAGCGGGCGGGTGGAAGCCTCGGGGCCCCACAGGTTCGGGGTGTGTAGCTGCTCCAGGCAGAACCGCAGATGCGAAAGTTCCTGCGCCCCCACGAGCGCCTCAAAAGCGCCGGCGTAGGGTTCCAGGTCTCGGTAGAGCGCACCGTCAGAGGTCAGCAGAACAACCGGCGTGCGGGTGGCGAACGCCTGAGCTAAAAGCCCGTAGAGCATCGGGGCCCGTTCGGCGCTCTGCGCCAGCAGTGCCAGCGCCTGCTGACCCGACCAGCTGATCGGGCGGCGCACACCGTAGCGGGCAATCTCCAACTCGCCCAATAGATACCCTTCGGAAGCAGCACCAGAGTCAGCGGGTTCCTGCGGGGTAGCCGCCGGGTCAATGCCGTACGCTACCGGTTCGCTCGCCGGCGCCTGCGCCACGGGTAGCGGGGTGTTCTCGGGAAGCTCCGGCGGAATCGGGCAGTACTCATCCTGAACCGCCGCATTCTTCTGAAGACTCTTCGGAGCGTAGTCGCGTTCATAGAGCGCACGAATCTGCTGCGCCGAACGAATCAGCAGCTCATCCTCATTGCTACCCAACGTCTGAACGGCAGAAGCGGCAGTCAGCTCACGCCAGCCGCCCTCCTCAAGACCCAGCACCTGCACCGGACGAGCATCGCTACTCGACGGGACCGCATCCACCAGCGGGGCACGGAACGGCAGGGAACGACCATCCGGCAGGCGCACATACCCGGCACCCGGATGCGCCGCCGAAATATACGCCGCAGACTCATGCTCCAGCAGGTTATAGGAATCCTGCGCGCTCGCCACGCGCAGGCAAATGCTCGTGGCAATATTGGCACGAATATCCTGCGAAATAGCACCCTGCGGACGCTGAGTCGCCAACACCAGGTGCAGACCCAGCGAGCGACCAATGGTGGCAATGCGCATCAGCTCAGCCATAGCGTCCGGCATGGAATCGATGAGCATGCGGAACTCATCCACCACAATCAGCAGCTCGGGGTAGCGCGGAGTGGTACCCGCCGCCTGGCAGGACGCCAGGTAGTCGCGGTAAGAGTTCACGCCGAGCGCCTGCAGATCCACCTCGCGGCGGTGAATATCGGCGCGCAAAAATTCGAGCGCACGCTCCACCGCGGACACATCAAAATTGCTCAACACGCTGAGCGCATGCGGTAGCTGAGCAAGAGGACCCAAACCAGCCGAGCCCTTGAAATCCACCAGAATCAGGCCGAGGCGCTCGGGCGGGTAACGCAGCGCAGCGCTGAGCACCAGCGAACGCAGCAGCTGCGATTTGCCGGCACCGGTCGTACCACCGAGCAGCCAGTGCGGGCCGTGCTCAGACAGACCAATATTCAGTGAGCCGCACGAAGAAACACCCAGGTAGCAGCGAATATCGGAGGCGTAACGCTGAGCGGACCAGCGCAGCAGAACAGACTCCACCGCCATGTCATCGGTGCGGTTCTTCTGCCGCGCGCTCTGCGCCTGGAGGGACGAGAAGAGATGCGCCGACTGGTGCACCTGCGCCTCACTGAGCGCGCCCTGCTCCTGCTCGCATCCGGCGCGGTACAGGTTCTCAAGAGCGGCGCAGAACGCCTCAACGCTGAGCCCATCGGCGTGCTGGCACAGACCCTCACACGCCAGAGGGTGCACCTGGTAGACACCCTCGGTGGGCTGCACCGCAGGCGCCGCATAACCCTGCGCACGGTATCGGATACTTTGACGGTGGCTACCCTCACTCACGCACTCAACCCAGGCGGCACCAAAAAGCGCGCCGGGCGCATGGACGGAACTATCACCCTCAGCGCTGCCCAACACGCAGAGCGCCGGGGCGTTCACCTTCTGCTCACGCGGGGAGGCGAACGCACGGGACTGTGAAGACTCAGCGACCGCCCCAGAGACCAGTGCGGTCAGCAGCGGAGCGTAGATAGCGCTCGCCTGCAGGGGCATGAGAATCAGCGGCGGAACAGATGCGGAAAGCTCCGACTGCAAGCTGCTCTGTAGCGCCTGCAGATACTTCTCCGGCTGTACGCCCGGCAGACAATGCACGCTCACGCCCGGCACCACAGCCAGAGTCTGCACCAGACGATTGATTCGCTGCTGATCAGCGCTATCAGTGCCAGCCAGCAGAACGTGCACCGACCCCGGATAGCCCGCCACCAGCTGCACCAGGTAGGCGCGCAGGTGCGCCTCCTCCAGCTTCAGGTAGTGACCGAGAGTCGGGGTGGGGAGCGGTAGATAGTGGGGTGAATCCTGCTTCTCCAGAGTGCCCAGCGGGAGGTTGCGGCCGCGCAGGTAGGGCTGGCGAGGGCCGCACCCGAGCACAATAGCCGGGTAGACGGCATCATGCAGGGCAGAGGGGCCCGAAATCGCCAGGTCGCCCGCGGTCGGCAGGGCGAGGGCACGTTCCTTCTCCTGCAGCGCCGCCTGATGAGTCTGCTGCGATGCGGCACGGTTCTCTGCCCGACCGCCAAAGAAATGCAGAAGCATCAGCAGCGAAGACGCCGCAGACATCAGCAGAAGGAACCACATGCCGGTCACCAGCGCAATAATCAGACCCACCACAATCGGCAGGCACACGCTCAACAGAATCTGCTTGAGCTTACGCGGCGCCGGAGGGTTCACCACCACCGGCTCAAAGGGGTTGCCGGCATCACCCAGGGGAGCGAGCGTCTGCGCGGGCTCGCCAGAGGAAGATTCGGGGGAAGTGGCGGTGGCGTTCTTGGCGGTGCGTTCGCCGTCAGCGCTGGGGGAGGTGAGCATGCAAAGTGAGGATCCGAGGCGGAAAGGCTCGTTCCAGCGCAGGATGCGCGGCTCAGCGCCCTGCGCCCTCTTGCCACCCTGCGCCTTCTCACTACTCTCGTTCGCGGCGGGGTGCTTCTCGATCCAGCGGATGCCGGAGCTGTCGGCGTAGAAGCTGCCGTGCACCGGCTTGAGGAAGGGGTCCTGCAGGTGAATATGGTGCGGCTGTTCTCTTCCGCGGGCAGCTAGAGCCGCCCTGCCGAGGCTGGTTCGGCCACGGCTGATGGGGAAGGTTGCGCCCGCGTCGGGGCCGCGCAGAATGTGCAGGAGGCTGACGGCGGGCGCGTTCAGTGGTTGAGAATTCTGTGGCTGAGAATCGTTCGGAATGCGGATATTTTGCGCATCCGAGGCTCCGAGGGGGTCCTGATTGTGCGCGGGGCGCAGCTGGAACGTCGCCTCCCGTGCTGTAGCGTGCGCGCCGGGGGCAGAGTGTTGCAGGGCGTGGTTGAGCGCCTGCTCTAGAGCCTGCTGGTTTGCGCTGTCTGCGCTACCGGGGTGCAGCTGTATTCCGTTGGGTGCCGCCTCTCCGTCGAGTCGGAGTACGCGGGGGTAGGGGAGCGCGTCGGTGGTGTTGTGGTGGTCGAGAAAGAAGAGAGTCATACCCTCAGAAAACATTAAAAAGCATTAAAACTCAATAAATTGTCTGTACATAAACTAAAACGTTCGTATTTTTTGAATTTTTCGCCCCATTTCGCAAAAATCTGTTCAAAAAGCTGTGGATGAACCACCTCAACCGCCTCTCGCTTGTGCCAGCGCGCATCCCCAAAAATGCTGACAGGGGTGCTTCCTGGTGGTGCGCGAGAGCCTTGAAAAACCCGCCCCGACCCACCCCTGTATCTGCGGCTCTACGCGGCGGCTAACTGCCACAGTAAACAGAACAGTAAACAGGGCAGGGTGAATATTTACCCGTAAATAAAATTCCTTCCCCAAAAGTGGACCGTAAAAATACGCGGCAGAAAGAGCTTTCTTGAATCCGCTTGACCTCGGGGTTCGTGAAGAATATTCACCCAGGGAAAGAGTGTGCGAACAATAGTCCAAAAGCCTCTAAAAGCACGTCATAAGTATGCGTAGTGCTTGATAAACAGGTATCTTAGATTATGACTATATCCATCGCGGGAGGGGCTTTTTGTACCCAACCGTGCGGATTGCGGCGCGACTGAGAACCCTCGGATGTGTCCAATCTGGTAGGTGAATACCGCCCTCGCAGAAGCGGCGGTGCGCCGTGATAATACAGGAGAAAACATTGACCGCTGACCTCGTAGTAGTCGGTTCGGGCCTCTTTGGTCTGACCATCGCAGAACAGGCTGCCACTGAGCTGGGCCTGAAGGTTGCCCTGCTGGACCGCCGTTCCCACATCGGTGGTAACGCATACAGCGAGAAGGAGAAGCAGACCGGTATTGAGGTGCACCGCTACGGTGCGCACCTGTTCCACACCTCCAACGAGCGTGTCTGGGAGTACGTGAACCGTTTCACCGAGTTCACCAACTACGTACACCGCGTGTACACCCGCCACAACGGCATCGTGTACCCCATGCCCATTAACCTGGGTACCATCAACCAGTTCTTCAACGCCGCTTACTCTCCCGCAGAGGCAAAGGCGCTCATCGCTGAGCAGGCTGGCGAGCTGGCTGGTACCGACCCGCAGAACCTGAACGATAAGGGTATCTCCCTGATTGGTCGCCCCCTGTACGAGGCGTTCATCAAGCACTACACCGCTAAGCAGTGGCAGACCCCGCCGGAGGAGCTGCCCGCATCCATCATTTCCCGTCTGCCGGTGCGTTACCCCTACGACACCCGCTACTTCAACGATAAGTACGAGGGCCTGCCGGTCGACGGCTACGCCGCTTGGCTGGAGCGCATGGCCGCACACCCGAACATCGAGGTTCACCTGAACACCGATTTCTTCGAGCCCGGCCACGAGTACTCCCGCGAGAACGTACTCGGCCAGATTCCCGTGGTTTACACCGGCCCGGTGGACCGCTACTTCGACTACGCCGAGGGCGATCTGTCTTGGCGCACCATCGACCTGGAAGAAGAAGTTCTGCCGATCGAGGACTTCCAGGGCTGCTCCGTGATGAACTACCCCGATGCTGACGTCCCCTTCACTCGTATCCACGAGTTCCGTCACTTCCACCCCGAGCGTGACTACACCAAGGACGCAACCGTCATCATGCGCGAGTACTCTCGCTTCGCTAACAAGGGCGACGAGCCGTACTACCCGGTCAACACCTCCGTGGACCGTGAGAAGCTGCTGGCGTACCGCGACCTGGCTAAGGGCGAGAACAACGTGCTGTTCGGTGGCCGCCTGGGTACCTACAAGTACCTGGATATGCACATGGCTATCGGTGCTGCACTGTCCATGTTCGACAACAAGATCCGCCCGCACTTCGCTGATGGTGCGAAGATCGAGTCCGGTGGTGTTGACGCATAACCATGGCTGATAAGACTTTGAAGAACCTGCAGCGGGTTATTTTCCCGAGCGCAGTTGAGACTGACGTTGTTCCCCTGTACGTGGATGCGAGTGTTGCAACCGGCGTTCAGCTGCCCACCCGTATTGACGGTGACGCTTCCACCTCCATTGCGGAGGCGATGAACACCTCCGGTCAGTCTGTGTCGAGCGCCAGCGCGAACCGTGATGCCGCGAACAGCCTGAACAGCCGCCGCTCCATTACCGTGAACGCGGGTCAGAGCCTGTCTTTTGGTACGTACTTCAACGCGTTCCCCGCTTCGTACTGGCGCCGCTGGACTGACCTGAAGAAGGTCGTGCTGAGCGTTCAGACTCGCGGTGAGGGCATGGTCATTGTGTACAAGTCCAATGGCCGTGGCGTGATTCAGCGCGTGGATGCGAAGCTGCTCTCCGGCGAGGAGACCAACACCTTCACCCTGCCCCTGGCACCGTTCGGTGACGGCGGCTGGTACTGGTTTGACCTGGCTGGCACCGGCGACCTTGAGCTGATTGAAGCGAACTGGCTGGGTGACATTGAGCCCCGCGCAGACGTGAAGGCTGGTCAGGCGACCGTGCAGATTACCACCATGAACAAGGTGGAGTACTGCATCAACAACATTCGTGCTCTGGGTGAAAGCCCCGAGATTTTCGATGCTGTGCACGAGTTCCTGATTGTGGATCAGGGCACCCAGAAGGTGCAGGACCACGAGGACTTCGAAGAGGTCGTCAAGCCCCTCTCCGGTAAGTTCCGCATCATTAACCAGGGCAACCTGGGTGGTTCCGGCGGCTTCTCGCGCGGCATGTTCGAGGCTGTCAACAACGGCTCCGATTATGTGCTGCTGCTCGATGACGATGTCATCGTTGAGCCCGAGTCGATCCTGCGTATGGTGACCTTCGCGAACTACTGCAAGGAACCCACCATCGTGGGTGCGCACATGTTCGACATGTTTGACCGTTCGGTCCTGCACGCGTTCGGTGAGGTTGTTGACCCGTGGCGTAACTTCTACGCTAAGCCGCACGAAGACATGGCGATGGGCCACAACCTGGGCCACCACAACCTGCGTAACACCCCGTGGCTGCACCGCCGCGTGGACGTGGACTACAACGGCTGGTGGATGTGCCTCATCCCGACCACCGTCATTAAGGAAATCGGTCTGTCTCTGCCCCTGTTCCTGAAGTGGGATGACGCTGAGTACGGTCTGCGCGCTAAAGCTGCGGGCTTCGCTACCGTGTCCTTCCCCGGTGCGGGCGTGTGGCACGTGTCCTGGACCGATAAGGATGACTCCGTCGGCTGGCAGGCGTACTACCACGAGCGCAACCGCCTCATTACGGCGCTGCTGCACTCGCCCTTCGATAAGGGTGGCCGCGTGCTGCTGGAGTCCCTGTTCTTGGACGTCAAGCACACCCTGTCCATGCAGTACTACACCGAGGCTGGCCGCTTGATGGCGCTGGAGGATTTGCTCTCCGGCCCCGATCACCTGCACCCCTCGCTCTCGCAGCGTCTGCCGGTGATTCGTGCGATGGCTAAGGAGTACCCGGAGTCTCAGGTGAAGCCGAACGTGGATGACTTCCCGGCTATTCAGACGAAGAAGCCTCCGTTCCGCGGCCGCCGTTCCTTCGCATCCCCCGGCTACAAGAAGCTTGCTTCGTGGACCGCGAAGACTGTTGCTCGTCAGCTGTTCAAGCCGGTGAGCGAAGAGGCGAAGGCTCACCCGCAGATTCAGCTGAACTACGGTGAGACTAACTGGTGGACCCTGTCGAAGTTCGATTCGGCTCTGGCGACTAACGCTGAGGGTACCGGCCTGTTCTGGTACCGCCGCGACCCCGAGCAGCTCAAGTCGAAGCTGGCTCAGGCCGCTAAGCTGCACGTTCAGCTGGTGACCGGCTGGGATAAGCTGCGTGAGCAGTACCGTGCGAAGGCTGCTGAGGTTGCCTCCTACGATGCGTGGGCTAAGACCTTTGCCGAGCATACGGATTCTGAGCTGACCCGATGAACGATCTGAAGTCTGTTCCCCTGAAGGCGCCCGGCCGTGGGCGCGGCATCCTGGATGCGGTAAAGAACCGCTACCTGCTTCGACTGCTGGTCGATAAGGAAATCCAGGTCCGCTACCGCGGCTCGGTGCTGGGCATTTTGTGGTCGTACATTAAGCCGGGTGTGCAGTTCCTGGTGTTCTACATTGCCATGGGTATGTTCCTTGGCTTGGAACGCGGTATGCACAACTATGCGGTGTACCTGTTCTCGGGCATGATTGCCATTAACTTCTTCTCGGAGGGTTTTGGTAATGGTGCTCGTGCCATGGTGGTTAACAGCGCGCTGATTCGTAAGATTTATCTGCCGCGTGAGCTGTTCTCGCTGTCGACGGTGTGGGTGGCTCTGGTGCATTTTGTGCCTCAGATCGCCGTGATGTTGCTGGCCTGCTTCTTGGTGGGTTGGTCCCCGACCTTCCTGGCCTTTGGGTCGATTCTGGCGGGCATGCTCATCGTGATGCTGCTGTCTTACGGTCTGGGTCTGATTTTCGGTGTGGCTAACGTGTTCTTCCGTGATTCGGAGAACATTGTGGACATGCTGCTGATGGTGGCTACCTGGTTCTCGCCGGTGCTGTACTCCTGGACCATGGTGCGTGACACTCTCTACCCGTGGGTGTTCAACGTGTTCATGATTAACCCGCTGACCGTTGCGGTGGAGCTGTTCCACTATGGCTTCTGGCATCCGACGCTCCGTCCTGAGGATTTGGCGCTTCCTGCTTCGCAGGTGGTTCCGCATCTCTTCAGCTTCTGGACTCCGATTGCCATTGGTATTTCTCTGCTGACCGTTTTGATTGGTGATTTGCTCTTCCGTAAGTTTGAGGGCAACTTCGCCCAGGAGCTCTGATTCTGTGGATATTAAGAAGCTTGAGTTCCCGCCGGTGAGCCCGGACGCTCCCGTGGTGATTCACGTGGAGAATTTGGTGAAGCGCTTTGTTCTGCGCCACACCCGTTCGATGAAGGAAGCTTTTGTGTGGCTGATTAAGGGCCGCAAGGGTGATCTTTCGGAGAAATTCAATGCGCTCAACGGCGTGAGCCTGGATATTCGTCAGGGTGAGCGTGTGGCTCTTCTGGGTCTGAACGGCTCGGGTAAGTCCACGCTGCTGAAGATGATTTCTGGCGTGATGCGCGCCGATGGGGGCGAGGTTCTCACTCGCGGCAATATTGCGGGTCTGATTGAGGTGGGCGCTGGTTTCCACCCGGATCTGACCGGTCGCGATAACGTGTACCTCAACGGCGCGATCTTGGGTATGACCAAGGAAGAGATTGAGGCTTCCTTCGATTCGATTGTGGATTTCGCTGAGATTCACGACTTTATCGATACCGAGGTGAAGTTCTACTCTTCGGGTATGTACCTGCGTCTGGCGTTCTCGGTTGCGGTTCATACGAACCCGGATATCTTCCTGGTGGATGAGATTCTTGCGGTGGGCGATGAGCCGTTCCAGAAGAAGTGTATTGCGAAGATTCAGGAGCTGTGCTCTGCCGGTAAGACTCTTGCCGTGGTGAGCCATGACCTGGATTTGGTGTCTAAGATTTGTGACCGCGGCGTGGTGCTGGAGCACGGTAACCTGCGTTTTGACGGTCCGATTAAGGAAGCCGTGAAGGTGATTCGTGGCGGCAACTAACCGCTAGATGATTGCTGGTGATGGGGCGTGTATTCCCGATGGGGGAGTGCACGCCCCTTTGCTGTGCCCGAAAGTTGTGCCCGAGAAGTTGCTGGGCTGGATAGGGTTCTAACGTTTCGGCATGGGCGGCATGGGTAGTAGGGGCGGCAGGGACAGCTGCGGGGTTTAAGACGAAATGTTACGTGTGCACCTAGTGCAATATGGTGACGGTCAACAGTAAGTGGTTCGAGAGGTGCATGCACCACTGTTCTGCGAGTCACAGCTGACTAGGCATTTTGGGTTTTAGTGCACGTTGGGTAACAGTGTGTGCAATTCTGTGCATCAAAAATACTCAAATACTATACTCGTAAATATTAAGGGGCGTTTTATTACATTTTGATAAATTTGGTGCTCTGAGGGTAGGGTGATGATGGCATTGATGTATCAATGCTTCACCGTATTCCACACAACCACACCACGCACAGCATCGGATCATTTCAATGGAGAACACCGTACTGGATACCCGGGCGGAGCATCTAACTCTGCTCGAAGAAAATATCCGTGAGGCAATGCGCCACCGCAGCCTGGACCCGCACGAGGACCAGCGCGCCGTTCGCGGGCTCATTGACGAGCACCTGAACGATTACGAACAGCGCCGCACCCGAATCTCCCTGCCCGATTTGGGCGACCGTGAATCCGTGATTCAGCGCCTGCACGATGAAATCTGCGGCTTCGGCGTGATCCAGCCGTTCCTCGATGATGAGAGCGTTGAAGAAATCTGGATTAACTCTCCCGACGAAATCTTTATCGCCCGCAACGGCGAAAGTGAATTGACCGGTCTGCACCTGAGCGCCGAGGCGATTAATAGCCTGCTGGAGCGCATGCTCAAGCCTTCGGGTCGCCGCGTGGACCTTTCCTCCCCGTTTGTTGACGCATCCCTGCCGGACGGCTCCCGTCTGCACGCGGTGATTCCGGATATTACCCGCAGGCACACGAGCATCAATATCCGTAAGTTCGTGGTGCGTGCCCGCCGTCTGCCCGACCTGGTGCGCATGAACTCGCTGAGTGCCGGCGCGGCGTCCCTGCTGCATGCGGCGGTGGAGAGCGGCATGAACATCCTCGTTTCGGGTGCGACTCAGGCGGGTAAGACTACGATGCTGAACTGTCTGTCGGCATCTATTCCGCCGCGTGAGCGCGTGATTACGTGTGAAGAAATCTTTGAGCTCGCGGTTCCGCTGCGCGATGTGGTGGGTCTGCAGTGCCGCCAGCCGAACCTTGAGGGCACCGGCGCGATTGAGCTGCGCCGCCTGGTCAAGGAGGCCCTGCGTATGCGCCCGGACCGCATCCTCATTGGCGAGGTACGCGAGGCAGAATCTCTGGACATGCTGATTGCGCTCAACGCGGGTCTGCCCGGCATGTGCACGATTCACGCGAACTCGGCACGCGACGCCGTGACAAAGATTTGCACCCTGCCGCTACTGGCGGGCGAGAATATCTCCTCCTCATTCGTGGTGCCCACCGTGGCCTCGTGCTTTGACATCGTGGTTCACTGCGGCCGCGATACCCGCGGGCAGCGCCGGGTCGAGGAGATTAGCATGCTCGGCGGTCGTGTCGAGGACGGGGTGATTGAGATGTCGCCGCTATTTGTGCGACGTGATGGGCGCATGGTCTGCGTGGCCCTGGAACTGCCGAACGCTGGGTACGTGCGGGACATCGTCCCGAACAGGTGCTGGCCCTCGCGAAAGCGGGGCAGTGATGCCGCTTTTCCTCAGCCTAATTCTGGGCATCGGCGTGTGCCTGATGTACCTCTCCTGTTTTCCGGAAGGGCAGAAACCGGTCCGCGAGGCCGCCGACCCCGCGCTGGTCGTGGCGTTGCGCAAGGCCGGGATGCACACGCTGACCCCTCGAACCTTCACCTGGGTGAGCGTCGCCAGCGGTGTGAGCGCGTCGGTTCTGCTGCTGATGCT
>ERZ772935.345-NODE-345-length-18902-cov-18.759643_pt1 | contig 18902 bp, 17 predicted proteins | sample MGYA00511683_ERZ772935 | MGnify/ENA primary metagenome ERZ772935 (study PRJEB29015, sample SAMEA2738086) | human oral metagenome | biome: human oral; feature: human-associated habitat; material: saliva | place: China | collected 2228 ...
GTTGATGAGGCGCCCAAGGCGAACTCCTGTGTTCGGTCGTCGTCCCACGACACTGTCCACGATCCCCGGGACACTTCGACCACCACCCCCACACCCCACAATGCGAAAAGCCGGAAAACTGGTCGATCATCCGCAATTTTGCAGAGTATGTGGCCCCGGCGCTCGGATGGGAGCCGGCGCGTTCGGGAGCCCTCCCGACGGGCTACGACATTGACGAGGTCGTGGCCGAGTAGGAGGTCACGGCACCGCGAGTGGGGCCCGTGCTCGGGGCGTGAGACCTGGGCCCTGCGCGGGGCGGCGGCGGGAACATAGCTGCATGATTGTCGCGGTGTTGAGCTGTAACAAGCGTGACTGAGCGTCTGGGCCTGACGGGACGCAGACCTGTTGACGGTGACAGCGTCAAGCCGGGGTGGGGGTATCGGAAAGCCTCACCCCGGTTTCACTTTCTGTGTGCGCTGGCCTACACTAATTGGACAGTATCAACGCAAGACGACGAGGTCTCTCTGTAATGGCTCGACGCTCCAAGGGTGCGGTGTCAATCAATCCGCGCTCCGCTCAGAATATGTCCACGCGACCGGCTGCAATCGCGAAGAAGAAGCAGTCGATCAGTCCGGTCAAGGTTTTCGGTGCCGTCGGTGCGCTGGCCTGCATCGTGACGTCCCTGTTCATTCAGCTGCCGGGCCTGGATGTGTCAGGTACCCGCATGTTCGGCATCTTCCTGGCGGCGATTCTGCTGTGGGTGACGGAGGCGGTGCCCCTGGCGGGCACGGCGGTCCTCGTCATTTTCCTGGAGGTCCTGTTCATTTCGGACCACGCGCTGCTGAGCGTGGGAGAGGGAGCCCCGGCGTACACGAAGTTCTTTGGGGCGCTCGCCAACCCGGTGATCATCCTGTTCCTGGGTGGCTTCATGGTGGCCGACGGCGCCGCCAAGTACAAGCTTGACCGCGCGCTGTCGGCGGTCCTCCTCAAGCCCTTCATGGGCAAGCCGCGCATGACCGTCATGGGCGTCATGCTGATCACCGCGATCATGAGTATGTTCATGTCGAACACGGCGACCACGGCGACGATGTTCGCCGTCATGATGCCGGTCATCATGGCGCTGCCCGAGGGCAAGGCGCGCACCGGCATCGCCCTGTCAATCCCGGTGGCCGCGAACGTCGGCGGCATGGGTACCCCCGTGGGCACGCCCCCCAACGCGATCGCGCTGGGCGCCCTGGAGAACGCGGGCGTCAAGGTGACCTTCCTGCAGTGGATGCTCGCGGCCGTCCCGCTCATGCTGGTGCTCCTGGCCCTGTCGTGGGCGTTCATCGCGTGGCGCTACATTCCCGCCGACGCGACGTTCAACATCGACACGTCGGCGCGATTCGAGAAGTCACGCAGCGCGATCATCTTCTACTCGGTCGCGGGAGCGACGATCCTCCTGTGGATGACGGAGTCGCTGCACCACATTTCCGCTAACGTCGTGGGCTTCCTGCCGGTCGTGGTCCTTTTGATGACGAAGGTGATGAGCGGCGACGACCTGCGCGCCTTGGACTGGCCGGTGCTGTGGCTGGTTGCGGGTGGTATTGCGCTGGGCTCGGGCGTGGCCGCCACGGGCCTGGACAAGTGGATGCTCGGATCGATCCAGTGGGCCTCGATCCCCGGCATCCTCCTGATCTTTGTGCTGGCGCTCGTCGGCTGGGTGACCTCGAACGTCATCTCGCACTCGGCCTCGGCGAACCTGCTGATCCCGATGGGCATGGGCCTGGCGACCACGGTGTCCACGAGCGCAGCGGAGATCGCGATCGTCATCGCCCTGGGTTGTTCGCTGGGCATGTGCCTACCGATCTCGACCCCGCCCAACGCGATCGCCTACTCGACGGGCACCACCCCGACGCGCGAGATGGTGGTCGTCGGCATCGTGGTGGGCGTCGTGGGCATCATCCTCCTGGCGTTTGTCGCGCCCCTGACCTGGGGATTCATCGGGGTGATGTGACGTGTCCATGGACGAGGCCGTGGCCGGCTCGGGTGCAACCAGTAACCCGAGTCCGGGGCTGGCCCACGGGTGGACGCAGGGGCCGATGGCGGAGGACGCTACGGTGCTGGCTCGCACGGATGTGCGCGGCGGCGGGCACCGCGCGGGGTACCCGATCCACATGTTGGTGGTCGGTGACGATTCGAGGCATATTGCCGGCCCGGTGACCAGGGACTTGGCCCACGCGTTCCCGAGGCTGTGCCTGGATCGAGTGGACGGCATTGGGGACTTGGCGGCCTACGAGGCGAGCTTGCGCCCCGGCGATCACGTGCTCATGGGCCTGGTGACCTCGGAGGTCGGCGACATTGACGCGATGATTACTCATGCGGCTGCGATCCCGGTGTTGGAGCGCGTCCAGTGGGTGGTTGTCACGGATAAGTCGGAGCATCGTGATCTCACGCGCTGTATGCAGTCGGGGGCTCTGTCCTCGGTGTTGAAGGCGCCGTGGACTGTGCCACTGCTGGCGGGCCAGGCCTATTCGACGATGGTGCGTTACCTGAGCGGATGCGGCTATTCGCAGCGTCAGATCCGTAACCTGATCGCTGATCCGCCGCCGTTCGCGGTGCAGGGTCCGCTCTTGGAGGGCCTCGATCGCGATGAGCGTGAGGTCGTCATGGAGCTCCTGGCAGGCGTGGAGCGGGTGCTCGGCCAGAGGCCTCGGCTGATTGTCCCCGAGGGTACGCAGCTGGTGACGCAGGGGCAGCCGGTGGGTGCTGTCTACCTGGTGCTCGAGGGTCAGGTGTCCTTGCACAGGGATTCGTCGCAGGGCGAGGTCTTGTCTCACTTGGCCACCTCGGGCCCGCTGATCGGCCTCGTGTCTCTCGCCCGCGCGGAGGACGCCTTCTTCACGGGCGAGACGGCGACCGAGGCGACGGTTGTGCGCCTGACGACCGAGCAGCTCCAGATCGTCATTTCCGAGGATCCGTCAATTGGCGCGACGCTGACAGCCCTCGCGATCCGATCGCTCACCCGCCGCCTCATGCGCGCCGAGGACCTGCACCTGGAAAACGCGATGCTCGCCGAGGACCTCGAGGCTCAGAAGGAGGCCCTGGCCGCCACGCTCGAGGACCTGCGCGCCACCCGCGCCGAGTTGGTCGAACGCGCGCGTTTTGCGATGCTCGGCGAGCTGAGCGCCGGCATCGCCCACGAGCTCAACAACCCGGTGACCGCCCTTGTGCGCGCCGCCAAGCACCTGCACGAGGACGTCGATTCGATCCTTGCGTCCCCGGCCACGGCCTCGTCACGGGAAGCCATGTCCCGGGCGCTGACCGCGCCCCCGCGCTCCACGTCGGTTGAGCGTGCTCTCATGAAGGAGCTCCTGCCCGTCGTTGGCGACCGCACGCTCGCGCGTCGCCTCGTGCGCGCGGGGATCCAGGGGGCGGACGGTGCACGCGCGCTCGCCCAGATCCCGGGCGGCATCGAGGCGTACGAGGCCGGGGCGCGCCTGGGCGGGTCCCTGCGCTCGGTGCTTGCCGCGGGTGACCGCGTCATCGAGCTGACCCAGTCCCTCAAGGGATACGCGCGACCGGACGCCGAGGACCTCAAGCCCGTGGACGTGCGCGAGGGCATCGACGATGTCCTGCGGCTGACCGCCCACAGGGTGCGGGGCATCCGCATCGACTGCGACTACGAGGACGTGCCGCTTGTGCGCGCGCACCCGGCGAAGCTGCAGCAGGTGTGGACGAACCTCATCGTGAACGCGGCCGAGGCCATCGAAGACGAGAATACCGACTTGATCGCGGCGGCGGAGGCTTCGGGCGGTGTGCCTGAGCTGCCGGCACGCGGTGAGGCCGAGGCGCTGATCCGTATCACCGTGCGGCCGACGCCTGAGGGAATCACCGTCACCGTGTTTGATAACGGGCCGGGCATCGATCCGGCAATCGTCGAGAAGATTATGGAGCCGCACTTCACCACTAAGGCGGGGCGCGTCCGATTCGGGCTGGGTATGGGCATGTCCATCGTCCGAAGCATCATCGCCGATCATGGGGGGACTCTCGTGATCTGCTCCGACCCGGGGTCCACCACCATGCGGATCTCGTTGCCCACTCAACCACAAGAGGAGGAATCATGACCCTGACAATCCTGTCCCTCGAGGACGAAGCGGACGTGCGAGACGCGCTTGAGCGTGATCTTGAAGAGTTTTGGGACAAGATCCGGCTTGAGGTCGCCGAGGACGTCGACGACGCGTGGGCCGTGATCGACGAGATCGTAGAGGACGGCGACGAGCTGGCCCTTGTCCTGTCGGATCACCGCCTGCCTGGCAAGTCGGGCGTTGACTTCCTCGTGGAGCTCATGAAGGATGAGCGTTTCGGCGCGACTCGTACGGTGCTGGTGACCGGTCAGGCCGACCAGTCCGACACGATCCGAGCGTTGAACCAGGCGGGCCTGGACTACTACATCGGCAAGCCATGGAACCCCGCGGAGCTGCGCACCGTCGTGCGCGACCAGCTCACCGAGTACGTCCTCGAGTCCGGTGTGAACCCCCTGCCCTACGTGACCGTGCTCGACGGCGTGCGCGTTATGGAGGCGATCCGCTAAGTTTGGCGGCAATCCGCTGAGCTGCGAGACAAGGGCCGCCGCCCACCAACGATGGTGGGCGGCGGTCTCATTTTCTGCCGCGACGGTGTTCCTTATGTCGGAGGTTGGCACGATCGCGGTGGGAGCGCGCGTGGCCGTCGCGGTCGTGCAGTGAGCCCCAGCTCCCCCTCACCAGGGGAACTGGGGCTCAGCCGAAGTTTTGCTGTCGTAGCAAAACTACACGTACCGTGCCTGATCGACGGATCGATCAGGGCAGCATGCCGAGGATGCTGCCAACAAAGGCGAGGAACGCGTTAATAACTTCGGTGATCTGTGCAAACATTGTTGCCTCTTTCTTCCGGTCAGCTCCCAGTCCATCTGGTGGGCTTAAGACGTCAGAATGTCCTGTCTGACGTGCCTTAAATGTATACAAAGGTGAGCGCGCGGTCAAGTTTTACAAATGTAACAAATGTATATATTTTGCTTGAGGTTTCAATGTTTTTCATTCTTTCCGTATGTGTGATGCGCCGTCGCATCTGGTCGCCCAAGAAGTGTGTGTATTTGCAACAAAAGCTGAGTGTTTGTGCGTGTTGTGGGGGGTTGCGTCGCTACTGCGCGTGGGCTGTAATGATGGGAGTCAATGTGTGCAAGCGGGTGATGATGGGTGGAGGTGGGCTGGCGCAAGGGTGCTGGCTGAGATTTTGTCGATCGGTGTCATCATGCTTAATGTATGGCTCCTGACACATGGCGACTGACCAGCTGTGCAGTATCTGTGTCATCGTCGAGGAAGACGCGACTGCTCCATGGGTAAGCTGTCGAATCTGGAGGGGCCATGCATGGCCGCGTGCGACCAGCTCACCGACACCGTCCTCAACGCATACGTCGACCCCTGCCCAACGTGAGCGTGCTCGACGGTGCGGGCGTCACGGAGGCGATCCGCCAAGCGATGCAACAAAGAGCCGCCGCCCACCAACGATGGTGGGCGGCGGCTGTGCGTGCGGATGCTTACTTCTTGCCGCTGGGCTGGCCCGGGTCGTTGCACATCGTGATGCCCTCGAAACCGGCGGCCCCCAGCACCTGGAAGATGTCGTCGAGGAGGACCATCGGCTCGGCCGTGCCCGCCGCGAACTCGGGGTGGCGGATCTCGATGGCGGCCATGCCGCGCGGGTCCGTGACCGGCTCGGTCTCGAACTTCTCCGACAGAAGACGGTTTGCCTCCTCCAGGTCGGCGGGGGAGCCGAACGCCCAGGTCACGGCCTTGTTGCCCGCTCCCGTGGGGGTGCGCTGAATGTACATGCGGGTCATGAGGATGCGGCGCCCGTGGCGTGGGAACACGTCACCCACGCGCGTAAACAGCGCGATGTCGGCTAGCTCGCCGCCCAACGACGAATCCACCAGCGCGTACCCGTAGGCGCCGATGCCGCGCAGGGTTAGGGCGTCCGCGAGAAGCCCGATGACCTCGTCACTGAAAGGCTCAGGCTGGAAGTACACGCCCTCGCCGACCCTCGGAGCATCCGGACCCAGCAGCGTGATGTCGAAGCCGGCGTCCGCCAGCGCGTCCCGCACGAGCGCAACGTTGTGCTCGGGGAAGGGATGCAGCGCGGCCGCGTTCGCAGCGATGCGCTCGATAAACACGTAGGTGGAAAAACCAAGCTCAGCCATGCGCTCATTGTAAGCGCGCGGCCAGCCGGTCATGCGACGAGGCCGCGGCGCCCCGGGCGGTCGGGTGACCACGAGGGGAGGCCACGGCCTCGTCAATGACGGAGAGTCAGCGCAGGCACAGGCCCTGCTCGTTGAGGACCTCCATGATGGGGGAGACGTGCGCCCCGCCCACGCCGATGTTGGTGGCGACCAGGTGTGTGAAGGACTCGAGGCGCGAACCCGAGCGCAGGTCGTAGTACTCGGTGACCTCGCGGTCGTAGTCGGCCAGCGTCTCCGTGTAGGACTCCACGCGCGGGTACGTGTTTTCCGCGGACATGACGGACAGGGGCATGCGCGGCTTCTGGCCGGGCTCCTGGTCCGCGTGCCCGACGAGCAGGCCGAGAACCGGGAAGGTCAGCTCCGGCAGCTCCAGCGCGTCGACGACGCCGCGCGGATCGGCGAGGATCGAGCCGAGGTAGACGGTGCCCAGGCCCATCGACTCGGCGGCCACGACCACGTTCTGCGCGGCCAGCAGCGCATCCTCGAGCGCCGTGAGGAACAGGTTCATCGAGGACAGGGCCTCCGAGGAGACGCCCTGCTCGGTGCGGATGCGGCTGTTGCGGTACAGGTCGGCGACAAAGATGAACAGGTCGCCCTTCGTGCCGCCCACGTAGGGCTGGCCGGACGCGGCACCGATCGCCTCGCGCACCGTCGGGTCCGTGATGTGCAGGATCGTGCAGGACTGCAGGAACGAGGAGGTGGCCGTGTGGCGGGCCACGTCCATGAGGGTGGTGACCTCCTCCTCGGTCAGGGGCTGGTCCTTGTAGGCGCGGATCGTGCGGTGGGCGAGCTGGCTCTCAATCGTCTCGTTTGTCATGCGTTCATTCTACGATTGGGCACGTGAAACAGATAGAGCCTTTCGGTCCTTTTGCGTTGGCAGCAAACGTCACCCCCGTCGCCGTCCCTTCCCCGGCCGGCGAGCTCAGCGGCCTGCTGACCGGCCCGAGCGCCCCCAGCCTCGTCGACGGAACCCCCGCGATTTCCGCGGCCTCCTCACCGGACGTGGCGGGGGAGAACCGCGCGCTCCTCGTCCCCGGCTACACGGGCTCCAAGGAGGACTACGCCCCCGTCCTGCCCTTCCTCGGGGAGGCGGGCTGGGACGTCCTCGCCTACTCGCAACGAGGCCAGGGCGGGTCCGCCGCGCCTGCCGGCCTCGGCGCATATGGGATGAGCGACTTCGTCGGCGACCTCATCGCCGTCGCCGAGGCCTGGGCCGGGACCACGGGTCGCGTGCACCTCGTGGGCCACTCCTTCGGCGGCATCGTTGCGCGCGCGGCCGTCGTCGCCCGCCCCGACCTCTTCGCCTCCGTCACCCTGTTCTGCTCGGGGCGCGCCGTCCACGACCGGATGAACACTTTGACGGTCCTCGACCCCCTGCCCACGGGCCCCGGCGCGCGCCAGCAGGTGCTGCGCGCCTACTTCCCGGACATGAACTTTGACGAGCCCGGCGTCGGATGGGCGGAATTCCAGCGTGTCCGCGCGCTGGACACGGCCTCGGAAAACCTGGTGGGCATCGCCCGCATCCTCTCCCAGCTGCGCCCCGACACCCCCGCGCTCGCGGCCACGGGCGTGCCCGTGCACGTCCTGTACGGGGACCAGGACGAGATCTGGCCGCCCTCGTGGTACGCCGAGGAGGCCGCAGACCTGGGGACCCGCGAGAGCATCATTCGCGGGGGTGCGCACAGCGCGCAGCTGCAGTTCCCGCAGCAGTGGGCGGACCTCGCGCGAGCGTTCTGGGCGGATGTGGAGTCGGGGGCGCTGGTCTGGTCGCTGTGACCTATGTGTACGTTGTCCCAAAAGGTGGCATGGTGGCGCATCGGCGTGAGCTCCGCTGCCTATGATGGGGGTATGAACAAGCGTTCCATCCTCACTGCAGTGCTCGCACTCGGCCTGGGCGTCACCGCCCTGACCGGCTGCAACTCCAACACCGGCGCCAACTACGTGACGCCCAGCAACGTCGAGACCATCACGAACACGATCGCCGAAATCGGCGATCAGGGTGTCAAGGTCCCCGAGAAGCGCGACCTGAAGGTCGTGCTCCCCGAGTCCGACATGGCAGCCGACTACAAGGTTGACATCTCGGACCCCGAGACCCTCTCCGCGGGCAAGCCCGACAAGAACATCATCACCCTGCATCCGCTCAAGGTGACCGGCGAGGACGCGGACCCCGTGACCGTGACCCTCACCGACAAGGACGGCATCACCACCGACTTCAAGGTGACCGTCACCGAGGGCGCCAACTGACCTGGCACCATTGACACTGACCCTGTGAGGGCCCGGGATCGTAGCGATCCCGGGCCCTCCCGTATTGGTGCCCGATCGGGCATCTCACAGAGCGTCGATGAACTCCCGCATAGCGCGCAGCGGCAGCATCAGGTGGTTCTCCGCTCCCGGGCAGGGTACAAACTGCGAGCACTGGTTGAGGTAGAACTCGCGCGCGTTGTCGTTGGCACAGTGGACGAGGAGGGCGGCGAATCCCACCTCACTACTGAGCTTGTAGGCTCGCAAGAGTGCGTCTTTGAGTAGGGCTGCGCCGATGCCTCGTCCCTGCGCGTGTCGATCAACGGCAAGACGTGCAAGGAGCAGGACGGGACACGGGTCCGGGCGTCGACCGGGTTTGAGGGCATCTGGGAGTTTGCTGCGTTCTTCTGCTCCCATCGCCAGGGCGTAGAAGCCGAGCGTTTCGGGTTCCTGCGTTGTGACGAAAACGCGAGCATTTCCGGCGCTGTGATTCTGCCACGCGAAGCGGTGGAACCAGTCGTCGATCTCGGCGTTGCCCGACTGGAAGCGTGATCGGTCGTCCCTCCGCTCGAGAGGCCGTGGCTCGTGCAGGACTGGTACGTACATCAGTTCTCGGAGATGCCCGGTGCGTTCAGGTCGATGTGCGTGCCGAAGGGCGAGGGGCGATCAAAGAGTTTGCGCAGCTTGGGATCGTCCCTCGGCGGTGCCTGCAGAATCTCTTCGAAGCGGGCGTGGTCCTCTTCGTTCAGGATGAAGAGGCGCTGGTCTGCGAGGCGGCGCTGGGCTTCCATCGTGACGGTGGACAGGATGAAATCGCTGATGCTACGGACGTCCTGTTCGGCCGCCCGACGAATGAGTGCATCCTGTTCTTCGGTGAGGCGCAGGTCCAGGCGTCGTGTCTTCGTGGTGCTCATGTCAACTCCTCTTGTGCATGTACGGACATTATCCGTACGTATCGATACCTTAGCACCTGCGGTGCGAGTGGACTAGCTCTTTCCCCTGAAAGGATCCCTGCGGAAATGGACCACGCTGCGAGTGGATGAGAAGGGGGTGGCCAACGATGAGTTGGCCACCCCCTTCTGGTTTCCGACGTCTCAGCGCAGGATGCGCGCCAGGAAGTCCCTGGTGGCCTGCTCGCGCGGATCATCGATCACCTGCTCCGGCGGGCCCTGCTCGACGATCTGGCCGTTTTGCAGGAACACGACGCGATCAGCCGCCTGGCGGGCGAAGCTGATCTCGTGCGTCGCCATGAGGATGGTCGAGCCCGCCTCCTTGATCTCACGCACGAGGTCGAGGACCTCGCCCACGAGCACCGGGTCCAGAGCCGCGGTGATCTCGTCCAGCAGCAGTAGCTCCGGGTTCGTCGCCAGAGCGCGGGCAATCGCCACGCGCTGCTGCTGGCCACCCGACAGGCGATCCGGAAACTCCTTCGCCTTGTCCTTCAAGCCGATGCGCTCCAACAGCTCCATGCCGCGCTCGTGCGCGCGGTCCTTCTCCCAGCCGTGCACCTTGCGGGCCGCGAGCGTCACGTTGTCCAGCACCGACATGTGCGGGAACAGGTTGTAGTGCTGGAAGACGACGCCGATGCGCGCGCGGATCTGATCCGCGTTTGCACGCGGGTCCGTAATGTCCTCGCCGGCCAGGAAGATCTGGCCGTCGTCCACCCGCTCCAGCAGGTTCGCGCAGCGCAGCAGCGTCGACTTACCCGAGCCGGACGCGCCAATGAGAACCACGACCTCGTGCGAGGCAACATCCAGGTCCAGGCCGCGCAGCACGACGTTATCGCCGAAACGCTTCACGACTCCCACGGCACGCAGGACCGGAGTGCCTTCCTGCGCAGAGCCAGCCAAGGCCTCGTACGTATCGGGAACCGACATCAGACGGTACCTCCCATCTGCTCGCGCTTACGCAGCCGGGCCGTGTACCAGTCCGACAGGCGAATGAAGGGGAACGACAAGATGATGAACAGCAGGCCGGCGACCACGTAGGACGTCATGTTGTAGGTCTTGGCCTGGACCATCTGCGCCGAGCGGATCGCGTCCACCGCACCCAGGACCGAAATCAGGCCCACGTCCTTTTGCATCGAAATGAAGTCGTTCATGAGCGCGGGCGTCACCTTACGGATCGCCTGGGGAACGATGATCATGCGCAGTGTCTGCCCGTGGGTCAGGCCCAGCGAGCGGGCTGCGTAACGCTGGGAGGGGTGCACCGAGTCCAGGCCTGCGCGCAACACCTCGGCCACGTACGAGGAGTACGTCAAGACCAGCGCGACCGTGCCCAACACCGCGGTCGGGATGCGCGTCGTCGGGTTCAGCGCGGGGATACCGAAGCCGATCAGGTACAGGACCACCAGGAAGGGCACGCCTCGGAAAATATCCGTGTACGCCGCCGCCAGGAAACGGATCGGGAAAAAGACCGGCCCGCCCAGCGTGCGCGCTGCTGCCAGGAGCGTCGCGAACACGGCGACGCCGAGCACCGCGACCAGCAGGATACGAATGTTGAGCCACAGGCCGACCATGACCTGGGGCAGAGCCTCGACGAAATACTTGCTGTTAAAGAAAGTCTGACGGGTCGCCTCCCACCCGTCAGAGTTGACGACGACGGCGACGAGGATTCCCGCCACCACGATCGTCGACGCCAACGAGACCAGGACCGAGCGGACCGTCTGCTTACGCCGATAAGCGCGCCGGCCACGCTCCACCGCCGAAACGGGGGGCGTGGCCAGCGCATCACTCGAGTATTCACTCATGAGCCCGGGGCCTCACTTGAGGATCGGCACGTTCTGTGCCTCGTTGAGCCACTTGGCCTGGAGCTCGTCGAGCTTGCCGGATGAGGCCAGGCGATCGACGGCGGCGGACACCGTGGGGGTCAACTTGGATCCCTTGGGCAGGACGATGCCGTAGTTCTCGCCGTCCTGAGCGTCCGCGAACTGGCCGACGACCACGCCGTTATCGACCTGCGTGGCGATCATGTTAAACGCGGTGGGCAGGTCGACGACGATCGCGTCCACGCGGCCCGTCTGCAGGGCCAGGACCGTGTCGTCCGAGGAGTTGAACATCTGAAGCTTCTGGGACAGGCCCGGCTCCAGGGTCTCGGAGGCGAACTGCTGCGACGTCGTGCCCGCCTGGACGCCGATGAGGACGTCCTTGAGGTCGGCAATGGACGTCGCGTTGGCGGCGGGGGTGCCGGCCTTGGCGATGATGGCCTCGGAGGTCGTGTAGTACGGGGACGTGAAGTCGACAGCGTTCTTGCGCTCCTCGGTGATGGAGAACTGCTGGATGTTCAGGTCCCAGTCCTTCGCGCCGGGGGTGATCGACGACTCGAAGGTGGCGCGCACCCACTGGACGTTGTCGGCGCTGTAGCCCAGCTCCTCGGCCAGGGCGTAGATGACGGCCGACTCGTAGCCTTCGCCCGAGGCCGGGTCGTTGTTCAGGATCCACGGCGAGTAGGCGGGATCGGAGGTGGCGACGGTGAGCTTGCCTTCCGTCACGGTCGGCAGCGCGCCGGGACCGTAGGTCTGCTCGGCATCGGAGGAAGAAGAGGAGCTCGTGCCGCTCGAACAGGCGGCGAGGCCGAGGGCCGCGACGGCGGCGACGGCAGCGAGGGAACGGACAGAGCGGCGCATGGGGCCTCCCTTTGTGGCGTGGGAATCCCGCCCGTGAAGCGGGTCTGACTCGATGAGCGTATCGACGCGTCGCGACCTGCGCTGATAACGTTTCGAGGCACGAAACAATGAAACACGACAGAGCGGGAAGGATCGTTGAAACAGCGCGGATCGTGGGCGCTTAGGGAATGGGCCACAGTGACGCGGTGGTACGCAAAGGGGCCGGGCCGCGGCGGCCCGACCCCTTTGCGTGTCGTCACTTCTGGAACTTGTCCTTGAGACCGGAGGCAACCTCGGTCGCCTTGTCCTTGGCGACCTCAACGATCTTCTCGACGTTTTCTTCGCCGATAGTTTCCTTGGCCTTCTCGAGGCCTTCTTCAGCCTGCTTCTTCAGATCTTCCAGACCCATGTGTCCTCCTTGAAATCGAGCCGCCCGAGTGATCCGGGCGGATGCGCTAATCCTAGGGGCTGTGTGCCCGTGGGTGCGCAGTGAAGACGCCTCGCGTTGCCGTTGGGGGTGGGCCTGCCCGGTGGGGGAGGACGGGGAGGCGTGGCGCGTTGGTGTCAGCTGCCCTCGGCGAGCTTCCAGTCGTCAAACGTGAACTCGGGGGAGACCACGCAGGTGGCCAGCGCGTAGTCGCCGCGGGCGAAGGTGCGCTGCCAGGTGCCGGCGGGCACGAGGATCTGCACGGGGTTGGACGCGTCCGAGGCCTGCCCGCTTGCCGGGGAGTCGAGCGTGACGATCGTGGGGTCGGCCGAGGGGGCGTCACCGCTGCCTCCCAGGTGCACCTCGAGGGCGCCGGGGCCGGACCAGATCCACAGTTCGTCGGAGTGGACGAGGTGCCAGCGGGCCTCCTCGTCGTGGTCCAGGAGGAAGATGATCGCGGAGGCGCTGTGGCGGCTCCCGCGCGGCGTGTCCACGCGGGCGGGCGCGGTCCACGTGCGGCGGTAGTGGCCGCCTTCGGGGTGGGGTGCGAGGCCCATGGCGTCAATCAGCGGGGATACGTCGGTCATGCGACACTCCAAACGAAGGGAAAGGGAGGCTGAGCGAAAGGGAAACGAAGGAGTCAGCGCGAGGCCGAGTAGCGCACGCGCCCGGACACGACGGTTTCGACGACGCGACCGGCGCCGTGGCGGGCGACGGTGTCGATGGTCTCCACGATCGAGGTGACGGGCACGTCAACGACGCACATGTCGGCGACTGCGCCCGACTGGAGCTGACCCAGGCGGTCAGGGCCGGTCGCCAGGCCCATCGCGGTGGCACCGCCCAGGGTCGCGGCCTGCAGGAGGCGGCGCGCCAGGTCCTGGTCCGCATACCCCTGAGCTCGCGCCAGGTCGAAGAGGAGGGCGACGTCCTCGAGCAGGTCGAGGGACGGGGAGGAGGACAGGGAGTCCGTGCCGACCGCGATCATATTGCCCTCTGCGAGGTAGGCGGCCACGGGCGGGGCGTCCAGGCCGATCACGCGGTTCGAGCGCGGGCACAGCGCCACGGCCGTCTGGCGGGCGCGCAGCCGGCGCCGGTCGTCGGCGCGCATGTACACGCCGTGGGCGACGTGGCAGTCGGGTCCGAGCACGCCCAGCTGATCGACGAATTGCGTCGAGGAGAAGCCGCCGCCGCGCGAGCGCATCGCCGTGAACGACGAGGAGTGCTCGCTCTTCCACAGGTCGGCCAGGGCGGTCGTGCGCGTCTCGGACCATTCGGCCTCGGAGTGGGACTCACCCAGGTGGATGTGGATGCGCATGCCGCGGCGCCTGGCCATGTCGGGCAGGTCTAGCAGCGGCTCGGCGTCGAGGGAGTAGGGGGCGTGCGGGGAGATGCCCACGGCCGGAGGGGTCGGCATGGCGTCCAGGGACGCGGAGACCTCGCGTTCGCCGCGGGCTCGCCACTCCTCGTTCGACCAGCCCATGACCTCCCAGTAGGCGACGCCGTGCAGGCCCGCGTCGTGCAGTGCCGAGGCCGCGGCTGCGTCCGTCACCACGTCGGCGGCGGCGGTCGTGCCGCCCTCCAGGAGTAGCTGCGCGCCCGCGGCCGCGTCGCCTCCCCAGTCCAGGCCGCCCGCGTCGTAGACCTCGTCGAAGGCGCGTGCCCAGTCGTCGAAACCCCGATACTGCCCCGCGCCCACGGACGCCATGCCCGTGTACTGCAGGTGCGTGTGCGCATTGACGAGGCCGGGGAGCAGCACGCCGTCAAAGTGGTGTTCGGTGAAGGAAAGGTCTCGCTGCGTGAGCGTTTCGATGACCCAGTCGCGTGCTCCCACGTGCTCGATGCGCCCGTCGCGCACGGCGACAGCGCCGTCGAGGATCGAGGGGGCGGTGATCGGGATGACCATGCCGGCGGACCAGACGACCACGTCGCTCATGGGGGACCTTTCAGTGGGGGACGCTGACTGACAGTGTAGAAGTGGGGCGGGCGCACCCGCCCGCCGGTGGGCGTGAGCTGCGACTACGACAGGGCGGCCAGCGCCGCCGCGGCCACCGCGTCGTCCGCCTCGCGCGGCAGGTCGTGCAGGCCGGGGGCCAGCTCCCCTTCGTGGGTCAGGAGCTCGCGCAGGGACGCCAGCTGCACGCCGAAGCTCATGTCCATGATCTCGATGGGGTTTCCCTCGCCCGCCGTGTAGTTGATGCCCTCCCCGCGCTCGAGGACGCGCAGGGTCTTGCCGGAGGGGCTGGTCAGGGTCTGCACGTGGGGATCTCCCGACTCGGCCATGACCCAGGAGGCGGCCACTGCCTCGTCAATGGACACCTCCCCGTCGACGCCGCCGGCGACCGTGACGATCGCGCCGCCCGGCGCCGCCTCCAGCGCGCTCAGCGGGATCGTCGCCCGCTCGCCCGTCGCGGAGATCAGCATGCCTGCGCTCGCGGCTGCCTCCTGAAGCGAGGCCACGGCGAATCCGTCCATCGACGCCTGCAGGGCGCGCACGGGGTCCAGCTCCACGACGGTGACACGGGCGCCGAGCGCCGCGCCGAAGCGCGCGCAGCCGCGCCCCACGTCGCCGTAGCCGATGACGACGACGCTCATCCCCGCCACGGGCGCGCCCACGCCGCGCGGGTCGATCAGGTCGAGGATCGTCGTCCAGCACGACTGGCCCGTCCCGTAGGCGTTGTCGAACAGGGTCTTGGACCGCGCGTCGTTCGAGGCCAGGACCGGAATGCGCAGGTCGAAAGAACGCAGGGGGCGCAGCCCGGACGTGGTCTCCTCCGCCGCGCCGACCAGCGCGTCCAGGACGCCGGGGCAGCGGTCCGTGTCGTGCGCCAGGCGGATCAGGTGGGAGCCGTCATCCAGCAGGAATTCGCTGCGCTGGGCCAAAAACTCGCGCGCGAGCTCCCATTCGCGCTCGCGGGAGGCTGCCGAGTCCGCGAACACGGGGATGCCGGCGTCGCGCAGGCGGGCCGCGACGTCCTCGCGGGTCTCGGACGCCCAGCCGAAGACGCTGACGCGCGCCCCGGCCTCGGAGAGCATGAGGGCCAGGGCGGCCGTTTTCGGCTCCAGGACGAGGGAGAGTCCCACGCTTCGGCCCGCCACCAGGGGAGCCAGGGCGCGTGCAGCCGCCTCGGTGACGGGCATGTGGGCGCGCGCCCACTCGATGCGTGCCTCGTCGCCGGGGCCCGTGATGGTGCGCCCGTCGGGGGCGACGACGGCGCGGAACACGCCGCCGGGCGCTAGGACCGTGATCGCTCCGGGCCTCGGGGCCGAGTCCTCCTCGAGCGAGACAACGACCGGGGACGAGGCCGGGGTGTCCTCGGCGTCCGATAGCGGGCGCACGTGGGCACCGAAGGCGCGCAGCAGGGCGGCCAGCGTCGGGTCGTCCGTCGCGAAGGAACGCCCCGCGATGAGCATGTTCGTGGCCCGCGCGTAGGCGCGTAGCAGCAGCTGAGCGGCGAGGGGATCCAGGGCGCGGTTCATGCGTCAAACGTAGCAACTGCGGCGTCGATGTCGGGGATGAGCCAGGGGGCGACCAGGGCGGTCCCTCATAGAAATGCGCGGGGCTGCGGGCCTATCGTTCACACATGACACACGACACGGCGGGTCTGGTGACCCGAGCACTGACGAAGACATACATGCGTGGGAACACGCCCGTCCACGCCCTGGCAGGCGTCGACCTGACACTCCCGCAGGGCACGCAGGTGGCGATCATGGGTCCCTCGGGTTCCGGTAAGACCACGCTCCTGCACTGCCTGGCGGGTGTGCTGCGCCCCAGCTCAGGGTCCATCACCCTGGACGGCGAAGAGATGACGACCATGTCGGAGCGGGTGCTCTCCAACCTGCGCCTGCGCCGCTTCGGCTTCGTGTTCCAGGACGGCCAGCTCCTGCCCGAGCTGCCCACGCAAGAGAACATCGCGATGCCCCTCATGCTCGCGGGAACGCCGAAATCACAGGCGATCGCTCGCGCACGCGAGATCCTGACGAACCTCGGCCTCGACGGCGCCGGCCCCTACCGGCCCGGCCAGCTCTCGGGCGGCCAGGCCCAGCGCGTCGCCATCGGCCGTGCGCTCGCCACCAACCCCTCGGTGATTTTCGCGGATGAGCCCACGGGCGCCCTCGACCAGGCAACCGGCGGTGAGGTCATGTCCCTCCTGACGAGCGCCTGCGCCTCCACCGGCGCATCCCTCGTCCTCGTCACCCACGACCCCGCCGTCGCCGCGCGCCTGCCGCACACGATCCACGTTCGCGACGGCCGCATCTCCCTCGAGGGACGAGGCAGTGGCGCGCCCAGCCCGGCCCCGGCCTCGTCGGGAACGACCCTGAGCACCCCCACGGTGGCCGGCGCGGCGGGCCAGGGGGTGGCCCGATGAGCGCCGTGCGCACAGCCGCCGGAGCGCTCCTGCGGTCGCGTGACCGGGCGACGAGTGTCCTCACGGTCGCGGCCTTCGCCCTGCCGCACGCGTTCCTGCTCGCGGTCACCGGCGGCGTCATGGCCTTTGGGGCGAGAGCCGCCGTGGCTGCCACGTCCGCCACGGGCGATGACCCGTCGACCCTCGACGGGATGGCGTCCTTCTACGTGATGCTTGCGTACTTCGCGGCCACCCTGCTGATCGTCCCCATCATTTCGATGGGGGCAGCGGCTGCGCGCCTGGGCATGAGCAGGCGCGAGCGCGACCTCGCGGTCCTGCGCCTCGTCGGCCTCGCGCCGGGCAAGACGAAGCTCGCCTGCATCCTCGAAACCTGCGTGTTTGCGGCCGTCGGCGTTCTCGTCGGCTCGATCCTGTACGCCGTGACGCTGCCCGCGTGGGGTGCGCTGTCCTTCCAGGGCCGCCCGATGGGGGTCGGCGAGATGTGGGTGGGGGTCGTGGCCCTCCTCGTCGAGGGGCTCGCCATGATCCTCTTGGCCGCCCTGTCCTCGTGGCTGGCCATGCGCACAGTCGCGATCACGCCCCTGGGCGTCGCACGCCGCACGCAGGCGGGCCGTGTGAGCGCGGTCGGCCCCATCCTCGGCCTGGTCCTCCTCGTGGTGTGGCTGAGCGTCGGCACGCTTGCGATGAACCTGGGGACTGCTATCGGCATGGCCGTGTTCATGGGCTTCATGGGTGCGATCTTCCTGATCGTCAACCTGGTGGGCGTGTGGTCGATCAGCCTCATGGGCCGCTTGATGGCTCGGGCTTCGCGCAGCCCCCAGATGATGGTGGCTGGGCGCCGCATGGCCGACGACCCGCGCGCCGTCTGGCGTTCCTTCGGGGCGGTGGCCCTCGTCGGGTTCCTCGTGGGCATCATGTATCCGGCCTCCTCCGCGATCTCGATGAGCGGGGATGGCGCGGACGAGGTCGCCCGCATCGTCATCGGCGACATCAACCGGGGCATGCTGCTGACCTTCGCGATCACCCTCGCCCTGGGCGCCGTGTCGACGGCGGTCAACCAGTCGATCCGCGTCCTCGACTCCGCCGACCAGGTACGAGCCCTGTCCTACATGGGTTCGCCGAGGGGATTCATGGACCGTAGTCGCCGACTTGAGGTCGCGATTCCCGCGTTCGTCATGATCGTCGGCTCGATGCTGCTTGGCATGGTGTTCATGTCGCCGATGCTTGCGGCGGGTGCGGGAAAGGGCTTCCTCATTGCGCTCGCCTCCGCGCTCGCGGGTGTTGTCCTCATCGTCGCCGCCTCCGAGGCGACCGTGCCCCTGCGCCGCCGCATCCTGGCAGGTGTGCGCGAGGGACGGGAGTAGAGCGCTCGTCGTCAGTCGCGCGGGTCCGAGCTGCGGGGGAATGTAAAACCGTCGGGGGCGCGAGTGCATGGAGAAGGGGGGCGAACCTCTTGGTTCGCCCCCCTTCTGGTGGCTCACTTCTCGAGCTCGTCCTTGACGTCCTCGGCCTTGTCCTTGGCGTCCTCTGCGATGTCTTCGGCCTTGTCCTTAGCGTCCTCTGCCTTGTCCTTGGCGTCGCCAGCGAGCTCGGCGAGCTTGTCCTTGGCTTCTTCAGCCTTCTCCTTGGCCGCGTCAACGACCCTCTCGAAGCCTTCTTCGGCCTGCTTCTTCAGATCTTCCAGTCCCATGCTTCTCTCCTTGAAATGCGATTGTCGATCAATTTAGGGTGTGACTACACTAACACACTGTTTGTGATGTGGCGCATTTGCAATGTTGGCCTTCGCTTGGGTCTCCGATGTTAGCTGAGAGCCATGCTCGGGGAGTGGGCCGTGGTCGCCCGAGCGACGATCCGCACAAGTGCAGTGTCAAACCCCGGCGGCGAGCGTCTGGGCTGGCGTAGCATCGAGTTGTATCGGAACGCGCGACCTCCACGCAGGGTGTTGGCTTGATCTTGTGTCCCTCTCCTTCGTCGTTTGAACTGCCTCCCGTTTCTTGGACATCGAAATTGAAGTCCAGGGAATGGGAGGCT
>ERZ772935.350-NODE-350-length-18745-cov-4.338630_pt1 | contig 18745 bp, 10 predicted proteins | sample MGYA00511683_ERZ772935 | MGnify/ENA primary metagenome ERZ772935 (study PRJEB29015, sample SAMEA2738086) | human oral metagenome | biome: human oral; feature: human-associated habitat; material: saliva | place: China | collected 2228 ...
GCAGGGGTGCAGCCCAGAGGGCTGCCCCCTATGCCGATGGGTCAGGTATCTCTGCCGGGCACACGCGTGCGGGCGGACTGGAGACCCCCGACAGTAGTACGGGCCACGAATCCGTGGCCCCTGTTGAAAGGTTCAGCGTTCGCCCTTCCCTGCAGCCACGGTACGGTCAATCCAGCCAAACAGCTCGTCCAGGTCGTAGTCGCCACTGTGCGGCACGTCCCAGGGCATGAACAGGTCCACCTGCTTGCCCGTGTTCTGCAGTCGTGTGGCCAGGATCACGGCGATGGCGTGGGAGGTGTCGCGGTCGGCCGTGCCCACCCGGATGCGCCAGTGCTGAGGCCCTGCCTGCCGATGGGCGATGTAGTTCATCGGGTTCATCAGCCGGACGGTCTGGGCATCAGCCACGCTGGCATCCTTCACCGTGCTGTGCGCCGCCGAATACGCAGTGAAATGCCGGGCATCCACCGTGTCGGTTCCGAACTCCTGGTTCTCGCCATTGTCCAGCGCCAGGCCGTCAAAGGCGGGCGGCGTCTTCTGGCGACCCGCAGCACGCGCGAAGGCGGCAAAGTCCACGGCCTTCACCTTGCCGTCCTGAAGGGTGAGCCAGCCGCGGTCGGACAGGTCCTTGCCGGCATCCAGCTGCTTCTGGGCCGAGGCGGCCAGATACGAAGCCACATGCGCCTTGAAGCTGCCGTTGCCCTGGGCATCCAGAGAGAGCTTGCGGCCATCCGGGCCGAGCAGGTGCAGGGCATTCACATATTCGGTGAACAGCGGCTTGAGCTGGCTTGAAACCTTCTTCTGCTCGGAAGTAAGCACTCCCTTCACAAGCTTGCGCTCGACATGGAAGTCGATCTGACGCATGTCGATCTTGGCGTAGTCATCGACGCCGTTGAATTCCCATTCGTAGGCGGCATCGGCCTGCTCCAGGATGGAAATCGGGCAGTAGGCCGAGACGGCAAAGATGTCGTCGGGGGCGTCGGCGGCCCCCAGTGCCTTCAGGTGGGGCTCGTAGTCGGGCTGGTTGGCGCTGGCCCCCAGCAGGACCGACAGCGCGCCACCGGCACTGGTCCCGTTGGAGATGATCCGATTGGCATCGCCCGGCATGGCTGCATCGTTGTGCTTCAGGTAGCGAACCGCCGCCTTCAGGTCAACGATGGCGGCCGGCGCCTTGCCGGTGGCCTGGGTACGCCCTCGCGCACCGGGCGAGACGACCACCAGACCCCGTGCCAGCGCCGTCTGCATGGCGTCGGCCTGGTCAGGGTCGCGCGGGCCGAAGCCTGCCTGCCCCATCACCCCGGGCTTGGCCGGCATGTAGCCCCCCACCTGATTGGGCAGGAAGATGGGCGCCGTCCTGGCCGTGTAGCCATTGATGGTGCCGCCCTGGAAGTAGGCCTCCGGCACGTAGATGTTCAGGCTCTGGTACTCGGCATCGACCGGGTTGCGAACGTAGACGACATTCTCGTAAGCCCGGTAGGCCACGGCCTTGCCATTGACACGCGTGCTTCCGGACGTGGGCGTGAGGCGAGAAAGGTCGAGGGCATCCATGTCGGTCTGGCCCGTCTGTTGGGAGGCGTTTGCACGGACGCCATTCATTGATGCCGAGGGCCCGTGCTGGCCAGCCGCCCATGCAGCCGATCCAACCAGCAGGCTGCCGACAAGCAGGGCCAGCCGGGTGTGTCTGAGGAAGGGGCTGCCCTGCTGGGGCTGTGCCGAATGCGCCCGGGAGGATGGGACAACGTAGGTATTCATGGATTCTCCTGTGTCGAGGAGCAAGGGAAGGTGGATGTGCCAGAGCCAGCACATCCAGACGAACCTATTGGCCCTTGCGATGGAAACGGCTGGCCGCCCAGAGCATCAGCAGCGCCACGAACGGTGCCAGTCCGAAAGCTAGATGCAGGCCGTCGAGCATGGCAGCCCGGGCAGCCTCGGTGAGCGCACCGCCAGCGCTCGCTGCGGCGTGCGCTGGCGCGTCGATGGTAGCGCCCTGTTCCGCCGCCCGCCCCAGTTCCAGTTCCGGGTGCAGGGAATCCGTCGAAAGGGTCGTTTCGGCAGTCCCTGCGGCGCTTTCGGAAAGCCGCTCGCCCAGATGCGTGACGCCCACGAAGAAGGCTGCTCCCAGCGCACCGGCGATGGGGTTGAGCGTTGCCATAATGGCGGCGCCGTGGGGGTTGAGGTTGCGCGGCAAGGCGTTGAGACCGTAGGTCTCGGACACCATGGCGGCCGCTCCTGAAGCCGAGAAGAGCCCGAACAGTGTGGCTAGCCACCAGGCCCGGGAGGAGGCATCAAAGCTGAGCCACATGCCCAGCAGGCTGATGAGGATGAACACCGTGCCCGGCAGGACCACGAATCGCCCCCCTCGCCGATCCAGCAGCGTCCCGAACACCGGCATCAGCAATGCCTGGACGATACTGCCCGGCAGTAGGATGAGCCCGGTGACGGTGGCGGACAGCATGAGCACCTGCTGGGCATACATGGGCGTGAGCAGCTCCATGCCCAGGAACAGGAAGATGTTGCTGGCCAGCACGATGACTGCGTAGCCGAACTGTGCGTGCCCGAAAGCCCGCAGGTTCAGCAGCGGTATCTTCAGACGGAACTGACGGACCACAAAAGCACCGATCATCAGCAGCGATACCGGCAGCAACACGGTCAGCTGCAGGGCCGATGCCTCAGAAAACGTGCTGCCCCCATAGACCAGCCCACCGAAGCCCAGCACCGACAGCACGACCGACAGCACATCGATGCGCGGCCGCGTGATCTCGACCAAGGTGACCTTCAGGTAACGGAGCACCAGCAGCATGGCCACCAGCATCAGCGGCACCGTCAGCAGGAACAGCCAGCGCCAGCCGAAGTGGTCGATGATGAAGCCCGAGATCGTGGGCCCCAGCGCAGGCGCAACACCGAACACCATCGCTACCAACCCCATCACCTTGCCTCTGCGTTCTGGCGGGTAGATGGCCAGCGTAGCGTTCATGAACAACGGCATGATGAGTGCAGCGGACACGGCCTGCACCAGTCGCCCCGTCAACAGCAGCCCGAAGATGGGCGCCGCTGCACAGATCAGCGACCCCGCGAGAAAGGTACCCAATGTGACGAACGTGAGCCGGCGGGTATCGAGCCACTGCACCAGGCTGGCCGTGAGCGGTGCGAGCGCCCCCATCACCAGCAGAAAGCCCGTGGCCATCCATTGCACGGTGGTCTTGTCTACCGAGAACTCCCACATCAGCGTGGGCAGTGCCACATTGAGCAGGGTCTCGTTCAGGAAGCCGATGAAGGCCCCGACGAACAGCGTGCTGATGACCAGCGTGCTGGGAAAGGCCGGGTCGTCGTCAAAGTACTCGTACTGGCGGGATGAGGGCAAGGATCACTCCAGGTCGTCACTGAGGAAGATCGGCTTCTCGGTCTGGTCCAGCGGAAGCAGCAGGTTGAGCACCACGGCCGTGATGCCACCGGCGGAGATGGAGTTCTGGAAAAGCACGGGAAGCTGCTGGAAGACTTCCGGTTCGAAGGCAACCCCCAGACCCAGGCCCACCGAGGTGGCCGCAATGATGGTCTCACGCCGACGGATGCCGTTGGTCATGAGGATGCGCACACCGGCAATGGTGATGAGGCCGAACATCAGCACCATCGCCCCGCCCAGCACGGGGGCCGGGATGGTGGTGAAGATCCGCCCCACCACGGGGAACAGCCCCAGCAGCACCAGGATGACGGCGATGTACTTGCCCACATGGCGCGACGCCACGCCCGTCATCTGGATGACGCCGTTGTTCTGGGCGAACGTGGTGAGCGGCAGCGACCCCAGAGCGGTGGCAATGACGGAGACGAGGCCGTCGGCGAGGACGCCGCCGCGCAGCCGTCGCGTGTACTCATCGCCCTCGATGGGCTGCCCCGACACCATGGCCGTGGCGGTGAGATCCCCCACCGCCTCGAAGACACTGAGCAGGTAGATGGCGCCCGCCACCACGAAGGCATGGCTATCGAACGCGAAACCATACTTGAAGGGCACCGGGACCGTGACCAGCGGCAGGCCGTCCAGCGACGAGAAATCGACCTTGCCCCAGAAGAGCGCAATGAGGTAGCCGATGACCAGGCCCACCGCAATGCCGCTCATGCGCAGCAGCGGATTCTTCATGCAGTTGAAGAAGAGCACGATGAGCAGCACTGTGCCTGCGAGGCCCAGGTTCTCGAAGGAGCCAAAGCTGCCGTCAGCCTTGGCACCAAAGCCGCCGCCAAAATCGGTGATGCCGACATGGACGAGACTGAGGCCGATGAGCATGACCACCACCCCACTGACGGTGGGCGTGATGACCTTCTTCAGATAAGGCAACAGCCAGGCAGAGAAGCACACCAGGAATGCGCCCACGAAGGAGACGCCCAGCAGTGCCGAGATCATGGCGTGCGCGTCCAGCCCCCCGGCTTTCATGGACGCGCCCAGCGCGATCATCACGGTGACGAACGAGAAGTTGACCGACTGGATGGAGAGCATGCCCGACCCCAGCGGCCCGAAGCGGTTGACCTGCAGCCAGGTACCCACGCCGGAGGCCACCATGGCCATGGACACCAGGTAGGCGGTCATGTCCACGGGCAGTTCCAGTGCGCGGCCCACGATCAGCGCCGGGGTGATCATCGGCACGAAAATGGCCAGCAGGTGGGTGATGGCGCTCAGCAGCGCATTGCCGAACGGAGGGCGATCTTCCAGTCCATAGACGAGATCGGCTTGATCAATGGGCTTGGAGGGGTGGCTCATGATGAATTCTGAATTCTGTAAACAAAAAAGCCCGCCGTGCTTCCTCGAAGGAAGACGGCGGGCTTTGGGCGAGACGGGCAGCACCAAGAGACCAGGCGCTGCACGCATCATCACTGCAGCTTGATTTCCACGTCGACGCCAGCGGGCAGGTCGAGTTTCATCAGCGCATCGACGGTCTTGTCGGTCGGGTCCACGATGTCCATCAGACGCAGGTGCGTGCGGATTTCCAGCTGGTCACGCGACGTCTTGTTGACGTGCGGCGAACGCAGCACATCGAAACGCTCGATGCGGGTTGGCAACGGCACCGGGCCGTGAACGACTGCGCCGGTGCGCTTGGCCGTATCAACGATCTCAGCGGCGGACTGGTCGATCAACTTGTAGTCGAACGCTTTCAGACGGATACGGATTTTCTGGTTTGCCATGATGATTCCTTAAAGAGCGAGGAGCGCGCGGCAGACGCGCTCCTATGTCTGCGATGGGATGGGACGTGAAAATCAGGCGATGATCTTGGCGACCACACCGGCACCGACGGTACGACCACCTTCACGGATGGCGAACCGCAGACCCTGTTCCATGGCGATCGGGGCGATCAGCTTGACCTTCATCTGAACGTTGTCACCCGGCATCACCATCTCGGTGCCTTCCGGCAGCGTCACCGAACCCGTCACGTCCGTCGTACGGAAGTAGAACTGCGGACGGTAGTTCGAGAAGAACGGCGTGTGACGACCACCTTCGTCCTTGCTCAGGATGTACACCTCGGCTTCGAACTCGGTGTGCGGCTTGATCGTGCCCGGCTTGGCCAGCACCTGACCACGCTCGACGTCCTCGCGCTTCGTGCCGCGCAGCAGGATACCCACGTTGTCGCCTGCCTGACCCTGGTCCAGCAGCTTGCGGAACATCTCCACGCCCGTGCAGGTCGTCTTCTGCGTGTCACGGATACCGACGATCTCGATCTCGTCGCCAACCTTGATGATGCCACGCTCCACACGACCCGTAACCACCGTACCACGACCCGAGATCGAGAACACGTCCTCGATCGGCATCAGGAACGTACCGTCCACGGCACGCTCGGGCTCGGGGATGTAGCTGTCCAGCGCCTCGGCCAGCGCCATGATGGCCGGCTCGCCGATCTCGCTCGTGTCGCCTTCCAGCGCCTTCAGTGCCGAACCCTTGATGATCGGCAGATCGTCGCCCGGGAACTCGTACTTCGACAGCAGTTCACGAACTTCCATCTCCACCAGCTCCAGCAGCTCGGCGTCGTCGACCATGTCGGCCTTGTTCATGAACACGATGATGTAGGGAACACCCACCTGGCGAGCCAGCAGGATGTGCTCGCGCGTCTGCGGCATCGGGCCGTCAGCCGACGACACCACCAGAATCGCGCCGTCCATCTGGGCAGCACCCGTGATCATGTTCTTCACGTAGTCGGCGTGTCCCGGGCAGTCCACGTGTGCATAGTGGCGCTTGGCGGTCTCGTACTCGACGTGCGAGGTGTTGATCGTGATGCCCCGGGCTTTCTCTTCCGGTGCATTGTCGATCTGGTCATAGCCCTTGGCTTCACCGCCGAACTTCTTCGACAGCACCGTGGCAATCGCCGCCGTCAGCGTCGTCTTGCCATGGTCCACGTGACCGATGGTGCCCACGTTCACGTGCGGCTTGGTCCGTTCAAACTTGCCCTTTGCCATTTTTCAGTTCACTCCTGATTCTTTCAATCGAGATTGTCGTTTGTTGGAAGGCGAGACACCCCGGCTGGTGTGCCCCGCCCCCTTCCGGCCTGTACCCGTGATTACTTGGTACGGGCCGCGATGACGGCCTCGGCGACGTTCTTCGGCGCTTCGGCGTATTGCTTGAATTCCATAGTGTAAGTGGCACGACCCTGGGTCAGCGACCGCAGTGTGGTGGCATAGCCAAACATCTCGGCCAGCGGCACTTCAGCCTTGATCTGCTTGCCGCCACCGACCATGTCTTCCATGCCCTGGATCATGCCGCGCCGCGAGGACAGGTCGCCCATCACGGTACCGGCATACTCTTCCGGCGTTTCCACTTCCACGGCCATCATCGGCTCCAGCAGGACCGGGCTGGCCTTGCGCATGCCTTCCTTGAACGCCATCGAACCCGCCTGCTTGAAGGCGTTTTCGTTGGAGTCCACGTCGTGGTACGAACCGAAGTGCAGCGTGACCTTCACGTCCACCACCGGGTAGCCGGCCAGCACACCGGTCGGCAGGGTGTCTTCGATACCCTTCTGGACCGCGGGGATGAACTCGCGAGGCACCACACCGCCCTTGATGGCGTCGACGAACTCGAAGTTCGGGCCGCCCGGCTCCAGCGGTTCCAGCTTGAGCACGACGTGACCGTACTGACCACGACCACCGGACTGCTTGACGAACTTGGCTTCGGCGTTCTCGACCGTCTTGCGGATGGTCTCGCGGTAGGCCACCTGCGGTTTGCCGACGTTGGCTTCCACGTTGAACTCACGCTTCATCCGGTCGACGATGATCTCGAGGTGCAGCTCGCCCATGCCGCCGATGATGGTCTGGCCCGATTCCTCGTCGGTGTGGACGCGGAAGGACGGATCCTCGGCAGCCAGACGCGACAGCGCCAGACCCATCTTCTCCTGGTCGGCCTTCGACTTGGGCTCGATGGCCTGACGGATCACCGGCTCGGGAAAGACCATGCGCTCCAGGATGATCGGCGCGGCCAGGTCGGTCAGCGTCTCACCGGTGGTGACTTCCTTCAGACCCACCACGGCGGCGATGTCGCCAGCGCGCACTTCCTTGATCTCTTCGCGGTTGTTGGCGTGCATCTGCAGCAGACGGCCGATGCGCTCCTTCTTGCCGCGGGTGGCGTTGAGCACCGTGTCACCGGAGTTCAGCACGCCCGAGTACACGCGCACGAAGGTCAGCTGGCCGACGAAGGGGTCGGTCATCAGCTTGAATGCCAGCGCAGCGAACTTCTCGTTGTCGTCGGCCTTGCGGGTGACGCGGTTGTGCTCGTCGTCCTCGCCCTCGATCGGCGGAATCTCGACCGGCGACGGCAGGAAGTCGATCACGGCGTCCAGCATGCGCTGCACGCCCTTGTTCTTGAAGGCGGTGCCGCACAGCATCGGCTGGATCTCGTTGGCGATGGTGCGCTTGCGCAGACCGGCCTTGATCTTCTCTTCGGGCAGATCGCCGTTCTCGAGGTACTCGTTCATCAGGTCCTCGTCGGCTTCGGCCGCGGCCTCGAGCATCTTCTCGCGCCACTCGGCAGCCTTTTCCTTCAGGTCGGCCGGGATGTCGCGGTACTCGAACTTCATGCCCTGCGAGGCCTCATCCCAGATGATGGCTTTCATCTTGATGAGGTCGACCACGCCTTCGAACTTGTCCTCGGCGCCGATGGGGATGACCACGGGCACGGGATTGGCGCGCAGGCGCAGCTTCATCTGGTCATAGACCTTGTAGAAGTTCGCGCCGGTGCGGTCCATCTTGTTCACGAAGGCCAGACGGGGCACGTGATACTTGTTGGCCTGACGCCAGACGGTCTCGGACTGCGGCTGCACGCCGCCCACTGCGCAGTACACCATGCAGGCACCGTCCAGCACGCGCATCGAACGCTCCACCTCGATGGTGAAGTCGACGTGTCCCGGGGTGTCGATGATGTTGATCCGGTGTTCCGGATAGGAAAGGTCCATGCCTTTCCAGAAGGTGGTCACGGCAGCGGAGGTGATGGTGATGCCACGCTCCTGCTCCTGTTCCATCCAGTCGGTGGTGGCCGCGCCATCATGCACTTCACCCAGCTTGTGGTTCACGCCGGTGTAATACAGGATGCGCTCGGTCGTCGTGGTTTTTCCTGCATCGATGTGGGCCGAAATACCAATATTCCGGTAGCGCTCGATGGGGGTCTTGCGAGCCATGATGGTGAGTCCTTGAATAGCACATTAAGGCACAGGACCGACAACCACTGATGTTGCGGCGGCCGGTCCGGTGCAGAGGGGACGTATCGTCCTCGTTCCGTCAGAGACGGGTCAGAAGCGGAAGTGCGAGAAGGCGCGGTTGGCCTCAGCCATGCGGTGAACCTCGTCGCGACGCTTGACGGCGCCACCCCGGTTCTCGGCCGCTTCCATCAGTTCGTTGGCCAGGCGCTGGCCCATGGATTTCTCGGCACGCTTCTTGGCAGCTTCACGCAGCCAACGCATGGCCAGCGCGGTACGGCGCACCGGGCGAACTTCAACCGGCACCTGATAGTTGGCACCACCCACACGACGGCTCTTGACCTCGACCATCGGGCGGGAATTGCTCAGTGCGGTGTTGAAGACTTCGATGGGATCCTTGCCGCTCTTGGAGCGGATGATCTCGAAGGCACCGTACAGGATGCGCTCGGCGACGGCTTTCTTGCCGGAGAGCATCAGCACGTTGATGAACTTGGCGACTTCTTCGTTGTGATAGAGCGGATCCGGCAGGATCACGCGCTTCGGTACTTCGCGACGACGTGGCATGTTTACCTCTGATTGACTTCAGCTGGTGTGGCAACCGGCATTTTCAAGGCCCCCTGCCCCGTTGCGGACCTGCTGCGAGGCAGGCGGAAGAAACGGAAAAGGAGACACCTGCAGCCCCTTCGGGCGATCCGTTACGGTCTCTGTCCGGCCTGACCCGAAGGGCCGGGCCGCCCAGACGGCGACAACGGTACAGGAAGGAAGAACGCCGGTGCGTTCCTTGGCCCCGCAGCTTTCGCCCTTCTGAAACCCGCTCCGAAGCGCAGCTTCCGTTGCCGGAAGCGGGCCGTGGTGTGTGACACGGCCATTGCGATGGGCGTATTTCCGGGTTGCGGCGAGCCGGGGCCGCTTACTGGATGGCGGGCTACCTGCGATGCAGGCCATCTGCCCTTTCCACCCGTCCTGCGCCGGCACCACGAAACCGCGGTACCGGGCACAAACCGATGATTACTTGGCAGCCTTGGGCCGCTTGGCACCGTACTTGGAACGGGCCTGCTTCCGGTCCTTGACGCCTTGCAGGTCAAGGGAGCCGCGGACGATGTGGTAGCGCACACCCGGAAGGTCTTTCACACGACCGCCGCGGATCAGCACGACCGAGTGTTCCTGCAGGTTGTGGCCTTCACCGCCGATGTAGCTGATAACCTCGAAGCCGTTGGTGAGACGCACCTTGGCCACTTTACGCAGCGCGGAGTTCGGCTTCTTGGGGGTGGTGGTGTAGACGCGGGTGCAAACACCGCGGCGCTGCGGGCAATCTTCCAGCGCGGGGCTCTTGCTCTTGACGACCGCAGATTGACGCGGCTTGCGTACGAGCTGATTGATGGTTGGCATGGCTGTTGACGCTTGGATTTGGGAGCAGCCACGGCGGGCTGCGTCGATCGGAGATCAATCCATGGCAACGCGCGGCGGCGTCTGCCTGAATTCGATTTGCCGGGCCGGAAGAACCCGGCCTTGTGTGAGGGGCTGTCTGCTGCCCGATGCCCCTTCGACCGACGCCTTGACCGAACTGCCTTGGCAGACGGCCCCGGTGCTACCCAAAGAGCGCATCTGGCGCGGCATACGGCCACCCCAGGAACACGGGAGTATAAAAGGAAGGTGTCGACCAGTCAATGAAGACAAGCCGGGGTGCCCACGCCGTGGGCCATTCGCCGCACGCTTCAGGATGCGGCAACAGGCTGGGGCTGAACCCAGAAGTAACCGGGCTGCGGCGCGGGCGCCACGACCCCTGTCGGCGGCAGCAGGCGCATGGCATCACGCACGGCCGCCTCGGCCTCTGCAAGACTGTTGCCGGTGGCCGTGCAACCGGGAACGTCCGGGACATAGGCCCGGAAGCAGCTGCCTCGCTGTTCGATCACGATTGCATAAGCTGCCATGGTGTTTTCTCCTGACGGGGGCGCCTGGGGCGCCTCAGCTGACGATTGTCCCGCCAAATCGACCGTCCCGCCGTGAATTCCGGCCGCTTCCTCCCTGAACGCCCCTCCGACAGCCCGGGATGCAACATGGCCGGGCAGGGACGGACGCAGGGTGCTGCCTGTTCCTTTATGGGGAGAAGATAAGGGGAAAGTCCATTCGGCATATTCGGACTATTTGACCCCAGACCGCTGATCCTGTGATTGCCAGCTGTCGATGAACGGTAATTATTTGTAATAGCGTCGAAATACCCAACATACCGGGATCGAATCCGCCTGCCATCCCGATCACTGGCCGTATCAGCTCCGCCCCCGTCGCTGCCTCGGCTTGCCTCATTCCATGCGGCCTGGCGGTACCCTTTCCGGCTGCGAACCCTGCATGCAGCCCATCCCGGGGCAGCGCGATACAGATCTCTGGTACCGGAGGGCTGACACAACTTGTTTCACTCCGCCCTGCTTCGACGGCGCTCAAAAGCAACAAGGCCAGGAACGGTAATCCGCTCCTGGCCTTGTTCCTGTGCTTGCCGGCCGGACCATCAGGCCCGGGCCGGTCATGGCAGGATCACCCCTCTTCGCCGGAAGGCTGTGCCGGGGTCTCGTCCGACGAGGTGGACGGTCCGCCGAACAGTGCGCTCAGATCCAGCGCAGCCGCGGTGGCGGCGGCCGACGACGCACTTTCCTCGGCCGTCACCAGCTCGGGCTCGGACGACGCAGGCATGGCGAAGGCTGCTTCGGCGGCTGCCAGTGCGGCGGCTTCCTGGGCCTCGACCGATTCCTTCTCGTGACGTGCCTTGTGGTAGGCCAGACCCGTACCTGCGGGGATCAGGCGACCGACGATGACGTTCTCCTTCAGGCCACGCAGGTCGTCGCGCTTGCCCATGATGGCCGCCTCGGTCAGCACCCGGGTGGTTTCCTGGAAGGAAGCCGCCGAGATGAACGAGTCGGTGGACAGCGAGGCCTTGGTGATACCCAGCAGGATGTTTTCATACGACGGCGGCAGCTTGCCTTCGTCGTTCATCTTGTCGGTAGCATCCAGGAGCTCGCTGCGCTCGACCTGCTCGCCCACGATGAAGTTGGTGCCGCCCGGTGCGGTAACGACCACGCGACGCAGCATCTGGCGAACGATCACCTCGATGTGCTTGTCGTTGATCTTCACGCCCTGCAGTCGGTAGACGTCCTGCACCTCGTCCACGATGTAGCGCGACAGCGCCTCGATGCCCAGCAGGCGCAGGATGTCGTGCGGATCGGCCGGGCCGTCCACGATCATCTCGCCCTTGTTGACCACCTGACCATCGTGCACCAGCACGTGCTTCTCTTTCGGGATCAGGAACTCGTGCGCATTGCCGTCCAGGTCGGTGATGACCAGACGCTGCTTGCCCTTGGTGTCCTTGCCGAACGAGACCGTACCGGTGACTTCCGCCAGCATGCCGGCGTCCTTGGGCGAACGGGCCTCGAACAGCTCGGCCACCCGCGGCAGACCCCCGGTAATGTCCCGGTTCTTCTGGGATTCCTGCGGGATACGTGCCAGCACCTCGCCGACGGCCACCTGCTGGCCGTCGCGCACGGTGATCAGCGCGCCCACCGGGAAGCCGATCTGCACCGAGTGATCGGTGCCGGCGATCTTCACTTCCTCGCCCGCCTCGTTGATCAGCTTCATCGTGGGACGGACGTTCTTGGCACCCGCACCCCGCCGCTTGGCATCGATGACCACCTGCGTGGACAGACCGGTGACCTCGTCGACCTGCTTGGCCACGGTCACGCCTTCCTCGACGTTCTCGAAGCGCACGGTACCGCCGTACTCGCTGATGATCGGGCGGGTCAGCGGATCCCAGCTGGCCAGCTGCGAACCGGCGGTGAGCGCCTGACCGTCATGAACGTGCAGCGTGGCGCCATAGGGGATCTTGTGACGCTCGCGCTCGCGGCCGTTGTCGTCGGTGATCATCACCTCGCCCGAACGCGAGATGACGATCAGCTCGCCCTTGGCGTTGGTGATGTAGCGCATGGTGGCGGTGAAACGCGCCGTACCGTTGGACTTGGTTTCCACCGAGCTGGCGACCGCCGCACGCGAAGCCGCACCACCGATGTGGAAGGTCCGCATGGTCAGCTGGGTACCCGGCTCACCGATGGACTGGGCGGCGATGATGCCGACCGATTCGCCGGTGTTGACCAGCACGCCGCGGCCCAGGTCGCGACCGTAGCACTTGGCGCACAGGCCATAGCGCACGTCGCAGGTCAGCGGGGTGCGCACGCGCACCTCGTCGATGCCCAGCTGCTCGATCTTCTCGACCAGGTCCTCGTTCAGCAATTCGCCGGCCGGAATGGCGGTTTCCTGCGTCTCGGGGTTGATCACATCCACGGCGGTGACACGACCCAGCACGCGATCGCGCAGCGGCTCGATGACCTCGCCGCCCTCGACCAGCGCACGCATGGCCACACCGTTGCTGGTGCCGCAGTCGTGCTCGGTCACCACTAGATCCTGCGCGACGTCCACCAGACGACGGGTCAGATAACCCGAGTTGGCGGTCTTCAGCGCGGTGTCGGCCAGGCCCTTGCGGGCGCCGTGGGTGGAGATGAAGTACTGCAGAACGTTCAGGCCTTCGCGGAAGTTCGCCGTGATCGGCGTCTCGATGATCGACCCATCCGGCTTGGCCATCAGGCCCCGCATGCCCGCCAGCTGACGGATCTGCGTGGCCGAACCACGAGCGCCCGAGTCGGCCATCATGTAGATGGCGTTGAACGACTCCTGCTTCTGCACCAGACCTTCGCGGTTGACGACGTCCTCGGTTGCCAGCTGGTCCATCATGGCCTTGGCCACCTGGTCACCGGCCTTGGACCAGATGTCCACCACCTTGTTGTAGCGCTCGCCCTGGGTCACCAGACCCGAGGTGTACTGCTGCTCGATCTCCTTGACCTCCTTCTCGGCGGCGGCCAGGATCTGCGGCTTGGACGGCGGCACCAGCATGTCGTCGATGGCGATGGAGATGCCACCGCGCGTGGCCAGCCGGAAGCCGTTCTGCATCAGCTGGTCGGCCAGGATGACCGTGGCCCGCAGACCGCAGCGACGGAACGAGGCGTTGATCAGGCGCGAGATTTCCTTCTTCTTCAGCGCCCGGTTCATCAGGTCGAACGGCAGGCCCTTGGGCAGGATCTCGGACAGCAGCGCACGACCGACGGTGGTTTCGAAGCGCTTGAACATCGGGCGGAACTCGTTGTCGCCGATGCGCTCGTACTCATGGAGACGCACGGTGATCTTCGTGCCCAGCTCGACCTCGCCGTTGTCGTAGGCGCGCTGCACTTCCTTGATGTCGGCCAGGTACATGCCCTCGCCCTTGCCGTTGACCTTGGCACGGGTGGCGTAGTACAGGCCCAGCACGATGTCCTGCGACGGCACGATCGACGGCTCGCCGTTGGACGGGAACAGCACGTTGTTGGAGGCCAGCATCAGGGCGCGGGCTTCCATCTGCGCTTCCAGCGACAGCGGGACGTGCACGGCCATCTGGTCGCCGTCGAAGTCGGCGTTGAAGGCGGCGCAGACCAGCGGGTGCAGCTGGATGGCCTTGCCCTCGATCAGCACCGGCTCGAAGGCCTGGATGCCCAGACGGTGCAGCGTCGGCGCCCGGTTCAGCATGACCGGATGCTCGCGGATGACCTCTTCCAGGATGTCCCAGACGATGGGTTCCTGCGTGTCCACCATCTTCTTGGCCTGCTTGATGGTGGTGGCCGCCGACATCGCCTCCAGCTTGTTGAAGATGAAGGGTTTGAACAGCTCCAGGGCCATCAGCTTGGGCAGACCGCACTGGTGCAGCTTGAGCTGCGGGCCCACCACGATGACCGAACGGCCCGAGTAGTCGACGCGCTTGCCCAGCAGGTTCTGACGAAAGCGACCGCCCTTGCCCTTGATCATGTCGGCCAGCGACTTCAGCGCACGCTTGTTGGCGCCCGTCATGGCCTTGCCACGGCGGCCGTTGTCCAGCAACGAGTCGACCGATTCCTGCAGCATCCGCTTCTCGTTGCGGACGATGATCTCGGGGGCCTTCAGCTCCAGCAGACGCTTGAGGCGGTTGTTCCGGTTGATGACACGACGATACAGATCGTTCAGGTCGGACGTGGCAAAGCGGCCACCGTCCAGCGGCACCAGCGGACGCAGCTCGGGCGGCAGCACCGGCAGCACTTCCATGACCATCCACTCGGGACGGATGCCCGAACGCTGGAAGCCTTCCAGCACCTTCAGGCGCTTGGCGATCTTCTTGACCTTGGCTTCGGAGCTGGTGACCTGGATTTCCTCGCGCAGACGATCGACCTCGCGGTCCACGTCGATGGACTTGAGCAGCTCGCGCACGCCCTCGGCACCCATCGCGGCCACGAACTCGTCACCGTACTCCTCGGTCTTGGCCAGGAAGTCGTCCTCGGTGAGCAGCTGGTTGCGCTTGAGCGGGGTCATGCCGGGCTCGACCACGACATAGGCCTCGAAGTACAGCACGCGCTCGATGTCGCGCAGCGTCATGTCCAGCACCATGCCCAGACGCGACGGCAGCGACTTCAGGAACCAGATGTGCGCCACCGGGCTGGCCAGCTCGATGTGGCCCATGCGCTCGCGGCGCACCTTGGCCAGCGTCACTTCCACGCCGCACTTCTCGCAGATCACGCCGCGATGCTTGAGGCGCTTGTACTTGCCGCACAGGCACTCGTAGTCCTTGATGGGCCCGAAGATCTTGGCGCAGAACAGGCCATCGCGCTCGGGCTTGAACGTGCGGTAGTTGATGGTCTCGGGTTTCTTGACTTCGCCGTAGGACCAGGAGCGAATCTTGTCAGGCGAGGCCAGACCGATGCGGATGGCATCGAAGTGATCGCTTTCCTCGACCTGCTTGAAGAGATCCAGCAATGCTTTCATGGGTTCTCCGTTGAATTCCTAGTGCGTGCCTCAGGCGCGTTCCAGATCGATGTCGATACCGAGCGAGCGAATTTCCTTCACCAGCACGTTGAACGACTCCGGCATGCCGGCATCGATGGCGTGTTCGCCCTTGACCATGTTTTCGTAGACCTTGGCACGGCCCGTGACGTCGTCGGACTTCACCGTCAGCATTTCCTGCAGCGTGTAGGAGGCACCGTAGGCTTCCAGTGCCCACACCTCCATCTCGCCGAAACGCTGGCCACCGAACTGCGCCTTGCCGCCCAGCGGCTGCTGGGTCACCAGGCTGTAGGGGCCGGTGGAGCGGGCGTGCATCTTGTCGTCGACCAGGTGGTGCAGCTTCAGGAAGTGCATGTAGCCCACCGACACCGGCCGGTCGAACGGATCGCCGGTACGGCCATCCCGCAGGATCAGCTGCGTCTTGCTGGGCGTGAAGCCCAGTTTCTCGGTCCGCGGGTCATCCGACGGGAAGGCCAGATCCAGTGCAGCGTGGATCTCTTCCTCGGTCGCACCGTCAAACACCGGGGTGGCAAACGGCACGCCGTCCCGCAGGTTGTTGGCCATGGCCAGCAGCTCGTCGTCGGACAGCTCGTTCAGGTTGGCCTTCTCGCCATGGTCGTTGTAGACCTTGTCGAGGTAGCGGCGCAGCTCGGACACCTTGACGTGGCGGTCGAGCATCTCGCCGATGCGCAGGCCCACGCCCTTGGCGGCCCAGCCGAGGTGGATTTCCAGAATCTGGCCCACGTTCATCCGCGAAGGCACGCCCAGCGGGTTCAGCACGATGTCGCACGGGGTACCGTCGGCCATGTAGGGCATGTCCTCGACCGGCACGATGCGCGAGACCACACCCTTGTTGCCGTGGCGGCCGGCCATCTTGTCACCAGGCTGCAGGCGACGCTTGACGGCCAGGTAGACCTTGACCATCTTCAGCACGCCCGGGGGCAGCTCGTCACCCTGGGTGAGCTTCTTGCGCTTCTCTTCGAAGGCCAGGTCGAACTGGTGACGCTTCTGCTCGATGGCGTCCTTCATGCCTTCCAGCCAGCGGGCGTCGTCCTCGTTGGCCAGACGCACCTCGAACCAGTGGTAGCGGTCCAGATCCTTCAGGTAGTCGCGGGTGACGACCGTGCCCTTGGCCAGCTTCTTGGGTCCGCCATTGGCTTCCTTGCCGTCCAGGAAACGCTCGATCCGGCTGAAGGCATCGTTCTCGACGATCCGCAGCTGGTCGTTCAGGTCCAGACGGAAGCGCTTGAGCTCGTCGTCGATGATCGACTGCGCCCGCTTGTCACGGGTGATGCCCTCGCGGGTGAACACCTGCACGTCGATGACGGTGCCGTTCATGCCCGAAGGCACGCGCAGGCTGGTGTCCTTCACGTCGGAGGCCTTCTCGCCGAAGATCGCGCGCAGCAGCTTCTCTTCCGGGGTGAGCTGGGTCTCGCCCTTGGGCGTGACCTTGCCCACCAGCGTGTCGCCGGCCGAGACTTCGGCACCGATGTAGACGATGCCGGACTCGTCCAGACGGGCCAGCTGGCTCTCGGACAGGTTGGAGATGTCGCGGGTGATTTCCTCGGGCCCCAGCTTGGTGTCACGCGCCAGAACCGACAGCTCCTCGATGTGGATCGAGGTGTAGCGGTCGTCGGACACCACCTTCTCGGAGATCATCACCGAGTCCTCGAAGTTGTAGCCGTTCCAGGGCATGAACGCGATCAGCATGTTCTGCCCCAGGGCCAGCTCGCCGAGGTCGGTCGAAGCGCCGTCGGCGATCACGTCGCCGGCAGCCAGCCGGTCGCCCTTGGAGACAATCGGACGCTGGTTGATGTTGGTGTTCTGGTTGCTGCGGGTGTACTTGACGAGGTTGTAGATGTCCACGCCCACTTCGCCCGCCGTGGCTTCCTCGTCGTTGACGCGGATCACCACCCGGTTGGCATCGACGTAGTCGACGATGCCGCCGCGCAGCGCAGTGACGACCGTGCCCGAGTCCACCGCACAGGTGCGCTCGATGCCGGTACCAACCAGCGGTTTCTGCGGACGCAGGCAGGGCACGGCCTGACGCTGCATGTTGGCGCCCATCAGCGCGCGGTTCGCGTCGTCGTGCTCAAGGAACGGAATCAGCGAGGCGGCCACCGACACGATCTGCGACGGCGCCACGTCGATGTACTCCACGCGGTCGGCCGAGACCAGCTGGGTCTCGCCGTTGATGCGCACCGACACCAGCTCGCCGGTCAGGCGGCCTTCCTCGTCCAGCTCGGCGTTGGCCTGGGCGATGACGTAGCGGCCCTCTTCGATGGCCGACAGGAAGTCGATCTGGTCGGTGAGCTTCTGGTTCTCGACCTTGCGGTACGGGGTCTCCAGGAAGCCGAACTCGTTCAGGCGGGCATAGAGGGCCAGCGAGTTGATCAGACCGATGTTCGGACCTTCCGGCGTCTCGATCGGGCAGACACGACCGTAGTGGGTCGGGTGCACGTCACGCACCTCGAAGCCGGCACGCTCACGCGTCAGACCGCCCGGGCCAAGAGCCGAGACACGGCGCTTGTGGGTGATCTCCGACAGCGGGTTGGTCTGGTCCATGAACTGGGACAGCTGGCTGGAACCGAAGAACTCGCGGATGGCGGCGCTGATCGGCTTGCTGTTGATCAGGTCATGCGGCAGCAGGTTCTCGGTCTCGGCCTGGCCCAGACGCTCGCGCACGGCGCGCTCGACACGCACCAGACCGGCGCGGAACTGGTTCTCGGCCAGCTCGCCCACGCAGCGCACGCGACGGTTGCCCAGGTGGTCGATGTCGTCGATCTCGCCCTTGCCGTTGCGCAGGTCCACCAGCAGCTTGATGACGGCCACGATGTCGTCGTCTTCCAGCGTCATGGGGCCCGTGGGCTCCTCGCGGCCGACACGGCTGTTGAACTTCATCCGGCCCACGCGCGACAGGTCGTAGGTGTCCTCGTTGTAGAAGAGGCGGTTGAACAGCGCCTCGACCGCGTCCTCGGTCGGCGGCTCACCCGGGCGCATCATCCGGTAGATGGCGATGCGGGCCGAGATCTGGTCGGCGGAATCATCCAGGCGCAGGGTCTGCGAGATGAACGGGCCCGCGTCCAGATCGTTGGTGTAGAGCGTGCGGAACTCGTGGATGTTGGCCGCGCGCAGGCGACCCAGGCTGTCCTCGGTCAGCTCGTCGTTGGCGCGCATGACGATCTCGCCGGTCTCGGGATCGACGATGTCGGTGG
>ERZ772935.354-NODE-354-length-18710-cov-4.491611_pt1 | contig 18710 bp, 14 predicted proteins | sample MGYA00511683_ERZ772935 | MGnify/ENA primary metagenome ERZ772935 (study PRJEB29015, sample SAMEA2738086) | human oral metagenome | biome: human oral; feature: human-associated habitat; material: saliva | place: China | collected 2228 ...
TATCGAAGTAGTCTGTAACTTCTCCATTGAGTATTTTTGATACTGGTTCAATTAAATCCAACATTCTATTTTTATCAATTCTTTTAATTTTTTCCCAATTAAAAGATACTAAAAGTTTAGAAATTTCATCTGTCTCCCTTAAATAAAGGTATGATAAGGATTCTATAAATACGATGTTTAGTTCATAAATACGTTTCACATTCAATTTAGAACTTTTAACACTTATTCGTTCAGCATATTGGATTGCCTCACTAAAATTCCCTTGATAGAAAGCACACCTAGCTAAACCCAGATTTAATGCATTTAAATTCCCAGTTCTATTATCAGGACGCCTTTCATAAGTTTCATTTAAAAGAGAAATATATTTTATAAAATTCACTTGCTCATATAAAATAACTTCTGCAACGTGATTTACTAAAAAATGAGTTATTACAACGATAATAGTCAGTAATGTTAGAAATATAAGCAATAATGTAGTCAAGACGGTTGATTTTACGAATAATAAACTAATTGCTGTTGCTATAATTATCCAACGTAGATAAAATAAAATAAAAACCTCCAGTATGCTGCAGATTCGAACTGATGACCAATTCGAGATATTCTTAGAAATATTATCTAACATAAAAAACTCCTATAAAAAATTACAAACTAATTTATACAAACAAACTAGCTAAATAAGCTAGTAAAGCACCTCAAGCTTTTAAGAAAATTAATTCTATTTTATCAGCTGACCATGTTCTAATAATTTCTATAGCTCTTTTCATATAACACTCCATAACTAGCTATTAAATAACGCAGTAATTCCTACAAATAATGCAACTACAGCAGTTGCTACCTCACCAACCCCAGTAGAAAAAGCAAGAATTGTCCCAACTGTTACAATAGAAAGTCCAATCGTTTCAACTGGATGCTCTACAACCCAATTAAAAGCACTACCAACTACCTCACCAGTTGTTTTCAAAGCACCACTAACTACTTCACCAGTTGTATTAAAAGTTTGAGTGAGATGATCCACCGTTCTTACCCCCGTCTCATTAGTCGTTTTAACTGTTGCGTAGTCTTGTTTGACCTGGTTATGTTCTTTCACATAAGTCACGCGGTAGCCATCCTCTGACTTAGTTCCAACCTCAACCGAGCGATTCTTATAGCCAAAGCCAATGGAAAGATTAGGCGCGAGTTTACTATAGCTTGAACTAATTTTGTCTGCTAGACTGAACTCACTTGTAACTGAATAATCCTTAATCGCTACCTTTCTCTTAAGGTTTACATTTTCATCTAGAAAATCTGTACTCAAACCTCCAACGCTATACTCTCCTTCCGGACTTAACTTACCATCTTTATATTTAGCAGTAAAGGTAATGGCTGTCTCACCTTTAAAGTGCCCTTTTATCTGGATCTTGCTCTTGAAATAGTGTTGACCGTCGTCAAATACTGTTATCTCCTTCTCAAACGTAACTTCATGCCCTTTCAAGAAATCAATCAGCTCCTTAGGTTTCCTACCCCCATTCCCATGGGAGGCAAGAGAGATTGTTCTACCCAAGGTCTGTAGTTCCTGCCCACTCATTTGGCTCAAGTCAAAGGCCGTTTCTGGATTATAATGTCGAATATAACGGATTAGCTCCTCATGCAGAGCTTTAGAATTCTCAATCTGTTGATCCCGTAACTTCGTGTCCTGAAAAATCGCAAGGGCTGTCACATTATGATAAGGATCTGTCATACCAACAGCTTTGCGAGACCGACTCAAACCACTTGCAATCGTGGAGAGGGTAGTGGTCACACCGCTCCCCAACAGTTCACCATTAAATGCTTCCATCTGGCTTTCAGTTGTACGAAGAGATTGCAGGGCTTCTTCCTTCTGGCTTTTGATATCTGCTGTAGAAGGATTGCTGATGCCAACCATACCTCCAATTGCAGAGTAAGCTATTGTCAGGTCTGGATGGGCAATCAAGTTCAAAATCTCTTGAGTCGGTTGTTCCACAGCTCTTTTTAAACCGGAAAATTCTGACGTATCAATGACAGCAGCAGGACTATGCTCATCAACCAACTCCTGAAAGCGTAGCATCAGCCGATCCCACTCATTATATAAACCATTAGCTAAATCATGGTAACTATATAATAAGGGCAGGTTATAATTGCTCAGCTCCGCATTAATTGCATCTTTAGTAGCAGAACGAAAACTTCTCGTATTAATCAACTCTCGAGTTCCTTGAAGCGCTGCTAAAATCTTATCCTCAAATCCACTTTTTGAACGATATAGTTCCTCGCGCGCTATCAGCAATTCAGAATGCTTATATTTCATTGTCTAGCCTCCATTTGATAATTGTGAAAAGTATAAGAATCCAGATCTTTTGCAAGTAGCTGACGACGTAGGTTTAAGACATGCTGTTCCTGAATATCATTCTTCTCTAGTCCCCTAAAAAGGACGGATTCAATCATATCATCGGATATAACTAAGGTTTCTTGATTTTGAATCAAACCTTTTGGCCAAAAATATCCCGTGTAATCTAGATAAAATTTATTTTCAACTGATACCCGTTGCCCTGTAATTAATACATAGATAGGCATTTCTTCCATAAAATCCTCAAGAGCATCTTTGGGTAACTTTTCTCTATTTATTTGAATAACACTACCTAATGGCAGAATTTCTGTATAAATTTTATCAATTAATTCAAGCAAACGCATAAACTCAGATGTGGAAAAAAGCTGAGTTTCTCCAAGACGAGTTATAATAACTTCCCCTTTATTGAATCGAAAATCAATACTTGCTCCAATTGTTGGATTGTACTCATAACTCATATCACTCTGAGATAAATTTAAAACCAATGTTCTAAATAAGTCCGGTCTATAGATAATAGCTTTGGCGATTTGATCGATGAGTGAATTTGGCTTAAAACCAAGATAGGACTCTGTAAAATACTGTGTCCATAACATTTCTTGTGAAATCATCTTATCCTCCTCTAAAACCTGCAGCCCCAGCAGCATCATCACTCATTTTATTCGCTACAGCCCTAGACATGTTTCCTGTCTGATCTATTGAATTGCTTTTAAATGTTTTTATCGAACTGTTTAACTCATCTATCGTCGAATTAATTTTAAGGAAAGGTTGTAAATCATTCTCACTCAAGGTAGGTTTTGAAAGATCGGATAAAGCATCAATTGATGAAGAATACGAAACAACATCAGCAGACCAAACATTAAAATCTATTTTAATTTCTCCCATAAAATCTCCTCCTTAATCTAATCTTCATTTTGACTTTGAAGATAAATATAAGTATTTAGTGATTGACTAGCATAATTCATACCAATCGCTAAATTAGAAGCTTCAGCCGTATAGGTTGAGATTTTTTGGTCAATCAAATCAATATTATTCTGGGTATTCTCCAACCATTGGGAAATCGACCCTTTTAGCGTCTCTATTTTATTATTAAAATCATCTCTTCTATTTCCTACAAAATTAGAAGCAGCCATCCCATTTATATTAGTGTATTGAGACAATTGTTCTGAAATTGCTCTTTTCTTGCTCTGTATTTTACTCTTATTCTGTTTTAAAATACTAATTTTATTTAATATATCTGCTCTTTCACCAGACATTGTTGAAATCTGTTGTCGTAAAGAGTAAATCTCATAACTGTAATCACGAGACATAGCTATATCTCCTTTGTTTTTTATCAACTTATGTTAAAGATTCTATCCATTATCTGTAACCAATCGTAAACGATAACCTATTCTACCCACAAAAAAGTTTGTTTCATCCTCTGCTACAACTGGTTCACTGAAGCTCGTTTGTACTTTTGAAATATTTTGATCTTTGAACCTTGTTCCAACACATCCAGCAGGAACATTGCTCTTTAAGACCTTGTCAACATCTAAGTAGCCTACACTAATAGCTTGTTGTTCTCCCATAAATACAAAATGAATGTGAACTTTTCCGCTATTTCTAACAATCTTTTTAAACACATCCTCGGTTATTTTCATATTTAATAAAGCCCCTAGCATATGCGCTTCTGGGATAAATACGTACATCATTGAAGCCTCTTTGCCATTGTGACGGCTCTCAATTTCTCCTTGAATATCGTTAAAGAAACTAGGTATATTATCTCTATCAATTATTTTATCAAATACTTCTGTTTTTTTGTAACTATTGTTGGTATTTAATAATATTTTTTCAATATTTACCAATCTGTTCAGACCTGGTATCAAACTATTTTCACAATATTCCAATTGTTGCGGGGTATCATATAAGAATTCAAAATACCCATCTCTATCAGGAACAAAGCCTTGAGGATCCGTTGTTTCTTTATCAAATCCTATTGGTAATTCACCCCTTGACCACATCTCAAGTACTTTAGGATGATTACTAAAGTGTGTCAGTGTCACTTCATTTGGCAACATTGGAATTGGTTCTGGGCAAACTCCTGTCCAGCTTCTTGCAATCAGCTTAACTTCTTCCTCCAAGTTATATAGGCGCTCAATATCGCCTTCTCCACTTATCGGGAGATAAACCTGAATGGCATACGGAATATCTTCTTTCAACTGGGCACGGCCAAAAATTTCTTGCTGAATTAAAGCATCACGTCCTATAATTTCCTTAGAAGCTCCTTCATCAACCAAGTAAAAGGCCAAGCGCGAGGTAATATTGCTTGACATACTGATTTTGAGACTATTTGAGCGAAGTGCTGTCAAAATCACATAGCATCCAAGACTCGCTCCCTCACGTAGGAGGCGGTTAATCATACTTTCAATAGCTTCTTCTAGCGCTGTGTCTTTTATAGTATCAAACCCGTCAAAAATAGTAAGAATAGCGGGGAGTTTCTCACCTGATTTTTGTTCGTATTGAGAAAGACTTGCTACATTATAGATGGCAAACTTCTCCTTACGAATCTTCAACTCTTGGTCAATACGTTTTAAAAACTTAACCAGTTTTTCTTCTTCATCAAACCTTGTTAAATCAACTACATGAGGTAAATCTTTTAGTGGCAAGAGTCCATTGGTTCCGAAGTCAAATAGATTGATTTGTACTTGCTCTGGAGTATTCAAACGAGCGAGATTTAGCACTAGAGTTTGAAGAGCTAGGGATTTCCCAAAACCAGGTGAACCATAGAAAACTGTATGCCCCATTTTTTCCAAATCAAAATGATAATCCTTCTGACGTTGTTCTGTCGGAATATCCATTCGAGCAAAGGGAACGGCCAATACTTTTTCATCGGTCCAGTGAATATCTGTTTGAGGGGATATGATGGCTGTATCTAAAGGTTCTAACCACGGTTTATCTGGCAGATTGAAAGGAACAGTCTTACTCACTCTTGCTATATAGTTTACAACCGCTGAGAGTTCCGTGATTTCTTCCGTCTGATCAGCAATATAATTTTCATCCTTAGATAGGTCATCAGACAACAATTCATATTGTCCCAGGTCATTTATCAACCAAATTCGTTCATCAACAACTTCTTGAACTCCCTCTGTTTGTGGGGCATACTGCGCACCACTCCAAGCAGACTGGAATAATTCATAGATTTCGTTATTTCCTACTTGTAGGTAAGCACGTCCTGGTTCAGTAATGCTCGCCGCATCTGGTGTTTTGATTATTTCATTTGAATCAGACTCATCTGACACTTTCAAAGCTAGTTTGAAACGAGAGTTTGACCATATTTGATCATTGACGACCCCTGATGGTTTTTGTGTAGCAAGAATTAGATGGACTCCAAGCGAACGTCCGATACGGGCTGTCGAAACCAGCTCTGTCATAAATTCTGGTTCATGTTCTTTTAATTCAGCAAACTCATCACTAATAAGGAACAGATGAGGTAATGGTTTTTCTGGATAACCTGATTTGTCAGTAGCTTTTTGGCCTTCCTTATATAATTTAGTATATCCATTGATATGATTAACACCAAATTGATTAAAGAGACGTTGTCGTTTTTGTAACTCTGCTTTGATAGAAGCTAGGGCACGCGCACTAGCAGCTCCATCTAAGTTAGTAATAGACCCAAGCATATGTGGTAAATCTTTGAAAAGATTCGCCATCCCTCCACCTTTGAAGTCAATCGTAAGAAATCCAACATCCTCTGGACTAAAGTTTACAGCCATGGATAATATATAAGACTGAAGAATCTCAGATTTACCTGAACCAGTAGTTCCTGCTACAAGACCGTGTGGCCCATGTGCACGTTCATGTAAGTTGAGCTCCACCTGGTCATCCTTCCCACGCAATCCCAATGGCACAGCTAAGGTTTTAAAAGTATCCGCTTTGGACCATCTAGTCGCAACCTGTAACTCTTCAACTTCTCTGACTTGGTAGAGTTCCAAAAAGGTAACGGATTTAGGAATCGTGTTCTTCTCTACTTCCATGTGTTTTAGATTTGCTAAAGTACGAATAGAATCTTCATAGCAATCCAACAGCGGGTGGGGAATAAAGGTTTGAGCACTATAGGCACCTTCATCATTAATGATTTGACCTAAATTTTGATTCTTATATTCAATTAGAGTTGTGATAGTTTCTGGCAAAAGACGACGTGCCTCTTTCACCCAAATGACTGTTACACCCAACTCTGTCAAATCTTTGGCTAGATACTCATTCAAACTATGGCCAAGTAAATGGGAGTCATCCATAATCGTTAAGACATAATGGGGTTTAAAGCGCGCATCTTTTTCCCCCATTTCACGTTTGATTTGAGAACGTTTTTGAATGATACGGTAAAGCGAATTTAGAACGGCATCACGACTTCTGGCATCATGGACAAAACCACGAATATTTCGTTCCTGCATATTGAAATGAGGAAGAAATCGCCACTCAGACCAATCTTTCTCATATCTCTGTTCTTGAACAAGATTGATAAAATTAACATCTAAGTAGCTGTGAAACATTGCCATCTGTAAAAGCATGTTATACACAGCTGTCCTAGTTACTTCACTGTTTCCAACAAGACCAACTGTCGCTTCAAAAATATTAACAGTAATTGGAACCTTCTTTTGCAAACTGTAGTCTTGCAAGACTGTGCGAGCAAACTGCGATATTTCATCTTTACTTTGCTCATCAAAATTTGTTTGCAGCTCTAGCTGGCTTAACCTATCTCCTAAACCCAAAGACACCTGTAAGAAATCTTCATTATAGTCCATTCTCTCATAAATTCTTGAATCATACTTTGCAATCAGTTCAGTAATGGTTGAGATTGACGGTTGATTATAATGTAAAATACTAGTTTCTTCTTTGTAGTATTTTTCTAAGTCAGATACTTGTTTTAATAAATATGCCTCATAATCTTGAATTCGATTTTTTTCTTGTTCCTTGGTATCCTTTTTCTCTTCAAAATACTGACTCATAGTTGTCGCTGCTGTCAGGAGACTAAAGCCCCCCATCCCTAGCATCATTACAGGATTACCTTTTGTCCAAATTGAACTCAATGCAGTTAAAGTAAACATTCCTAAAGCTGGAACAATTGCTCTGATGAGCGAGTTTTTAGGGAGTCTAATCGGTTGAGGAGGTTGATTGATAATGATTTTCCCGCTATGGATAATAGGGTTAACTCTGGGACTCCTTCTATATTCTGGAAAATCCATCGGATACTCATTATTTTTTTCTTGTATCAGAATTTGATTCCTATTTAATTGCGGTTCTTCGAAGAGACATCCAATCTTCCACTGATTCTTTCTTTTTTCTATAAAATAATTAGAAACCTTCATTCGGTTCCCTAATTCAAACGGATAAAGTCCTCCCTCTTTGACTAGACGGTCATTTAAATAAATCGGAGATTCCCCAAGTGTCACCTGTACTTGATTATTTGAAAAAATAAGTTGGTTCGAAATTTTCCAACTAATATCAGCTGATTCTTTCTTGCTACAAATAAATCGCTGTGGTGGGAAAATATAACTGATAAAAATATCTTCCTCAGGAACCAACAAGGTTACAATTTCTTTATCAAAAGTAGATTTTCCTCTTTCTAAAGTCTTACCATTTCGATAGACTATTCTACCTTCTACTGTATACTCGTTAGTACCGACCTTCACCTTTTGTCCTTCAAACAAATCTATTTTCTCTAGATTATCTTGTTCAATCAACAAGGTATAAAGAGGTTTATGAAGCTCTCCTAATTGGTCTCCCAGCTGATGATCATATTCTAGCTTTTTTGCCTTCATTTATCGTTCACTCTTTTCTTTTGTTCGGTTGTCTTTAGGAGTTGTTGTTTCAGTAGATACTTTTGTATCACTACTATTTGTCGTAGCTTCTCCAATCTCAGCAGAAAGTTCTTTTATTTTCTTTTCATATTCTTCAAGTTTCTTTTGTTTTTCAGAACCATTCATATTGATGTCTGCCTTAACTGACTCGTATAGATTTGTATAAGCATGTAAAATCAATTGCGTGTCCCCGATATTTTGTGCCACATCTAGAGCTTTTTCAAATTTTCCACGTCCAAGATAAATCCAATAAGAAAAAATTGTATCATCTGTTGATTCTGTAATCGTATTTAAAATAACTTCCTTTTGCTTATCACTCAAACTATCTAAACGGACATAACTTGCTGCTAAGATATACTTGGCCTCCTTCGGCAATGATTCTGTACCATAATTTTTTAATGATTCAACTGTTTCAGAGTAATCTTTTCGCATGAAATTTGATTGTGCCATAATGACTGATGATTTTAGTGGCCCATCTTTAAACATAGATTTGTAAGTTGCAAAGCTTAAGACAAGTGTGGTTGTAGCAAGTAAAGCTCCCCCTATTAACAAAGTCTTCCATTTTTTCTTGTTAACCAACAAATTTGCTTTTGAACTCTCTTCTGATAATTTGGCATACTTTTCTGCAATATAATTATTGACATCAGCTACACTCTCTAAGGGAATAATATCTTGTGCCACCTTTTCCTTTATTGCATCAATCCCATGGATGGCTAGTTCAAAATCTATCTTAGGTAGTAAAATAGAAATCATTAAAGCTTTATAAGATTCTAGATAAAATTCAGAACTATACTGTTGAGGTGCAAGTAATTTTTCAATTCCATAGTGTAACATTTGTACATTACTTCCAAAAATAATGATATTTTCAGGATGAATGTACGGAATTTTATAATCATTTTCAGAACGAACTAATACAGACATACTTTGTGCCAAACTAAAACGTTCAAGTTCCGTAGTTCTTTCTAAAATTTCTTCTTTAACAGTTTTAAAATACTCAGGAATCTTATACTGCAAAGAAAGAACTCCGTCTTTCTGTACTATTTCTACTGGACAATATTCTTGAATCAATTCAAGTTGTTCTCTACGATAACCTGATGAAGAAATTTGAACTGATATTTGATTGTCTTCTCTCACAAATTCTAGTCGATCTGCTTCAAACATTTTTTCCTCCTATGATACATCCTCAATCTCTATATAATCTCCATCGCTAACTGGATAAACAGCCAAGATATCCATTGGTTCGATATGGATTTGTTTGTTTCTAAGCTTGAAACAAAACGAACTATTTAGAGGTAAATTCAACTGTTCTCTAACTTTGGTATCTTTTAGTAATTCTTCTAATCTTAACCAAGTTAGAGATTTTGAAACTAGAATATCTATTTGTTTTGCTCTATAGTCTAGAGTTAACTTTATTTTTTCGTAATCCATGCCATTTCCTTCCTAAATAGACTCCCAACAAAACCATAAACAGTAAGAAAAAACTGGTAAATACATTTCCCATCCAATCCTTAAAAATTGAATAATTCCTTTGTTTAAAAGAGGATTTCTCCTCTATAGTGTATTTATTAAACAATGATGTTTGGACAACAGTAGTTTCTAAACGATAAATAGAGTGATTTTCACCATCAGTAAATATAGTCTGTTCTGCTCCCTGTATAAGTTCTTTGGTTGTTTGAGTTTTCTGGTCCACAACCTTTTGGGTACGATTTAAAAATAAATTTGGAGCATATTTGGATTCTATCCTATTTTTGACCGTTTCCTGTGTACTATTTGTAATGATATCTGTATCAAGTTTTAAGCTACCATCGTCTGCATAGACTAACACAGGAAATACTATACAAAGAATTAATAGGTACTTTTTAATGTTCTTCATCATAAAATAAAAATAAGCGTCAAGTTCCCCTGACGCTCCTCAAAATTAACTACAAACCAAAGCTTTGTGCATCTTGTTGGTCACGTTCAGCTACTGTTTGAGCATAGTTGTTCAATTGTTGGTTGATGCTCACTAGAAGCTCCTCAAATTTTTGAACATGTGTATACAACTGGTTGTATTGCTCAAGGTAAGCATTAAATGCTTGACCTTTCCATTGTGATGCCATTTCGCCATTTGTTCGATTAACAGTTTGTACTGCCTGTTCAATTTGTTCTTTAGCACTAAGATAAATTGCCGCCTGAGATTGTAACTGTTCTGGGGTTAAACTAATTACTGACATTAGTATTCTCCTTTAATTTTTATTTTTATTATTTTATCATATATTTTATTATTTGTCTATCATTTTATTACACTATATTCCATTATTACCCCAGAAAATTTAAAACTTAATAGTTCAAATCGCCCCCTTGTTTCAGATTCACATTAGTGATATAATAAACTATAAATGAAAGGGTTTATGTATGAAAAAAATAATCATAGGTGGTAGCATTTTTGTAACATTATTGGTCGGTTCTGGTGCTGCTTTTGTTTACTTAAAAAATCAAGAAGTTTCAATAACTAATAAAGTAAATGACCGTAAATTAAATATTGCTTTAGTAAATGAAGACACTGGTGGATCTTTAAATGGGAACACGTATAATTTAGGGAATGATTTTACAACATTATTATCCAAAGATAGCTCAAACCAATGGACAGTTATGACTCGCAATGTCGCTGAAAATCGATTTGAGAATGGTTCTGTTGACGTCATTGTATACATAGAACAACAATTTTCAGAGAAAATAGCTCAACTGGAAAGCTTTAACCCAGACCGAGCAAAGATAGCATATAAAACAAAATCGAATCTAGATCCTGTCAAATCTAAAAATGTAGAGTTACGTGTCGGAGAACATCTGAATACAATCAATCAAAACGTTATCAAAATGTACTTTTCGAGTGTCATTAACAACTTAGACGATGCAAAAAGAAATGTTGAAAACATTGTCAATGAGCAATCAGGAACACACTCTAAAATTTCTCAGTATATCTATACACCATCCAATCAAGCTAGCCAATCTATTACTAGTACTATGGATTTAGTTTCTGGTTTAGAAAAAAACAACTCTTCCTTCGAAGAACTTCAAAAAAATTTCTCCGAATCAGTTATAAAACTTTTAAATAGTACGGGTAATGACTTACAAACAAAACTTCAAGAGGTTAAAGGTAATTTTGATAGAGAAATAGAAAATTCAAAACAAAATGTCTCTACAACAAATACGATTTTAAAAGATCAATATGAAGAAACTGCTAAATTTGTAGAAAAGATAAATGATTCTGCATCAAAATCATTATCTCAATTTGGAAATAATAATGATACTCAAAAATCAGAAATTAGTAAATTTGAAGATTTGATTTCTAATTACCATAAAATTATTTCTGATTATCGAGATAAAACAAATGATAAAAAGACTGAATTAGAGAAGCTCCAAACTGAATTAGAAAAAGAGAAGAAAAAAGTAGAGTTATTTTACTTTGGAAAAGAAGGAGTGGATACTAAATCGGATTTAACTTCTGAATCCAAAGCAACGCTTGCAGCACAAATAAACAATAGCCTACAAGTAAAAAATTCTTTACCTGACACTTATCAAGATATGATTCGTTCAACACTATCAGAAACTAGTATCCAAATGTCTGACTACAAAGAATTATTTGCTAAATTACAGAAATTAAAAGTCTTAACCCCTGATCAAGTTAATGAATATACTTCAAAACTAACTTTAATTGAGAACTATTCTCAATTTGATAAAAAATTTACACCTATAACCGGCTTGCCTAGTTTTGAATTTTTAACAACAGAAAATGATAAATTAGACAAGATTACCGAAGAAATCCCTATCACAGTTAAACTTCCTCAAGCAGGGCAAGAAACTGCTACAACAGAGATTTCTTCCCCTATTTCAACTACCCCAAGTGATGCTTCCTCTTTAAATGTAGAATCAAAACCTGAAATCTCTAATGCATCAACTGAAACAAAAACATCAGCCGAAACAAAAACATCAGCCGAAACAAAAGCATCAGCCGAAACAAAAGCATCAGCCGAAACAAAAACATCAACTGAAACAAAATACATATCACCTAAGGCTAAAATTTCAGTTACCGGAGATGCTAAATTAGTAAATGGTGAACAGGTTATTGCTGATGATAAGACCTATAACTTGACCATTTCCTATACTTTTGAGCCACATTATGGAAAAAATGATATATCTTTTGAGATACACATCGGAGACACAATAATCCCTATAAAACAGACCATCTATCGTAGTGATAAAGAGGAATCAGATGTACTTGTTAAAAAGGATTTAACACATATTTTTGATAAATTAAGTAAAATTAATCAAGCTGCAGGAATGATTAAAGCAATCTATGGAAATCCAAACAGTAGCTCTATAAACTTTTCTGCTTTATCACCTGATTCAGTTTATAATATGTATGGTAATATCAATCGTGAAGATATTGAATCGCAACTTTCAAATAAACAAATCACACAATTTAAACAATCTGGTCTTGAATTACTCGACGAAATTCAAGGGACTTCAAATTCGTTAAGAAAAATAACAAGTGAAATACCAAAATTGAATGAAGCAGATTTACCAAATGATTATTTCAAAGTGGAAATCACAGATTTAACAAATTGGTATAATGCATCAATTAAATCTTTATCAGAAGAATATAAGGTATGGAAAGGAACAAAAGAAAAACAACTTGAAACTACAAATTCAACTTCTGAATCAAACAACAATCAATTAAAGGTTAAAATTGATACACCTGAGCAACTGTATAAATCTATTGAATCACTAGTTACTATCACTTCTGATAGTTCAAAAATAACTAACAAGAATCATGAAGCTGTTGGAACAATGAAGGATCAATTCACTCAATTTAATAGCCAAGTTAAAACGATTAAAGATAATATCGACCGCACTGTTTCAACAACAAACGAATTGATTACTACTGAAGCAAATGTTATTCAAGGAAATAGAAATTATGCAGATTCCTTCAAAACTGTTATGAAAAATATCCGTGATGGAGGAACCACTAACCAAAATGTTATGAGTTTCTTATCAAATCCTATAGAAACCAAAAAAGAAACTTATGCTACGCCTATTTCTGTAGAAAACAACAGATTATGGGTAATTGTTGCTGTTGTTGTTTCTGGAATTACATCAGCTGGAATTACCTACTGGTTAACAAAGGAGAAAAAATAATTTCTTTATAAAAATATAATCATGACCACCCGCATAGCGGGTGGTTTTTTGTCTCGCACCTAGAGGAGCGAGACGGACTAATCGTCACATAATAAAAAAAGAGAGAATCACACTGATTCTCTCTTTTAGTCTATCATGATATTAAATATTTCAGTTTTAAATTTTTTGAAATTTAGTACAATGAACTCTTCACTTTCTTGAATTTCTGTTGCAAGATTCCAACTAAATATACCCTGATGATAATAATGTTACTCAATCATTTTTTAGATTTTCTAAAAAAATCGGACATTAGACACATTCTATTACTTAACTCGTATTATACTTTGAGTAAGTATCTTATATCATTATTTTAGAAATTTTTATTCCTTTATATTATCTACTAGACTATCTGTATACGTTACTATTGTCCGTTTTCGTGTCATACAATCGAAACACTAGATTATTTTTTTACAGTAGGTATAAAATTGCTAGGGTCAAGAGACTTGCTAGGAGTCCCACTCCCCAAAAGAAGAAGTCGACCTTCCACTCGCTCCAAGGACTTCCCTTACCAGACAATCCTCCAAGCTCAAAATGATGATGCACAGGCGTCATACGAAAAATACGTTTACCACCTGTCAGTTTGAAATAACTGACTTGCATCATAACCGAAGTTGTTTCAAAGACATAAACAATTCCGATAATCAAGAGAGTCCATTCTTGGTGGAGGGCCATAGAGATAGCTGCCAGCATTCCACCTAGGGCCAAACTTCCCACATCCCCCATAAAGACTTTAGCAGGCTTATGGTTAAAGACAAAGAAACCAAGCAAACCACCAATCATGGCAAGAATCACTAGAAGGATATCCATCTGACCTTGCACATAGGCAATAACTCCATAGGCAGACAAGCTAATCACAACGGAAATACTAGCTAGACCGTCAATACCATCTGTCAAGTTGACTGCATTTGAAAAACCAACTAGCCAGAAAAGAGCGAAGATAATATAGAAAATCCCTAAATGCACTTGGTAGCCAAAGACAGAGAGCATATCGCCCCCACGCTCATAAAAAAGGTAGAAAATGACTCCACCTAGCAGCTGAAGAGCCAATTTCTGTTTGGGATTAAGGCCCTCATTGATTTTACGGAAGACCTTGAGGAAGTCATCTAAAAAACCAACCAAACCATACAAGACCAAAATAAACAAAACCATACCAACATTATTGGTCAATTGTTTTGAAAAAAGAGCGACGAGGAAACTCACCACAACTGCAGCAATGAGGAAAACAAGCCCCCCCATTGTAGGAGTCCCAGCTTTTGCCTGGTGCTGTTTGACATCCTCATGCATCTGCTGGCCTGTAATTTGCGCCTTTCTATAAAATTGGATAAAGGCCGGAATTCCTACTAAAGTTAGTAAAAATGTCACAATTCCAGCACTGATGGAAATAAACATATTAGTCTCCTAAAGTTAATTTAATTTTTTTAATGTTTTTGATAGCTGTATTGGTCCGAACGTCTTGCTTTTGGACGACGGAACCTGAACCTTCAAATTCTAGCTCAATATCCAACCATTTAGCAAAGGCCTCAGCAGTCTCTTTTTTCCAGCCATACATGTCTGGAATTTCTTCTACCTTATCCGATAAAAGGAGAACTTGTTGGTTTGGTGCAAGATTGGTCCCTTCTTCTACAGAAGTCTCTTTAATCTTTGTTCCAGTACCTACAACGATTGGTTGCACAATATTTCGGCGTAAGGCTTCCGCCAACTCACCAGGTGAAATATCCTTGATGCTAGGCATTGCATAAGAAGATTCTGTCGTAACTTTATCTAAATTTTTGGCTGGAGATTGAAGATTGAGAGATTCTTTCATAGCTGAAGCCCGCTCCAAGATTGGGGTGGCAAATTCTCCCAACTGGATACCTGAATAATGCTCAGGCTGTTGAACCGTTACATACAAGATAAAATCAGGATTTTCAGCAGGATTCATAGTCACAACTGAGAAAATATAATTGGTAGAACCAACCAAGTATCCTCCATTTTTCTCATCAGCGATTTGAGCCGTACCGGATTTAACTGCTACATTTTGTCCAGGAACTGTTATAATTGGCTTTCCTGTGTAGTGATTATACATAGTTCCATATAGAGGGTCCGTCCCAACTAAGATCATGTGATTTCGAGTTGTGCTTGCTGCCTCTTTGGAAACAGGATTTCCTACTATTTCTTTTTGTGACTTACGTACAGACTGATTGTTAGTATCATAAATAGCACTTATAAATTTTGGCTCCAGCATAACTCCATCATTAGCAATAGCTGTAAAGGCACGAAGCATTTGTGTTTGTGTCACTGAAATTCCTTGCCCAAATGAGCTTTGAGCAATACTAACAATATTATCAGCTGGAAGTTGACCAGCGTATTCATCTGTCAAGCCAAAGCGAGTTGGAACCCCAAATTTAAAGCGGTTTAGATAATCCAACCAAGTAGCATCTCCCATTTTTTGTTCAAGTAGACTCATTCCAACATTACTGGAGTGAGCGAAACCTTGTGAGAAAGTCATCATCCCACCAGTAGTCAAACCATCATTAACATCCCAATCTCGAATCGTCGCATCCGCTATTTTTAATTCACTGCTATTGAAGTATTCTCCACTTGGGAAGGTATTGTTATCAATAGCTGAGGCTAACGTCATAACCTTCATGGCTGATCCTGGTTCATAGTTACTTTGATAAAGAATGTCACGCCAAACAAAGTCCTCAGTGATTCCTTCTTTAGTATCTGCATTAAAGGTAGGTCGTTGGGTGGTAGCGAGAATTTCACCGGTCTTTGCACTGACCAAGGTCGCGGTCATATACTTACCTTTTACTTTTTCTAGAAAGGCATCCATCTGAGTTTCCATGAAAGATTGTAGCGGACTAGACAATGTTGTATAAACATCCTTGCCATCCACAGTTTGTTGCGATACCAGTTCTGTACCTGGTACGATATTTCCTACACGGTCTTTTTCATAGGTAATAATACCGTCTGTCCCAGCTAGAATGGTATTTAAAGAACTCTCCAAACCAGAAGTCCCTAACAAACTCTTACTACCATCCTCATTTTCATGAAGTTGGGCTAAGCCAATAAAGCTAGAAGCAAATTGTCCATTTGGATAGCTTCTGTTAGGGCTAGTTGTAAAGTCAATCCCTTCCACACTAGCATCTTTCAAATCTTTTTTAATAGCCATCATATTGGCATATGTAATCCCATTTCCTTTTGCACCAAAGGAAACTTGGGTCAGATTTGGTTGAGCTAATTGCTCTTTCACATAAGCTTCATCCATGTCTAAATACTTATGGAAGACTTCAGCTACCTTATTAAACTGCGAATCCTCTACATAAAGAATTTTACCCGTTGCTGACTTGTATTTTTTGTCAATAACAGCATAGACGTTATAAGAGGTCGCATCTTCTGCGATAGGCACTCCATTTCGGTCATAGATAGTTCCACGCTTGGCAGGAACTGTTCGGGTTGTTTGGTGAACCTTTTTAGCCTCTTTTACCAAGTCAGTACCAAATATATTACCTTTTGCGATAATATAAGCAAAATTGGCCAAAAAGAGGCCGAAAAGGGCAACAGCTAAAAAGCTGAGATACTTGCCAACTATCCTACGGTTTTTTGCTGGGGACTTACGATTTTTTATCGCAAATCGGGTTATTTTTTCTGTCCATTTCATATCTTACTCCGCTGTTCGGATATTTTCATTATTCAATTTCAAATCTTTTTTATCTGCAATTTCTTTCAAGCGCTCGGAACGAATCAATTCATTCACTTCCTGCTTAGCATCATCCAGCTCTGTCTTCTTTTCCTCTATCTGCGCATTGATTTTTGTTAAATCACTTTGCACTTGCAAGAGTCGTGTCTGCATAAAGATGATACTCACTGCTAAAACGAGAGCCGTAAAAGCGATGGAAAGATAAAAAGCCTTCTCCACACGTGAGAATTTTTTTATACGATTCTGCAAGAATTGACTGGTTGTTTCTTTCTTATCTACCATTTTTTCCTCTTACTTGTGAATTTTTCTGGCCACGCGCAACTTGGCTGAATGCGAGCGGTTATTGGCTTCTAATTCTTCTGCACTTGGCAAGATTGGCTTACGGGACACCAATTCCATCTTGGGCTTGAGATCATCTGGGATGAAAGGCAAGCCTTTTGGAACTTCAACCGTTGAAGCTTCCTTGAACAATTGCTTGGTCAAGCGGTCTTCTAGTGAATGGAAGGTAATCACTGAGATTCTACCATCTAGAGCCAAGATATCCATAGCCTGCTGGATGGATTCATCTGCCGCCCCCAGTTCATCATTGACTTCAATCCGAATAGCCTGGAAAATCTGCTTGGCAGGATGGCCCTTCTTCTTGAGCTCCTTGGCAGGTTTGGCCGACTTGATAATTTCTGCCAACTCCGTCGTTGTCTCGATTGGCTTGACTTCACGTGCTTGTTCAATCTTACGCGCAATCTGTTTAGAGAATTTGTCCTCGCCATATTTGAAGAAAATACGAACCAAGTCATGATAGTCATAATGGTTCACCACTTCATAAGCTGTCAGACTAGCATCCTGATTCATCCGCATGTCCAGTGGCGCATCCTTTTTATAAGAAAAACCACGCTCACGCTGGTCCAATTGAGGACTAGACACTCCCAAGTCATAACAAATACCATCAATCTCTTCTACACCTGCTTCCTGCAAACGTGCCTGCAAATGACGGAAGTTGTCCTTGATGAAGGTGACCATTCCTTTTTCGATATAAGGCGCCAGACGTTTTTGCGCATTATCAATGGCATTCTGATCCTGGTCAAAGGCATAGAGATGCCCCTTTTCACTTAGTTTACTTAATAAATACTCGCTATGGCCTGCTCCTCCCAAGGTCGCATCAACGTAAATACCGTCAGGTTTCACATCAAGCATATCAATAGTTTCATGGAGCATGACCGTTACATGATGAAATTCTTTAGTCATATCTTATCTATTTTACCACAATTCTGACTAGCTTGCACTCGCTAAAGCAAAAACCTTTCCTTGCTGCTTTATCACTTGTATTCAGCAGGAGACTCAGCAACCTGTGCTAGTTCTACTCGTTCTTGGGGATTCAAGTGTTGGTGAACAGCCTCTGCTACTGCTCTTGGAATCCCAACTTCTACAATCTCATCCACACTAGCTTCCTTGATTTTTGCCAGAGATTTGAAATATTTCATCAAGTTCTGCTTGCGTTTGGGACCCAATCCCTCGATGCCATCAAGCTGAGAGGAGAAGGAATTCTTAGAACGAAGTTGACGGTGGAATGTAATGGCAAAGCGGTGCACCTCATCCTGAATGCGTTGCAAGAGGAAAAATTCCTGAGAATTGCGAGACAACT
>ERZ772935.360-NODE-360-length-18467-cov-7.472952_pt1 | contig 18467 bp, 16 predicted proteins | sample MGYA00511683_ERZ772935 | MGnify/ENA primary metagenome ERZ772935 (study PRJEB29015, sample SAMEA2738086) | human oral metagenome | biome: human oral; feature: human-associated habitat; material: saliva | place: China | collected 2228 ...
TATTAAGCGGTATCTGCGAACCGTATTGTCTGATTACGCCCGATTTGACGATGCGTTACTGTCCTATTTTGATTTTAATTGACTATATTATAGAAAACGCCCGCAAAGCAGGTAAAGCCAAGCAAAGCCCCTATGAGAAAGCAGGAACGATAGCAGCCGTAAATCAGTTATTGGAGGAAAGAAAGGAAAAGCTGAATGAAAGAGGGGGGAAAGCTGAATTAATCCGCCTGATTATCCGCAAAATTGATGACGATGAAATCCCAGCCCCCGATGTTCCGACAGAAAGAACGGTTACAGCTTGGGTAAACCAGTTTCAGAAAAATATGAAATCAACAAGCTGACTTCATGAAATCAACACGCTACTTCCTTAACAGCCGCCCACATGGGCGGCTATATTTTTGCCTGTCATCTAATCCGACTAGAGAAAGGCAAAAGCATATGAATAACACAGTATTGAGAGCAGACGATACCGCCCGCGCATTAGGTGTTTCACGGGCGACTATTTGGAATTGGGCAAACCCTAAGAGCCGTCATTACCGCCCCGATTTTCCCAAACCGTTCAAAATTTCCGCAAATGCGACGGGCTGGCTTGCAAGCGAGATTGACGACTATATCGGCAAACTGGCAGCCAAACGCGAAGAGCAGGCGATTTGATTTATTGGGCGCAAAACAAATGCCGCCTGAACGGACATTCAGACGGCGGAAAGGATTATTAAGCATGAGCAGCTATTCTACCAACGGCAAGGCAAAAACGCCAAGTCAAAAAGAGCGTGTTTTATCCCGATTGAAACAGGGCAGCGTTACATCATGGGAGCTTACCCAAATGGGAATATTGGGCTACAACACGCGCATTATGGAGCTTCGCAGAGCGGGGCATGACATCGTTACCGTGATGGAAGAAGTAACCAACCAATTCGGGGAAACCGTGAAACGCGGTCGGTTCGTATTAATCAATTAAATCAGGAGCTTTAACTATGAATATCGAATATACAAAGACAACTTTTGCGATCCGTCAAAAGTTACTGAAAGAAGAAGAGGACAAATGCAGCGAACTGACCGCCCAAATTGAAGCGGCGGAAGCTGGTGTTACAGAAGCGCAGGCGGTAATCAATGAATTTGCAGGGCTGCGAAACAGGCGCAAAGGCATATTTGCAAATTTGTTGAAAATGGGCAAACCCACAAACAGCGAAGAAGCCAAAGGGCTTGATTCAGAGATTGCCGCCAAACGTGAAGAAGCAGACCGCGCCGCCGATATGCTGGAAGCGCAAAAAGAACTGTTGGAAAGCCTTTTTGATGAACGCCGCCAACATCTGAACCGCATTTCAGAGCTTCGCAATTTATTGTCCGTTTCCCGTTATGAGATGTTTATCGCCGGTATAGAAGAAACCCACTTGCCCGAATATTTGGAAGCCGCGCGCGCCCATGCCAAAGCCGCCGCGAAATTGGTGGGAATCGGTAAAGCCGCCGTTGAGATGAAAACGAAGCTACAAGAAAACGGTTTGCGGGTTGATTGTCCGACCTATGGGCAATCCATGCCAGATCGAATCATTGATTTACGTTTACCAGGCTTCTTCAACATGATGGACAACACAGGCGGGGAAGAAAACGCCATTTTCGACATCTTGGAAGACATGGAAAAAGAAAAAGAAGCGGCTTTGGACAATTTGAAATAGCAACACTCGAACAGCCGCCCAAAGGCAGAAAAATCGCTATTGGGCGGCGTTCTGAAAGGATTAAGGACATGACCCCGAAACAAGAGCAGTTTGCCCGTCTGTATGTAGAAACGGGCAATGCAAGCGAAGCATACCGGCAAGCCTACAACACCGACAACATGAAGCCCGAAACGGTAACGAATGAAGCCTATAAGCTGCTTCAAGACCCCGATATTTCCGCGATGGTGGACGACCTAAAGGCAGAGGCACGGCAACGCCATGCGGTAACGGTGGGCGACCTGTTACACGAACTGGAGCAGGCGCGGGCGGCGGCACTGGCAGCCCCTACCCCGCAAAGCAGCGCGGCGGTATCGGCAACGATGGGCAAGGCGAAAATGCTGGGCTTATTGGTGGATAAGGCGGAAATCAAGGCAGAGGCGGAAATTACCCCAAAACAGGAAGAGCGAAAATGCCCGTTAAATCAAGAGGAAATAAAGCAAGTCAGCAACGCTTTTTTTAATAAGTCATACAGTGAAATTACGCTTGCCGACATCATCGGAATCGTTGGAAACGAGATAGCGCGGATTGAGTATGCAGTAGTCCTAATTGTATTGGACAAAATAATTTAACCCGTCCAATGCAAAATCATTTGACAAATCGAGCCTTGAGAAGCAGAATCTAAGTTCTCTCTCAAATCGTATAGCCCAAATCAGCAGGGTAAACGCTGATTTTTTATCGCCAAAATTCTTTTACGGGCGTTTGCAATGTTATTAAACGTTAGCATTTCAGACGACCTATCACGAGTTATGGCGGTGTGTGGTAACGGTAACGCCCACGCCTGACTATACGCAGGAGAGAGCACCGCCCCCCCTATTTCGGGCATTTCTCAAATCTCAAAACGTATAGGAGCATTTCAAATGCAATCTTCAAATTCTATCCAAATCCAAGACGTTCAATCCCCATCAGAACAAGGCTTTTGCGCCGTCGTCCACGAACCGACCGCGTATTTAGCCGATATTGACGTTCATTCATGCACCGCCCGCCGTTTGGGTATCTATCCATCACACGCCGCCGCCGTTGCCGCCTGCCGGTCGTTTATTGCTTTGCTTTCAGACGACCTAAAAGCATGGGCTGCTTTCAGCGTAACGACAGCCGAACAAATCCGCTAAATCCCTGAAAAACACCCGCCTTTATGCCGCCCGTTTTGGACGGCATAGGGCAAACTTCGCCCTAGTGTTTTCATAAGTACCTGATTTTTAGATATTTGATATTTTTGGTGCGCTAGGGCATGGAGGACATGAAATCATGAAACCGACTGATAAAAACGACCGTTCCCACCGCTATTTCAACCGCGCTTTGCTGGTGTTTTGGGTGTTGTTGATGGCTTTGGCAATCCGAGCCTGTAACCAGCCCGCCCATGCAGAAACGGAGCAGGCAATACAGACAACGCCAACCATATGGGAGACCGACCCGATGGCGGGGGTGGTTTTAGAACCTGTAACAGAGGGGACAGAACCATGAAACCGACCTATCAAGACATCAAAGCCGCCGCGCAATACCGCTGGCAGGAAATTCACGCCGCCATCGGCATAGACCCGCAATGCCTGAAAAACAAACACCAGCCTTGCCCCGCGTGTGGAGGCAAAGACCGCTTCCGATACGACGACAAGGACGGAAACGGCACATTCATTTGCAGCCATTACAACAACGGCGCGGGCGACGGTTTCGGCTTGGTAATGCACTATCTGAATTGCGGTTTTGACGAAGCATTGCGCGCCGTAGCGGGCGTTTTGAACATGGGCGGGGCAAACCCCTTGCCGATACCGCCCACGCACCCACAGACGCAACCACGCCCCGAAAAAGACCATATCGGCAAACTTGCCGCATTGTGGAACAGGGCAGAGCCGATAACCGCCAATTCCCCCGCCGTGCAGTATCTGAAATCACGCGGCTTGGACATGGCGCAATTACCTGAAAACGTCCGTTTTTTGAGAGAGGCGGATTATTGGACGACGGGGGAGGACAAGCCGCTTTTTATTGGTCGTTTCCCCTGTATGGTTTGCGCCATCCGCGATACGGGCGGCGAGCTTCAAGGCTTGCACATGACCTATTTTCAGACGACCTATGACACGCCATACGGAGAAGACGGGCTACACGCCCCGCATTATCGAAAGCTGGCAACCAAACACCCCGAAACGGGCGAAGCCCTACCCGCCAAGAAAATGCAGAGCCGCAAACAGGGCAGTATTTCAGGCATGGCGGTTCACTTGTTCCCCATCCCTGAAAACGGACGGCTTGTCATCGCAGAGGGCATAGAAACCGCCCTTGCCGCCCGTGAACTGTTCCAAGCCCATGACTGGGGCTTATCCGCCGCCTTGAGCGCAAACAGCATGGCGAAATACCGGCTTTCAGACGACCTAAAGGAAATCGTGATTATTGCCGATAACGACACCCCGCGCCCCGTAGGTTTCAAAGCCGCGCATGATTTGGCAGTCCGAGCCATCAAGCAGGGCATCAAGGCGCGTATATGGCAGAGCAATACGGCAGGCTATGACGCATTGGACGAACTGAAAGAAAAAAGGTCGTCTGAAGCCCAATCAGACGACCCTACCCAACAAAACGGAGACGTTACACCATGAAAACGAACGTAATTATAGACGCTAAAGCCATTGAAGACTACAACATCAACGACATCGAACCATACCGCCCGCGCCCCCGCTTCGATACCGACCATCGGGGCGTATGGTGGATAAACGTCAGAACAGGCAAAGGCGGCGAAGCCATCGAAGCAGAGCCGCTATTGCTTTCCGACCCTATCGACATCATCGGCACAGGGCAGGACAACGACGGCGCGTATTACCGCGTTATCCGCTGGCAGGACAAAATCACACGCCAAACCAAGACCGCCGCCATTCCACAAGCGGAAATCGGCACGGTTCAGGGCTGGCAGCGTTTGCAGAGTTACGGCTTGACCGTCATGAGCGGGCGGGCAAAAAGGGAGCGGCTTGCCGATTATTTGCAGACACAGGGCAGCCGCACCGCCTTTACCATTACCGACCGCGCGGGCTGGCACGGCAACACCTACATCATGCCCAGCGGCGAAACCATCACGGCAGACGGCAAAACCCCCGCCGTCATCTACAACGGCGACACCAGCCAAGCGGCGGCATACCGACCAACTGGAGAACTTGGCGACTGGCAGCAAAATATCGCCCGATACGCAGCGGGAAACAGCCGCCTATGCCTGGCATTGGGCGCGTCCTTTGCCGCCCCGTTGCTGTCCCTGTTGAATGAAGAATCGGGCGGTTTCCATCTGACGGGCGATTCATCCGACGGCAAGACCACCGCCGCAAAAGCAGCCTTGAGCGTATGGGGCAGACCATCGGGCAGCCTGTTGTCTTGGAGCGGCACGAAAATAGGCTTTTCCAATACCGCCGCCGCGCGCAATGATGGCTTGCTGGTATTGGACGAAATCGGGCAGGCAAGCCCCCACGTCATCGGCGACACCGTTTACAGCGTCATGAACGGAATCAACAAAGTACAGGGCGCAAAACAGGGCGGAAACCGCGCCTTGAGCCGCTGGAAAGTGATGATGTTCTCGACAGGCGAAAAGACCCCCGATTCCATCCTGAAACACCACAAAGGCGATTGGAACGCAGGACAAGCCGCCCGCCTGCCCAGTATCAGAGCCGCCGCCCGACACGGTATTTACGACACCTTGCACGGCTTCGAGAGCGGCGCATTATTGAGCGAACATATCGCCCAATCCGCCGAACAATATCACGGAGCGGCGGGCAGGGCTTTCATCCGACAGCTTTCAGACGACCTGGAGCAAGCCAAACGGCAGGCAAACGAGCGCATGACCGCATTTATGGAGACCGTCCCCGAACTGTCAGGGCAGGCGCGAAGAGTGGCAAAACGCTTTGCCCTTGCCGCCGCCGCATTGGAGCTTGCCGCCCCCGTTACCGGTTTAGCCGCCGGCGTAGGCATGGCAGGCGTGAAACAATGCTTTGATGAATGGCTGGAAGCCAACGGAGCGGGGAAACACGAAGACCGCCGAATCATTGAGCAGGCAGAAGATTTTATCGCCCAGTACGCATTAGGCACGCGGTTTATGGAATGGAGCGATAAAAGCACCAATAAAGACCATGCAGGATATAGGAAACAGGAGGGGGAAAAATTGGAATTATGGGTAATCCGCCGTGTCTTTGCCGATGAAATCGCCCAAAGTTTCGATGAATCAAAAGTCTGCCGTGTATTGGCAGATAATGGATTATTGAAATATAACCACAAAAATAGAGGCTATCAACACCAGCGGAAAGGTAACGGCTGGTTTCATGTTTTAGCTACAAATATAGAACTGGAAGACTAAGCATTTACATGAGGTTAATTCCAAAATACTAACTAAGCCCGCCATGACCAACACAGGCGGGCTTTTTTACGTCTAAACATTCAGGCAGACCAACCAAGAAAGCATAAAATCGACAGGAAGCCCCTAAATTTCAAAAATTAGAGCCATTCAACCCCTTACCTATACCTACCCCCTACTAAATCAACGAAACACGCTTACAGCGCAATTATGCCCTATTTCAGCCATGACCAACAAAAACAGACGAGAGATAAATAATTTCGACACCAATACGCGCGCGCGCGCGAAGAGCAGCGACGGCATACCCCCACACATGATAGCCATCATGACACCAATACGCGCGCGCGCGCGAAGAGCAGCCCCTTGAATTTTTAGAGTCCATAAAAAGAAAGCAAAAAACGGCGGGTAACCACTTAATCGGCACCAGTAACCAATGACAAGAGCATAACTGGTTACCGCATTATCGTTGATTTATAAGGGTTTTTAGGGGCTGGTAACCAGGTAACCAGAGTAACCAGTGCATTTTGTATATATATAGCGGTTTAAATTTGAGCGGGAAGCCGCCGGCCTACTCACTCAAATAACAACACGCCCCAAAAAAAGTTATAATAACCGGCATTAGACTGCTAAATAATTTTTTGACCTTTGCAAGATGGGGGGTTATTTGGGGGTATATTTGCATTGCTTGATTATTTTTATAATATAAAACAATGAATTATGCCTTTAGTTTGTGTCCCTCCGTCGTACCACACTCAAAATGAGCAGCTTTCGGGCTGCTTTTTTTACATCTATTCCACTATATACCCTATTCAAAATCGAAACTGCTTTTACAGACGTTTCCATTTTATCTTTCAGACGGCCTATCATTTATGTTGAATCCATCGCAAAAACTTGTCGAATTGGTCCGTATCCTTGAAGAACGTGCCTATATTTTTCCAGGAGATCCTGTGCAGGCGACGGAAGCGTTGCGACATATTGATGGCGGCAACGAGGAAAAACTGATACGCCGTGCTCAAATTATTGACCGCGACCAGCATTTGAAATATGTGTTGCAACAGGTGGAGACTGGCTCGTTTTGGCTTTGGATTGTTGCGGCAACGTTGTTGTTTACGGTCGGTTTTTCCAGCACTTATCTTTTGATGGACAATCAGGGGCTGAACTTTTTTCTGGTATTGGCCGGGATTTTGGGCATGAATACGGTCATGCTGCTGGTGTGGCTGGCGACTTTATTCTTGCGTTTGAAAAATGTGCACTTTATCAGCAGCCCGGCAACTTGGTTCCGAGGCAAAGATCCGGTCAATCAGGCAATTTTGCGGCTTTATGTGGATGAATGGCGCAAACCGCAAACGCGTTGGCTGATTGGTGCAACTTCACACGGCCTGTGGCTATGCACGCTGTCGGGAATGTTGGTTTCTGTTTTGCTGCTGCTTTTGGTGCGTCAATATACGTTCAACTGGGAAAGTACGCTTTTAAGCAATACGGCATTGGTGAAAACGGTTGAAGCTTTATCATGGCTGCCGGAACGTTTGGGCTTTCCTGTTCCCGACAGTCAGGCCGTAATTGCAGGCCGTCTGAACAATCATATCGAAGATGCACGCGCTTGGGCAGGTTTACTCATCGGCAGCATTATCTGCTACGGCATTCTGCCGCGCTTGCTTGCTTGGCTGGCTTGCAAGATTACTTTAAAAACCCTTCGCGAACGTTTGGATTTGAATCAGCCCTACTATCAAAACATCCTCCGCACATGGCAAACGAAAATTGTCGATGCCGATGATTTTCAGGAAAACATCGTTCCCGCTTCATCCAAAATTACGCTGAATAATGCGCCCAAATGGGCAGTTACACTGGAAACAGAATGGCCTGAGCCGCTTTGGTTTTCCGGCGTTTTGGCGCAAGAATGGATAGACAAAGGCGTGGTCGCCGGCAGAAAAGATTTGGAACAATTAGAAGCCGAATTGAAACAAACTCCGGCGCAACTTCTCATCGGCGTACGCACGCAAACTGTTCCCGATCGCGGCATTTTGCGTCAAATCAGCCGCTTGGCTGAAGCTACGGACGGCGGCGTTATCATTCAGCTTTTGAATCAAGACAGTTTCTCTGAAGATTTGGATACCAAACTGGATTATTGGCGCAATGCGCTTGCAGAAAGAAACATTGCCTGGTTGGAGCCGACCCGTTTGGCACAAGAAAAACGGCAAACCTCTATTTGACAGATAAACTAAAGGCCGTCTGAAACCTGATGTTTGGGTTTCAGACGGCCTTATTTATTGTTGAGGATTCATCTTAATGATGGTCGTGGCGATGCTCTTGATGCTGTTTGGGCTTGGCTGCGTGGTATTTGGCTTTAGGTGCAGTTTTTTTCATTTTTTGCGGTTTGGCTTTTTTGTGCATACGTTCTTGTTTCGGATGCATTTCGTGTTTGCCGTGTGCAGAAGCGACCGGAACCAATACCAAACCGGCAGTTGCAACCATCAAAGAGGTCATTTGAATCAGTTTTTTCATATTTATCTTCTTTCAAGGGGTTGATTTGAGGTAAAAATAAGCATTTATTCGCACTCAAGCGATGGACAAAATATTAATGGTTTTGACTGTCAGCTGCTGTCAGCATTCGGCGAAATCTGTTCAAAATTCGGCAATAGAAGTATGGCAACACGATGATGTAGCAAGCTTTTAAAAGTTTACCGTCAATTTTGACAAAGTGTCTTTACACATTTCCCAAACGACAAAAAGCGCGAACCTTTCGATTCGCGCTTTTTTCAGACGACCTCAATTATTTCTTGTCGTCTTTTACTTCTTCAAAGTCGGCATCTACCACGTCATCGTCTTTCTTGGCGGAAGACGGCTCGGCTTGTGCGCTTTCGCCTGCTTGTGCTTCGGCTTGCGCTTGAGCGTAAACCATTTCGCCCAATTTTTGGCTGGCTGCACCCAAAGCTTCGGCTTTAGCATCGATAGCGGCTTTGTCGTCGCCTTTCACGGCTTCTTCGGCTTCTTTCAGCGCGGCTTCGATTTTTTCTTTCTCGGCTGCGTCGAGTTTGTCGCCGTAGTCGGCCAAAGATTTTTTCACGGAGTGAATCAGGGCTTCGGCTTGGTTGCGGGAAGCGACCAATTCAGTCAGTTTTTTATCTTCCTCAGCATTGGCTTCGGCATCTTTCACCATGCGTTCGATTTCTTCTTCGCTCAAGCCTGAAGAACCTTGGATGGTGATGTTGGCTGCTTTGCCTGTGCCTTTGTCTTTGGCGGAAACGTGCAGGATGCCGTTGGCGTCAATGTCGAAGGTGACTTCGATTTGCGGCATGCCGCGCGGTGCGGGTGCGATGTCGCCCAAGTTGAACTGACCCAAAGATTTGTTGGCGGAGGCGCGTTCGCGTTCGCCTTGCAGTACATGGATGGTTACTGCGCTTTGGTTGTCTTCGGCAGTAGAGAACACTTGCGACGCTTTGGTCGGGATAGTGGTGTTCTTCTGAATCAGCTTGGTCATCACGCCGCCCATGGTTTCGATACCCAAAGACAGAGGGGTTACGTCCAGCAGCAATACGTCGCTGCGGCCGCCACTCAATACTTCGCCTTGAATCGCTGCGCCTACGGCAACGGCTTCGTCAGGGTTCACGTCTTTGCGCGGTTCTTTGCCGAAGAAGTCTCTTACGGCTTCTTGTACTTTCGGCATACGGGACTGACCGCCGACCAAAATCACGTCGTCGATGTCGCTGGTGCTCAAGCCAGCATCTTTCAATGCGGTGCGGCAAGGCTCAATAGAGCGGGCAATCAGGTCTTCAACCAGGCTTTCGAATTTGGCGCGGGTAATTTTCATTGCCAAGTGTTTCGGGCCGGTTGCGTCCATGGTGATGTACGGCAGGTTGATTTCGGTTTGCTGGCCGCTGGACAATTCGATTTTGGCTTTTTCGGCAGCCTCTTTCAGGCGTTGCAATGCCATCACGTCTTGTTTCAAATCAATGCCTTGTTCTTTTTTGAACTCGGCGATGATGTAGTCGATAAGGCGTTGGTCGAAGTCTTCGCCGCCTAAGAAAGTGTCGCCGTTGGTTGCCAATACTTCGAATTGTTTGTCGCCGTCGAGGTTGGCGATTTCGATGATGGAAATATCGAAGGTACCGCCGCCCAAGTCATATACGGCTACTTTGCGGTCTTTGTTGTCGCCTTTGTCCATACCGAATGCCAAAGCGGCTGCGGTTGGTTCGTTGATGATACGTTTTACTTCCAAACCTGCGATGCGGCCTGCGTCTTTAGTCGCTTGACGTTGGCTGTCGTTGAAGTAGGCAGGAACGGTAATCACGGCTTCGGTGACTTTCTCACCCAAGTAAGCTTCGGCGGCTTCTTTCATTTTACGCAGGACTTCTGCGGAAACTTGCGGCGGAGACAGCTCTTTGCCTTGCGCTTTCACCCATGCGTCGCCGTTGTTGGCTTTGATGATTTCGAAAGGCATGGATTCGATGTCGCGTTGAACTTCTTTGTCTTCAAATTTATGACCAATCAAACGTTTTACAGCGTAGATGGTGTTTTTAGCGTTGGTTACCGCTTGGCGTTTGGCGGGTGCGCCAACGAGGACTTCGCCACCGTCCAGATAAGCGATAACGGAAGGAGTGGTGCGTGCACCTTCTGCATTTTCGATCACTTTGGTTTGACCGTTTTCAGAAATGGCCAAACAAGAGTTAGTTGTACCTAAGTCAATACCGATTACTTTTGCCATATTATGTTGCTCCTAATAAACTTTTCTTAATTAATAATCCTGTGGAACATTTCGTTCCGATGGCTTGTAAATAAGGTTGCTTCATTTTTTTTCAAGGCTTAATTTGAATTTTTTTTCAAATTAAATTCAAGTACTTGATTTATTTATCCACAAGCCGTTTATTCTTTTTCCAGACGGCCGGCTTTAATTTTCCGATTCCGGTTTATCGGAATGATTTTCCAATAGCGGAACATCGGGCTTTGAAACCGGATAAGGCCGTCTGAAAATTTTATGCTTGATAAACTTTATCAAGCGGTGCCTTCAATCTTCTTTTTTCGCCACGACAACCATCGCAGGACGCAATACGCGGTCGGATAATGTGTAGCCTTTTTTCATCACGCTGACGATGGTGTTCGGCTCTTGCTCGCTGACCACTGCCTGCATGGCTTGGTGGTAATGCGGGTCAAGTTTCTCGCCTGCCTGAGGATTGATTTCTTTAATATGGGTGGCATCAAACGCTTTTTGCAATTCGTTCAAAGTCATTTGCACACCCATTTTCAGGGCATCGAAATTACCGCTTTGGTCGAGCAGCGCCATTTCAAGGTAGTCTTTGACAGGCAGCATTTCGGCTGCAAATTTTTGTCCGGCAAATTTATGGGTATCGGCAATCTCTTGCTGATGGCGGCGGCGCAGGTTTTGCTCGTTTGCCAAACCGCGCAGCTCGCTGTCTTTGAGCTGGCCTTCCAACTCGGCAATACGCGCCTGCAGATCTTCGTAAGTCGGCTCGGCTTGTACTTCGGCTGGTTCGGTTTCAACTGCTTCAGCAGTTTCTACGGCTGCCGCTTCTTCGGCTTCGTTTTGGTGTTGTTCGTTACGATCCGTCATTTCTGACATCCTTTTAGAGTGTTAGCATTCAATAACCCATATATAAGGCCGTCTGAAAAAACTTCAAGCATTTGAACGTCGATTATCAAATGCCTTGTTAAAAGACGTTGGAAAACGGTAAGATAGCCATCTGATTTTATTCTTCAGACGGCCTCGAATATGAAAAAAGACCATTTGAATTCAACCGATTTTAATCTGTGGCACACCATCCGCGAAGAAACCGAAGCCGCAGCCGCAGCCGAACCGATGCTGGCGAGCTTCCTACATCAAACCGTGTTGCGCCACGATTCGCTCGATTCGGTACTTGCCTACCATCTTTCCAGCAAACTGGGCAGCCCGATTATGGATGTGCGCGCGCTGTTTGAAATTTATCAGCAGGCTTTGAGCGTGGACACCCGCATCAGCAAATGTGTCGAGGCCGACTTGAAAGCCATTTACGAGCGTGACCCGGCTTGTGACGAATATTCGCTGCCGCTGTTGTATTTCAAAGGCTTCCACGCCGTACAGGCACACCGCATCAACCACTGGCTCTATCAAAACGGCCGTAAAACGCTGGCATATTTCCTGCAAAACCGTATGTCGGAAGTCTTCGGTGTCGATATCCACCCGGCCGCCCGTTTCGGTCACGGCCTGATGCTCGACCATGCCACCGGTTTTGTGGCCGGCGAAACCGCCGTCTTGGGCAACAATATTTCCATCCTCCACGGCGTAACGCTGGGCGGCTCGGGCAAAGAAAGCGGCGACCGCCACCCGAAAATCGGCGATGGCGTGATGATTGGTGCGAATGCCTCAATTTTGGGCAACATCCGCATCGGCGTAAATGCCAAAATCGGCGCAGGCAGCGTGGTGGTTGCCGATGTACCGTCTTCGATTACCGTCGTCGGCGTACCGGCCAAACCGGTTGGACGTTCGTCCAAAACCCCGTCTGCCGATATGGATCAAAACATTCAATTATCGACTACGGATTTTGTGATTTAAGCAATCTGCCATTTAAAAGGCCGTCTGAAAGATTTGTTCTTTCAGACGGCCTTTTATGATTTAAATCTTAGTGTTAACCGCGTTTGCGCAAGGCTTCCAAGTGCATTTTAACCTGCTTGACTTTCTCTTCGGTAAACAGGTTGGCAATGTTTTTCCAAATACTGTGATAATCATAAGGCCCATGCTGCATTTCGGCTTTTGCCTCCTCCACCGACCAACCTTGATAAATGATGCGGTACATTCCGGCAATCAAACCGGTACGGTCTGCACCGTGATAACAATGGATAAGCACTGCGCCGTTTTGCTGTTGTTTTTCAATTAAGTATAGGATTTCCGCAATCTCTTTCGGCTTAATGCTCCATGACAGCAACGGACGGTTTAGCAAGGTCAAACCATACGCTTTCAAATGGTCGTCATCGTTGCGGTCGAAAAAGCGCAAGTTGATCACGCTTTGAATGCCCAGTTTGACGATGGCTTCGCCATCTTCGGCAACAGGCTGCTCGCTGCGGTAAAGCTTGTCGTCGATACGATAAAGGTTGGCATCGTGTTTGACGGGCGTTGCCCAACGCTCGGACTGACCGTCTTTACTGCCGCTATCCGGCGGCGCGGACGAGCAAGCGATGGGCAAGCCGGAAGCGAGAAGGCACAATAAAAGACGGCGCATAAAATTCCTGTATGAAAATCAATTGAAAATCAAAATATCATACGATTCTATCAAAACCCGTTCGGATATTCTATCCGCGCAAACCGCGTTACAATAAAGCCTCTTTTTTCAGACGGCCTTTCATCATGACCTGCCTTGCTTGGAACACCACACCTTCCCTTGCTACCCTTTGCCGCGCCATCGAACAACATACCGTGCCGCTTTATTTGATTGTCTGCCTGCCTGAAAACCGTATTCCCGATTTTCCGCTGTCAAATCATCCCTCCGAGCTTGAAGGCCGTCTGAACAACCGTCTCGCTCAAGCCATGAAATGCCTTCAGTTCAACAGCGTCAATGTTTTAGAAAACCTATTGCCTGATGTGCATCTCTGGCTGGTTCCGCCACACCGCGCCGACCGCTTACACGAACATTTCCATCATATCGAATGGCAAACCGAAGCCATACCCCAATCCGCCCCTATTCCTCTAAAACCTTGGTTCAGACGGCCTGAACATCAAGCCGCGCCCGAACACGTCCTGATTATCGGCGCAGGCATTGCCGGCGCGGCAACCGCGCGCAAACTGGCTGAACACGGCGTACGCGTTACCGTTTTAGAGACCGGAAACGCGGCGCAGGCAGGCAGCGGCAACCGCCAAGGCTTGCTCTACGCCAAAATCTCGCCACACGATACCGAACAAACCGAACTGCTGCTGACAGGCTACGGCTACACGCGCCGATTGCTGGAAGACTTGCTGCCTGATTCCGACGTATGGGGCGGCGACGGCGTATTGCATTTGAATTTTGATGACGGCGAACGCAAACGCAATCAGGCCTTGGGTTTGCAACACCAGCATAAACACCTCTACCGCAGCGTATCTGCCGAAGAGGCTGCGTCCATCGCAGGCATAGACGTATTTTCAGACGGCCTTTACTGGCCGCAAGGCGTATGGCTGAATCCGCCCGCCGTCGTGCATACCTTATTGAATCATCCGCTGATTGAGTTGCACGAACACTCGCCGCTGACCTCAGTATCGCATGACGGTACACAATGGACTGCACACACGCCGAACGCGCATTTCAACGCCAGCCATATTGTTTACTGTATGGGCGCACACAGCCCGACCGCCGCCGACACCAACGTCTCCGCCCTGCCTTTCCGCCAAATCCGCGGACAAACCGGCGTTGTGTCCGCCAGCTCGTTTTCACAAAAACTGCGTTGCGCCATTTCCGGCGAAAGCTACATCAGTCCGAGCTGGCAAGGCCGCCACTGCTACGGCGCGACATTTGTGCTCAACAGCAACGATGAAACTTGGTATCCGCACGAAGAAACCGAAAACCGCGCCGCCCTGCACCAGCTCAATCCGCCATTGGCACAATCCCTGTTTGAGCAAGATTCGTTTTCAGACAGCCTTCTCGACACACAAGGCCATGCCGCCCTACGTTGCGACAGCCTCGACCACTTGCCCGTTGTCGGCGCGCTCGGCGACATCGCCGCCATGCAGTCCGCCTACGCCAAGCTGGCATTGGACAAAAACTACCGCCTCGACAATATCCCCTGCCCTTACCTGCCCAATGCCTACATCAATACGGCACACGGCACGCGCGGACTGGCGACAGCCCCCATCTGCGCCGCCGCCATTGCAGCCGAAATACTCGGCTTGCCGCATCCGCTATCGCAAAGGCTGAGAACCGCGCTACACCCCAACCGCGCCATCATCCGCGCGATTGTTCGGCAGCAACCGTTGTTATCCGATTAAGGATTTCGCTGTAAATAAAAAAGGCCGTCTGAAAGTCATTAAAACTTTCAGACGGCCTTTAGCTATCCGTTAACTGCTTAGAATTTCCATTCCAAAGACACGGCATAGTTGCGACCTGGGCACGGTAGCGATCTAAGCCTTTGCCATCGCGGTCAACGCCGTTGGTGGTGCTGTAGCTTTACCAACCTTCCTTTCTGTTCTAATTACCTTAGAACTTGGCTTCAAGTGTAAAGTTGTAACTTCTTCCTGGTGAAGAGAAACGCTCTATACCTGCATGTGTCTTATTATCGACACGATTAACTGTACCAAATTCACGGATACTACGTAGAGATTCCCAAGTGTAATATTTTTTGTTACCGATGTTATAAGCACCAGCACGTACAGTGAAGTATTTGCCCAAGTTGACGTAGCCTGTCAGGTCGAAAAGCGTATAGGCTTTGCTGTGCTTGGCAAATGGCCATGGGTTGTTCAAATCATCACTGCTGTGAACGGTGTCAGACGGTTTTTTAGCTGCAGTGTGTGTCAGGTACGCATTGATACCCCAGCGTTTGGAAGGAGCGTCGTAGCCCAGATTGTAAACGGCAGACCACGGCGAAAGTGCGTTAATCGGGGTTTCCTGTTCGTTGGTCTGTTTGGCTTTGCCTTTGATGTAGCTGACATTGACACCTGCGTGCGTACCTTGCGGCAAACCGATGCTGTCGAGGTTCCATGTGCCGTTAAATTCCAAACCTTTCACCCATGCGGAGGAACGGTTTTGGTTTTGCCAAACGGGTGAGCTGACCAATGCGGTACCGTCGGAAATCGGCGCATAATTAGGGCTGTTGGGGTTGTCTGAGGACACGCCCATGTAGGTCAGCTCGATAAAGTTGCGGTAGCGGGTTTGGAAGCCGGAGAGTTTAAAGTTTCCGGCTTTGCCACTGCCGGCAAGTCCCAGCTCGAAGTTTTTGGCGGTTTCTGCCTTAAGGTTAGGGTTTGCTTTAAGGTAGAAGTCAGGATGCGGGAACAATAGCCAGGTTTCATCCGAAGTCGGCGCGCGGAAGCCTGTACTGTATTTCGCCAGAAGATTCAAATGCGGAGTGAATTTCCAGTCTAATCCTAAACCGTAGCTGAAACCGCTGTGTTTACGCTCGCTGCCAAGATAGGGGATTTGACCGCGGATAGCAGGGGTATAGTTGGGGTTATCCTTGGCTTTGCTGCTGCTGTTGTCGTAACGAACCCCGGCATTGAGGCGGTATTGGCTGCTGTCGCCGAATTGGAAGGTGTTGTTCCAGTAGGCAAAACGGTTTTTGGACGAGCTTTCGACCAGCATAGTCAATTCTTGGTTGTTGGACGTTTGATATTTCGGGTCGTATAGGCGTACCCAATAGCTATGGTCGCTATTACCGTTGTCGTTTTTAGAACCGCCCAATCCGTATTGCATAGCCCATACCAATTTGGAGAAGTCGATTTGTTTTTCGGCATCGGCACCATATTGTATGGTCTTTTGACGGATGTTGCGGAACATATGGTATACGTCGCTGTTGATACCGTTTTGGGCGTAATCGGTCGGCAAGTCCCAAGTCCAGGTACTCATGTCGATGGTTTGACGGTCGTAACGCAGGTTGAGGCTGTCCCATGGTCCTTGGTCAAGTTGGTTTTTGTATTCGAAACCGATGCGTTTACGGTAGGAAATATCTTGACGGGAACGGGTATCGCCCAGAGCCTCACCTTTCCAGTTTGCCGCCCACATATTGGATAATTCAGTCGTCGTGCGGTCGGTGCGTGAATCCTCGTAAATCCAACCGATACGGTTTTTATCGTTGAAGTTGTAACCCAGTTTGAATAAGGTGCTTTTGTTTACCCAATCTTGTGGATCGGGTTTGCTGCGGGCTACGCCGCGGCTGCCGTAGTTGGTGCTGCCGGCATTCGGGTTCCAGCTTTGTTTGTTGTCGGTGATGACGGTATCGGCAGCGTCGCTGTTGTTTTTGGTTTCTTTACCGAAACGGCGGGTATAAACCATCAATGCATCCAGACCCAGCCAAGTTCCTGCGGCGGTTATGCTGCTGAATTTCTGGCTGTTGCGTCCGATATAGCCGCCTTTAATGCCCAAATGGTAGGGCTTTTCTTCGGAAACATAGTCGCTTGCGGATTTGGTTTTATAGTTGACGGCACCGCCCAATGCACCGCTGCCGGATTTGAGCGAGTCCGCACCTTTGGTGAGGGTTACTTCCGAGAAATTTTCGGGTTCGGAAGTGTTGCGGTTGGCATTGAAGTTGCCGTATGCGCCGAACAACTCTTGGAATGCTTCAGACGACCTGCTTTCTGCTTGTGCCAGTCCGTCCACGTTGATGGCAACGCGGTCTTTATCGACACCGCGTATGGTAAAACCGTTAGAACCTGAGCGCCCGCCTTCAACGACGCTGATGCCCGGATCGTAACGCACCAAGTCGCTTTCATCGGAGACCATTTGTTTATCCAAAGCCTGACGGCGGATTTTCTCTTCACCGAGTTTTTGTACTTTGCGGCCGCCAATGACTTTGACTTCATTCAACTCCTGATAAGCTTGAGGAATAGGATCGGCCGCTAAGGCAGGGAAAGTTTGGCTGACAATAGCTGCCAGCAGTACAGGTTTAAAATGGAAGGACATTTTTTGCCTCTTAATATATATTGATTATCTATTATTGGAATGCTTGATGTGCAGTTACTTGCTGACAGGTGTCAAACTTGTATCTGTCGTATTGCGGTCTGATGAATTTTCTACGCCGCCAAATACAGTATCTAACGATTTGTCAGCATCGAAGGTTACTTTGCCGCCTATGCTGACTTCTGTTTTATAACCACTATTGAACTGACCGAAGAATTTCCCTTCGACTTTGCCGTTTTTACCATCGGATTCGGCAGTGCCTGAGAAATCAACACCGTTAATGCCCACATCTTTCATTACGACGTCCGGACCGTAATCCGCATTACCTAAAATCGTGCCGCCGAGTTTGTTGGTGTTGAAATTGGCTGTCAGCAGTGAAAGTTTGGGAGCGGTTTTTTCAGACGACCCGGAGGATTTGCCCGGATCATAGGTGGAAGTAACGATGTTGCCGTTGCGGACGCGGATTGCCCAAACTTCGTATGTGGTCTTGCCTTTTGCCACAGTACTGTCAGACGGAGTGTAATAAGACGGTTTTGCCGTTCCGACAGGTTTGCCGCCGACAAACAGGTCTGCCGTACCGTCTGAACTTATCCATGCGCCAAATTTAAGGTGATCATGTTTGGTTGCAGGGGCATTGGTGAACTGTCCCGAACTACTGCAACAGACAAATAGTTTGCCACCTTCAGATAAAGGTTGTCCTTCATGGCGGGGACGAAGGGCATAAGATGGGCTGGAATATGATGGGACAATCGGATCAGAATATGAACTAATGTTGTAATAGTTACCAGAAGGGGTTTGATAGACATATTGTTTATCGGTATAGCTGTAGCCCCATGATGTTTTCACTTCGAGTTCCGCTTCACGCAGACTGCCGCCTTT
>ERZ772935.365-NODE-365-length-18355-cov-4.995683_pt1 | contig 18355 bp, 11 predicted proteins | sample MGYA00511683_ERZ772935 | MGnify/ENA primary metagenome ERZ772935 (study PRJEB29015, sample SAMEA2738086) | human oral metagenome | biome: human oral; feature: human-associated habitat; material: saliva | place: China | collected 2228 ...
TCCGTCTTGCTCATGGCCGAAGCAATCAGCATCTGCGTGCCGAACCATCCCCAGTAGATGCGGTGGTGGCTGATCAGTCCATCACGAACCTGCATCAACTCCAGGATATCCACCTGGTCGCCTTCGGGCGTCTGACGCGGGTACTCCCACACCAGCGTATCACCCGCCACCAGATACTGACCGGTGCGGTACCAGCGTACCAGTTCGTTCGGGCGCCGCCGGGTGCCTTCTTCCAGGAAGGCCAGAATCTGTGGCCGTCCGCGCAGCACACCGCTGTCGGTCCCCATGATCACCGGCACCAGCGGGCTCTCGAACACGGCGTCTTCGGCATAGAGCCCGATCAACGCCGCCGTGTCACGCCCCTTGGCGTATTCATGCCATTGGTGGTAGATGCGTTCCATGTCGTTCACGATCGCTCCTTCCTTGAAAAGGGTATCGACAGGCTGCCCATGATGCCCGGATACTGCCCCGGCAGCGCCCCGGCCGGCACGCCGCGCGGGCCCTGATGGCGTGCCAGGCACTCGCCGGCGCGGCCGTGCAGCCAGACACCGGCGCAGGCGGCCTGCCAGGCCGCCTCGTCGGGCGGGCAGCCTGCGCGCAGCAGGCCGGCCAACAGGGCGGCAATGGTCCCGGCCAGCACATCGCCCGTTCCTGCCGTGGCCAGGACCGGATGACCGCTGGTGTTGATCGCCAGACGACCATCCGGTGCCGCCACCACGGTGCCGGCGCCTTTCAGTACGGCCACGGCCTCGAAACGCGCCGCCAGCGCGCGGGCACAGGCCGGCCGGTCTGCCTGGACATCGGCCACCGACACCCCCAGAAGCCGCGCGGCCTCCAGCGGATGCGGCGTGAGGATGCAGCAGGGTGCCGCCGGCGGCTCGGTCAGCAGACCCAGCGCGTCGGCATCAATCACCAGCGGCGCCTGGCTGGACAGTACATGGTCCAGCCACTGTTGCGCCGTCTCGTCCTGCCCCAGACCGCAGCCCACCACCAGGACGGGTGCAGCCCCCGGCAAGGCGGCATCGGTGTCCCACACAAAGCGCATGATTTCCGGGTGAAGCGGATCGACCGGCTGCCGTGCCTTGCCGGGTGCGTCCTGCGGGGCGTCCGCTTCGTCGTCTGCTGCCTCGTCCTCCGGCACTGCAGCCGATGCGTCCACGTCCCGGGCGCCTGCGTCTGCCACCAGCGCCAGCGCCTGCTTATCCTCGGCATCGTCTTCCGGCCGCGGCGATCCGGACTCCTCCGTCGCCTCTGTCCGAGAGCAAGTCTCTGCCTCGACAGCAATCCACACCCGCCCGGCGCCAGCCCCGGCTGCGCCCTGCGCAGCCAGCCGGGCCGCACCGGCCATGCCCAGCCGGCCGCCCACCACCAGCACGTCACCGCCATTGCCCTTGTGGGCATCACGCGCGCGGGCAGGCAAAAGCGCCGCGGCCAGGGGAGCCGTCAGCAATACGCCCGGCAGGTCGTGCGGGAAGCTGTCTTCATCGACCGGGCAGGGGGCATCCGCATCGGCGTCGTCCATGCCGGAATCGTCGAAATTGTGGCCATCATCCGGATCCGTTTCAGCCTCGGCTTCGGTCGGTACATCGCGCCATGCACCCGCATCGGCAGGGCCGTCCACCGCCTCCAGCGCGCCCAGCTCCGCTTCCAGCGGCAGGTCGGACAGCGGTGCCACCCAGACACGGCCCGCATGCCGCAGGCCCGCCCCCGTGTGCAGCCCCGGCTTGTCGGCAATCATCGTCACCGTCTGGCGTGCCTGCATGACAGGAGCCTCAGCATCACCCACCGGTGCACCACGGTCTGCATCCAGCCCGCTGGGCACATCAATGGCCAGCACCGGCACCCGAGCGCGGTTCACCCGCCGGACCAATCCAGCCACGCGCCCCGCCAGCGGACGGGTCAGGCCAATGCCGAAGAGCCCGTCGATGATCAGGGCAGGCTCGGCCGGGGGCACGTCGCCGTCATCGCCCGCCGAGGCGTCCTCATCCGGTGCGTCGCCGTCCGGCCACAGCCAGTCGGCCACCTGCTCGAAACCGTGAATGACCTGGCCGTCAGCCCGCCAGGCCTCCCAGGCGGCGCGGGCATCCTCGGCCTCCGGGGGCGTGGTGTCCAGCCCCGGCATGCCAGCCGCCCACACGGCCAGCCCCGCACGACGCAGGATGCGGCCGGCCACCAGCGCGTCGCCGCCATTGTTGCCTGGACCCACCAGCAGGATCACCGGCGCATGCGCCGGCAGGTTCTTCCACATGGCCATCGCCACCCGGGCCACGGCCGCACCGGCACAGGCCATCAGCTCGCCAGGCTCCGTCTCGTCCAGCCAGCGGCCTTCCAGACGGCGGATGGTGGCCAGGTCCAGCACCCAGGCGGGGGTCTGCGAAAGGGCCGGGCGGACCGCCGCAGTGATCGAACGGGTTTTCATGGTTCCAAAGCATTGTCTTGATGCTGACAGTATGCCACCCGGCTGATGTCTCCATCAGCTGCCATGATCCGTTGCAGGATCCCTGCCCATGCAGCCCCCGCAGACGGCCTCGGCAACCTGCTGTTTCCCACGCACCGGGAGCCCATCCTGCAGGCAGCCGGTTATCATCGACGGCCTTCGGACGATGCCCATCCGGCCTTTCCGCGAACCCTCACGCCCCCACGAAAAGGACCTCGCCCATGACGGATTCCCCCTCGCTGCCCCGACTGGATGCCCACGCCGCCCGCGCCTTGGCGGTGCTGCTGGAAAAGGAAAAGACCGTTCCCGACAGCTATCCGATGTCGCTGAATGCCCTGCTGGCCGGCTGCAACCAGCGCAGCAACCGCGATCCGGTCATGAACCTGAACGAAACCGAGCTGCTGGAGGCGCTGGAGACGCTGCGTGGCCTGTCGCTGGTGATCGAGAGCAGTGGCGGGCGGGTGACGCGCTATGAGCATAACCTGCCGCGCGTGCTGGGCATCCCGTCCGAAGCGGCAGCGCTGCTGTCGGTCCTGATGCTGCGTGGCCCACAGACGGCAGCCGGGCTGCGCGCGCACGTGGAACGCCAGGCGAAGTTTGCCGATACCTCATCGGTGGAAGCCTATCTGCAGGAGATGGCCGAGCGCACGGCCGGCGCCCTGGTGGAGCTGATGCCGCGCCAGCCCGGCGAGCGTGAGGCCCGCTGGCGTCACTGCCTGTCCGAGCCGGCCGGCACCGCCACGATGGTGCAGGGCGGCACCGGGCACGACGCCCCGGGCCGGCCTCCCGCCAACCCGGCCGACGCCGAGGCCCTGCAGATGCTGCAGCTGCGCGTGGATGACCTGGAACGACAGGTGGCCGCCCTGACGGAACGCCTGGAACGGCTGGAGTCCTGAACCCCGGCTGCCCCATAGGGAAGCGCACCCACAAGGCGCCCTCAACAAGGGAGGCCTCCCAAAAGAAAAGCCCCTCCTGCGAGGGGCTTGCTTCATCGGGTGAAGGCACCGGGGCGAGTGCCCCGGCCAGCCGTCAACGGCCGATGATCATGGGTACAGACCGCGCTCGGCACGGGCCTGCAGCACCCGCTGGCAGGCAATGATGTAGGCCGCCGTGCGCAGCGACACCTTCTTCTCGGCCGCGATCCGCTGGATGTCGCGGAAGGCGCTGAGCTGGATGGCTTCCAGACGCAGGTTGATCTCGTCCTCGCCCCAGAAGAAGCTGGAGAAGTCCTGCACCCACTCGAAGTACGAGACGATCACGCCGCCCGAGTTGGCGATCACGTCCGGCACCAGGGTGATGCCGCGGTCGGCAAACACCTTGTCACCGGCCTTGGTGACCGGGCCGTTGGCGCCCTCGACCACCAGCCGGGCCTTGACGCGCTCGGCGCGCTTGTCGTCGACCTGACCTTCCAGCGCCGCCGGCACCAGGATGTCGCACGGCAGACCCCAGAAGTCCTCGTCACCGATGGCCTCGGCCTCGGCAAAGCCCTTCACGCCGCCGGTCTTGCGGGCATGCGCCTGCAGGGCAGGGACGTCCAGGCCCTTGTCGTTCTTCACCGAACCGGTGTGGTCCTGAATGGCCACCACCTTGGCACCGGCCTGGGCCAGCAGTTCGGCAGCGACGCCACCCACGTTGCCGAAGCCCTGCACGATGACGCGCGCGCCATCCAGGGCCAGACCCATGTTGCGTGCAGCCTCACGGGTGGTGAGGAACACGCCGCGGCCGGTGGCCTTGACGCGACCCAGCGAGCCGCCCAGTTCGATCGGCTTGCCGGTGACGACACCGGTGACGGTGGCGCCCTGGTTGGCCGAATAGGTGTCCATCATCCAGGCCATGATCTGGCCGTTGGTGTTCACGTCCGGTGCCGGGATGTCCTTGGTCGGCCCGATGATCACGCCGATCTCGCTGGTGTAGCGGCGGGTGAGCTTTTCCAGCTCATTGGGCGACAGCTTCTTCGGATCGACCCGGATGCCGCCCTTGGCGCCGCCGTAGGGGATGTTGACGGCCGCGTTCTTGATCGTCATCCATGCCGAGAGCGCCATCACCTCTTCCAGCGTCACGTCCGGGTGGTAGCGCACGCCGCCCTTGCCGGGCCCGCGCGAGACGTTGTGCTGCACGCGGTATCCCTCGAAATGGGCGACCGTACCGTTGTCCAGCTCGATCGGCACATCGACGATCAGGGCGCGCTTGGGCTTTTTCAGCGTCTCGACCCACTTGGCCAGCGGGCCAAGGTGAGGCGTGACCTGGTCCACCTGCGCCAGATAGGTATCCCAGGGGCTGCCGGGTTGCGGCTTGAGATACGACAGGTTAGACATGGATGATGTCTCCTTAGGGTTGAAAAATCGGAATCAGAATCGAATAGCTCTGATACTACCCCCGTCCGGGAAATCAGGCATCCCATGTGCTCTTTCACGACACGGCTGCGCCCCGGCCTCCGGCGCACCGCAGAAAAGCCCTGCATGGCAGGGCAGGGAACCTCTTCAGGCTTTCCTATAATCACCCCCTGGAACACGCCTCCGCACGGGGCAACCCGCCTTGCCGCCGGCCTGTTCATTCCCGACGCAGACCCCCGATCCGGACCTTCATGGCCATGAGCACCCCGACCTATCCAACGCTGCCCGGTGGGCATGCACTGAGCCCCTTCCGCGCCCAGGCACTGCTGCAGAAACTGCAGGCCATCGACGATGCCATCGAGACCCTCGATGCCGAATGGTTCTACCCGCTGGAGGTCTCGGCCCCGGGGCCGGATGGCGCCCTGGCCGGCGAGCGGCTGGCCCGCCTGCAGCTGCTGGTGGACGAGCACCCGCTGCCCGATGCCCCCGACGGCAAGCATCAGCGCTCCCTCTGGGTCACGGCCCGTCAGGGCACGCTCTCGCCCTGGTCGTCCAAGGCCATCGACATCCTGCACCATGCCGGCTTTGCCGACGTGACGCGCATCGAGCGCGGCATCCGCTGGAAGCTGGGCTTTCGGCACGGCCTGCTGGGCGGCAGCAAGGCCCAGGACTATCCCGAGGCGAAGCTTGCCCTGCTGGCCGCCTGCCTGCATGACCCGATGACCGAGAGCTGGTTCACCACCGCACCGGATCCGGCCCGGCTCTTTGCGCCCCATGCCCCTGTCCCCCTGGCCACCGTGCCGCTGGGCGACGATGCCACCGCCGCCCTGCGCGCAGCCAACACCCGGCTGGGCCTGGCGCTGTCGGCCGACGAGATCGACTACCTGGCCCGCGTCTATGGCGAACTGGGACGCGACCCCACCGATGTCGAGCTGATGATGTTCGCGCAGGCCAACTCCGAGCACTGCCGCCACAAGATCTTCAACGCCGACTTCATCATCGACGGCAAGCCGCAGGAACGCTCGCTGTTCGGCATGATCCGCGAGACCCACAAGGCCCACCCGCAGGGCACGGTGGTGGCCTATTCCGACAACGCCGCCATCCTGGAAGGCGGCACGCTGGCCGCCTGGAACGTGGACCCGGCCACCGGCCGCTATCGCTGGTCCGAAGAGCCCGTGCATCGCCTGCTGAAGGTCGAGACCCACAACCACCCCACGGCCATTGCCCCCCACCCGGGCGCAGCCACCGGCAGTGGCGGCGAGATCCGTGACGAAGGCGCCACCGGCCGGGGCGGCACGCCGCGCTACGGCCTCACCGGCTTCACCGTCTCCAACCTGCGCATTCCCGGCTGGGAACACCCCTGGGAAGCCGCCAACGGCCGGCCGCCCACCCTGGCCACCCCGCTGTCCATCATGATCGAGGGCCCGCTGGGCGGGGCCGCCTTCAACAACGAATTCGGCCGCCCGAACCTGCTGGGCTACTTCCGCACCTTCGAGACCCCGCTCTCGCAGGCGGCGGCCGACGGCCCGCACACCGGCTGGGGCTACCACAAGCCCATCATGATTGCCGGCGGCGTGGGCTCGGTGGATGCCCGCCACCAGCACAAGCTGCCGCTGCCGGCCGGCACGCTGCTCATGCAGCTGGGCGGCCCGGGCATGCGCATCGGCCTGGGCGGCGGTGCCGCCTCCAGCATGGGCGTGGGCAGCAATGCCGCCGAGCTGGACTTCGCCTCGGTGCAGCGCGCCAACCCCGAGATGGAGCGCCGCGTGCAGGAAGTGATCAACGCCTGCCGCGCCATGGGCGACAACAACCCCATCCTCTCCATCCACGACGTGGGCGCGGGCGGCCTGTCCAACGCCTTCCCCGAACTGGCCCATGACGCCGACAAGGGCGCGAACTTCGACCTGAGCCGCATCCCCGTGGCCGAAAGCGGCATGTCGCCGGCCGAGATCTGGTGCAACGAATCGCAGGAACGCTACGTGCTGGGCATCGCGCCCGAGCGGCTGCCCGAGCTGGAAGCCCTGTGCACCCGCGAGCGCTGCCCGATGGCCGTGGTCGGCACCGTCACCGACGCCGAGCACCTGAAGCTGGCAGCCCCGGGCGAGCCGCCCGCCGTCGACATCGACATGAGCGTGCTGTTCGGCAAGTCGCCCAAGCTGCGCCGCGAGGGCACCACGCCCGCCCGCACCGAACTGCCGGGCATGGACCTGAGCGAGCTGAACCTGGACACGCTGGCCACGCAGATCCTGCAGCTGCCGGCCGTGGCCAGCAAGAGCTTCCTCATCACCATCGCCGACCGCACCGTGGGCGGCCTGTCGGTACGCGACCCGATGGTGGGCCCGTGGCAGGTGCCCGTGGCCGACTGCGCCGTGGGCCTGCTGGACTACCGCAACCACCACGGTGACGCGCTCTCCATGGGCGAACGCTCACCCGTGGCCGTGCAGGACTCGGCCGCCGCCTCGCGCCTGGCCATCGCCGAATCGCTGACCAACCTGCTGTCGGCCGTGCCGGACGACCTGGGCCAGACCAAGCTGTCGGCCAACTGGATGGCCGATGCCGGCAGCGCCGGGCAGGACGCTGCCCTCTACGCCGCCGTGGAAGCCGCCAGCCGCCTGTGCATCGAGCTGGGCATCAGCATCCCGGTGGGCAAGGATTCGCTCTCCATGCGCGCCCGCTGGAAGGGTGACGACGGACAGCGCGTGGAAGTCGGCTCGCCGGTGTCGCTGATCGTCACCGCCCATGCCCCGGTCAGCGACGTGCGCCGGGCGCTCACGCCCGAGATCAGCCCCGAGATGCAGACCAGCTTCATCCTGGTGGATCTGGGTGCCGGCAAGCAGCGCCTGGGCGGCTCGGCCTTGGCCCAGATCACCGGTCGGGATGGCGACCCAGTCCCCGACCTGGACGACCCGCAACTGCTCGTGAAGCTCTGGCAGGCCGTGCGCGAGGCCCAGGCCGAAGGGCTGCTGCTGGCCTACCATGACCGTTCCGACGGCGGGCTCTTTGCCACCGCCTGCGAGATGGCGTTTGCCGGCCACTGCGGCGTGTCGCTGCAGCTGGACATGCTCACCATCGACCCCTTCACGGCCGATGCGGGCGACTACAAGATCCGCACCGAACAGGTGACGGAGCTTCGTCAGACACGCGTGCTGCGCGCACTCTTCAACGAGGAGCCGGGTGTCGTGCTGCAGACCACCCGCGCCAACCGCGACCGCCTGCTGGGCCTGCTGCGTGCCCACGGCCTATCGGTGCATTCCCACGTCATCGGCACGCCCAATGACCAGGACACCATCGAAGTCCACAACGACGGCAAGTGCCTGTTCAGCCTGCCGCGCACCACGCTGCAGCAGGCCTGGGCCGAGACCAGCCACCGCATCGCCAGCCTGCGCGACGACCCGGCCTGCACGGCCGAGGCCTTCGCCCTGGAAGGTGCCGCCCAGGATGAGCCGCCCCACCTGTCGGTGCGCCTGTCCGCCACCTCCATCCAGGCCTGGCGCGACATGCCGGCCGCGCCCGCCGTCGTCGGCCAGCGTCCCCGCGTCGCCATCCTGCGCGAGCAGGGCGTCAACAGCCAGCGGGAAATGGCAGCCGCCTTCGACCTGGCCGGCTTCGAGGCCTACGACGTGCACATGAGCGACCTGATCGCCGGTCGCCACGACCTGGCGCAGTTCCAGGCGCTGGTGGCCTGCGGCGGCTTCTCGTATGGCGACGTGCTGGGCGCCGGCGCCGGCTGGGCCCGCACCATCCTGTTCAACCCGCAGCTCTCCGACGCCTTCGGCGCCTTCTTTGCCCGGCCTGACACGCTCACCCTGGGCGTGTGCAACGGCTGCCAGATGCTCTCGCACCTGAAGGGCCTGATCCCCGGCGCCGAGGGCTGGCCGCGCTTCGTGCGCAACCGCTCCGAGCAGTACGAAGGACGCTTCGCCAGCGTGGAGATCCTGTCCTCGCCGTCGCTGTGGCTGAGCGGCATGGCGGGCGACCGGCTGCCCATCGTCGTCTCGCACGGCGAAGGGCGGGCCGACTTCTCCGACGTGAAGGCACAGGGTGCCGACGGCACGCTGTCGGCCGAGGCACTGACGGCCCGCATCGCTGCCGCCAACCCGGCGCTGCAGTACATCGACGGCCGGGGCAACGCCACCGAGACCTACCCGCTCAACCCCAACGGCTCGCCGCGGGGCGTGACCGGCTTTGCCAGCGCCGACGGCCGCGCCACCATCATGATGCCGCACCCCGAGCGCGTCTTCCGCCTGGCCCAGTGGTCCTGGAAACCGCGCGCGCTGCAGGAATCCGGTCTGGACCACTCGCCCTGGATGCGCCTCTGGCACAACGCGCGCCGGCAGTTCCAGTAAGGCCATGAGGCTGCGGGCCAGAGCCGCCGCGCTGCTGCTGACGTTGCTGGGCCTCTGGCCGGCAGCGACGGCAGCAGGCGGCCCGCCTCCCGACCCCGGCGACGCAGCCACCCTGCGCGCCGGTGAGGACATGGCCCTTGCTCACACCCTGGATGGCCGGCCGCTTGACGCGGCGCTGCGCCGCCAGCTGGCCCACTGCACCGGCCAGACCCCGCCCTCGGCACAATGCCTGGACGCCGTCATGGCCACCGGCCTGCATGCACGCAACGACCTGGGCTACCTGTTCTACGACCCCGCCCAGCCGCTGCAACAGGACCTGGGCCACGGCGTGCACCTGACGCTGCCAGCCGGCGCACTGGCCACGCCCACGATGTTCATCGTGGGCGTTCATCCGGGCATCGACGCCTATCCGCTCGTCAACATCGCCCCCATCCTGTCGCTGAAGAAGGCAGCCACGCTCACACTGCAGCCGCAGGACGTGAGACGCTACCAGCGGTGGATGCCCGATCCGCCCGACAACGGGACACCCGCCGGCCCCCGGACACTTCAGCTGGCCCGCACCGGCATCATCATCGACGGCCAGCTGCGCGAGAGCGACGACACACAGGCCGTCAGCGGCCTTGTCCAGCGCATCCTCGGCCAATCCCGCTCCCTCGATCCGTGCCTGCACAGCCTGACCGATCCCGAAACGAGACGGAAGATTGCAGAACAGGCCCGCCAGGGCATCTCGCTGCCCCAGGGCTGCCGCTTCGTGCCGCCCTACGTGCACATTGCCGTCACCGAAGGCAGCCAGACCGCCCCCATGCAGACCGAGCTGGTCTTTCAGGCGACCCCCGAGCAACTGCAGCTGTTCCGGCTGGACACGGTGAAGGGATTCACCGTCCTGATCAATGGCTTTCTCTGGCATGGCGACCCGGGCACCGACACGGGGCAGGGTGGCTGGGCCATGGGCTATGCCCGCGGGCTGGACGTGGGCAGCGGACTTGGACGGCTGACCATCGGCGACAACACCTGGCACCTGCGCACGCCCGAACGGCTGCAACAGGCGCAGCAGCGCACGGACCATGGCACGGAAGCGCCCCCGCCAGCCTCCGGCACCGGTCGCAAGCGCGTCGTCCGCTTCGCCGCCGACCAGCGCCAGTCGTCCTGGGACACCAGAACGGATCCCCAAGCCCGCTGGCCGGACAACCCGGTCGTGCTCAGCTCCTCCACCTCCGTCGTGCGCGACGGCCAGTGCGCCCAGGACGCCCTGACCACCCGCTGGTCCGCCTTCGGCACCGACGGCAACGGCAGAAGCGTCTTCATCTCCTCCACCTCACTGGGCCAGACCCACGTCGACGAGCTGTGCCGCGTCTTTCTGGCACTGGGCATCCCCAACGCCATCCGCCTGGACGGCGGCCCCAGCACCGCCATGACCGTCGACGGCCGCCTCCTCAACCCGCTGGTTTCACTGTCTCACCTGATGGCCTTCGGACCGGCGCGGTATGTGATTGATGGGGTGGGGGCGCGGGCCCCAAGCGCGAGAGTGCAAACAGGCGAGGGCGCCAACAGCGCACACGCCCGATAGCCCCCATTGGGCACGTAGGCTTTCACGAAGAGATCACAAGCACATCGTCCCCTTCGTATCGGGCATAGATCGTGCAGCCCGGGTCATGGGCCAGCAGGCTGGACAGCCATGCCTTCTCGAACGAGATCAAGGGGTGCCTGAGACGAAACAGCTGGAATCGCAGCGATTGCTCGATCAACAACCGCAATTCAGTCTCATTGAGTTGGGTATGGATGAGCCATGAAAAATCTCTTTCGGCATCCGTACTTTCAAAGAACACGTCACCCAAGCCACTCTGCAGAAGTTGGCAACCAGAGACCACCAGGACCTGATCACGCCCCTCCGGACAAACGAATTTCCAGGCGATGCAATCATTATCTATACCTTTCAGCACGTCTGGAACGACGTCGTCATGCTTTTTCCATACCCTCTTCATGACACGAAACAAGCCCCAGTCTATTTATCACGAGGAATTAAATAATCTTCAATTCAGAAATACATCCGAAAGACAGAATTCACTGGCCCCAGACGCACTTACAAACCCCGCCCCTGATCCTTCCCCCGCCCACTCCACGCCCGCTGCAGCCGCCGCTTGATGAAGCGGGCAGGGGAGACGGCTGCGGCCAGTCGTGCGTCCACCACGTCCGGCTCGCCGCAGGCGCGGGTGGCAATCATCTCGGCGCCAATGGCGGCATAGAGCGCCCCTCGGCCCGCCATGCCGGTCAGCAGGTACAGGCCTTCGCGCTGGGGCATCGGCAGCCGGTCGTTGCGCGCCAGGTCGTCGGCCCGGGCGGCAATGGCGACCAGGTCCGGCGCCGGGCCAATCATCGGCAGGTTGTCGCGCAGCTGCAGGCGCTCGCCAATGGCACTGGGCTGCCAGGATTCGGGCCGCTCCAGAAAGGCCCTGACATCCGAGTCTTCGTCGCTGTCGGCTTCGCCTGCCTGCAGCCAGTGCGCGTGCACCTCTTCCGAGCGCAGCCAGAAGCTGCCGGGCCGTGTCAGCACCAGGCCGCGGCCGCTGGTCATGGGCAACAGGGCAGGGTGGCCAGGGTCCTCATCGGGCGGGCCGCCATCGGCCCGCGCCAGCCACACCTGGGCGGCACTCAACCGCAGGCGGCCATGGTCAGCCTCCTGCATGCCGGCCAGCGTCAGGGCCTGTTCACGGCAGGCCAATACCACCACATCGGCATCGGCCACGTTGTTCCCCTGGTCATCGACAACCCGCCAGCCGCTCGCTGTGGCCTCCACCCGGCCGACTCGGATGCCCAGGCTCACGCTCACCCCCGGGCGCTGCAGCACCGCCTGCCACCACCGCCGGGGCGAGACGGCAGCACAGTCGGGAAACCAGACACCCCAATCCCCTTGGGGGCTTTCTTCCACCCGCGCCACGGCCCTGTACACCGGCGCCACGCAGCGCTCGGCCCGAGCCCGGTCCATCGGCTGCAGCCGCCCGCAGACTTCAAAGGCCGGAGCCAGGTCAGCCGCCGGCCCATTGCGCAGGTGGCCATGCAGCTGCATGGCCTGCACGAGCAGGCGGCTGCGCAGGTCGAAATCGGGCGTCAGCCCCGGATGCTGGGCAATCAGCGGCAGACCCGCCACCGCGCCCCCCAGCCGGTCGCGCGCTTCCAGCACCTGCACCTGCCAGCCCCGTCGCGAGAACGCTTCGGCACTGGCACAGCCCGCCAGCCCGCCTCCGATGATCACCACCTGCTTCATCCGTTGGCCCGTCCCGGTTCCATTTTTCGTCGTGGCCCAGCAAACCGACGCGATCCATGCTAGTCTGCCGGGGTTTTCCCGGATAGGAGTCCACACTGCCATGGATCGTGCCCACGTAACAGTCGTCGAACATCCGCTGGTCCAGCACAAGCTTACGCTGATGCGCAAGGTCGAGACCAGCACCAATAACTTCCGCCGGCTGCTGAATGAACTCAGCGCCCTGCTGGCCTACGAAGTGCTGCGCGACATGCCGATGCACGAGGTGACCATCCAGACCCCCCTGGAGACCATGCAGTCGGGTCTGATCGACGGCAAGAAACTGTGCCTGGTCTCCATCCTGCGGGCCGGCAGCGGCATTCTGGACGGCTTTCTCAGCGTCGTGCCCGGCGCGCGTGTGGGTCACATCGGGCTGTACCGCGACCCCGAGACGCTGCAGGCCGTCGAGTACTACTTCAAGATGCCGCCGGACATGGGCGGGCGTGACGTGATCGCCGTCGACCCGATGCTGGCCACCGGACACTCGGCAGTGGCGGCCATCAGCCGCATCAAGGAAACCAACCCGCGCTCCATCAAGTTCGTCTGTCTGCTGGCCGCGCCCGAGGGCATCGAGACCCTGCAGAATGCCCACCCGGACGTGCCCATCTTCACGGCCGCCATCGACCGCTGCCTGAACGACCACGGCTACATCCTGCCGGGTCTGGGTGACGCCGGCGACCGGATCTTCGGCACGAAGTGACCCTATCTCCCATCGGACGGCTCGCCCCGTCCGGTCCCTCCTTCCGATCATTCTCCATTCCATGACCCAATCCTCTTTCGACTTCGATCTCTTCGTCATCGGTGGCGGCTCGGGCGGCGTGCGCGCGGCCCGCATCGCGGCCCAGCACGGTGCGCGTGTGGGCATTGCCGAGGGCTTCCGCTACGGCGGCACCTGCGTCATCCGCGGCTGCGTGCCCAAGAAGCTGCTGGTATACGCTTCGCGCTTCCCGCAGAGCTTCGAGGAAAGTCGGGGCTTCGGCTGGAATGTGCCGGCGGCCACCTTCGACTGGGAAAAGCTGGTGGCGGCCAAGAATGCCGAGATCACGCGGCTGGAAGGCGCCTATTCCGCCAACCTGGACAAGGCCGGCGTGAAGCGCTTTGCCGGTCACGCCCGCTTCCTGGGCCCCAACCGGCTGGCCATCGACACGCCGGAGGGTCGCCAGGAAGTGACGGCCAAGGAAGTGCTGATCGCCACCGGTGGCGAACCGGTGATGCCCGAGGACCTGCCCGGCGTGGAGCTGGCCATCAGCTCCAACGAGGTCTTTGACCTGCCCGTGTTCCCGAAGCGGATCGCGGTGGTGGGCGGCGGCTACATCGGGGTGGAATTCGCCGGCATCTTCCATGGTCTGGGTGCGAAGGTCACGCAGATCCATCGCGGCCCGCGGGTGCTGCGCGGCTTTGACGTGCAGATGGCGGACCTCATTGTCGAGACCTACCGTGACAAGGGCATCGACATGCGGATGAACACCACGCTCAAGCGTCTGGACCGGCAGCCCGATGGTTCCATCCGCATCACGCTGCACGACGACAGCACGCTGGACGTGGACCAGGTGCTGATCGCCACCGGACGCCGGCCGGCCACCCGCAACCTGGGGCTGGAAACGGTGGGTCTGGAGACGGGCAAGGCGGGCGAGATCCGCGTGGACGAGCTCTCGCGCACCCAGGTGCCCGGCATCTACGCCGTGGGCGACGTGACCAACCAGGTCAGCCTCACGCCGGTGGCCATCCGCCAGGGCCATGCCTTTGCCGACACCACCTATGGCAAGAAGCCCTGGGTAGCGGACCTGGACTTCATTCCCACGGCCATCTTCTCCACGCCGGAGCTGGGCACGGTGGGTCTGAACGAGGAGCAGGCGGTGGAACACTGCGCCGTGGTGGATGTCTACCGCAACAGCTTCCGCACGCTGAAGGCCACGCTCTCGGGCACCCAGGAGCGGGTCCACCAGAAGATCTTGGTGGATGCCAGCACCGATCGGGTTCTGGGCGTGCAGCTGCTGGGCCCGGACTCGGCCGAGGTCATCCAGGTGATGGCCACGCTGCTGCGCATGGGCGTGACCAAGCGCGATCTGGACCAGACCATGCCGCTGCACCCCAGCAGCGCCGAGGAACTGGTGACGATGCGCACGGTAGCCCAGCGCCACATCCGGAAGCCGGCCCAGTAAAAGGGTGCGGACAGGGGCGGCCAGGCCCGCATCGACGGCCCCGAAACGGGGTCGTCGAAGGGCGCTTCCATCCCGTCCCGAGACCCTGGCGGCCCGTGATCCATTCACCATCCATATGGTGTCCGCCGGCGCACCACGCGGCCACCCCTGTGGCCGGCAAGACATCGCGCCGACCGGCAGTCGGCCGATGTCGGTCGAATAGACGGCGGGCAGCAGACTTCTGCTCACAAACTGGCATCCTCCCTGCAAGTAAGTCCCTGAAAGCTTGCCCGGGAGCCTCTTGTGCCAATCACCGGTACCGACATCGATGCCAGCCACCTGGCAATCCTGCGGGAGATCCGCCAACCCATCCTGACCGCGCTCAACCGGAGCTTCCGCAACGCCTACGTGGCCGTGGTGGACGGGCTGATCGAGCGCATCGTCGAGGAGACCAACTGGGAAAAGCAGGATCAGCTCAACGTGGCGCTGGACATCCTGCGCAATGGCAAGGCCAGCATCGAGCAGCAGTTCGAGGTCGGCTGCGCGCGCAGCTGGAAGGAACGCACCGGTGTCGCTTCCGACGGCAGCTACAGCACCCCTCAAACCACCATCATCCAGGACGAGCCGCCCACGCTGCGTCTGGTGGACGATGACACCATGCGCGACCAGCTGCTGGTCGCACGCATCTCGGCCCGTGCCCGCCGCCGGATGGACGAGGAGCTGGCCGACGGCCTGCGCGCCCGCTTCGGCGCACTGCTGCAGCAGGACTGGTTTGCCGAGAACGAATACCCGATCGCGCCGGACATCATCTTCGAGGTGCTGCGCGGCATTCTGACCCAGCACCAGGTGCGGGCCGGTGACGGCACGGCGTCGTTCCTGCTGGACCTGTTCGAGCCCAAGCTCACGGTCGAGCTGATCGAGCTGTACCAGGACGTGAACCGCAGGCTCATCGCCTACGGCATCCTGCCCGAGCTGCGCTACAGCATCTCCAAGTCCCGTACGTCCCAGTACGGAAGCAGCGAGCAGGGCGACCCGCTGGGCGAGGGCGCCGAACACGACGAGCACGGCGGCCAGGGCAGCAGCCGCGGGGGCAGGGCAAACGGCTACGGCGTGATCGACGTTTCCGAGACCGAGATCGGTCAGTGGGCCGACCAGATCGGCAGCGGTAGCGAACAGAGCCCGGCCGTGCTGGCCCAGGCCACCCGCTATCTGGCCGATCCGCGCAACTTCGGCAATGACGCCCAGATGGCCGCCCACAAGCAGGCCACCTCCGACCAGCTGATGGCCGTGCTGAGCGAGCTGCAGGCCCGTACCGAGGAAGCCAACAGCCCCGAGGCCGTCGGTACGGTGATGCAGGAGGTGCGCCAGCAGTCCTCGGCCGCCGCCCAGACGCACGGCTCGCCGCTGGATCGGCTGATCATCGAGACGGTCGCCCAGGTGTTCCAGCTGGTCTACGAGGACGACGCCATCGCCAACGCCATCAAGCAGCAGCTGCTGCGGCTGCAGGTGGCAGCGTTCAAGGCTGCACTGCTGGACGCCAGTTTCTTTGCGCGCCCCGACCACCCGATGCGCCGTTTCGTCGACCGGCTGGCCCAGATGGGCTCCGACCCGGACTTCGAGACCGAACCCGGCTCGCCGCTCGTCGAGGACATCGAGGATCTGGTGACCTGGGTGCTGAACAACTTCGAGCGCGAACTGGTTGTGATCGGCGAGGCGCTTGATCGTGCCGAGCGCATCATTGCCGACGAGACGGCACGCCGCGACGCCCGACTGGAGAAGATTGCCGAAGCCGCCAGCCGGGCAGAGCGCATCGATCAGCTGCGCCAGGAGATCCGCGACGGCATGCGTGCACGGCTCACGAGCGGCCAGATCCCGGAATGCATCCAGCACTTTGCCGAGCATTCGTGGACCGAGGTGATCGTGCGGCTACGCGACGGCACGGGCGAGCTGCCGTTCGACGAGGCCCGCGCCCAGCGCGTGCTGGAAACGCTGCTGTGGAGCGTGCAGCCCAAGAAGGCCACCGAGATCAGCGAACTGGCCCGCACGCTGCCCCAGATGATTGCCGACCTGTCGCGTGGCATGGCCTTCATCGCCATGCCGGGCGCCGAGCGTGAGGCATTCCTGAAGACCCTGATGGCCTGCCACGGCCAGGTCATCCAGCAGAGCAAGAACCGTCCTGTGACGCCCGTTGCCTGCCCGAACACCGCTGCACCGACCGCCAGAACGGCAGGCGCAGCCGGGCAGGGCATGCCGGCAGGTCAGGGCGCACAGGCCACGAACGGGCAGGGCATGTCCGCCCTCGCCGCTCTGGCCAAGAATGCAGCCAAACAGCCGCTTCCATCGCAGCAGACGGCTGGAAAGAACGCCGCCAATACCGACGACTACGATCCGGCCTGGGACGAGATCACCCGTGCCGGCCTGAAGAATGGCGACGAGATCGAGCGCGACCACGAAGGCGAGACCCGGCGCTACAAGCTGGGCTGGGTCAGCCCCTCGGCCACGGTCTTCATCTTCTCGCGCTACCCGCGCGAGCACTGGACCGTCAATCGCCGCGAGCTGCACGAGCTGATGGCTGGCAAGCAGGTGCGCGTCGTGCGCAAGACGGCACCGGTGGCGGCTGCCATCGACGCGCTGCAGGCGGCCTGACAGTCGCGTCCGTCCGCAGCGTCCGTCCGATTCCCGGTTGCCACGCAGGAACCCGCGCGGCAGCCGGATCCGTTCTCAGAGGTCCGTGTTCAGCGCACGGCCTTGATCACGGCGCAGGCAGCCCGGCCACCGGCATCACCGGTCGGCTGGCTGTGCAGGTCGTCCTTGCCCTTGTGGACGATCAGGCCCCGGCCCAGAATGTTCTGCGGGCCATCACCCAGCGTCAGCTGCGTCTGCGGCAGCACCAGGTCCACCTTGGCCACGCCGTCGGCACCAGCATGGATGTTGCCCAGATCGCCGGCATGATGGTGATCGTCATCCCGTGCCGGATCGCCGTGCTTCTGGCCCGGCAGATGGAAATGGCCGCCAGCGCTGGTGGCATCCGGCGCACTGCAATCACCTTTCTCATGCACGTGGAAGCCATGGTCGCTGTTGGGCTCCAGGCCGGCCACTTCACCCTGGATGCGGATCCGGTCACCGTCGTGCACGAAACGGATCGTGCCCTGGGTCTGCGAACCCACGGTGGGCTGCAGCTGGGCCACGGCCTCGGTGGCGCGCTGCGCACCATCGGCAGCAGCAACGGCGCCGTGCTCATGGGCGCCGTGCTCATGGGCGCAGGCAGAGATCGACAGCGTGGCCAGCACGGCCAGGGTCATCCGCTGGATCGGGAATGTCATCTTGGGTTCTCCTGAAAAAATATCGGAATTCTGAAATTCCGCGCGGCCCGTACGGTACACGAAGAGGCTGCAAGATGCTCAACACCGATGTCGCACCTTTCGGACACCCGGAAAGCCCCCGATGGCCTTGCCAGACGAAACAGGGAGCAGGCCGGTCATCGTGCCCATGAAGCCTCGGTGAAATCCCTAATTTGACATAATAACCATTATGCGTAGTCGTTGATAAGCAACCGCATCGTTTAACATCACGGTATTGCAGACACGAAGCGTCCGATCCATGCGACCCCTGCACGGCGCCCGTCGAGCCACCGTTTTCCAACACGCACAGGCTTCCATCATGAAAACCACGTCCCGTCGTCGTCTCCTGCTGGCATTGTCCGCTGCCGTGGCCCTGTCTGCCTGCACCAAGTCGGCCGACCAGTCGGCAGCCGGCAACGGCGCGCCTTCCAAGGTGGTCATCGGGCTGGATGACAACTT
>ERZ772935.370-NODE-370-length-18280-cov-3.838683_pt1 | contig 18280 bp, 9 predicted proteins | sample MGYA00511683_ERZ772935 | MGnify/ENA primary metagenome ERZ772935 (study PRJEB29015, sample SAMEA2738086) | human oral metagenome | biome: human oral; feature: human-associated habitat; material: saliva | place: China | collected 2228 ...
CCCGGACAGTACCGGACATGCCGGATCGGCAGGGTCTGACGAAACTGCGCCCCTCGGAGGCCTTCCTCATGAAGGCCTTTTTTATACCTACATATTGATAATGATTATCACAATTGATAGACTTACCAATGCAACCCGACCAGAAGCAATCCGGGGATGACGGACACTCCGGACGTTTTCGCAGACGTTACAGGCAAAGACATCCGGAAGATCTCACGGCAGCACCCTTTCATCCGCGCATGATCCAGAGACAGGCACCCTCTGCCCGCTGAAGGTGCGCATCGGACCATGCAGCCCCGTCCCGTCCCACGGGCCCGCTCCTGACAGGCGCGCAATCAATCTCCGTCCGTGTCGTCCGCCCTGTTGCGGGGACACTCACTTTTCAAGGGTGTTGCAAGACACCCTTTTTTTTGCCCGCAACGCCCTTATCGCTCTTCTTCCATCGCCCGCACTCAGGGCGGAACATGCATCATGACCTCCTTCACCCTGCCCCTTCCCTTCGCCCGCCACGGCCTGGCCATCATGGTTGCCAGCCTGTTTGTCATGCCCGCACTGGCACAGCAGACCCAAAGCACCAGCGACGGCATGAATGCCCCGCGACCACGGCCACCACAGAAAAGCACCGTCACCTCATACCATGCCACGCTGGAGAGCCTGACCGTCACTGGCACGCGCGAGAATGCCAGCGTTCGGCTGCCGCTGAAAGCCCGGGAAACGCCGCAGTCGGTCAGCGTCACCACCCGCAAGCAGATGGACGATGAATCGCTGACCAGCGTGGATGCCGTGATGCGGCACATGACGGGTGTGATGACCTCGCTCTACGACACCCAGCGACCGCTCTATTACACCCGAGGCTTCGTGATCAAGGATTTCCAGGTCGACGGCATGCCCAGCTACAGCGGCGAAACCAACCAAGAATACGACACCGCACTCTACGAACGAGTGGACCTGGTACGCGGCGCCAACGGCATCCTCACCGGGGTGGGCACGCCATCGGCCACGGTCAACCTGATCCGCAAGCGTCCCTCCCGCGAGTTGGGTGGCACCGTGGACGTGAGCGCCGGACGCTGGGACTACTACCGGGCAGTGGCCGACGTGAATGTGCCCATCACCACAAATGGCTCGGTGCGCAGCCGCTTCGTGCTGGCGCCACAGAAGAAGCACAGCTTCTACAAGCGCTACGAAGAGAACAAGCTGGCTTTCCTGGGCGTGGTGGAAGCCGACCTGGGCCCAGCCACCGAAGTCTCCGTGGGCTACCAGCGCCAGAAGAACGCGCCCAAGGCGCCCGTCTGGGGGGCCATCCCTCGCTTCAATACCGACGGAACACTGGCCAACCTGCCGGTTTCCACCAGCTTCTCGCCATCCTGGACACGCTGGGAGCGCACCTCGGGCACGGCATTCGCTTCAATCAGCCACCAGATCAATGACGACTGGACGCTCAAGGCCAACCTGGACCATACCACCGGCAAGACCCACAGCCTGATCACCTACGGCTATGGAGCCACACCTTCCGATGCGCCCTTCATCGACAAGGCTACCGGCAGCGGCGTCACCCTGTATGCCCATCCCAGGGAAGCGCGCGAGACCCGCAACAGTCTGGACGTCTATCTGGCCGGCAAGCTGCATCTGGGCGGGCGGGAACACGACCTGACCGTAGGCGTAAGCAGCACCCGCACCACCAGCAAGAGCGATGCCTTTGCCAGCACGTCCAACTGGCGCCACGACATTGCCAACGTCCATACCTGGGACGGCACCGCTCCCAAGCCTGCCGTCAGCAAGACTGGCGCCCGCAACGACACCCTGGTGCAGCAGACCGGCCTGTATGCCTCAGCCCGCTGGCGGCTGACCGAACCACTGTCGCTGCTGACCGGCGCTCGCGTCACGCGCTGGACCAGCAAGCAGAAGAACTACGACACCCGCGGCGCACTCACCGGTGTCTCGGCGCGGCAGGAAGTGAAGCACAAGGTATCCCCCTACCTGGGCATGGTCTACGACATCACGCCGTCGCTCGCTGCCTACGCCAGCCACACGCGCATCTTCAATCCGCAGAATTACCGCGACGTGAACAACGTTCCACTCAAGCCCGCCGTGGGCAGCAACAGCGAAGTGGGCCTGAAGATGGCACTGGCCCACGATCTGGATCTGAACCTGGCGATCTTCGAGACCAAGCAGGACAATTTTGCTGTGGTCAATGCCGACGCTGCGCCCAACAGCCTGCCCGACGGATCCACCCCTTACCGCACGGTCGACGGCACCAAGGGCAAGGGTTTCGATGTGGAGCTGATCGGCAAGGTACAGCCCGACTGGAACCTGAAGGCGGCGCTGACCCGGGCCAAGGTCACCCGTCAGGAAAGCGACAAGCTGTGGGCAAACTTCCCCACCTGGCAGCTGCAGCTGGGCAGCGATTACCGTTTCAGTGGCGAGCTGCGCCCGCTGCAGCTGGGCGGATTCCTGACCTGGCAGAGCAAGCTTGAAGCGTACAACGTCCCCTCGCCCAGCGGCCGCGTATACGTGACCGAAAGGAGCAAGCCGTTGCTGGATCTGTACGCCAGCTGGGACTTCACCGAGGCCTACCGCCTCACGCTGGCCGTCACGAACGCCCTGGACAAGAAATACTGGGCCAACCTGGACTACGCCAACTATGGCCAGCCGCGCTTCTTCAGCGCCACGTTCCGGATGGCGTTCTGACGGCACTGTCCGGCTGTCTGGAAGCGGGGCCTGCAACCCGGCTTCCAGCCCCTGCGGGCCTGTACTGCCGCTGCGTGTGACGGACGGCATCCTTCCCCCCGACGGGGGCGAGGAGACCTTCAGTGGCATCAAGCATGAGCGGAACATCCGCCCCGGCAATTGCCGGTTGTCAAGTCTGTGTGCGGCACTGCATGTTATTTCTATAGGCAGCCCATGACGGCCCTGCTTACAAGAGATGACACGATGTCCGCTACCCTGACTCCGACTGCCCCCCTTGATGCCCCTACCTTTCGGCCTGCACAGCCATCCCGGACCAACGGCCACCTGACGCCGGCGTCCAACCCGCTGGCCTTCAACGCGGCAGGCTACCCGGCCTTCTTCGATCAGGCCCCCACGCTGACGGTGCAGGACGGTCTGGCCCGCTTTCTGGGCGCCACGCGCGACGGCATCCTCACCTATCGCTACCTGGATGCCGTGCGGCTGGCTGGCCACTCCTGCCCCACCGTGGCCGGCAGCTGGCTGATGGTCATCCGCGGCCTGAAAGCCCTGTACGGTGACGACATTCCCGAGCGCGGCAACATCGACGTGCTGATGCGCGACGAGCGCCACGAAGGCACCACCGGCGTGATTGCTTCCATCGCCACGCTGCTGACGGGCGCCGCCGCCGAGACGGGCTTCCACGGCATTGGCCCGGCGCACCGCTTCAAGCGCCAGGATCTGCTGCAGTACGGTGCTGCATCCATCGACGGCACGCTGGTGCTGAAGCGCCGCGACACGGGCGCGGCCGTGCAGGTGGAACTGAACGCCGGCATCATCCCCTTCCATCCCGACATGAAGGCGCTGTTGCCCAAGGCCGTCAGCGGCTATGCCACCCCGGCCGAAATGCAGCGCTTCGGGGAAGTGTGGCAGGAGCGTGTCCGCGCCATCCTCATCGACCATGCCGATGACGATGCGCTGGTGCAGATCCGGCCCTGGTCCTCTGCCTGATGTCCTGTCACTGAGACAGCCGCCCAAGTGCCTGCCCCCGGGCGCCCAAACCGTTCCTGAACTCCGGCACCTGCCCCCTGGTGCCTGGCACCTGAGCCCTGGCTTCTGAACGCTGGCTCCTGACCCTTGGTCCAGAACCGGGGGCCTGAACCTTAACCTAGTGCCTGAACAGCAGAACGGCCTCCCGAGGGAGGCCGTTCTTCTTGCATCAACGGCTGCCGAGGCCCGGTACGCCGTCAGGCCCCGGCATGACGCCGGGACCCTGCCCGCGTACTAGGCAGGCATCTCAGGGATGCTGTTCCAGCGCGTTCTTCTGACCTTCTGCCACTTCCACGTACTCGGGAATCTGGTCGAAGTTCATGTAGCGGTAGATGCTGTCCTTGTCGGAATCCACCACGCCCATTTCCTTCAGGTACTCCTGCGGGGTGGGCAGCTTGCCCAACCGCGACGCAATGGCCGCCAGCTCGGCAGAACCCAGGAACACGTTGGAGTTCTTGCCCAGCCGGTTGGGGAAGTTGCGGGTGCTGGTGGAAATGACGGTAGCCCCTTCGCGCACCTGGGCCTGGTTGCCCATGCACAGCGAGCAGCCCGGCATCTCGGTACGCGCGCCTGCGGTACCGAAGGCAGCGTAGTGACCTTCCTTGATCAGCTCGTTCTGGTCCATCTTGGTGGGCGGTGCCACCCACAGCTTGACGGGGATGTCACGCTGGCCACCCAGCAGGCGGGCTGCTGCACGGAAGTGACCGATGTTGGTCATGCACGAACCGATGAAGGCCTCGTCGATCTTGGTGCCGGCCACGTCGGACAGCAGCTTGGCGTCGTCCGGGTCGTTCGGACAGCAGACGATGGGCTCCTTGATCTCGTTCATGTCGATCTCGATCACGGCCGCGTATTCGGCGTCGGGATCCGCTTCCAGCAGCTGCGGATCGGCCAGCCACTGCTCGACCTTCTCGATGCGGCGTGCCAGCGTCTTGGCGTCCTGGTACCCGTCGGCGATCATGTTCTTCATCAGAACGATGTTCGACTTGAGGTACTCGATGATCGGCTCCTTGTCGAGCTTGATCGTACAGCCGGCGGCCGAGCGCTCGGCCGAGGCGTCGGACAGCTCGAACGCCTGCTCCACCTTCAGCTTGGGCAGCCCCTCGATCTCCAGGATGCGGCCCGAGAAGATGTTCTTCTTGCCGGCCTTGGCCACGGTGAGCAGCCCCGCCTTGATGGCATAGAGCGGAATGGCATGCACCAGGTCACGCAGCGTGACACCGGGCTGCAGCTCGCCCTTGAAGCGCACCAGCACGCTTTCCGGCATGTCCAGCGGCATCACGCCGGTGGCGGCGCCGAAGGCCACCAGACCCGAACCTGCCGGGAAGCTGATGCCGATCGGGAAGCGCGTGTGGCTGTCGCCGCCGGTACCCACGGTGTCGGGCAGCAGCAGACGGTTGAGCCACGAGTGGATGACGCCGTCACCCGGACGCAGCGCCACGCCACCGCGGTTGCTGATGAAGGCAGGCAGCTCGCGGTGCGTCTTCACGTCCACCGGCTTGGGATAGGCGGCGGTGTGACAGAACGACTGCATCACCATGTCGGCCGAGAAGCCCAGGCAGGCCAGATCCTTCAGCTCGTCGCGGGTCATGGGGCCAGTGGTGTCCTGGCTGCCCACGGTCGTCATGCGCGGCTCGCAGTAGGTGCCCGGACGGATGCCCTGCCCCTCGGGCAGGCCGCAGGCACGACCGACCATCTTCTGCGCCAGCGTGAAGCCCTTGCCGGTATCGACCGGTGCCTTGGGCAGGCGGAATGCGGTGGACGCCGGCAGGCCCAGCGCCTCGCGGGCCTTGGCCGTGAGCGAGCGGCCGATGATCAGGTTGATGCGGCCGCCAGCCTGCACCTCGTCCAGCAGCACCTGGCTCTTCAGGGTGAAGTCGGCAATCTTCTCGCCGTTCTTCTCGATGCGGCCTTCGTAGGGGAAGATGTCGAGCACGTCGCCCATCTCCATCTTCGAGACATCCACCTCGATGGGCAGCGAACCGGAGTCTTCCTGGGTGTTGAAGAAGATCGGGGCAATCTTGCCGCCCAGCGTGACACCACCGAAGCGCTTGTTGGGCACGTAGGGGATGTCCTGGCCGGTGGCCCAGATCACGCTGTTGGTGGCCGACTTCCGGCTGGAACCGGTACCCACCACGTCACCCACGTAAGCCACCAGGTGACCCTTCTTCTTCAGGTCCTCAATGAACTTGATGGGGCCGCGCTTGCCGTCTTCCTCGGGCTTGAAGGCCGCGTCGGGGCGGGTGTTCTTCAGCATGGCCAGGTAGTGCAGCGGGATGTCCGGACGGCTCCAGGCATCGGGCGCGGGCGAGAGGTCGTCGGTGTTGGTCTCGCCGGGCACCTTGAAGACCGTGACGGTGATCTTCTCGGGCACCTTGGGACGGCTGGTGAACCATTCGGCATCCGCCCAGCTCTGCATCACTTCCTGGGCCTTGGCATTGCCCGCCTTGGCCTTGGCAGCCACGTCGTTGAAGAAGTCGAACATCAGCAGCGTCTTCTTCAGGGCGTTGGCGGCCACCCCGCCCACCTCGGGATCGTCCAGCAGCTCGATCAGCGGGTGGACGTTATAGCCCCCGAGCATCGTGCCCAGCAGCTCGGTGGCCTTGGCTCTGGAGATCAGTCCGACCTTGATGTCGTCATGAGCGACGGCGGCCAGGAAGCTGGCCTTGACCTTGGCGGCATCATCCACCCCCGGCGGAACCCGGTAGGTGAGCAGATCCATCAGGAATTCTTCTTCGCCGGCCGGCGGATTCTTGATCAGCTCGATCAGCTCGGCGGTCTGTTTGGCATCCAGTGCCAGGGGAGGAATGCCCAGCGCCGCGCGCTCGGCAACATGTTGGCGATACTCATTCAGCATGGACTTCTCCTAAGGCCATCATCGATCCGTAACGGGTATATGGGGACGATTCCGCGCAAGCCGAGGCGCCATGCTCCGCCCTGTCCGGGTACGGGAAGCGCCCCACCTGTGGCAACTGCCGCCCGCCCGATCGGCGGAACCGGGGCGCACAACGGCCCCGTGCAGCAGGAAATCGCCCTGGCCCGACCAGACAGGAGTCGTCACCCGCCGGAGCCCGAATGGCGCGCCGTGCGCCATGTCCGGGGCTTTCCGGACGGTTGCGCCCTGCCTCGGGAGCGCCCGAGGCCTGGACCAGCCTGCAGCCCTGTTCTTTCTGCAAGTGACGAAATTGTACCCGTCACGCTGCATCACGGCGTAGCGTGCACCGCAAATGGTTTTCCCCAATAGGTCCCCGGAAACCCGCACCATCCGCCAGTCGGCAGCTATTCGCCCCTGAACGGCATGACAAGAAAAAGGGAAACAAGAATGATTATTTAATACTTCGTGAAACTGGTTGAATCCGGATAATCGACGCTTCCGGACACGCCCACGGAAACCAGCGCGGAAGACAGCGCGAAAGAAACCGTGAAAGACGCTGTAAAAGACGCCGCAAGCAGCATCGTGAATCCATGGCGGCCCACGAACACGCCGCCGCAACAACCTGATGGCTGTGACGCCGACTCGCCGCGTCCCTGACAGGAAAGGGCGTTGCCAAGGGGGTCAGGCCCCCAACGAAAAGGGCTGCCCGCCCACCCGAATGCCGGGTGAACGACGGCAGCCCCTGTCCCGCCGGCGGCCCCGGCAGACACGGCCGCTTACTTGAACTTCTGCGCCAGCTCCTCGAACTTCTGCCGGATGGACTGCGCGAACTCTTCCAGCTTTTCCTTGTGCGCCTTGGTGTGCCGCGCCTTCAGCTCGGCGGCCGCACGGGCGTGCAGGTCAGCCTGCACCTCCAGCGCATCCTCCATCTGCTGCTGGATGGTGGATGCGTCCCAACGCACCACCAGCGACTTGAACCTGCCGAAGAACTGATCCAGCGGTGCCTCGGACTTTTCCTGCACCAGCGCGATGATCGCCACGTCACCGTCGTTGAGCTTGGCAGCCACCGTCTCGACCAGCGTGGCCTGCGCCAGCGCCTGATCGGTGCTGCCCGTGCTGCCCACCCAGGCGCCCACACCGGCGCCAAAAAGCATGCCCAGCGGGCCGCCCAAGATGCCCAGCACCGAGCCGATCAGCGTGCCGGTGATGGTGGCGTCACCCACCTGCTGCAGCGGATCGAAGGCATCCACCGGTGTGATGACACCGTTCTCCTTCTTGACCAGCGCCGCCTGGGCAATGCGCGTGTCGTCATTCTGCGGGAAGGCCTTCAGCTCCACGAAGGCCTGGTAGGCCTCGCTGGGTACCTCGAACAGGGTTGCCAGTACGTGTTCCATCGTCGCGCTCCTTCTTGTGTGAATGACAGTCCCTGCCCATCAGCAGGCAGGCCGGATGGCACCAGGATCGTTGGCGCCTTTCCTACCAAGGTACCCCATCCGTGAGCGGCCCATGGCCAAGGGCCTGCATCCCGGCGGGGTTTATGACCGGACAGTCATCAATCGTGCCACCGAAGGCGCGGCCGAAGCCGCGCACCGGATGTCACGGCGTATCGGCCAGCTTCACTTCCTGCGACACCGGATAGCCGCGCATGGAGCCGCGCGTGCCGTAGCCAGCCACTGTGGTGCCCGTCATGCAGTCGTCGCCCATCATGCCCTCGGCATGGCAGTCGGCATAGGCCAGCGTGTCGATCTGGGCCTGTGTCAGCGGCAGCAGCGGATCCTTCGTGTTGACGAAGATGCGGGCATAGGCGTTGCCCGGGTTGCTGGCTCGACGCTCGCCATGGTGGTAGCCCCAGTATTTCCAGCCTCCGGTGCCGGGCGTCCAGCCATCGGTGCCGGCATCACGCGGGTCGTCCGACAGCGTGTTGGTGTGCTCCAGCAGGAAGCTCGTCACCAGCAGGCCGTCACCCGCCCGCGCAGCAATGCTGGAGAGCTGATGCCGCAGTGACAGCAGCGGCATGCCATCCGGCCAGGGCTGGTTCGGCTGGTTGTTGCCGGCCATCACCTCGCTCAGCTCGCCCGACAGGTCGGACACGGTCATGCGGGTGGCGTTGTAGCGGAAGCTGCCGTGGAACTCGGTCATGTCATGCGCATAGTCGGGTTCACGGAACTTCGCCACCACCGTGTAGCGACTGATGACATCAGCCGGTTCCGAAGCGGGGCCTGTGCCTGCCGCATTGGTGACGGACAGCGCAAAGGCATGTCCCGTGCAGCCACTGGCCGGACACGGAACCGTCACCGGCAGGGTCTGCGCCTGCACCGTGATGCCGGCCGGGACCGACGTCACGGTATAGCCCGACGCCACCGCGCCACCGCCTCGGACATGGCCGGCCGTCACCAGCACGGTACCGTCCTGCGTGCCCCGACGGGCCGTCACCTTTTCAGGCGCCAACGGCACCGTCACGGCACCGGCTGCGGCAATCTCGAAGCTCTGCGTCAGGCGCGTCCCCGTCTGGCCCGAGGCCGCATCACGCGGCTCGGCTGCCACGGTGCAGGTTCCTGCCGCCAGCGCCGTCACCAGCCCACTGTCGGCGTCGGTGCGGCACACGGTTTCGGTCAGGCTGCTGTAACGCATCGGCCGATCACTGCCGGCCGAGACCGTGACAGCGGCACTGTCTCCCACCGTCATCGATGGTACGGCACCAAACTGCAAATTGGACTGCACGGTGATCTGCTGCTGTGCGCTGGCAGACGCCCAGGTGGTGTCACCCGCCTGGCTGGCCGCAATCACGCAATTGCCTGCGGCACGTGCTGTCACCTCCCCGCTGTCGGCATCCACCGTGCAGACGCCGGTGGTCGAGCTGTTGTAGCGCACGGCCAGACCCGAGCTGGCCGTGGCCGACACCTTGGCCGTTCCGCCAGGCTGCAGGGCAGGCGCTTCGGCAAACTGCAAGGATTGCGGACGCGAGCCGATGACCGGCCCCCGCTCTCCGCCAGGCCCTTCTGCGCCCCCGCAGGCGGCCAGCACGGCCAGCATCACCACGGAAGCCCCAGCCAGGGAGAACGTGCCGACCGTGAAGCCATTCGGCCGGCTTCCGGTTTCATGGTTTACCAAGCACGGCCCCGCAGACACGCCGATACCATCGTCATGCACTGCCCGGTTGCTGCCACCGGAACGATATGAATCCGTCATGTCTGTCCCTCAGAACTTGTAGTTGAAACCGACGTAGACGGAACGCCCATGTCCGGGCACCGCCACGCCCCACGGCACGGTGTTGAGCATCATCGAACTGCCCTGGCCCACGTAGGCCCCGCCCAGCGGCAGCGCATAGCCGCGGTCCAGCAGGTTCTCGATGCCCAGATCGATGCCCAGCTGACCGATCTCGTAGCGCGTACGCAGGTGCAGCAGTCCGTAACCGGCGGTGCGGATCTCGTTACGCACGGCAGAGCGCCGCGTCTTGGAACGCACGCCTTCCCATTCCAGCGTGCCGCTCCATTCGCCCTCACCCACGGTGCGCCGATGCTCCAGCCCCATCCGGAGATTGGCCGGCATGGTGTTGTAGAGGCCTCCACCGGTATCCAGGTTCTTGCCATGCAGCCAGGCCAGCTTGCCGCTCAGCGTGAGGCTGCCGGCATGCGGACTCCGGGCCAGCAGCCAGTGACCGGACACGTCGGTACCCAGCAGGCGCGCATCCTGGTTCACGTAGCGCAGCAGCACGAACTCGTTGTCGGCCGTGGTGTTGCCACTGCGGCACTGGCTGGCCGGGCAGCGCTCGGCATCCACGTAGTCCGAGATGCGGGTCAGGTGCGCGCTCACCGTCAGCCCCCAGCGCTGCTCGTCCTCGGGATGATGCCAGTTGCCACTGACACTCAGCGTGTTGGCCACTTCCGGTTTCAGATCCGGATTGCCCAGGTAGCCGTTGCCATCGCCCAGGAAGTTGTTCATGCCTGCGGCCATGGTGTTGGTGGACCATGGATAGCGCTCGTACAGGCTGGGCGAACGGGTCTTGCGAGCCACGCCCATTTCGTAGCGATGACCCTTGGCCGGTTCATAGCTGGCCAGCGCGCTGAAGTCCCAGTGACGGTCATGCCGCCGGCGACTGATGGAATTGAAGGCCGACGCATCGTCCGACCAGGTGGGCAGGCCGTTATAGCCCCGCACCGGACCGGCGTCGGTACGCACCTGCGTGTGCCGCAGCCCGATGACGCTGCTCCAGCGAGCATCCCAGCTGCGCTCCCATTCGGCATAGGCGCTCAGCCGGTTGCGACGCCCGTCGTCGATGTTCCAGAAGTCGTTCGGCGCCATCCCACCGCTGGCCCCGACCGGCGGCCACCAGTCGTACAGCTGGTAGTACAGGGCCTCCAGCCCCAGGCGCACGGTGTCCCGTTCGTTCAGCATCCAGCTGGCCTGGGCCGTGGCACCATCGGTACTGGCACGGGTGCGCATGGGCATGCCGGTGCCGTAGCTGTAGCGGTCCTCACCCATGTCCATGCGGTGGCGGATGCGCTGGTTCCACAGACGCACCTTCAGCTCCCCCCAGGCAAACTGGCCCCGATAGCGCAGGCCGGCCAGTGTGGCGCGGTTCTCGGTCATGTCCATGCGCTGGTTCGGGAACCCCTGGAAAGGCATGTTCTGCCAGCTGAAATCGGTCTCCAGCAGGTGCATGCCACTGCGCCAGGCCGCCGCCATCCGGTGGTTCTGCACCCGGAAGCCGCTGGAGCCCACTTCGTCACCCGGCAGCACGCGCCCCTGTTCGCGGCCCGTCTCGGCCGGCTTGAAGTCCTTGCCCGCACGGTAGTTGCGTGCCCGCGCGTAGGAACCTTCATACTCCAGATGCAGGCGCTCCGTGGCGTAGTGCGTGCCCAGGCTGACATCCACCCCATGACCATTGCTGCGGTAATGGGTGCCCACGTGGCCCCCCAGCAGGGGCTTGCCGTCCGGATCGGCAAAACTTGGCGGCGCAGACTCCACCTGGATGCTGCCACCGATGCTGTCGCCCCCCGCGCTGACCGGCGAGATGCCGGCGTAGACACGGATGCTCTCCACCTTGGCCGGATCGATGTAGGACAGCGCAGGGTTCATGTGGTTGGCACAGGCCGCCATCAGGTCCATGTCATCCACCGTCAGGCGCAGCCGCTCGTCAGCCAGGCCATGGATCACCGGCAGCCCCGACACACCGCCCGCTCCCTGCACGTCCACGCCGGGCATGTCCTTCAGCAGGCCCGTGGTGTCCGGCGTGGTGGCACGACGTCGCGAGATCTTGCCCGAATCCGTCACGCCCGATCCGGGCAGCGACATGTTGGGGGGCTGCACCTCGAAAAGACGCAGCGCACGAACGCGCACCTGCGGCAACTGCACGGTTTCGCCCTGGGCCTGGGCCGTGTCGCTCACCTGCCCAGCGTCCTGCGCCCAGGCCGGCAGTGCCAGCGCACCCAGCGCCGTGGCCAGCAACGCAGGCACCCGGGCCACGGAAAACCTGTGGCCCGCATCGCCCCTGCGTCTGGCGGCTTTCATCTTGTTCATTGTCATCGGTCGATTCCTCATCTGTCCTGTCATGGGCGGGATGCGGCGTCTTTCCGGAAAGGATCGGAAAATGCCGGATCGCTCAGGAACGTTTCATCCGTCAGCGTCTTCAGGAAGGCCACAATGTCTGCGCGATCCTGCGCCGACAGGCCCCGGTCGCGGACGAGCGGACTCTTGTGCGGGTTGGCACGTCCATCACCGGCACGCGGGCCGCTGGTGATGTTGCGTCCGCCACCGGCCATGATGGCCACCGCCTCTTCCAGTGTCGCCACCGAACCATCGTGCATGTAGGGCTCGGTCACGGCCACGTTGCGCAGGCTGGGCACCCGGAAGGCCCCCATGTCGGCTGGATTGGCGGTGATTTCCTCGACACCGGTGTTTTCTTTCGGGTAGTCGCCCCGACCGTTCAGGTTATAGAGCCCGATGTTGTGATACCGGACCTTCAGCGTCGTCGTCTCGACGCTGACGAACTGGTCATCGAAATTGGGGGGTTGATGGCACTGCGTGCATTCGGCCTTCTCGAACAGCTGCCGGCCACGCAGCTCCTGCGCCGACAGCGTGGCCTTGCCCTGCAGGTAGCGGTCATAGCGGCTGTCGGCCGTGACCATCGTGCGCTCGAAGGCGCTGATGGCCTTGAAGATGTTCTCCCAGGTCAGCGGGTCGCCCTTGGCATCGGGAAACGCCTGCTGAAAGCGGGCTGGATAATCCACATCCTGGGCACTGGCCAGGCGCTTCAGCACCTCCTGAACGGAACTGTCGTTCACGCCCATCTCCACCGGTTCGGTACCAAACACGGGGTTCGGGATCTGGGCCTCCAGCGACATCAGCACCGGATTGGACCAGGTCTGTGTGGCATGCCAGGCCACGTTGCCCAGCCCCATGGAATTGCGGGGATGCTGCACGTGGGTGATGCCGCGCGGACGGTCCTTGCCATCGGCAAAGGCACGCGCCTGTTCGTGACACGAGGCACACGACATGGTGCCGTCACCCGAGAGGCGCCGCTCATGGAACAGGTAGCGCCCCAGCGCCACCTTGGCGGCATTCATGGGGTTGTTTGCCGGCACACGGGGGGCCGGCATGTGCGAAGGAAGCTTCCATTCCCAGGCGTCAGGCGGGCTGTAGGCCGGATAGGTCCAGTCCAGCACGGTGGGCGTGGCCGCCTTCCCCTGACTGGCACCTGCATCCTGTGTCGTGCCGCTGTCCGAGGAGCTGCCTCCTCCACATCCCCCGCAGCTCAGCAGCAGCACCAGCATGGCACCCGCTGCACGTCTGGACACCTCACGCCGACATCGGCGACCGTCATGCAATGGCAAACGGACGGGCAGAGAATTCATGAGAGACCTCCTGCAGTGACACGGGCCACCCCGCAGGCAGCCCGGACAGGGGAAGCGACCCACTTCGCTTCCCCTTTTCCCTCATGCGGCATGCTCACCGGGGTGGGCATGCCCGCATGAAGTGACAGCGACGCTCAGGGCGTGACGGCCTTCAGCACCTTCTGCGTCTTGCCGGCCACGGCCACGCCGGTGCCGCTGCCATCGACCTTCCAGTCGAGCGCCAGAGCCTCGAAGGGCTTGGCGCAGGCCGCATCGGTCGCACCGGACATGCAGCCGCCAGCGCCTTCGGCCTTGCTGGCAATGTCATAGTTGAACAGCGCGCCGGCATCGAAGGCCACGACCTGGCTGGCGGGGTTGAAGCCTGCCAGCGTGACGGTGACACGGTTGGGGGCCTTGCAGCTGGAGATCGGCGTGCCTTCGGCCGGGTTGCCCACGCAGCCGGTGGAACCCAGGTGCAGGCGCACGGAACCCTCTTCGGCCTTGCCGTCCTTCACCTCGGCCGATTCCCAGGCCGAGGGATCAACGTTCTCGTTCTGGTCGAACTGGATGTTGGTGAACTTGCGGCCACCGCGCCAGTTCCAGGACATGGACGGATGCACGGCGTTCTGCAGCACGCGCGGCGTGGTTGCGTCAGCCGCATTCAGGTGGTTCAGCTCGAAGGGCACGCCCAGCGTCATTTCCACGCCGGTATAGCTGCCTGCCGGCACCGTACCTTCGATGACGGCATTGGTGGCGGCGGAACCGTCGCACTCACCCACGCCCTTCTGCTCCAGGTCGATCAGGCTGACGGTGTTCTTGCCGTCGTTGCTGGTGTAGTTGTAGTCGTTGGCCTGCTTGAGCTTGAGGGGCTCGCGGGTGCCGTCGGCCTTGATCAGGCTGACGTTGGAGATGTAGAAGCGGAAGTCCTCGATCTGCACGGCACGCTGCTTCGTGCCCAGCTTCGTCGTGCTGGTGCAATCGATCTTCTCGGTACCGTTGTAGGCCGCGAACTTGATGCTCACGTCACCCGTGGTGCCGGTCTGCCAGGCGCCACCCGTGGTGCCGGTCGTGCCGCTGTTGCTGGTAGCGGTGCTGTTGTTGTTGTCATCGCTGCCGCAGGCGGTCAGGCCGACGGCGCAGGCCAGCAGCAGGCCGGCGTAGATGGGGGTCTTGGCGAAACGTTTCATGAAATGACTCCTTTCCTTGGAAGGATGAGAATGGATGGAAACGATGCGAGCGAGAATGGCGACAGCCAGCGAACGATCCGTTTCGCGCTTGCGAATCCGGAGTCCGACCAAACAACAGACAAGCGATCAAGGCACGCCCGGGACTGGGTGCTTGCCCGGAAAGGGCGCCGATGCTTCAGGCAGCCGCAGCAGGCTGCCCAGCGGGAGGCCCACGCGGATGCGCGGGCGCAATCTGACGGGCAACGAGCGTCACCCGGGCGGCAGGCACCTGCACCATGGCAGGTGCCGTGACGGCGTCGAAGGCAGCCACCGGCATGGGCGGCGCCAGAAGATGAACGAGGACCACGCATAGTGCGCAGTGATCCAGATGGAGCCCGCCCTCATGCGACCCCGGGGACACGGGCTTTACCGGGCCATGTGCAGCCCGATGATCGGGGGGAACGTCCGGCGGTTCGGCAGGCTGCCCGGATGCTTCGTGCGGCATGCAGTGATCCATCCACGCGGCCTGCACGGCATGCGGCTGGGACAGGCCGTGAGCGGCTTCATGGGCTGCCAGGGCGCGCGACACCGTAGGCGCGAGCAGGGCCAACCCGAAGACCCACAGGGTAAGCCAGACCAGCCCACGATGACAAAAGCCGCGACGGTTCATGCCGATGATGCCGATGGAAACGGCGCGGGACGCGGGGCGCCCGGCCAGCCTGCAATACCTGAACGATGCACTGCCTGCCAAGCCATGTGACATGGCCATGCGTCAAGACCCTTGACGTGGAATGACAGCTTTCATGAGCCTCCTTGGACGAAAGCTGGATACAACATACCAGCCTTCTGATGTGAAAGATTATATACAGCTTATGAACTTGCACCAGCCCGCCATTCATAATGACATCCGTTTCGGGTTGAGCAACAGAAAAACGCCCGAAGAATGTCACGAAAATTCTGGCAATGAAAAGCGCGGCGACACCCTGTCGATAAAAATGTCAGGGTAAACCCGTAGGCTTCGTATCCAAAAACCCCTTGCAGGACAAGCCTGAACGCCCACCTCGGAAGGGGACGTACAAAATAAAAAGCGTCCGTTCGGACATCTTCCGTCACGGACGCCTGAGCCAGAAAAAGCAAGGCCCGATCCTTTTCGGAACGGGCCATCGGATTGCCTCCTCGGCTGTCGATCAATTTTGCGCCTTCTAAATTGATAACGCGCAAATTAAGGATCCTCTGAATAAGTCCCGCGAACCGGCGCGCCACGGAACGGGATGCAGGACAAGGCGACATTTGCTGTCAATAGCGGCGCTATTGACAGCAAATGGCAACGCAGTCATGCGCCCGTTACGGGGATGTGACGGCCGCGGGGACTTGTTCAGAGGATCCTTAAGGCATCAGGCTGTCTGACTCACCTTCGACGTCCTGGGCGATGCGTTCTCGATGCGGGCCAGCACCTCGGCCAGACGCTGTTCGGCCCATTCGTTGCCGATCTGGCAGGTACCGGCATACTGGTGGCCGCCACCGCCGAAGCGCGTGCACAGGTCACCGATGTCGATCGTCGAGGCCGAGTTGAAGATGGAACGGCCCAGGGCAAAGACAGTGTTGGCCTTCTCGCGCCCCCACATCACATGCAGCGACATCGTGCAGTTGGGGAACAGCGCATAGACCAGGAAGCGGTTGGCCGCGTAGATGATCGACTCGTTGCGCATGTCCAGCACCACCGTGTTGCCCTGCACGTGGGCGCAGCGGCGCAGCTGCTCGATGGCCTTCGATTCGTGCTCATGGTAGCAGCGCACGCGTTCGGCCACGTCCGGCAGCGCCAGGATGCGACCGATGTCCATGGAGCGGCAGGCGTCGACCAGCATCATCATCAGTTGCAGGTTGGAGATGCGGAAGTCATGGAAGCGCCCCAGACCGGTACGCGGGTCGGCAAGGAACCCAAGCAGCGTCCAGTCACGCGGATGCAGCACGTCGGCCAGCGTGTACGAGGCACTGCCTGCCTTGTCGACGGCAGCCATCAGCGCCGGCGAGAAGTGCGGAAAGCGGCTCTCGCCTCCGAAGTGATCGTAGATCACGCGGGAGACCGAGGCCTCGCCCACCCCCATGACCAGGTTGCTGTAGCCCACCCTGGGCAGCACCCGCGCCCCCGGCGCCTGGTAGTCGAACACCTGACCAGCCGTGGCCACGTAGGGCAGGTTCACCAGCATGTCGTCCTTGTCCACGTGCACCTTGCCGTCCTGCACATCCTTCGGATGCACGAACATGACGGCATCGACCACGCCGATGTCTCGCAGCATGGCGGCGCTGACCAGACCATCGAAGTCGGAACGGGTAATCAGGCGGTAGGGTTCGGTACGCATGGGGAAAACCTGCTTCTGCTCACGGTGCAGCAACGTGCACCACCAATTGGGCAGTATCTTCCCTCTCGCGCAGGCTGCATGCCCCTGGCCGATATGCGGCCACCCCGTCCGTACCGGCGGCCCGGCATGGTGCACCGCCACAATCGCCAGGACCCGCCCTCTCCGGGTTTTCACCGATAGGGCGCGCTCCATGCTGCAGAGCACCGTTAAGATTGTCCGATGCCCAAGCACGCCATCCCCCATCCCCCTTCCGCCACGCCGTCCAGCATGCTGGACGGTGACAGCCTGCCGGCCACCCTGGCCCGCACCATGCTGGCCGGCTTCAATCGGCACTACGGCCTGTTCCGCTACAACGCGCAGCAGGCCAAGACCTGTTTCGAGAACGCCGCCTGGCACCGGATGCGACGGCTGGCCAGCGAGCGCATCACCTTCTACGACCAGCGCGTGAGCGAGGCGGTCGAGAAGCTGCGCGCCCAGTTCAACACCGACAGCCTGGCTGACGACGTCTGGGCCGAGGTGAAGCAGTACTACGTGCTGCTGCTGGCCGAGCACCAGCAGCCCGAACTGGCCGAGTCCTTCTTCAACACCGTCAGCACCCGGCTGCTGCAGCGCCAGTATCTCCACAACGATTTCATCTTCGTGCGGCCGGCGGTCTCCACCGAGCATCTGGACGGCACGCCACCCTCGTTCCGGGTCTATTACCCGGAGAACAGGCCCTGGAAGGAGGTCCTGCGCCAGGTCCTCATCGACATGGGGCTGGCCTGCGGCTACCGGGACATCGAGGATGACCTGCAGAAGGTGATCGAGGCCGCCCCCGCCCTGTTCGGCGAGCAGGCACCGCGGGCCATGGATTGCCAGGTGCACGTGCTGCGCTCGCTCTTCTACCGCAACAAGGGCGCCTACCTCATTGGTCGCATTGTCAATGACGGCGAGGTGCAGCCCTTCTCGCTGCCGCTGCTGCGCAACGGCCATGGCCGCGTGTTCATCGACACGGTGCTGTTTGCGCCCGAGCACATCGAGGGGCTCTTCAACTTTTCGCGTGCCTACTTCATGGTGGACATGGCGGTACCGTCGGCCTACGTGCGCTTCCTGCGGTCACTGATGCCCACCAAGCCGGAAGCCGAGCTCTACACCATGCTGGGCCTGCACAAGCAGGGCAAGACGCTCTTCTATCGCGACCTGCTGCAGCACCTGCACGAATCCACCGACCATTTCATCGTGGCCCCCGGCATCAAGGGTCTGGTGATGGGCGTGTTCACGCTGCCCTCGTTCCCGTATGTCTTCAAGTACATCAAGGACGTGCGCCGCAAGGACATCAGCCGCGAGTTCATC
>ERZ772935.376-NODE-376-length-18139-cov-4.271345_pt1 | contig 18139 bp, 12 predicted proteins | sample MGYA00511683_ERZ772935 | MGnify/ENA primary metagenome ERZ772935 (study PRJEB29015, sample SAMEA2738086) | human oral metagenome | biome: human oral; feature: human-associated habitat; material: saliva | place: China | collected 2228 ...
GCTCGAAGCACCGCTCGATCGACCAGAATGTGCGCTTCCTGGCGCGGCTGGCCGGTCTGGAGCGGATGTGCGTGACGCTGGGGCCGCACGGCGCGCTGTATTTTGCCGACGACGAGATGCACTTCCACACGGGCTTCCGGGTGGAGGTGGCCGATACGGTGGGCTCGGGCGACAGCTTCCTGGCTGGCCTGATCTACAAGCTGCTCAACGGCGCCTCGCCGGACGAGGCGCTGGACTTTGCCTGCGCGCTGGGGGCCATGGTGGCGACCCACATCGGGCCGACGCCGACGATCGAGACCGAGGAGATCGAGCGCTTCCGCCACCCGGTCTGAGCGATCACGGGGGCACACCCGCCTGCGTCCGGCCGGAGGCGCAGGCAGGGACGTGAAGGTGTCACCAGGGTGGGTTCACCGCCCTGCGGATCTTGCGCTGCGCTGGCCCTGGAGGCATGCCGGCGGCATGGCATGGCAGACCGTCAGGGGCACGGTTGATTCGTGTCAACATGGCGGCTGCCATGCGCGTTGAGTGAGAAGAATTCGCGGACCGACGGTTCATCGTCGGACATGTTTGGCCTCGCATAGGCCGCTTTCTTCTTTCCCGCATGAGCGCCCCCCACAAGACCCGCGCCGGCACGGCCGGGCATTCCCGTTCATGGCATCGCTGGCTGGCGATGGTCACGGTACTGCTCCTGCTGGCCGTCGGCGGCTGGTGGTGGTGGCGTCCGCCACCGGTGACGCCCCCCACGGCCCGGGTGACCCGGGCGGACATCCAGCTGCTGATCACGGCCACGGGCACGGTGGAGCCGCGCCGTTACGTGGACGTGGGCGCGCAGGTCTCGGGTCAGGTCAAGCGCATCCATGTGCAGGTGGGTGACGATGTGAAGCGCGGCCAGTTGCTTCTGGAGATCGATCCGGACGTGCAGCAGGCCGTGGTGGAGGGCGCCCGCGCATCGCTGGCGTCGCTTCAGGCGCAAGAGGTGGAGCAACGTGTCCAGATGCGGCTGGCCAGCCAGCAGCTCAAGCGGCGGCGGCGCCTGCTGAAGCAGGATGCGGCCACCCGCGAGGACCTGGAGAATGCCGAGGGAGCGCTGGAGATGGCACAGGCCCGCATCGCCAGCCTGCAGGCGAAGATGCAGGAAACACGCGCCACACTGCGCGCCGAGGAGACCCGGCTTTCGTACACGCGCATCTATGCACCGATGGACGGCACGGTCATCGCGCTGGAGGCCCGCGAAGGCCAGACGCTGAACGCCACCTACCAGACGCCCCGGATGATGCGCATCGCCGACCTGGCGACCATGACGGTCCGTACCCGGGTGTCCGAGGCCGACGTGCAGGGCGTGACGGCGGGAATGCCGGTGTGGTTCAGCCCACTGGTGGCGCGGCTGGGCCACGAGGAGGCGCCCCGGCGCTGGCACGGCAAGGTGCGGCAGGTGCTGCCGGCACCGGATCTGCCGCCCGGCAGCAGCCAGGGTGATGGCGGCCAGGACGGCAGTGCATCGGCCACGACACCCACGGTGGTCAACTACACGGCCCTCTTCGACGTGGACAACGCCGACGGGGTGCTGCGACCGCAGATGACGGCTCAGGTGTCCTTCGTGGCGCGTTCGGCGCCGGGCGTGCTGGCGGTGCCGATGGCGGCGCTGGAACGACAGCTGGATGCCCCACCGGGCACCTACCGCGCCCGACTGCGCCTTGCCGACGGCAGCGCCCTGCAGCGCACGGTGCGCATCGGCGTGACCGATCTGGTGCTGGGCGAGGTACTGGAAGGGCTGGACGAGGGGGATGAGGTCCTGCTGAACGTCGCAACCGAAGCATCCCCCGACGCATCAGGCATTGTCATCGACCCCGGCCCTGGCATGGTCATGCCAGGCGTCTGAGCAGGCGGCCAGGATACCGGGACACGGCACGAGCCACGAAGGCGGGACATGGCAGACATGGGAAAGGGGCGAGGCAGTCCCGGATGCCCCGGTGCGTGGGAGGCAGGACATGAAAGGCGGGACGTGGGAAGGGAGGCGGCCATGGTGGCACCAGTGCTGATCGAGCTGCGAGAGGTGCGCAAGCGGTTCGGGGGGCATGACGGGGTGCCGGAGGTGGAGATCCTGCACGGCATCGACCTACGGATCCGCGCAGGCGAGTACGTGGCCATCGTCGGGGCATCGGGCTCGGGCAAGACGACGCTGATGAACATCCTGGGCTGCCTGGACCGGCCCAGCAGCGGCGAGTACCTGTTCCAGGGCGAGGCGGTCTCGGGGCTGGACGACGATGCGCTGGCCGCGCTGCGGCGCGAGGTGTTCGGCTTCGTCTTCCAGGGCTACCACCTGATCGGCACGTCCTCGGCACTGGACAATGTGGCGATGCCGGCCCGCTATGCGGGGGTGGGCGAGCAGGCGCGGCACAAGCGCGCGGCCGCCCTTCTCTCACGACTGAGCCTGGTGGACCGTTTGCAGTACCTGCCCCACCAGCTCTCGGGCGGCCAGCAGCAGCGGGTGTCGATTGCCCGGGCACTGGTCAACGGCGGGCAGGTGATCCTGGCCGACGAGCCGACCGGAGCGCTGGATTCGACGAGCGGCGAGCAGGTGATGCAGCAGCTGGACGACCTGGCCGCTGCCGGCCACACGGTGATCCTGATCACCCACGATCCGGCCGTGGCGGCCCGGGCACGGCGCATCATCTCGATGGCTGACGGCCGGATCGTGAGGGATGTGACGGCGCCCGTCGACGGGAAGGTGCATCCGCTGCCGGAAACCGGCCGGGCTGTGGCCAACGACAGCCTGCCGGTCCGGCATGCCGATGCGTCGGTCCAACATGCCGATGCGCCGGTACGCAAGGACGGCGCGCCGTGCGCCGAGGCACCGGCAGAGGTGCCGGCAGACGCGCCGACAGAAGCCCCTGCCGACCTGTCCGACCTGCACCCGCTGCGCGGGCGCAGCGGAGAACCTGCGCCAGCTGGGCATCCTGCGCAAGACCTGCCCGCGCTGCGCGGACGGGGCCGGCTGCCGCTGCTGGCGGATCTGCCGGAGATCCTGCGCTCGGCCTGGCGGGTGATGCGGCTGAACCGGCTGCGCACCGGGCTCACGCTGCTGGGCATCATCATCGGCGTGGCGTCGGTCATCGTGATGCTGGCCGTGGGCCAGGGCTCGCAGGAGAAGGTACTGGCCGAGATGCAGACCTTCGGGCTGCGTACCATCTACATCTTCCGGGAATGGCTGTCCGACACCCAGCAAGCCCGGGCACTGTCGATGGCCGATGTGGCGGCCGTGCAGCAGGTGCCGAACGTGGAGCAGGCTTCGCCTGTCATCGACCAGAACGGCATCATCGTGCGTCATGGCAACCGGACGCTGCGCACCAATCTGAGCGCCACCACCCGGCACTTCGCGCAGGCACTGAACTGGCCGGTCAGCCAGGGCACGTTGCTGGAGACGGAAGACGAGCACGATCTGCGCAAGGTGGTCCTGCTGGGCGAGCGGGTGCGCGAGGCACTGTTCGGCGCTCACGGCCAGGCAGTGGGCCAGGAGATTCTGGTGGGCACCGTGCCGTTCCGGGTAATTGGGGTGATGGCGCCCAAACCCGCTCCCTTCCCGGAGGATGATGTCAACAACCAGGTGATCGTGCCGGTGGGCGCGGCAGCGGTGCGGCTGGTCGGCAGCATGGAACTGAGCCGCATCAACGTGGTCATCCGCGACATGCGGCATGCCGCCGAGACCGAGGCCGCCATCGTGAAGACGCTGACGGCCCGCCATGGCCGCAAGGACTTCAACATCCTGAACCAGGCGCAGGCGGTGCAGCAGCTGGCGCAGGCCAACCGGACGCTGACGCTGATGCTGGGGCTGATCGCCGCGATCTCGCTGCTGGTGGGCGGCATCGGCGTGATGAACGTGATGCTGATGACGGTGCGCGAGCGCACCCGCGAGATCGGCATCCGCATCGCCACCGGCGCCCGGCAGGCCGACATCCTGCGTCAGTTCCTGGTGGAAGCCATGCTGCTGACAGGCCTCGGCGGCACGGTGGGCGTGAGCGGGGGATTGCTGATCGGCCTGGGACTGAAGGCGCTGGGCATCCCGATGGCCTTCTCGCCGCTGGCTGCCGCCATGGCCTTCGGCTGTGCCGTGGCCACGGGCATGATCTTCGGGTTCATGCCGGCGCGCCAGGCGGCCCGACTGGACCCGGTACGGGCACTGGCAGGAGAATGATCAGAACAGCCCCACCACCTTGCCGTCCGGACCGATGTCGATGCGCTGGGCGGAGGGAACCTTGGGCAGGCCGGGCATGGTCATCAGGTCACCGCAGATCATGACGATGAAGCCGGCCCCGGCCGACAGACGCACCTCGCGCACGTTGACGACGTGGCCGCTGGGTGCGCCCAGCGCCGTGGGATCGGTGGAGAAGCTGGCGGCCGTCTTGGCCACGCAGACGGGGTAATGGCCGTAGCCCTGGGCCTGCCAGTCCTCGATCTGGCGGCGCACCTTGGCGGGCGCGCTGATGTCGGCCGCACCGTAGATGCGGGTGGCGATGGTCCGGAGCTTGTCCCAGAGGGGCATGTCATCCGGATAGAGGGGGTTCGGAGCCGTGCGGGCTGCCGATGCGCCCTTGCCCTGCTCGGCCAGTCGTACCACTTCGTGGGCCAGCGCCTCGGCGCCGGCACTGCCCTTGGCCCAGTGTTCGGCCAGCACCACGTCCACGCCACGGGCCCGCATGGCACGGCGGATGAGGTCCAGCTCGGCCTCAGTGTCAGCATCGAAGCGGTTGATGGCCACCACGGCGGGCAGGCCGAAGCGGCCGGTGATGTTGTCGACGTGGCGTTCAAGGTTGGCCATGCCTTTTTCCAGCGCGGCCAGGTTCTCGGTGCCCAGTTCCTTCACAGGAACGCCGCCGTTGTACTTGAGGGCACGCACGGTGGCGACGATGACGCAGGCATCGGGCCAGAGGCCGGCCTTGCGGCACTTGATGTCGAGGAACTTCTCGGCGCCCAGGTCGGCGCCGAAGCCGGCTTCGGTGACGACGTAGTCGGCCAGCTTCAGGCCCGCACGGGTGGCGATGACCGAGCTGCAGCCGTGGGCGATGTTGGCAAAGGGGCCGCCATGCAGCAGCGCCGGGTTGTTTTCCAGGGTCTGCACCAGGTTGGGCTTGATGGCGTCGCGCAGCAGCACGGCCATGGCGCCGTGGACCTGCAGCTGCCGTGCCCGCAGGGGCTGGCCCTGGCGGTCCAGGCCGAAGACGATCTCGCCCAGCCGCTCGCGCAGGTCCATCAGCGACGTGGCCAGGCAGAAGATGGCCATGACCTCGCTGGCCACCACGATGTCGAAGCCATCCTCGCGCGGCTGGCCGTTCACGTGGCCGCCCAGGCCCACGATGGTGCTGCGCAGGGCCCGGTCGTTCATGTCCATCACCCGCTTCCAGTGGATGCGGGTGGGATCGATGTCCAGTTCGTTGCCGTGGTGGATGTGGTTGTCGATGGCGGCCGCCAGCAGGTTGTGGGCCTGGCCGATGGCAGCGAAGTCGCCGGTGAAGTGGAGGTTGATGTCCTCCATGGGCACGACCTGGGCGTGACCGCCGCCCGCCGCACCGCCCTTGATGCCGAAGACCGGCCCCATGGACGGCTCGCGCAGGCAGATCATCGTCTTTCGGCCGATGCGGTTAAGCGCATCACCCAGACCGACCGTGAGGGTGGTCTTGCCCTCGCCGGCCGGCGTGGGGCTGATGGCGGTGACCAGCACCAGTCGGCTGTCCTTCCTTTCGGGCTGGCTGTCGAGCCAGTCCAGCGAGACCTTGGCCTTGTAGTGGCCGTAAGGCTCCAGGGCGTCATCGGGGATGCCGGCCCTGGCGGCAATATGGCCGATGCGCTCCAGGTGGGCGTTCTGAGCGATCTCGATGTCGGTGGGCATGGTGTTGTCTGGTTCCTGGGAAGCGCAGATGGGCAATGGCCAGCCCAGGGACAGGGCGGACTGGCATGCCGTGGACGGCGTTCAGGATCGTACCAGCTCGGACGCAAAAAAGCCCGGAAGGCAGTCACGCCGTCCGGGCTGGTATCTGGCGGAGACGGTGGGATTCGAACCCACGGTTCGCTTTTTGAGCAAACACTCCCTTAGCAGGGGAGCACCTTCGGCCTCTCGGTCACGTCTCCGGGGAAGGTTTCCGGGCCCCGGCCACTGACTGGCGCCCTTCACTTCCAGCGAAAGCCGCCAGGCGACTTTCGTAAAGATGAAATGATGGCAGAGAAAAGGAAATTTTTCAAGCGCTTGGCGAAAAAACCGCGCGCCTGAACAACGCCTTTCGCTGTTGCGTTCAGACCACCTTCTCTTCGACCGCCTCGCCTTCCAGGCCAAAGGCCGCGTGCAGGGCGCGCACCGCCAGCTCCAGGTACTTGTCCTCGATGACGACGGAGGTCTTGATCTCGCTGGTGGAGATCATGCGGATGTTGATGCCTTCCTTGGCCAGGCACTCGAACATGCGGGCCGCGATGCCGGCATGGCTCTTCATGCCCAGGCCCACGATGGAGACCTTGGCGATGAGCGGGTCGCCCTTGACCTCGCCGCCGCCCAGGCCCGGCACCACTTCGGTTTCCAGCACCTTCATGGTGCGCTTGAAGTCGTTCTGGTTGACGGTGAAGGAAAAGTCGGTGGTGCCGTTGACCGCCTGGTTCTGCACGATCATGTCGACATCGATGTTGGCAGCCGCCACCGGCCCCAGGATGCGGGAGGCAATGCCCGGCACGTCCGGCACCTTGGTCAGGGTGATCTTGGCTTCGTCGCGCTGGAAGGCGATTCCGGAGATGACGGCTTGCTCCATGTTGGTTCCATCCATTTCTTCTTCAAAGGTGATCAGCGTGCCCGATTTCATTTCCTCGTCGAGCGGGATGTCGGGCGATGTGAGGCTGGAGAGCACCCGGGTCTTGACCTTGTACTTGCCGGCAAACTCGACCGAGCGGGTCTGCAGGACCTTGCTGCCCAGACTGGCCATCTCGAGCATCTCCTCGAAGGTGATGCGATCAAGCCGGCGGGCTTCGGAGACGATGCGCGGGTCGGTGGTGTAGACGCCGTCGACATCGGTGTAGATCAGGCATTCATCGGCCGTGATGGCGGCTGCCACAGCCACGGCCGAGGTGTCGGAACCTCCGCGGCCCAGCGTGGTGATGTGGCCTTCGCGGTTGATGCCCTGGAAGCCGGTGATGATGACCACCCGCCCCTGTTCGAGGTTCTCGCGGATGCGACGGTCGTCGATGGATTCGATGCGGGCCTTGGTGTAGGCGTCATCGGTGACGATGGGAACCTGCCAGCCGGTGAAGCTGATGGCATCGACACCCAGGCTCTTGAGGGCCATGGCCAGCAGGGCCACGGAAGCCTGTTCGCCAGTGGAGGCGAGCATGTCGAGCTCGCGCCGGTCGGGCTCGGCCTGGATGGCCTTGGCCAGGTCGATGAGGCGATTGGTCTCGCCCGCCATGGCCGAAGGAACGACCACCATCTGGTGGCCGGCACGATGCCATTTGGCAACCCGCCGGGCCACGTTCTGGATGCGTTCGACCGACCCCATCGAGGTACCGCCGTATTTGTGAACGATGAGCGCCATTGATGTGAGGATCCCGCTTGATGGGGGAAGACAGTGCAAGGACCGTGCTTCCGGGATTCGTGAAGGAACGAAGATGCTGCGCCTGGCTGGCGTTTCCCGTCGTGCAGGCGCCAGACGACCCTTGCGAGTCCCGTCTGGCGTGCCTCGGGTGCGACCTTCTCTATGGGGCAATGATTATAAGTTGCCAAAATGCACAGCGGGGGTGTGCAGTCCGTTATTTCTGATGTAAACGAGTCTCATAGGCAAAACCGACAACCACGGGCAGATCTTGCCCCGCTTCCGTGCAAACGTCTGCGGGCAGACGCGGCGATGCCCTGAAGCGGTGCAACAGGAAGCCGCGCGAGCAGAGACCGCCGCAGGCGCCACCTGCAGCGGGGAGTCGCCCTCTACAGCCAGGGCTGCAAGGCCGCAGCCGGCTGCCAGGAAAGCTGCACGCGGGGGCCGCTGCTGCCGTGGGCTGCGTGGGCTGCGTGGGCTGCGTGGGCATCGGGCGGCGTGTCGGCCAGCAGCCCGAACGGTGCCGCATGGATGGGCTGGCCGTCCGCGCGGATCACCGGCAGGCAGGCGCGCAGGCAGGCGGGAATGCCACGTGCCTGCATCAGCTTCTTCCAGCTGCGACTGGGCGAGGATGGGGACAGGCGCAGACGCTCGCCTCCCCGCCCCTGGTCGATGAGGATCTCGGTGCGGCTGAGCCAGTCGGCATCCACCGTGTCCGGCGCGACCGTGGGCATGGCCTGCTCGGGCCCTGCCTGTTCGATATAGAGCCGGCCTGCGGGCAGATCGACGAAGGTCTCGCCCTTCCAGCGCAGCAGCAGCGGTGTGATGGGCGGCACCTCGGGCAGGACACCGATGCGGTCGCGGTAGCGCAGCAGGGTGATGCCGTCGTGGCGGACAAGGGCCTGGCTGGCCGCGGCCAGCAGCAGCTGACGTTCGATCTCGAAAAGCTTGAGGCGCGACGGCATGCGGCAGCCCAGCCGCCCCAGCCACCAGCGCAGTGCCTCGGCCCGGCGCACGCTGTCCAGACCCATCATGGCCGACCGAGAGAGCATGGGCCAGTCGGCTGCTGCAGTGTGCGACGCCAGATGCACGGTGCAGGCCGCCACGTCGGCCTCGGCCTGGCCCAGCAGGCGGTCGGCCGCCTGCTGCAACAGGCCGATGGAGGCCAGCTCGTCGGGCAGCGAGAGCGCGTCTTCGCGCAAACGCTGATCCAGGAAGCGGCGCACCCGGTTGCGGGCCAGACGCGTGTCCTGGTTGGACGGGTCTTCCACCCACTGGATGCCGTGCGCCTGCGCCCACTCGGTCAGCTGCTGGCGCGACAGTCCCAGGAAGGGGCGCAGCACACGCATGCCGGCGGGTGCGTGAGGCATGGGAGAGGATTCGCGCATGCCGGCCAGGCCCAGCAGGCCGCTGCCCCGGCGGCGGCGCAGCTCGACGGTCTCCAGCTGGTCGTTGGCGTGATGGGCAGTCAGCACCACCCGGGCGCCAATCTCGGCCGCCATGTCGGCCAGGGCACGGTAGCGCCCTGCCCGGGCCCAGGCTTCCAGACCCAGGGTTCCGAAACCGGCCGACACGCGAAGCCGGCGCGACAGGAACGGCAGCCCGAGCGAGAAGGCTTCGGCGGCGCAGAAGGCCAGCCAGTCATCGGCGCGGGATTGCAGGCCATGGTGGACGTGGGCCACAGCGGCCCGCACCACGGGGCGCAGGGCAGCCACGGCGTGCATCAGCACCTGCGAGTCACGCCCGCCCGAACAGGCCAGCAGCAGCGTGTCGTCGGGCCCCAGGCCTGCACGCTGCAGGCACTGGTGCAAGGCATCCACGGGCGTGTCGTCGGTCATCGTCGTCGGTGGATCCGGCGGATCATGCCCGGGCGCAGTGCGGCCGGGCGTGGCGGGCAGTCTGCCCGATGGCGGGTCAGGCCGTGACTTCCTTGAACTTGCCGTAGGCGGCAATGCGGCTCTGGCGCTGGCGCACCAGGTCGGCACGGCGCATGCCGGAGAGCTGGCGCAGGGCCTCGGCAATGGCCGGGCGCAGCTTGGCCACCATGGCATTCATGTCGCGGTGGGCACCGCCGACCGGCTCTTCGATGATCTCGTCGATGAGCCCCAGGGCCTTCAGGCGCGGGGCCGTGATGCCCATGATCTCGGCCGCCTCGGAGGCCTTGTCGGCGCTCTTCCAGAGAATGGCAGCGCAGCCCTCGGGCGAGATGACGGAGTAGACGCTGTACTGCAGCATCATCAGGATGTCGGACACGCCGAGCGCCAGCGCTCCGCCCGAGCCCCCTTCGCCGATGACGATGCTGATGATGGGCACTTCAAGGGCCGCCATTTCCAGCAGGTTGCGGCCGATGGCCTCGGACTGGCCACGCTCCTCGGCCCCCATGCCGGGGAAGGCGCCCGGGGTGTCGATGAGGGTGATGATGGGCAGGCCGAACTTCTCGGCCAGCTTCATCAGGCGCAGCGCCTTGCGATAGCCCTCGGGACGCGGCATGCCGAAGTTGCGGTGCGTGCGCTCCTTGGCGTCGCGCCCCTTCTGGTGGCCGATGACGACGACGCTGCGGCCATCAAAGCGGGCCACGCCGCCCACGATGGCGGGATCGTCGGCAAAGGCGCGATCACCGTGCAGCTCGTGGAAGTCGGTCATCAGCGCATGGATGTAGTCCAGCGTGTAGGGGCGCTGTGGATGCCGGGCCACCATGGCCGTCTGCCAGGGCGTGAGCTTGTCGTAGAGATCCTTCAGCTTGGAATCGCACTTCGAGCGCAGCCGGTCGATCTCCTCGGCGATATCGACGGCCGATTCTCCCTGCACGTAGCGCAGCTGCTCGATCTTGCTCTCGAGTTCGGCAACGGGTTGTTCAAAATCCAGATAGGTTGTCTTCATAGATGTCGGTGCGACCTTCAACGCCGCCAGGTGGTGCCGGCGGGACCGTCTTCAAGGGTGATGCCGGCCTCGGCCAGCTGCTGGCGGATGGCGTCGGCCTCGGCGAAGTTCCGAGCCTTGCGGGCAGCCAATCGGGCGTCGACCAATGCCTGGATCGCATTATCGTCGAGATCGCCCTCATGAGCTGCTGCGCCGCGCAATCCGTTGCGGCGCACTGCGACCGGATCCTGCCCCAGCAGCCCCAGCACGGCGGCCAGGCCGCGCAGCTGACGCTCGATGGCGGGATCACGGGTGCGGTTGAGATCGGTGGCCAGCTCGAACAGCACCGAGACGGCCACCGGGGTGTTGAAATCGTCGTCCATCGCCTCGGCAAAGCGCATGGCGCGCGGTTCGGACCAGTCGATGGCGGCCACGGCAGCCCGGGCGACCTCACCGTCGGAGCAGACAGCAACGGCAGCCTGGCCTGCCCCGGCCGATGCTGCTGCCCCCTGCCCGGCCTGCCCTTCGACCTGAGCCTGTGCGGCCGGCCAGTCGGTCGAGAGCGCGTTGTAGAGACGCAGCAACGATTCACGGGCGTCGTCGAGCCCGGCATCGGAATAATTGACCTGGCTACGGTAGTGCGAACGGACGATGAAGAAGCGGATGACCTCACCGTCGAACTTCTTCAGCACGTCGCGGATGGTGAAGAAGTTGCCCAGCGACTTGGACATCTTCTCGCCATCGACCTGCACGAAGCCGTTGTGCAGCCAGTAGCGCACGAAGCTCTTGCCGCCCTCGGGGAAATAGGCGGCATCGCTCTGGGCGATCTCGTTCTCGTGGTGCGGGAACTGCAGGTCGGCCCCGCCGCCGTGGATGTCGAACTGCCGGCCCAGCAGCCGGGTGGACATGGCCGAGCACTCCAGGTGCCAGCCGGGACGCCCCGGTCCGAACGGCCCCTGCCAGCAGGCCTCAGCCGGCTCCTCGGGCTTGGCAGCCTTCCAGAGCACGAAGTCGAACGGATCTTCCTTGCCGGCGGCCACGGCCACGCGCTCACCGGCGCGCAGGTCATCGAGCGACTTGCCGCCCAGACGGCCGTAGCCGGCAAAGCGCCGGACCCGAAAGAGCGTGTCGCCGTCGCCACTGCGGTAGGCGTAGCCGTTCTTTTCCAGCAGGCTCACCAGATCCAGCATCTGCGGCACGTATTGGGTGGCACGCGGTTCCAGGTCCGGGCTCTGGATACCGAGCGCGGCCTCGTCCTCGTGCATGGCGGCGATGAAGCGGCCGGTGAGGCTGGAGAGCGTCTCGCCGTTCTCGACGGCACGACGGATGATCTTGTCGTCGATGTCGGTGATGTTGCGCACGTAGGTGACCTGATAGCCACGCGCACGCAGCCAGCGCTGCACCACGTCGAAGGCCACCAGCATTCGCGCATGGCCGATATGGCAGTAGTCGTAGACCGTCATGCCACAGACATACAGCCCCACCCGCCCCGCTTCGAGGGGCTGGAAGTCTTCCTTGCGACGGGTCAGGGAGTTGTAGAGCTTGAGCGTCCGGGCCATGGAGGGTCGACGGTAGGGAACGGAAAATGGATGGAAAGGGCGGGTGCGACGGACGAGAGCACCGTGAACACGCGGCCCCATGTCCGGAACAGACCCGGGAAAGCCTGTGGCCACCGCACCTGTGGCGCACACCCCAAGCGCCGGCCAGGCTGCAAGGACAAATGCACATGCCGCCCGCTGCACGCTCTAGAATGCCGCACTAAACTCAGAGTGTAACCGACAGTCGTGGATCGACCCCGCACTGCAACGGTATTCCAGAGCGCATGACATCACGTGCATGCCCGCGCGCCCTGGCCTGCCCTTTCCTTTGCACCCCTTCCGTCTCATCCGTTCGTCGCCCATGCCCACCGTTTCCTCCCTGCCCGCCTCCCTGATGCGAATGGCACTGCTGCCGGCGCTGATTCTGGCCGCCACCCAGGCAGGCGCTGCCGACAGCGCATCGACCCAGCGGCTGGACAGTGCCATCACGTCCTCGCACGGGGCCCTGGTCGAGACAACGGCCGACGAAGCGACAGCCAGCACGCAGGACAGCAGCCAGGGCGATGCTGCATCGGCTCAGGCCTCGCGCGCCTCAACAGGCAGTACAGGCAATGACGGTGCGGATGCGAGCCTGGCCGATCCCCTGCCGATCAGTCGCGGGGGCCAGCCTGCCGATGCCCGCGCCGAGCTGGAGAACCAGCGCCGGCAGGCGCAGGCGGCCCTGAACCGGCGCGATCCGGCCCGGGCGCTGGCCATGGCCAATGCGGCCCTGCAGGAGGCACCGGGGGATGCCCGGCTGCGCTTCCTGAAAGGGCTGGCGCTCTTTCAGCTCAAGCGGATGGCCGATGCCGAGCACGAGTTCAACGGGCTGATCGAGGAGTTTCCCGAGCTGCCCGAGCCCTACAACAACCTGGCCGTGGTCCGGGCGGCCCAGGGCAACCTGGAAGGCGCCCGCGATGCCCTGGAGGCCGCCATCCGCTCGGTTCCGGACTATGCGGTGGCCTACCAGAATCTGGGCGATCTGTACCTGCAGCTGGCGGCGCAGCGCTGGCGCCATGCCCAGAAGCTGGCCCCCAGCCCCGTGCGCGCCACCCGGCTGAAGGCGCTGGAGACGCTGCTCGAACCGTCCACCGACCGTTCTTCGGGCGATGCTTCCCGTTCCGTCACACGGCCGGCAGAATCGGCCGTCAAGCGTGCCCCGGCGGGCGAGTCCGCGACACCCCGCGGGTCTTCGCCCACAGAATGATCCGTCCCGCGCCGGGCCGGGCCACACGATCCCGTGGCCCATCCGGACGGACGTCCACGTCGCCGGCTGCCCCGGGCCTGATGCCCGGACCCGGCCTTCATGACAAACCGTTTTTCACAGGAGCAACACCCTCATGATCCGTTTCACCCGTCCCCACTCCCTGCTGTCGCCCGTACTGGCCCTGCTCACCGGCGCCCTGCTGATGTCGGGCCCGTCCGATGGCGCCGCCGCCGAAGCCGCGCCGAAGGTGCGGATGAAGACCTCTCTGGGTGAGATGGTGATCGAGCTGTACCCGGAAAAGGCCCCCAAGACCGTCGAGAACTTCCTGAAGTACGTCGACGACGGCTTCTACAAGGACACGATCTTCCACCGCGTCATCGGCAACTTCATGATCCAGGGCGGCGGTTTCGACGCGAAGATGCAGCAGAAGCCCACCCGCAGCCCGATCCCGCTGGAGTCGCGCAACGGCCTGAAGAACGACCGCGGCACCATCGCCATGGCCCGCACCAGCGTGCCTGACTCCGCCACCGCCCAGTTCTTCATCAACACCGTCAACAACAACGGCCTGAACTACCCGCAGCCGGACGGCAACGGCTATGCCGTGTTCGGCAAGGTGATCGAGGGCATGGACACCGTGGACAAGATCGCCCAGGTGCAGACCACCCGCGCCGGCATGCACGCCGACGTGCCGCGTGAGGCGGTGATCATCGAATCGGTCGAGCGGGTCAAGTAAGCCGTGTCCGGCGCCGCCCTGCCCAGCCTGCCCGATCCCGACCGGGTGCTGTTCGCCTCGGACATGCACCTGGACGACCGCCATCCGGCACTGGTCGAGCACTTCCTGACCGAGCTGGCCGCACGCCTGCAGGCCCCGCCGGCATCGGGCAGCACGCTCTTCCTGCTGGGGGATCTCTTCGAGTACTGGATCGGCGACGATGCCGTGGGGCCGGCCGCGCAGCGGCTGGCAGCACTGCTGCACGACTTCACCGGCCAGGGCGGCCAAGCCTTCCTGATGCACGGCAATCGGGATTTCCTGATCGATTCACCGCTGCCCGGCCAGCCCGGGCACCCCACCTACAGTCAGCGCTGCGGCGCCACGCTGCTGACGGATCCTACCGTGGTGGAGATCGGCGGCCAGCGGGTGCTGCTCTCGCATGGCGATCCGCTGTGCACCGACGACGTGCCCTACCAGCAATGGCGTGCCCAGTGCCGCCAGCCGGCCTGGCAGGCCGCACTGCTGGCGCGCAGCGTGCCCGAGCGCATCGCGCTGGCGCAATCGCTGCGTCAGCAGAGTGCCCAGCAGCAACAGAGTGCGGCCGTGCTGGCCGACGTGAACCGCGATGCCGTGAATGCGGCCATGGATGCCCATGACTGCCCGGTCCTGGTGCATGGTCACACCCATCGCCCCGCCCTGCATCGCTGGTCGCATCCGCGCGGTCAACGTACCCGCTGGGTATTGAGCGACTGGACCGAAGGCGACGCCTCAACCCCGCCGCGCGGTCATGTCATGTCCTTCGCCGAAGGCATGGCACTGCCCGTCACTGCAGACTGAGCTCGCTTCGTCCGCCGATCGATGTCGCGGCAGATGCCGCGCAGCAGATCCACCTCGGCCGCCGTCAGCGAGGTGCGGCCAAACAGATGCCGCAGCCGCGCCATCAGCCGCCGCGGCCGGGCCGGATCCAGCGTGCCCAGCGCCGCCAGGCTGCTTTCGGCATGCCGATACAGCCCTTCCACGGCCCCCAGATCGGCCAGCCTTTCACTTGGCCGGACGCCCCGGTTGCCATCGTGGCGCACGCCAGTCCCCAGACTTGCCTCATCTCCACGGCCGCGCACATCCGTCGGCTGTCCATCCAGGGCACGGGTCAGCTCTCCGCTCGGCGCTCCACCTGATGCGGATTCCCCACGGGTCATGGCGCGCGCCGCCTCCCGCTCCAGCACCGCCTGCCGCAGCGAGAACGCGACGATCTGCACCGCCTGCGCCAGGTTCAGGGAACTGTAATCAGCATCGGCCGGAATGGTGAGCCAGCGCTGGCAACGCGCCATCTCGGCCGTGCCCAGCCCGGTACGCTCGGTACCGAAGACGAAGGCCACCCGCTGCACCTGCCCGGCCGACAGCATGGCCAGCACCTCCGCGCATAGGGGCCCCGGAAAGGCGGGCGGCGGCCCGAACTCTCGCCCCTCGGCGCTGACCGCCACCGCCAGCTGGCAGTCGGCCAGCGCCGCGTCCAGACCGGGACGGCTGCCCACCTGGGCCAGCCGCGCCTCCGCACCCGCGGCCAGAGCCAGCGCTCCTGCGTCTTCACGGAACGCGGCGTCACGCGGTGCCGCCACCATCAGGTCCGGGATGCCCATGGTGGTGAGTGCCCGCACGGCCGCCCCGATATTGGCCGACAGGCTGGGCGAAACCAGCACGAACCGGCAGGCATCCAGCAGGTGTTGGCTGAATGCATCCAGTTTGCGGTGAGTTTCTGAACGCTCGGTCATTTGTTGATGTAGAATCCCGGAATTGTTCTTCTGAAGAGTCACCATGCATCCGATGCTCAATGTCGCCGTGCGTGCCGCACGGCAGGCTGGCCGACTGATCAACCGCGCCAGTGTCGACATCGAAACGGTGCAGATCACCCGCAAGGACCGCAACGACTTCGTCACCGAGGTGGATCGTGCTTCCGAAGCCGCCATCATCGAGACGCTGCTTGCGGCCTACCCAGACCACGCAATCTTAGCGGAGGAATCCGGCTTCAAGCCCGGCCGGTCCACCCCGGCCGACACCCCGCTGAAGGACGTGGAGCACGTCTGGATCATCGATCCGCTGGACGGCACCACCAACTTCATTCATGGTCTGCCCCATTACTGCATCTCCATCGCCCTGATGGAGCGCGGCGTGATCACCCAGGCACTGATCTTCGATCCCAACCGCAACGAGCTGTTCACGGCCACCCGTGGCCGGGGCGCCTTCCTCAACGACCGCCGCATCCGCGCCAGCAAGCGCTTCCGTCTGGAAGATTCGCTGCTGGGCACGGGCTTCCCCTTCCGTCGTCACCAGGACGAGGACGCCTACCTGACGGTGCTGCGCCCGCTGGTCGACAAGGGCGCCATCATGCGCCGCTCGGGCTCGGCCGCGCTGGATCTGGCCTATGTGGCCACCGGCCGCTTCGACGCCTTCTTCGAACTGGGGCTCAAGCCCTGGGACGTGGCCGCCGGCAGCCTGCTGGTCACCGAGGCCGGTGGCCTGGTGGGCGACTTCGACGGCGAGGCGAACTACCTGGATGGCGGCCAGATGCTGGCCGGCAACCCGAAGCTCTTCTCGATCCTGGTGCCGCTGCTGCAGCCGGTGCTGGGCAGTGGCGTGCAGCCTGCGGCCCCGGCCGCGACCGATGCCGCACCCGCTCCGCGTCGCCAGCTGCGTGCCCGCTCCAGGGCCGCTGCCCCTGAGCGCGGTGCCGCCGAGGACGACAGGCACTGAGCCTGTCCGCGAGGCGATTCGTGGCATGCTAGAATCGTGCCGTCGGCCGTCTGCCGCATTTTCAGTACCCGGCGCCCCGTCATTCGGGGCACCTTCCCGGATCAGTGATCCGACCCTGCGGGCCCGGGTGGCGAAAGCCGTCCGGGCCCGCAGGGCCGGGACGGGCGCATTGCCCGACCCAGCTCCGCCACAACCTTCGTGGCCGCGCCACCCGCCCCCTGTTCCCGATGCCCGGGCACGGACCAGGGTGCAGGACCGGCGACAGGCCACACTCACGGAACTCGCCAGTTGGGCGTGCCAGGCAGCCCTTCCGCACTCCGTTTTCCCCTCCGTTTCATCCGTCCGCGACACGGGTCGGCCGTTGCCGCCGCCCTTTCCGGCACTTTCGTTCATCCTGCATGTCCATGAATCAGACATCTCTTTCGCGGCAAGACGGCCGCCATAAACGCCAGCCCCGTCTTGCGGGCATGGTCGTCAAGGGAATCGTGACCAGCGTCGCGCTGGCCGCCGTAGCCGCCTGCCAGCAGGGCGGCCAGCAGCAGGCGGCCGGCGGCGGCACGCCGCCGGCTCTGCCCGTCGGCGTGATCCAGGCCCAGGTTTCACCCGTCGGCCTTTCCCAGAACCTGCCGGGCCGGGTCGAAGCGTCGCGCGTGGCCGAGATCCGCGCCCGTGCCGCCGGCATCCTGGAGAAGCGCCTCTTCAAGGAAGGCAGTGACGTGAAGGCCGGCCAGGTGCTGTTCCAGATCGACCCTGCCCCGCTGCGCGCCGCCTACAACAGTGCCCAGGCTGCCCTGGTGCGCGCCCAGACGGCCGAGAAGCTGGCTGCCCAGAAGGTGGCCCGCTACACGCCGCTGATGAAGGCCAACGCCATCAGCAAGCAGGACTATGACAACGCCGTGTCGGCCCAGCGCCAGGCCGCTGCCGACATCGCCGTGGCCCGTGCCAACCTGAAGACGGCCCAGATCAACCTGTCGTACGCGACGGTCACCTCCCCCATCAGCGGCCGCATCGGCCGTGCGCTGGTGACGGAAGGCGCGCTGGTCGGCCAAGGTAGCGCCACCCCGCTGGCCACCGTCCAGCAGATCGATCCGGTGTACGTGAACATCACCCAGCCGGCATCGGCCGTGATGAAGCTGCGCCAGGGTCTGGCCAGCGGCAAGCTCAAGGCCGCCGAAGGCCATGGCGAAAGCGCCAGCGTGCGCATCCAGTTCGACGACGGCACCGAGTACCCGCACAAGGGCGCGCTGCTGTTCACCGACCTGACGGTCGATGAGAGCACCGGCCAGGTGACGCTGCGCGCCGAGGTGCCCAACCCGGACGGCACCCTGCTGCCGGGCATGTACGTGCGTGCCGTGCTCGACCAGGCCGCCATCCCCGACGCCATCCTGGTGCCCCAGCAGGCCGTGACCCGCACCGCCCAGGGCGACACGCTCACCATCCTGGAGCCTGCCGGCACGGTGACGATGCCCCCGCA
>ERZ772935.378-NODE-378-length-18092-cov-16.214670_pt1 | contig 18092 bp, 10 predicted proteins | sample MGYA00511683_ERZ772935 | MGnify/ENA primary metagenome ERZ772935 (study PRJEB29015, sample SAMEA2738086) | human oral metagenome | biome: human oral; feature: human-associated habitat; material: saliva | place: China | collected 2228 ...
GAGGCTCCGGCTGGTTGCCGCCGCCACCGTCGCGCTGGCCGTTGCCGACGACACCGGAGGCCGACACGGTCGGGCCCCACACGTAGGATCCGTCGTCCTTCTTGCCACGCTGGCAGAAGTAGTAGGTCATCGTAGTTCCGGCCGGGAGAGTGCCGATATTGAAGTCCTCCAGACCCACTGGGTTCGCGCCCGTGGTGCACCCACTGGCGCTATCCGCGTAGAACAGGGTCAGGTCGGCGGCCTTGAAGCCGTTGCCTTCCTTGACCCTCGCGCCATAGACGCTGAGCTTGCCCCACTCATTGTTGATGGGCGTGCGCACGTTGGGCGCATCGGGAGCCACCGGAATCGTCTTGGGAGGAGTGGGATCCTCGTGGACGACCGCCGGAATGACGTAGCCAGGAGAGGTCGCCGTGTCACCGTTCGCGTTACTGACGGTCACGTACACGGTGAGGGCCACGCCGTAGGGAACGGTCATCTGGGTGGTGTTGGTTCCGCCCGTGACGTTCTTTGTGACGCCATTGACGGAGACGATCGTCTCGCCCCATCCGGCGCTGCCGGAGCTACCCAGGGACCAGGTGATGGTCGCCAGAGCGGCGTTACCGTCGCGCTGCTGGGCCGCGCTGGCGCTCGTGATAACCGGCTGATCGGGTCCGCGGCGCGCGGCCTCCGGCGTGGCCGACACGGGGGTCGAGGGATCCGACTCACCCCTGGCGTTCACAGCCGTGACCGTGATCGTGTAAGTCTTGCCATTCGTCAAACCACTGAGCGTGCACGCGGTGGCTCCTCCGGTGCTACACGTGACCGCGCTACCACCGGTGACCGAGCCGACCACCCTGTAGCTGGTGATGGGAGAACCGTTGCCCGCAGCTGCGTTCCACGATACCGCGATCTTTCCGTCTCCGGGGGTCGCGGTGACGCCGCTGGGAGCATCGGGCCTGCCGGACAGCGAGATGGTGTTGGAGGCCGCCGACTTCCCAGATTCTCCCTCGGCGTTGACCGCGCTGACCGTGAAGGAGTACGACTCGCCGGTGGTCAGGCCGGTCACCTCGCACACGGTGCTCGCACACGTGGCGACCAGGCGTCCATTCTGGTCGTAGACGCGGTATCCCGTGATGGGCGAGCCGTTCGCTGTGGGCGCGTTGAAGGACACGCGAGCGCCAGTCAGGCCCACGGCCTCGGCCCCCACGCGCGTCGGAACGGCCGGCTTATCCGTGACCGTGACCGTGATCGTGCTCTGGACGGCGCGCGAGGGATCAGCCATCTTGTCGTTGACCTTGAAGCCGACCGTGATCGTCCCGGTCGCGGTGGGCGTGATGGACACGGTCGTACCCGACGAGGTGACGGTCGCCTCGCCCGACGACAGGGTCGCGCCCTCAAGGGTGAGCGGCGCCTCCGGGAAGGGGTTGGTCGCAGAGGAGGCCACGTCGATGCTCACCGTCTCGCCCACCTTGCCGTTGAGCGTGTAGGCGGGAACCTGGATGGGAGGCTTGACCGACGCGACGACCTCGACGGGGATCTGCGCGCTGACGGTGTTGCCCTCCTCGTCGGTGACGCTCACGGCGATTGAACCGGCCGGGCCCTGCGCGGTGCCCTCGGCGGCTGACACCGACAGCGATGCGCCGGACAGGGACGCCGAGATACCGCTCGGCGCGGAGTCCATCGAATAGGTGAAGGTGGACGTATCCACGCCCTCGGGATCGCGCACGGCGAGCGCGAGGTTCTGCACCACGGCCTCGGCCCCGGCCTCGACGCGGATGGGCGTCGGGGTGAAGGTCGGCGGCTGGTTCACCGTGGGCTTGATGCGCACGGGCAGCGACAGGGAGGCGGACAGGGCGCCCGAGTCGGAAGAATCGCCGTCCGCGACCTGGATGAGGAACGCGGAGTTTCCGCCGAACGCGGCGTTCGCGGTCAGGGTCAGCTGCGTGTCGGAGTCGGCGACGACCGAGTCGAGGCCATCCTGACCAACCGGGGTCGAGCCCTCCACGAGGCGCGGGGTGCGCCCGGCGCGCGTGATGACGTAATCCGACAGGTTGATCGTGCGCGAGGTACCCGCGTCCATCTCGATCGGCAGGTTCGCCGAGCTCAGGAAGGGCGCGGTCGAGTCACGACCGGGTACGCGCACGACAGCCGAGTTCGTCAGGTCGTCGCGATCCTTGATCGTGTAGACGACCAGGCGCGTCGCGTCGCTGACGGGGATAAGCAGGGTGGAACCGCTGACGGTCACGCCAGCATCGGAGGTGCTGACGGTCAGCTCGTCGACGCTGCCGTCGGGGTCCTCGTCGTTATCCAAGACGTTGACGACCACGGCGGAACCGTCGGACGGCAGCTCGTCGTAGCCCACGAAATCATCGCGGGCGATGGGGGCCTTGAGGGGCGCGTCATCCTGGACGTAGACCGTCAGGGTGCCGCGCGAGGCCCCGCCGCGCCCGTCGCTCACCGTGTAGGACACGAGGTAGGTACCGGCCTGCGCGGGCGTGTGCACCTGGACGGTCGTGCCCGAACGCACCTGGGGATCCAGCGCGGGCGTGGCCGTCTCCAGGCTGTCCTTCTCAAGGGTCAGCGGATCACCGTCCGGGTCAAGGTCATTCGACAGGACGTTGACGGTCACCATGCGGTCGGGGCGCGTCAGGACCGTGTCGGGCACGGCCACCGGATTCTGGTTGAGCGAAGGAGCCGGGGTCACGGCCACTCGGATGCGGCCCGAGGCACGGGCACCCTGGCGGTCCTCGACCGTGTAGGTGAAGGTATCGGTCCCGGACGCCGCAGCGTTAGGCGTGTACTCGATCCACGTGGCATGCGCGGTCGCGCTGCCCTTCTGCGGCGAGGTTTCGAGGCTGCGCAGGACCACCGAATCGCCGTCCGGGTCGATGCCGTCGAGCGGGACGGGGATGCGCACGCTCTGGCCGGCCGTGGCCCAGGCGGTGATGTCGCGCGGGCGGGGCGCCTGGTTGGAGTCCGAGGCGGCCAGGATCTCGAAGGTGACCGTGCTCGAGGCCCGGTTGCCGGCCGAATCGATGACCGAGTAGGTGACCTCCATCACGCCGGGAGTATTCCCGGCCTCGAGACGGACCTGGTTACCCGTCACGAAAGGCGTGCCCAGCGCGTTGGTTCGGTCGTATTCGAGGGTCGACTCCACCTGAAGGTTCAGGCCAGCCGGGGAACGGTCGTTCGCCAGGACGGAGACCGTGCCCACGTCGCCCACGCGGACCTTCGCGCGGTCCGGCTTGAGGATCGGCGGCAGGTCGGTGCGATCCGAGGCGCCGGGAATGACGGTCACCTCGGCGCTCGCGCTGCCCTGACCGTTGGAGATCGTGTAGGAGAAGGAGACGGTCTTGTCCAGGCCGGAGGGCGCGGTCACGCGCAGGAGGTGGCGGTCGATAAGCGCAACCTCGAGGCCGGGGACGGCCGTGGAGTCAATCGACGTGATCGCCAGGACGCCACCCATCGGGTCGAAGTCGTTGGTCAGCGGCGCGACCAGCACGGACCCTCCCTGCGGCAGGACGGCCGTGTCGTTCTCGGCGACGGGAGGCGCGGTGTTCGGCTCGATGACCTCGACGCGCACGATGCCCAGCGTCGTCGCGGTGCCATCGGACACCGTGTAGGCAAAGGAATACGAACCCGGCGACGAGGCCATGAAATCGATGGTCCCGCGCTCCAGATCCGGCGTGATCGAGGCGCCCGAGGGCGCGCCGGACACCGCGGCCAGCGTCAGCGGGTCGCCGTTGGGGTCCGTGTCGTTCTTGAGCGGGTCAAGCGTGACGTTTTGGCCCGGGTGAGCCTGGAACAGGTCGCCGTTCGCCGTGGGCGGCAGGTTGCCCGCCTCCTGGACGTTGACGATGAGCTCGCCGCGCGTCTCGCCGCCCTGATCGTCAGCGACGGTCAGAACGACGGTCTTCGGGCCGGCCGCGCCGCCCTCCTCGTTAATCGTCAGCGAACCGTCCTCCATGAAGGACACGCTCAGGCCCTCGGGGGCCTCCGCGTTCTTCAAGTAGATCGGGTCACCGTCGGGGTCGCGCCAGTCGGACAGCGCCTGGTACTGAATCTGCGCGCCGGCGCCGATCTTGACCGAGGACGCGCGCAGCTGCACGGGGGCCTCGTTCTGCCCGTAGGGATGGATCGTCACCTGCACCCGGGCGGAGGCGGTCGCACTCCCGTCCGAGGCATCGTAGGAGAAGGACGTCGAACCCGTTTGATCCGCGCTCACATCCGAAATCTGTAGGGCGCGGCCCGAACGCGCGACGGACACGGCCCCCCACCCGGGCTGGGTCGTCGGCTTCGCCGTCAGCACGTCGCCGTCAATGTCGGAGTCGTTGTCCAGGACGGGCAGGATCGTCGAGCGTCCCGGGCGGATACCGAATTCGTCATCCACGGCCTCGGGCGGCGTGTTCTCCTCGCGCTGCTCGGGGTCGGCGATTTCGTTGGTGAGCTCGGGGTTGTCCTTCTCATCCTCGGACTGCTCGAGCTGGTTCTCGACCTCTTCCCAGTTGTCCATGAGGACCATGTTCGCGTCGGGCAGCCACACGCTGCCCTGGGCGACGTCGTTGAGGACGATGGCCTTGCGGTTCGTGCGGAAGACGACCTCGCGGGCGCTCGTCAGCGTGTCAACGACCATCTGCTTGTTGTTGGCGGGGTCGTCGCACGAGCGCACGTACGCGCCCGAGCCCATCCACGCGCCGTAGGAGCAGCCCTCGTGACGCACGGGCTGGGCGGGCGTGCCGCTGGGGGCGCCCTCGGCCGCGGGGGTGATCGTGGGGGCGGAACCCTTCAGGGGAACCTTCACGAGGGACGAGGCCGTGGCCAGGAGCACGGAATCGGCCTTGGGACCAGCCTGCTGGAGGACGCCGCCCTCCTCCACGCCTGCGGCGCTGAGGTTGAGCGTCCTGCCGCCGGGCAGGAAGAGGGTGTTGGAGGAGGAGTCGAGGGCGACGACCTGGTCGCCGACAACCGTCATGGACAGCTGGGCACCCTCGGGGATGCCGTCGATCCGTGAGGTCTTCGCTTGATCGACGGCACCCTGTCGCTTAACAGTCGTTAGGGAACCGGATCCGGACAGCGCGTAGACCGTCCCGTCCATGCCGGTGACAAACGCGCTCGCGCCCATGTTCGAGGCCACGGCGGCATTGTCAGATAGGTTCGTCGGGCTCGGGCTAAGCGCGGAGGTGGTCCACAGTGTGCCATCCGCCGCATTCAGGACACCGAGGACGTCTCCGCCCTGCATCGCAACCGAGCCACTGGGCAGCGCCGTGGGGGATCCCAGAGCGACCTGAGTAACATTGACCGGGGCAACAGTAAGCGAGGTTAGATCGGACACAGTGACGGTTTCGGCGGCCTGCCCGACGTCGAAGTTGGTAGCCTCGGTGCGCAGCGCGCCGTCAAGGATGCGCGCCTCGTAGTCCAGGTGCCCAACGAGCTGTTTGGACTTATTTGTCACCCAAATTCCGCCATCGTTGACGTTCACTTGCGTGACTTCGGCACCCTTATAGATGACACCCGCGACACAGAGCGCAACGACGACAAGCACGAGGACGAGCGCCGGCAGGCGTCGTCTCGCGCTGGTCAGCTTTCGGCGCGCACGAGTGTTCATAGACCCTCTCTCGATCAATCGACAATGCCTCGCAAATAGTGTGACACGACTTCGCAAGGCGTCCATAGTTAATGAGAATCTATCAGAGTGAGCGTTACTTGACAACTAGAGAGCGGCCCGTCGTTGTGCGACGGGCCGCTCTCTCACAGCCGAGGGTTTGTCATCCCTCGACAATTGGCGAGTAAATCACTCTCCGTTGAAGGTGAACGTGCGTTCCTTACCCTCTCCGGTGACGCCAACGGTGACAACCTGACCGGGTTGCAGTTCTCCGAAAAGGATCCGTTCGGACAGCGCGTCCTCGATCTCACGCTGGATCGCGCGACGCAGCGGACGCGCACCCAGGACCGGGTCGAAGCCCACGTCCGCGAGCAGCTCGCGCGCCTCGTCCGTCAGCTGCAGGCGCATATCCTGCGCCTCCATACGCTTAGCCAGCTTCGCAATCATCAGGTCGACAATGCGCGCAATCTCAGGCTTGGTCAGCGGCGGGAACACGATCGTGTCGTCAACACGGTTGAGGAACTCAGGACGGAAGTGCTGCTTGAGCTCCTCCGCAACCTTCGACTTCATACGGCCGTAGTCGTGCGTCGAGTTATCCGCGGTCTGGAAGCCCGTGAGGACACCCTTGTTGATGTCGCGAGTACCCAGGTTCGTCGTCATGATAATGACGGTGTTCTTGAAGTCCACCTTGCGACCCTGCGAGTCCGTCAGGCGACCCTCCTCCAGGATCTGGAGCAGCGAGTTGAAGATATCCGGGTGAGCCTTCTCGACCTCGTCGAAGAGGACGACCGAGAACGGCTTGCGGCGCACCTTCTCCGTAAGCTGGCCGCCCTCGTCGTAGCCGACGTAGCCGGGAGGAGCACCGAAGAGGCGCGAGGCCGTGTGCTTCTCCGAGAACTCGGACATATCCAGCTGGATCAGTGCATCCTCGTCCCCGAACAGGAACTCGGCCAGAGCCTTGGCCAGCTCGGTCTTACCGACACCGGTCGGGCCGGCGAAGATGAACGAGCCACCGGGACGGTTCGGATCCTTCAGACCCGAGCGCGTACGACGGATCGACTGGGCGAGAGCCTTCACGGCCTCGTCCTGGCCGATAACACGCTTGTGCAGCTCGTCTTCCATCTTGAGCAGCTTCGCCGTCTCGGTCTGGGTCAGGCGCACGACCGGGATGCCCGTGGACATGGCCAGGACCTCGGCGATCTCCTGATCCCCGACCTCGGCGATCTCGTCGGACTCGCCGCCCTTCCAGGCCTCTTCCTTCGCCTTGCGCTGCTCAGCCAGCTTCGACTCCTCGTCACGCAGCGACGCGGCCTTCTCGAAGTCCTGATCGTCGATGGCCGCCTCCTTGTTGCGGCGCACCTCGGCGATCTTCTCATCCAGCTCGCGCAGCTCCGGCGGCGCAGTCATGCGGCGGATGCGCAGGCGCGCCCCGGCCTCGTCAACCAGGTCGATCGCCTTGTCAGGGAGGAAACGATCCGAGATGTAGCGGTCAGCCAGCTCGGCGGCCGACTTGATCGCGTCGTCCGTGATGATGACGCGGTGGTGCGCCTCATAACGGTCGCGCAGGCCCTTGAGGATCTCCACCGTCTCATCGACGCTGGGTTCCTCGACCTTCACCGGCTGGAAGCGGCGCTCGAGGGCCGCGTCCTTCTCGATGTACTTGCGGTACTCGTCGTTCGTGGTGGCGCCGATCGTCTGGAGCTCGCCGCGCGCCAGCATAGGCTTGAGCATCTGAGCGGCGTCGATCGAACCCTCAGCGGCGCCCGCACCCACGAGGGTGTGAATCTCGTCGATGAACAGGATAATATCGCCGCGCGTACGGATCTCCTTGAGGACCTTCTTCAGGCGCTCCTCGAAGTCGCCGCGGTAGCGCGAGCCGGCGACCAGCGAGCCCATGTCGAGGCTGTAGATCTGCTTGTCCTTGATGGTTTCGGGCACGTCGCCGTGCACGATCGCCTGGGCAAGGCCCTCGACGACCGCGGTCTTACCGACGCCGGGCTCACCGATCAGGACCGGGTTGTTCTTCGTGCGGCGCGAGAGGACCTGCATGACGCGCTCCATCTCGACGCGGCGGCCGATGACGGGGTCCAGCTTGTTCTCACGCGCGGCCTGGGTCAGGTTGCGGCCGAACTGCTCGAGGATCGCGGAGTTGGAACGCTCGGGACCTCCCGAGCCACCCACGCCCGCGCCAACGGACTCGCGCCCCTCATCATCGCCACGCTGGTAGCCGCTGAGCATCTGGATGACGGTCTGACGCACCTGCGCCAGGTCCGCGCCCTGCTTCGTGAGCACCTGGGCGGCCACGCCCTCGCCCTCCTTGAGGAGGCCAAGCAGCAGGTGCTCGGTGCCGATGTAGTTGTGGCCGAGCTGCAGGGCCTCGCGCAGGCTCAGCTCAAAGACACGCTTGGCGCGCGGGGTGAAAGGAATGTGGCCCTCGACGGGCTTTTCACCCTCGCCGATGATCTCAATGACCGAGGCGCGCACGGCCTCGCCCTTGATACCCATCGTCTCCAGAGCCTTCGCGGCCACGCCCTCGCCCTCAGAGATCAGGCCGAGCAGCAGGTGCTCCGTGCCGATGTAGTTGTGCTTAAGACCGCGGGCCTCGTCCTGCGCAAGCACGACGACGCGACGCGCACGGTCGGTAAAGCGTTCGAACATGCCTCTCCTCATTTCACAGGACAGGCACTTCGCCGAGCTCGGCGTACACCCGTCCCAGTTGACTAGTTACAGACTACGGAAAGCTCCGGCGGCGTGCGCGCGCTTTCGCCCTCGGCGCAGGGCGGGCGGCGGGGACGGGGGGCGGGGCAGGTGGCCGGGGGCGGGGGCAGGTGGCCGGGGACGGGGGCAGGTGGCCGGGGGGCGGAGCACCGCACGAACTTTCGACAGGTATCTCTGGGAGCTTCACCCAAAAGTTGCACGTAATTTAACCGGGTCAGTTTTCGATTAGCCTCACAAACGTTGCAATTGCAACGACCGTATTTCAAAACCTGAAAGGTTGACATGGAAATTACGTGCGAGATTTTTGGAAAACCACACCCGTTGCCACACGCAACAGAGGGCAGCTCACCAGCACGCGAGGCGCCGGGACGAGGCCGGGGCGCGAACTATCGGCTGGCGCCTCTGGGAGCTTCACCCAAAAGTCGCACGTAATTTCCCTCGGTCAGTTTTCGACTAGCCTCACAAACGTTGCAATTGCAACGACCATATTTCAAAACCTGAAAGGTTGACAGGGAAATTACGTGCGACGTTGTGGGGGAACTATGCCTCGACGAGGACCGTGAACGGCCCGTCATTGACCAGCGAAACCTCCATCATCGCGCCGAATTGGCCGGTCTCCACGTGCAGGCCGCGCGAACGCAGGTCGGCCACGACGGCCTCGACGAGGGGCTCGGCCTCCTCGCCGGGAGCGGCATGCGCCCATGACGGCCGCCGCCCCTTGCGTGTGTCCCCGTACAGCGTGAACTGCGAAATCACGAGGACCGGGGCACCCGCGTCGAGCGCGGATCGTTCCTCGTCGAGGATGCGCAGCTCCGCAATCTTGCGCGCGACGGTCGCCACCTGGGCCGGTCCGTCGCCGCGCTGAACACCCAGGAGGACGACGAGGCCTTGGCGCGCCTCGCACATCCCCTCCCCCGCCGGGGTGGCCGGGTTCTGCTCGCCGGGAGTGGTCACGACGCCGCCCGACGAGGCAGGCCCCGCGCAGCCAGCCCTGGCCTCGTCGACAGGATCGAAGACGAGGCGGCCGACGACGCGGCCCTCGACGCGGACTTCGCCGGAGGTAGCGCGCTGGATGACGGCGCGCATCAGCGCGACCCCAGGGCGGAGCCGAGGCCACCGAAGCCCGTGGAACCGCCACGCTGTCCAGCCTCGCGGGAGAGGTCGGCGCCCGGGCGTGTCTGCGGAGACACGGAGGACTTGCCGTGAACCGGCACAATCTCCTCCTGGGCGGCGGCGACGCCGTCGATGTCGAAGACGGTGCTCACGGGCACGGCGCGGGCGATGAGTGCGAGGGCGATCGGGCCCTCGTCCGCGTGGCGCGCCGAGGAGGTGATGACGCCGACCTGGCGTCCGCCCACGGTGATGGGCGTGCCGGGAGCGGGCAGGTCGCCTCGGGAGCCGTCCAACTGTAGGTAGGTCAGGCGGCGCGGGGGGCGCCCCAGGTTGATGACGCGGGCGATGGTTTCCTGACCGCGGTAGCAGCCCTTCGACGTGTGGACGGCGGTGCGCAGCCAGTCGACCTCGGGCGGGATCGCTCGCGCGTCCGTCTCGCGGCCCAGGCGCGGCTTCCACGCGGCGATACGCATGGCCTCCCACGCGAGGTATCCGGCGCGGCGGCGCTTGCCGCCTGCCGGGGACGACACCGAGGACGACACCGAGGAGGGTACCGCGCCGGGGGGCGCAGAAGAGGGCGCTGCGTGTGCCTCGGCGGCGCCGGAAGCAGCTCCGCCGGCAAGCCACGCGGCCTCGAACTCGTCCGCAGCCTGCCGTGAAACAGCGTGAAACATCATCGGGGTGCGCGCGCCGGGGTGGCGCTCGCCCTGGAAGTAGGCGGCCCCGCCGTCGACGACGCCGGGCCACGGGTCCTCCCAGGTCCACAGGTGTCCGGGCAGGGCGGCCACGGCCTCGGGCGTATTCGCGCCCGCGCGCACGGAGGAGAAGACGGCGACGTCGCGCTCGGCAACAGAGACGCGCAGCGCGAAACGCATCGAGTCCAGGAACGCCACGAACCCCGACAGGTCCGAGCGTTCCACGATCAGGTGCAGCGCCTCCCCGTCGTCGCTCGCGCCCGCCCAATGCTCGACGCGCCCCTCGGGCGAGAGGATCAGCAGCTCGCGGCTCGCGCCGGGCACGAGGTCCGTGACGATCTGGGAGGCCAGCGACGTCAGCCACGTCAGTCGATCGGCCCCCGACACAGCGATGACCGCCAGGTCCGGGCGGCGCACCAGCGCGCGCCCGGACTCGAGGGCCCACTGTTCCCCCGACGGATCCCCGAAGTGCGGAGTCGCGCCGAAGGAGGCCACGGCCTCGTCGACGAACTCGGAATCAACCGAAGGCTCAGACAAGGAAACCGCCCTGCGAGTCGTCGATGCCGTCGATGACCTCGCCGGACTCGGTCGAGGCCTGGGCCGTGCGGTGCAGGCGGCCCGAGATCTCGACGTCGGCTTCGGCCTCGCCGTCGAGGGTGCGCTCCTGCGTCCACATGAGTTCGCCCGCGACCAGGCCGAACATGCGGCCCAGGTGCGTGACGCGGGTGGCGCCCGCGCCGAGCGCGATCACGTCGGAGACCATCTGCACGCGCGGGCCGACGCTCACGCCGTCCCACACGGCGCTGTGGCCCTCGGTGGAGGCGGAGGTCGCCGTGAACTCGCGGGGGTTGTACTGGCCGGGCGGGGGCAGCGGCGCGTCGGAGGGGGCGACGGAAACGTACACGGTCTCTTCGCTGATCAGGTCGCCCTTCTTGATTGCAGACAGGCCCTGCGCCGCGTCCCACGTCGGGTCGATCGGCGCGGAGGCGACGCCCGCGTACACGCGGGTCACCAGGCGCATCTGCTCGCCGACGACGTCGCCGCGGATCTCCTCGATGACGGGGGAATCCTCGGCGGGAGCGTCCGCGGGCGCGCCGGGGGCTGCGGGGGCGGCGTACATGCCCCAGCCCTCCCAGGTTCCGAGCATCCACGCGACGGGAGCGACGAGTGCGGGCAGGTCAGCAGGTATCTCCATCATGACTCCAGCCTAACGCGTGGGGTGGGCGCGCACCGCGCGGCAGGCGCGGCCAGGAGCGAACACGCACGAGGCCGGGGCCGCCTTCCGGGACCCGGCACACCTAGCGCTCACCCACCCCAGCCGGCGCCGCCTTCCGGGGCACAGCGGAGTCTCGGGGCACGGCCTGGCACGAGGCCGGCGCCACCTTCCGGGGCCCGGCGCACCTGGCACTCACCCACCCAAGCCGACGCCGCCTTGCAGGTCCGAGCTCGCTCGCGGCCCCCACGCCCAAACTGCATTCCGACGCCACCTTCCGGGGCCCGCCGCACTCTCAGGCATGGCCCGCTCACCGGCTCCCCAGCCCGCCTCCCACCTGGGGAAACGGGACGGGGAAGCGGCCATGGCCTCGTCGATAGAGAACGAGGGCGCCCCTCAGATGCCGCCGATGCGCGTCATGGCGTAGACGGGGAGGGCGGCGACCAGGAACTTGGCGGCGCCGCGGCCCAGGACGGAGGCGAGCTGGGCGGAGGAGGCGCGCTCGCCGAGCAGCGCGTCCACGACGGACACGGCGAAGCCCACGCCGAAGCCGGTCACGCCGCCCAGGGTCAGGAACGCGGCGAAGTCGCCGAAAGGCTTGGCGATGGAGGGAAAGACGACGGGCAGCAGATCCGACGTGTGACCGAGCAGCCAGGCGATCGACGACGCGATGAGGCCCGCGAACAGGCCGAAAATGACGGAGAAGACGACGCCCGCGGTGGCGCTGCGCCCGCTGCGCGCCGACGCAGCGGCGACGATGGCGACCAGGGCGGCCATGGGCACGACGACCGACCAACGCGTGTGGACTGTCAGGGACACCCACATCGAGCCGGACGTGACGATGAGGAGGGCGGTCACCGAGGAGGCGAGCGCGGCAGTCAGCGAGGTCGACCCCCAATGTTCGGTCGTGTGGCCCACCGAGTGGTCGCGCGGTGCAGGCGCGTCGAGGATGGTCGCGGCGACCAGCAAGACCAGCGTGATGCCGGTCAGGGGGATCGCGATGTCAAGGTTCTTCCAGTAGGCGACGCCCACGGGGGTCAGCGCCCCGCCGAGCGCCAGGACCGCCTGCGCGAGCCACGGCATGTGCAGGCGCGCCAAAGTCGGCCAGCCGAGCGCCAGCAGGAAGGACGCGGCCGCGACGACCGGTCCGACCGTCCAGCGCGAGCCGGGCAGCCACCACGCCGTGATCGTCAGCGCCGCCAGCGCGATGACGGTGAATGTGCCGACGCCGGCGGGCACTCGTTTGGAGGCCAAGGTCTCGCGGCGCACTCCGCGGTTAGTGGCGGTTCGGGAACGCGTGGGCGGTTGGGGAGAAGTCATCACGCTTCCATGGTCCCACATGTCAGTCCTCGACGAGGCCATGGCCGCCCGCGCGGGCAACTTCCCGAGGCGCAGGGCTGGGATTGTCACGAGACAGGTGCTCTCGTCTCGTCGGAACGTGGCGCCCCGATCAGCGCTGCGGTTCCCGTGGCCAAGAGAGGTGGTTCGGGCCTCGTTGTTGCGGGTTGGCTGTGGCACATGCCCTGTGTGGGTTGATCCACGCCGCCCCGGAGTGCGGCCGTGGGGCGGGTGGCCGTAGAGTTGTGGGGCACGCCGGACCGGTATGCCCCGGGCTCCAAACTCTGCCGCTACGAGCGGCCTTCGCGCCGACAGGCGCATTCGGTTCGGCGTGCTTTGTCGTATCTGCGCGCCGATGCGCGGGCCTGGAACTGCGTACGTCGGCCCATCCCGGGTTTGGGGGCAGGCCGTTTCTTGTCGTGTCGTCGTGGCATGATTCCGCGCGAGGTGGCCTGGGCGTCTTGTGGGCTTGAGTTGTCTTCTGCTTGGGGCCCTGTGTGGTGCCTTACGTTGTGCTGCCTTTGAGATGCCTTTGTGGCGCCCCGTGTTATGGTTCCTCAGAAATGTCGCACGTAATTCCCTCGCGCGTATTTCAAACATTGAAATCGCATCGTTGGAATTGCAACGTTTTCTCGATACCTATGAACAGTGAGGGTACCCAAATTACGTGCGACTTTTGATTCATCAGGCGCGTGGGTCGAATTCCTGTGTGCGATCGTCGGCCCAAGACACTGCCCACCGCCGCCCTCGTACCCGACGGCACCACCCCTCAACCACTGACACCCCCCACACCTGGAACACCCCCAGCAACACACCCGCCCCTCCCGCGCGCAAAACGGGGGCCGGCGCTGCCATGCAGCACCGGCCCCCGAACGCTTCAGGCAACCGTCACATGAGCGGGTAGCGCACGATGGTGGCCTCGCGGCCGGGACCGACGCCGATGGACTGGATGCGGCAGCGCGACAGCTCCTCCAGGCGCGTGATGTAGTCCTGGGCGGCCTGCGGCAGCTCCTCGAAGGAACGGCACTGCGAGATGTCCTCGCTCCAGCCGGGCAGCTCCTCGTAGACGGGCACGGCGGCCTCGAAGCCGGCCTGGTCGAGGGGCATTTCCTCGGTGCGCACTCCGTCGACCTCGTAGGCGACGCACACGGGGATCGTCTCGTAGCCGGAGAGCACGTCGAGCTTCGTCAGGCAGATGTCGGTCAGGCCGTTGATGCGCGTCGCGTATCGCATGACGACGGCGTCGAACCAGCCGGTGCGGCGCGGGCGACCCGTGGTCACGCCGAACTCGCCGCCCTTGGTGCGCAGGGCCTCGCCGACCTCGTCGTCCAGTTCCGTGGGGAACGGGCCCTCGCCGACGCGGGTCGTGTACGCCTTGGCGACGCCGACGACGCGGTCGATGCGGGTCGGGCCCACGCCCGAGCCGGTGAGCGCGCCGCCCGCGGTGGGGTTGGACGAGGTGACGAAGGGGTAGGTGCCGTGGTCGATGTCGAGCATCGTGGCCTGGCCACCCTCGAAGAGCACGGTGTCGCCGCGGTCCAGCGCGTCGTTGACGACGAGGGACACGTCGCACAGCATCGGCTTGATGCGATCGGCGAAGGACAGGAGGTGGTCGGCTACCTCGGCGGGGTCGAGCACCTGCAGGTCCACGGCCTCGAAAATGGTGTTCTTGGGGGCCAGGGCGGCCTCGACCTTGGCGCGCAGCTCCTCGGGGTGGAAGAGGTCCTGGATGCGCAGGCCGATGCGGTTCATCTTGTCGGCGTAGGTGGGGCCGATGCCGCGCCCGGTCGTGCCGATCAGGTTGTTGCCGCGAGCGCGCTCGTTCGCCTGGTCCATGAGGCGGTTGTAGGGCGGGATGATGTGCGCGTTGGAGGAGATGAGCAGGCGCGAGCAGTCCACGCCGCGCGACGTGATGTCCTCAAGCTCTTCGAAGAGCACGTCCAGGTCGACAACGACGCCGTTGCCGATGATGGGGGTGACGCCTTCGGAGAGGATTCCGGCGGGCAGGAGGTGCAGCGCGTACTTTTCGCCGTCGATGACGACGGTGTGGCCGGCGTTGTTGCCTCCGTTGAACTTGACGACGAGGTCGGTGTGCTGGCCGAGCTGGTCGGTGGCCTTGCCTTTGCCTTCGTCGCCCCACTGGGCGCCAAGCACGATGACGGCGGGCATGAGTATCTCCGTAAAGTTTGGGTCCGTCGCGCGGGGGTGCGCAACGGACCCATATTAGCGGACATTGACGAGGCCTGGGCGGGCTCGACCGGGGTCCGTCTAGTTTCCGGTGGCGGCCAGGGCGACGCCGATGCCCCACGCGGTTGCGCTGGTCAGGGCGGCGATCAGTTCGATGGCGATGGTCCAGCCGAAGGCCTTGAGGGCCTGGAGTGTGGAGGCCCAGGCGGTGGCGGTGTCCTTGCTGCGCAGGTATTCGACGATGAAGATGGCGGCGACCATGCCGAGGACGAGGCCGAGGGGCAAGCCGATAAACCATCCGACGACGCCGCCGACGGCTCCCCACACGAGCGTGGATTGGGGGATTCCGGCCTTGTTCATGCCGCGCGCGGGGATGACGTATTTGAGGACGGTCCCCAGGATGAGGACGAGGGCCGCGACCGCGAAGATGATCCACGCGCTGGTCGTGCCGGTCATCCACGCCCACACGAGGATCGCGCCGCCGACGAGGGGCGCGGAGGGCCAGACTTGCACGACGGCACCGATGACTCCCAGGAGGATGACGATGCCGACGATGACGGTTCCGAGGATGCTCATGGGCGCTTATCCTAGCGGCTCGAGCTGTGGCCCGGGCACTCGCACTGCTAGCCTGATGCCACCACCCGATGGAGGGACGAGGCCGTGGCCGGGTTCACGCTCGCTGCTGGACGCGCGCTTGGGCGGCCTGATTCCTCCGCGACGCCTCTTTCTGGGAGATTGATGAGTGCCCTGTTTGCTTTCCGCCCGATGACGGTGTTCGACGTGTCGTGCCCGCCGCGCGAGGCTTTCGCGCACTGCATTGATTTCTGGAACCGCGTCGGTATCCGCTCGGAGACGCCCGGGATGCTCGACCAGTTCGCGATGCGCGGCTGGACGGGCACGGAGATCACGGTAGGGCGTCGTCGCGGGACTGGCCCCGACGCGGACCTGGCCGATCTCGGCGCATCGTTCCCCGGCCTCGCACTGGCGGGTCTCGCCCTGTCCCTGGTCGCGAACAGGAGGGGCGGGAACATCGATATGACGCGCCTCATCGTCGCAGCCAGGCCAGTGCCCGGAGGCCTCCAGAAGTCCGAGCTGTGGTGTTTCCCGTGGGATGACACGATTCGCGGCCCGCGCCTGACCAAGGATCCTCTCGACCGGGTTTTCGCCCAGCTCGAGCAGACGCTCGCCGGGCAGGGCATCCTCCTGGGTCCCCCATGCCTCGTCAAGAAAAGGGAACTTCCCGGCGACTCTCCCCTCTCCGACGCGGGCATCGCGACGATGCACCGGGACGCACGCAAGGCGACCGGCACCAGCGCCTTCCGCTTCCGACGATAAGGACACCCATGACCCCCTTGTTTTCCCGCGTCGGCCGCAGCCTCTCGCTCACGACGCACCCGTTCAGGGTCTTTCGCCTGGCGGTCTCCCCCGACGAGGCCGTGGCGCGCTGCGTCGCCCAGCTGCACAAGGACGGTATCCGCGCCGAGACGCCCGGCATGCGCGAGCAATTCGCGCTGCGCGGGTGGGTGGGCACCGAGCTGGCTACCGGGAACACCGGGAAGGCTTTTCTCGTCGATGCGATCGCCTCGGCCACCACGACAGGCATCGTCGCTGATCTGTTCCCGCGGGCGGTCCCTGACCGCGTCAAGCGTGCCTTCCTCGAGAAGACGCGCATCGAAGTCATCGCCCGACCGATCCCGGGCGGGATGCGGCCGATGAGCGAGCTGTGGTGCCACTTCGACTACACGTCCACCGGCGAGACCATGTTCGCGGAGGACTGCATCGCCTCGATGCTGGAGCGGATCGAGCAGTCGTTCAGGGACGAGGGGCTCATGATAGCCACCCCCGAACGCCTCCGAATCCGCGATATGCCGCCCAACGTTCCCCTTGCACTGCTGACTCTCATGGAGATGCGTAGAGCCGCGAAGAGGGCACGCCGAGGTCGCTAGCTGGCTGCGGGCCGATAGTCCGGCTCGCGCGCCCTGCTCACGTCTATTAACAGTCTCGCCGCGGGCGCTGATGCGCGCCCGCGGCGAGACGACAGACAGTCCGGAAGACTCAGCCCTGCGAGCGCAGGGAGGCCACCTCGTACAGGGCGATGCCCGTGGCGACGGCCGCGTTGAGGGACTCCACGGTCGACGCGATCGGAATCGACACGATCTGGTCGCAGGTCTCGCGCACGAGGCGGGACAGGCCCGCGCCCTCGGCGCCGGTCACGACCACGAGGGGGCCGTCCGCCAGCGACAGGCCACGCAGGGGCGCGTCTCCGCCGCCGTCCAGGCCGACCACGAAGTAGCCGGCCGCCTTGGCCTCTTCGAGGGCGCGCACGAGGTTCGTCGCACGAGCCACGGGCACACGGGCGGCCGCACCGGCCGACACCTTCCACGCCGTCGTGTTGACGCCCGCGCTGCGGCGCTCGGGGATGATGACGCCGTCCGCGCCAAACGCGCCCGCGCTACGCAGGACCGCGCCCAGGTTGTGGGGGTCCGTCACCTGGTCAAGAGCGACGAGGAGCGGGTGGCCAAGCTGCTGGAGGGAGCCCGCGATCAGGTCCGAGGCGTCGGCGTACTCGTAGCCGCGCACCTCGATGGCGACGCCCTGGTGGACGGCGCCGTCGGTCGCGACATCCAGGTCACGGCGGGTGACCTCGTACACGGGGGCGCCCATGGCGCTGGCGAGGCGCACGACCTCCTCCACGCGGTCGTCCTTGACGTTGTCGAGGATGAAGACGCGCTCGATCGGGACCGAGGCGCGGGCGGCCTCGGCGACCGGGTTGCGGCCGGCGATCAGCTCGTGGCCGGGCTTGACGCGGATTGAGGACTTGGCGCGGGCGCGCGCGATTGCCGCCTCCTGGGCTTCGCGGGCCTCGCGCTTGACCTTGCGCTTGTGGGCGGGGTGGTAGGTGCGGTCCTCGGCCTTGGGGGTCGGGCCCTTGCCTTCGAGGCGTCGGCGCGAGTGTCCGCCGGTGCCGACCTGCGCGCCCTTCTTCGTGCCCTTCTTACGGATGGCGCCGGGGCGCCCGCTGTGTGAGGCCATGGTGTCTCCTCGTTTTCTCGTGAACTGACACAAGCGTACGGGTTTTGGGCCGCTTCGGGGCCGCAGGGGCGCGCGCGGGGGCCAAAATCACGCCGCCCGCAACGGTCACGCCCCTTGCGGAGCCTCCCCGCCCTCCTCGACACAATCAACGGGAGCATCTGTCAGCCGGCGATAGTCGACGGCAAGGAAAATCGCCAAAACGAGAACACCCGAC
>ERZ772935.382-NODE-382-length-18066-cov-6.478152_pt1 | contig 18066 bp, 17 predicted proteins | sample MGYA00511683_ERZ772935 | MGnify/ENA primary metagenome ERZ772935 (study PRJEB29015, sample SAMEA2738086) | human oral metagenome | biome: human oral; feature: human-associated habitat; material: saliva | place: China | collected 2228 ...
GCAGATAATGTTGATTTACCAGTCCCATTAGGTCCCATAATCGCATGGATTTCATTGGTGTTGATGACTAGATTGACTCCTTTGAGAATCTCTTTATCTTCAATCGCCACATGAAGATTTTTAATTTCAAGTGTAGCCATTTTTTCGCTCCTTTGAATTGTCAATTGTATTTGACATTTATAGTCTCTATTCTAACAAAAAATTGACAAAATTTGTTATTTTCGCATACATTATTTTTATTAATCGCAATATAAATAATAAATGACTAGAGGCATTTTTAGATATCAAAAAAACCTCTAAAATTAGAGGTTTTTCTTATTTTTTATTTCGACTTCTACGATAATTTTGAATTGGGAATTCTTGTGTTGGTTCATCAATTTCCTCATCTATCATTGAATGATTTTCAATATCTTCTTATCCTCTGCCGTCACGGAGAGCGTCAGCTTTGTTCGCCTGACGTCTCCTGAGGGCTTCTTCTCGTCTTTCTTATTCATATAAAACTCTCCTGCAATAATACGTATTCACGTAATTACGTATTATTGTACAATGTTTGCGAGTTTCGGGCAAGAGTGTAAGCCCGCAGTAAAAGTCTAAATACTGATACACGAAGGTGAGCTGCAATAGCAGCGAAGGAATAGCACGCGTCTCTCTTCGCTCTTTCCTGCCTATGTCCGAAAGCCGCTAGACGCAGCCATTGAATCTATATACAAGCGCCAGCTCATTTCTCACGAAATAGAGTTCAATGCGTCCTCTTTTCGTGGAAATTTTTTACTAATATCTCTTAAGGCATTCCCTACCGATTTTCTAACATATTCACTCGTATCTTCTTTTAATGCAGCAATTCGGCTGATAGCTTCATTCGGATTATCTTTGAAATATGGTCTGCTCGTCCATATTCTAAGCCCCTCTGTAACTGCTCTCCTCGTATTAGGATTATTGTTTTTTAACCATTCATCAATTACTGGAAGTGCCTTTTCATATCCTATTTTCTTGCAAAATTCATCAAATGCCTTTGCCAATACTTCCTGAACTCTCCAATTATCATCTTTGGAAACTTCATCTCGCATAAATGCTAAAATATCATCTTGTTCTGATAAGTATCCAAAAAGAAATACACCGTACATTCTTACTTGATAGGTATCAGATTTATAAGCTAAAAATGCCAAATTCTTAGCATATTCTTTATCATTAGATTTGTAATCAGCTAAGGCTCTTTTTTCTTCCTCTTTGAAGCCATTTTCAATTAAAGAAAATTCTTTTTCTAAATTTGCGATATATTCTTTTACGCGAATATCATCCATAAAATCCAAACTTCCCCATTCCTTAGTTTATTTTCCAATTCCAACCAGTGCCGCCTCCACAAGCAGCCACGGATTTACAGAAGTTGTTTTCATTTGCAAGTCTACCCGAAGTAGCGCGTCATTTATCCTTTTCAGTTTTTTCTTATCGACACCTTTTGCTGAAGACGCCAATTTTCGTAAAGCATACGGATTAGCTGAAAAATCCGAAGCCACCAACTTACTGTCGCCGTCAGCCAAAACCAACGCCGTCAAGTTAGTTGCCTGCGAGGCGAGCAATCCCATCGTCTGATAAGCACCATCAACGCCACTTTCCGACTCCAAATAACTAATTATGTCGTGAACCTTATCATAATCACCCGCCAGCGCCGAAATGAACAAATCAAACACATTTTCCGTTCTCGCCAGAGGTATAAAGTTGTCAATTAAATCATCCGTCACTTTTTCCGCCAGCGACAATTGATCTAAAAAATTACTCAGTCGCAACTGATCAAATCCCAAACGATCAACAATTATCTCTGCTTGATGATTCGTTAATTCACACTCGCGAACCTTCGCCTCCGCCACGCACCACTTTAAAAGCTGCGGTTTTTGACGATCACTAAGCGGTGAAAATTCCTGAACTTTGGCATTTTTCTGCAGCCACTTATACGTTTTCGTTCGCTTATCAATTTTATCTTCCACCAAAATAATCGTCCTGTCATCGTCAAACTTCATATCTGGAAGTTGCGACCAAATCTTAGAATTTTCGCTCAATCTTGAAATCAAATACACCGACGAGTTCATAAACAGCGTCTGCCCAATTGCTATTTCCTGCATTCCAGCCAGCGTCAAATCTTCGCCATCATGTCGCGCCGCTTTTTCGTTGCCAATCAGCTTAGCAATTGCTTGCCGTTTCTCGAATTCATTTTCGCCGTAAAAAAGGTAAATCACTTCGCCTCCACTTGGCAAACTGGACAAATATGAGTACCTCGTCCAGAAACCTTCATCTTTACAATCTCTTGGTCAGGATGCCGATGACACGGCTGACCTTCCCGACGAAATACGTGCGCAAACGACAAATAATTACCCTTCCTGCCTTCAGCATCAACATAATTTTTATCTGTCGAGCCGCCCTGATCAATACTCAATTGCAAAATCTGACGCAGTTCGTTAAACAAATCTTCTAATTGGTCATCGCTAACGTTTTTAACTCGCATTTGGGGATGAATTTTCGCAGCCCACAAAGCTTCATCAGCGTAAATATTACCAACCCCAGCAATCACCGACTGATCAAGAAACGCCGGCTTTATCATCGAATTTTGCCGACGACGAATTCGCTTAATAAAATCACCCGCCTCGGTTTTTTTATCGAGCGGTTCCGGACCAACTTTCTGCATAAATGGCAAATTTTCTATCTCATCAGTCGGCATCAATTTCATCCAGCCAAACTTACGCTGATCATTAAAAAACAGACGCGAACCATCCGTAAAATTAATTTGCACGCGCGTCGACTTATCCGGCAATTCACCAATCAAACTATCATTCGGATGACCACCAGCAAAACTATTAGCTCCACGAAAAATCAATTGGCCAGTCATCTTAAGGTGAACTACTAACGAATAACGCGAATCAAAATCAATCATCAACACCTTCGCACGTCGTCGCACCGCCGTTACCTGCGCACCATATAAAAATTGCTGAACGTCTGTGGGTGAATTCGGAAAACTCTTTGGCGAATCAAATACCGTCGCTCGTACAACAGCCTGACCTGGCAGCAAATCCGCCAAACCGCGACGAACTGTCTCAACTTCGGGTAGTTCTGGCATTCGGCAAGTCCTACAGCTTAAACAAAGCTTCTTCTTGGCTTAGGCCAATTCCAGCCGCCATTTTTTTGCCGTCAGGAATTTGCTTCAAAAACATATCCAAAATCTCGTTTACATTAGCTTGCGCCGAGCCCTTAGAGCCGCTACAATCCGACGTCCACAAACTCTTCACTACAGAATTGTCCTTCAAGGTCTCGAACTTGTAAATTTTACCGCTAGCACAAATTCCCCGCAAATCATTTTGCTGCTCAGTTAACGGCGTACCTTCCATCATTTTTCGCTTATCAAGCGCATAAACCAGCTCCGTATAAGCCTTGCTGTTATTGTCCAATTTTTTCTCTGCAATCGGCTTATCCAAATATCCCTCGTACGTCGTCATTTCGCGAGATTCTGGCGAAATAGTGATGCTATATGAGCGGAAATTCTCATTCGCTACAATTGGCCCGCGTACCGTCAATCGAACCGCACTTCCCACGTCCGTCGACAACAAAGCAACTTGCCCTACGTTAACATTCTGATCCGTTGTTTGACCTGAATCGTTTTTGCCAAATAATGCTCGACCAATCGCAATAACCGCTGCTACCGCCACAACCGTGATAACAATAACCAGCAAAATTGGTACAAATCGAGAAAATGAATTTCGTCGTTGAGTGTATTTCATGGCGTAATTATACCATATTTTCTATACTTCACCCCAATTTGCGCCCGTGCCAACATCTACTTTCAATTTAATCGGTAATTCTGGGCAAACGCCTTCCATTTCCGCTTTCATAATCTCGCTGACTTTCTGGACGTCTTCAGGTTTGCATTCCACCAAAATCGAATCATGAACTTGTAAAATCGCATCAGCCAAGCCCGACAATTTATCCTCCAGCCGAATCATTGCCAATTTCATCAAATCCGCTTCCGTGCCTTGAATTGGCATATTCATCGCAGCCCTTTCCGCCGAAGATCGCACCATAAAATTGCTCGATTTTACATCAGGCGTTGGTCGTCGCCTGCCAAAATACGTTTCAACAAATCCCTGTTCCCGAGCTTGAGTTAGAATTTTATCCAAGTACTGACGAATCGGCTTTCGCACCTCAAAATAATGATCAATAAACTTTTTCGCCTCTGTAAATGACATTCCCGTAGCCGCCGCCAAACCATGCGGACTCATTCCGTAAAGTACACCAAAATTGATCACTTTCGCTGCTCGACGCTGAGATTTGCTCACTTCGTCAATTGATATTCCGTATGTTTCCGCCGCCGTTTTTGCGTGAATATCAACATCGCTATTAAAGTCTTCAATCAAGTTCTCGTCGCCCGCCAGCACAGCCGCCAACCTCAGCTCAAATTGCGAATAATCTGCGCCGACAAAAACTTTGCCATCACTCGGAACAAACGCTTGACGGATTTTCCTGCCCAATTCAGTCCGCACCGGAATATTCTGTAAATTCGGATTTGTACTACTCAGCCGCCCCGTGCTGGTTACATCCTGATTAAACGTAGTGTGAATTCGCCCATCAGTCGCCATCAATTTTGGTAATGCCTCAATGTACGTGCTGATCAGCTTGGTCAATTCTCGATATCGCTCAATCAACTCAATAATCGGATGTTGTCCACGTAATTTGTCCAACTCTTTTTGACCTGTTGAATATCCAGTTTTTCCCTTTTTTATGCCCGCGGTTGGTAATTGCAATTTGGTAAACAAAACCTCAGAAAGTTGCGCTGGACTAGACGCGTTAAACTCGTATCCAACCATGGAATACATTTGTTGTTCAAGTTCGCTAACTTCCGCCGCCAGCTCATCGCCCATTTGTTTTAATAGCGTATCATCCAACTTCATCCCGCGTTTTTCTATCTGGAATAGCGCCCAAATTACCGGAAAATCAAACTCGTAAGCCACACGCGCAATTTGTGAATTGTTCGACATGTAAACTTTTTGTTCACGATAAATTTTATGCAAGCGAGCCAATTGATAAGGCGCGGAATTGTCGTCAGAAAAATCACCCGACAGCGCATTCAAACTACGATCTCGCTTCAGCGGATCAATCAAAAACGCCGCCTGCCCAACGTCCCAAACTTCATGAAAACGCACCGCCACGCCATAATTATCCAACGCGTGATATAACTGCTTAACATCCGCTGCGATCACAATTCCCTGCGCCAGTAATTGCCACACAGATTGACTAATTTCATCAATTTTCGCCGTCCACGCTGACTCAGAATTCGAGCTTATGTAAATTACGTCAGGCTCCGACGAATCGATATATATTATATTTTCCGCCTCAAACATCGGCATATCGGGCAATTTTTCAATTCGTGGAATATCCAACTTCGGTTCTTCTTTTTTCTCATTTTCCGCCATTTGCATTGTTTTTGGCAATCGTCCAATCAGAGAATTAAACTCCAACTTCTGCAGAATTTCCGTTACTCGCGCAAAGTCGCAATCATTCACATCCGCCACATCCCAGTCCAGTTCAATCGGCGCGTCCGTCCAAATTTCCGCCACTTGCTTAGTCAAATATGCCGACTCGCGACCATTCTCCAACTTCGTTCGCAACGCGCCTTTTTGCTCGTCCAGATGTTCGTAAACTCCGTCCAGAGTTTCATATTCTTGCAATAATTTCACCGCCGTTTTCTCACCAATTCCCGGCACTCCCGGTAAATTGTCACTAGAATCGCCCTTCAGTGCTTTCAAATCTAAGAACTGTTCTGTCCGAATTCCGTATTTTTCTTCAAAATGTTCCGCCGTGAACTCCTCGATATTCCTTAAACCGTTTTTCATAGCGTAAACCTCGGTCATCGGTGATATCAATTGCAATGCGTCCAAATCCGACGTTATCAAACACGTTTCAATTCCGCGAGATTCCGCTTGCCTGGCAAACGCGCCCATAATATCGTCCGCCTCGTAATCATCAATTTCATAAAGCGGCCAACCAAACGCATCAAGCAGCTCGTGCAAAATCGGTATTTGCTGGTAAAAGTCATCGGGTGCAGGTTTGCGACCAGCTTTATATTCTGGATACAATTCCCGCCGCTTGCGAATATTTGTACCGCGCTTATCCCAAGCTACCGCCACGTAATCCGGCTCCAATTTCTTAATTAATTCAATTGCCAAACTTACAAATCCATACACACCACCAGTCGGAGTTCCGTCAGCCATCGACAATCCCGGCATGGCATAATAACCTCGGTAAAACACCGACTTTCCATCAATAACCACTAGACGCTTCATACTTCTATTGTAGCATTTAAACGACTGTCGTTAGAGAGTTGAGTTAGAGAGTTGATTATTGACGCTTCGGCAAGTTTTTGTTGCATTCTCCCATAATTATCATAAATCTCCCCAAATATTTTTTCAGCATTGAAAGAATCATTGCCCTGTTTTTTCAGCCATTTCTCGTATCTCTTATAGATTTCTCTAAGTTCTTCCATAGAACTGTAGGAGTCATTATCGTATTTCATCCAACGCCTATGAGACTCCCACTTTTCCCTTTCGAAACTGTAGAGGTGACAGTATTCACTTGTCTTATTTATATCTGTCTTATCGCTCGTTATTATATGCAATAATTCTGCCTCACCAAAATTATCAAATCCGACAGAAAATGTATAAATCGATCCCTGTAATATAGAAATAGAAGTAGGCACAAAATCAACTATAGAAAGATCATCTATAAAAACATAATCAAACTCATTTTTATCGTATGGCATCTTATATATCTGATATCGATCTTTCGGATTAGGTGACGAAGTGTCAGGATTCTTCCAAATCATCCATACCTGACCAAACTGATCAATAACCGGTTCTTTAACAAATCTTTTCCATGTCTTACTACGATCAAATTTCGATTCCAGTTCCTTAACTTGTTCTAATATATTGTCCCATTGAACTTTTTTACGATATTCTATTAAACGGCCCCAGATACTAAAATCAGAAAGTGGATTCTGAGGTAACTTTTCAGTATCTCCATGAAGCGTTTCCATAATACTTATCACAAACATACTCTCTATTTGGAAGAATGTCAACAAATTGTTAAAATTAGTACATGACACAACCATACCCGCCACCCACCTTGTCCGCCCTGATAGCATATTATGCTACTGACCAGTATCGCAAAGAGCCCAAGCCGGCCACATTATAATGCTATAATGAAGATATCGCGCGAGCTACTAAAAGACAGTGCGGGCCGATAAATCACGGGGGGTAAAAGTATGTTTGAAGGCAAGACATTTGAATACGATCCGGGTTATGATCCGGAACGGCTTGACGGTGGTGGCGATAACACCGAATCTACACCAGAGCGCAACCGCGAAGTGACACCGCTCATCATTAACGTTGATTGCCCAGAATATAGTGTCACGTCCGAAAATCCATATCGCTACGATGCCAACCCACCCCGCCCGCTTGATACCATAGCCGCTACAATTGAAGCACCAATTCGCCAACATTTTATAGGTCGGAATATACTGCTGCGCGGTATCCAGTCGGCACACTTTGGCGTAAGCGATCGCCAGCAACTCATCAAGGAAATAGTCGCCAGAGGAGGCGATAGCTTCACGGTGCAATCTGCTGACCCAACCTATGACATGCATGCTCGACGATGCGACAACTATAGCGGCGAGGAAATTTTCGCCCTGCTACAGGCGTTTCATACTTACAAACCCAAGTGCGATGAGCTACCGCTCGCTCCTGTTGATATCTGGCAGGTGTTCGACGGCGAGAGTTACGAAGAAATCGAGTATCTCCATCCCCGGCACAAGATACCTACGCGCGACCGCTATAAACTGCGGCCCGGCTTCAGCCCTCAGGATGCCCTGCTGGCGATCGTCGTGGTAAATTAACCATTCTAACCGGGGCCGACTGTTTCATATCAAAGTCAAGAGCTCCAGAACAAACTACTCGCAGGAATCAACACAACCAACCGGCAGCCACACCTGTTTGCCACCCAGCTGAAGAGCTGTTACAATAATCCCCATGAGTACAAGCGAGCATAGCTGCAAAATTATCGCCCTTGTCGGTCTGGCCGGTAGCGGCAAAAGTTCGGCGGTCGAATATTTGACAGAAAAAGGATTTCCAAAAATTTACTTCGGTGGCGTTATTTATAAAGCCATGGACGAGGCTGGAATTGAAAAAACTTGGGACAATCAACAACAATTTCGCGAAGAAATTCGTCGCCGTGAAGGCAAAGATTTCGTAATCAAACGCGTCATAAAAAACATCCACGACTTAATAAATGCTGGGCAAAATAAAATCGTTTTGGACGGATTATACACTTGGAGTGAATATAAATTCCTTAAGCACGAATTTCCTGGGCAAGTTGTCGTTATTGCTATTGTTACACCGAAATACCTCCGTTATCAACGAATGGCTAAACGCATAGAGCGCCCAATGCAACCGCACGAAGTCGATCAGCGCGACTGGTCGGAAATTGAGAATTTGGAAAAAGGCGGGCCAATTGCTATTGCTGATTATTTCATCATTAACGACGGCAGCCTCGAGCAATTACACCAAAAAATAGACGCCGCAACTCACGACGCCCATTTTTGTAAATCGCCCGAACAGTGTTAATTAATCCAGATATTCGTAAAGTTTTTTCGCATCTTTGTGCTTGCGAAGTTTTGCTAGCGCCTTAGCTTCAATCTGACGAATTCGCTCACGCGTAACCGCAAACTCCTGACCAACTTCTTCCAAAGTGTGGTTTTTTCCATTATCCAAACCAAAACGCATTCGAACAATTTTCTGCTCGCGATCGCTGAGGCTTGATAAAATTTCCTGAACTTGCTCTTTTAATAATTGATTTGAAGCGGAATCTTCTGGTGAAACCGTATCTTCGTCAACGATAAAATCTTGCAAAACTGAATCGTCATCTTCACCGTCACGACCAACACCAGCGTCCAAAGAAGAAATGTCTTGCTTGATCTTAATGACATATTCAATTTTCTCTGGCTCCATATCCAATTCTTTAGACAATTCTTCAATTGTCGGCTCACGGTTCAATTCCTGTGTCATTCGTCGCTGAGTACGCAACAATTTATTGATCGTTTCCACCATGTGAACTGGAATACGAATCGTTCGCGCCTGATCAGCAATCGCACGCGTAATCGCCTGACGAATCCACCAAGTTGCATAGGTCGAAAACTTAAATCCCTTATCTGGATCAAACTTCTCAACCGCACGCAAAAGTCCAGTATTTCCCTCTTGAATCAAATCCAAAAAGTCCAAGCCACGACCAGAATAACGCTTAGCAATTGACACCACCAAACGCATATTCGCCTCAGCCATCTTATCCTTAGCCTTTTTATCGCCTTCAACAATTCGGCGCGCCAAGTCCATTTCTTCTTCAGAGCTAAGTAGTGGAATTTTACCGATTTCCCGCAGATACAACCTGACCGAGTCATCCGACACGTCGTCCAAATATTGCCCAGTTGTCAACGAATCCAAATCTTCCGATTCTTCTTCGTCTATAAGCGTTGGATCAAAATCATCATCTTCATTTAAGTTTACTGGCTTCGTCGTGATGTCGTCGCTCACATTTTCTCCTTAATCAGATTATTTAAGCTCTGGCGCAAATTCTGAGACAAAACCTCATCACCCGACGCCTCGGCCTCTCTAAGCTGCGTTAATAATTGATTCTTTTTGTTTTCGCGATGTTTGATTGTTATCTGTCTGACTAGCCGAGCCATCTCTTCGTCTAAGCTTTTTTGCTCCCAATTGGCGTAACGACTTTCACTTTTCAACTGTACTATTTTCACATACTGTTCGATTTTTTGCAAGTCCAGAGGAACTTCACCCAAATCCGCATCTGGATTCTTCCGCAAATAGCCAATCAGCTGTCGAGCATTGTCATCATCCAACATTTCGCCAGAAACCGCCGCCAGCCAACGCCGCACGGATTTTTCACTCGCCGCCAACCCCGCCAGCATATCCTCAGTTTCATCCTGAACCGGAGTCGGTTTTTCTTTTTCAATTTTCGCCTTTTTCAATTGATGTTCAGCAACTTTTTCATTCGACAATTTTGCCTTCAGTGCGGTAATTGACGCGCCAGTTTTTTCAGAAATCACCGACAAATAATGCTCTTGTTCCACCGGATCTTTCAAGCCTCGGACAATTCTCAGCGCAATGGTCGAAAATCGCCGCTTGCCTTCCGCCGACTTCAAATTCTCCATTTCCGCGTATCTGGCAATCACCCAATCCACCGCTGGCTGAGATTTATCAATCGCCGCTTGCCAAAGCGCTGGATCTTTTTGGATCAATTCGTCTGGATCTTTGACGCCATCAGGCAAACTCACCACTTCCAATTCCACACCGACCTCCTGCGCCAAATTGATAGCGCGTTCCGTCGCGTTAACTCCCGCTCGATCGCCATCAAACGCCAAGCGAATCCGCCCTGCCAATCGACTAAGCGACTTCAAATGTTGAGTCGTCATCGCCGTTCCAGAGGTCGCAACCACGTTTTTGACGCCCGCTTGATGACTGCTAATTACGTCCAAATTGCCCTCAACAATCACCGCTATATCGCTTTTTCGAATCGCTTCCTTGGCTTGATGTAAACCAAAAATATGTCGCGATTTATCGAATAACAGCGTTTGCGGCGTGTTCAAGTATTTTGGCGCGCGCGGATCATCACGAATAATTCTGCCCGTAAATCCCACAACTTCTCCGTTGCCGTCACTCAGCGCAACCATCATTCGCCCACGAAACAGATCGCCACCAAACCGATTCGACAAGCCAGCGTCCGCCAATTCCTGCCTAGAAAATCCTCTTTTTTCCAACGCTTTCGTCAACGTGTCACCATTCTCCGGCGCATAGCCAATCAAAAAATCACCAATTGTTTGACGATTTAATCGCCGTTTTTTAACCACATAATCCAGAGCTAATGAATTTTTTACCAAATTCTGCTGATAAAAATTAGCTGCTAATTTCAGTGCTTCTCTGGCTCTGGCACGACGCTTGGCTGTTCGTCCGTCACCATTAGAAAACAAAGTCAGATCAACGCCCGCCTTCCGAGCCAAATGCTCCAGCGATTGACGAAAATCCATTCCTTCCACCATCATCACAAACGTAAAAATATCGCCACCTTTTCCAGAAGAAAAATCGTGCCAAATCTGCTTTTCTGGACTGACCATAAAGCTTGGGGTTCGCTCGTCGGTAAACGGACTTAAACCCTTCAAATTGCGCCCCGCTCGCTTCAACTGAACATACTCACCAATCACATCCTCGATGTTCAGTCGCGCCCGCACTTCTTCTTTGGCATCATTCATATTTTTATTATATCACTCTTTACCTCTGTTATTGTTTGTGGTTAAATAGAAATATGTATCCTGACAATTTGAACAACCAACCTCAAGGTATCGATTATCTGAATCAAATTGCCACACCTCCGCCAGCGGAAGGTTTTGATAAAAAAACCAAAATCATCATCGCTATTTTGAGTTTTATCGGCTTGATAACCCTAATTGCAATATTCGTTTTTTCACAAGATTCTATGCCAAGCGCTAGTCCGTCACAAGTTGCAGCGCGCGTTAATAAACTACTCACTATTTCCAAAAAATACAATAATAAGTTCCGCTCGACCAGTCTGCAGACCACCAATAGTTCTCTGGTTGCAGTACTGACCACTGCGGATGCCTCAATGGGCGAAGCACTTCAAGCAACCGGCATCAATTATAAGGAGAAACAGAAGGACATCCTCGCTCTAGATCCGTCAGAAAAATTAGAGAAAAAATTGGATGAAGCCCTTCTGAATGCACAATTGGATATTACCTATGCTCATGAGATGAATGTACAAATAACAGATACAATCAACATGATGAAAAAGGTATACAAGTCCACTAAGTCAAAAAAGATGCGCGAATGGCTAGTAAAAACTGCTGGCGATTTAGAGAATATCCAGAAGCAGATCAATCAAATTATTAAAGCAGATTAAGCTTCAGAGACTAATCGATAGCTCAGCCTCGCCAAATCAAAGACCTCTTCGTCAGTCAATTGACCTGAACAAATAATTGTATTCCAATGCTTCTTGTTCAAGTGATAGCCTGGTAAAACCGTTTCATATTTTTCTCGTAAATTCTGCGCCAACAAAGGATCGCATTTTAGGCTTACTCTGAGAGGCTTTGAGCCTTCCGTCACCAATGCTACCATTTTCCCTGCGCCGTCATTATCTCGACCAAATTTATATACCGCAACATCCTCGCCAAATGGATAGTCCAGCCATACGCCTGGCAAACTTAAAATAAATTCTTCAAATTGTTTATGTGTCATACTTTCACCTTTTTCAAATAATATTCAAGCTCCATAATGCTGCCGCGGATGTCTTCCAGCGCTCGATGATCTTCTGGCTTGGCGAATTTCTTACCGTATTTGCCTTCAAACACAACCTTCCACGCACTCACATCCAACACACGATAATGTAGTTTTTTTGACAACGTCGGCCACCATTGATCAATAAATCGTCTATCCTGATGGATTGAATTACCTGCTAACAAAATCTTCGTTTCACCCGTAAAATACTCATCACAAAACGCCAACAATTCGCGTTCTATTTCCGCCAAAGGCTTGCCCGATTCATTCTGCTCCTCCAGCCCGCGTCGCGCTTCCGGATGCTCATTCCAAAAACTGGCATTTCGATCTAACAACTTAGTCAGCTTTTCCGAATCGTGGCGCACAATTCCTTCGTACGTCGCAATTTCCTTAAAATTCCAATCCGTCGCAATTGCCGCCACTTCCAAAATCTCATCACGTACTGGATCTAATCCAGTCATCTCCAAATCCACCCACAAAATCTTTTTCGGCTTAAAACTTGCTTTCATATCTCTATTATACTACTTTTTGGCATCGTAGTAATCTCGAGAAAACCACTCTGGCACCTGTCTTAATAGCCTTTCAACAACGTCATCAAACTTTGCCGCACCACCATTTTCTCTTTCAATCCGAAGGGATTCAAGCACGCCATCAAACGGGACAAAATCCGTCTCATTCACTAGATAATAATACATCTCAATAGCACTCATATCTTCACAACCATACGGTATCATTCCATAAAACTTTAGATTTTCCACATAGCGTTCGGCCAATTCGTCGCTGACTTCTAACGCCTTATCTAGCTGTAGCGCTTGCATGAAATAATTACCCCTTGGATCACCATAAATATCATCTGGCAGTTGAACACTCTTGATGGTTGCATAGTCAATCCCCTGAACTTGCATATCAGACAGAAGTCTCACTGCCTTGAGGGCTAATTTATTGCCAATTCGATAGCCATAATCAATGTCGTGTTCAAAAACTGTCGGTCTAATAATATGCTCAGCAGTATCCAACACTGCTTGAGTGCTAGCCAATAGCCTCCAAGCACCGTTGTTCTTGTGTATGAGCACTTGATTGATTGTAAAATCATGCCGCCTCATAAACTCGGCAGTAGATTGTACATACTCCGCGCCATAGCCATTCATTGCATCACGTGGCGAAAAACGCATTGAAAGATCGCTCGCTACCGCCCGAATCTCATCTGGATCATAATCGCCACTAGCAATAACTTCTTCTAAAATTACCAAATCGACATCGCGAGGAGGCGGTAACTGACGGTCGCTATGAACTAGAGACTCCAAAACCTGACGAGCCGCCCCACCCTTTACACCAATAAATGGCGGTAGTTCGTCTAGATCAAAACCCAAATTAGCCCGCTTAATAGCATCGGCAGGTAATTCATATTCATATATTTCATTGCAGCGAGCTTCCGGGTTGCCAGGCTGCTCGCAATCATAATATTTCAGCTGGCAGCTAATTCCTCCAAATTCTACGCAGCGCTCGCCGCTGTCAAGCATTTGCAAGGCGCAAGGTTGATGCATCTTCGCCTCTATATCACTCGGAGTCGGGCTTAATTTTTCCATGATTACTATTATAGCATAAACAATTTAAAAAGTCAATCAAAGAAGTCTTCTCGTCGCGCACTGGATCCAATCCAGTCATCTCCAAATCCACCCATAAAATCTTTTTCGCCTTACTCATACTATCTATTATACACTCGTTATCTGTTTATCTGACCATAAAAAGCTTCTTGCTGCTCGCTCGTTAACACATTCTGCACTTCAGCCCAAACCTTAGCCTCCGCCTCATGGACATTGTGACTATTTACCGCAGACCCGTCTAGGACCTGATGCAATTGACCCTTGGTGATAACTCGCTGATGTTGTAAATCAAACAATACTCTTACTTGTTTATTAGCCTTGTTTTTCATTGCGTCCACTATCAGCGCGATTTGCTCATCTGTTATGGCGGGGATTTTTTGCTGCCGCTCTGGACCGAGTATCAGCGAGCCGACTTTCGGCCGCGTCACACGAACCAAGTCACCATTAGGAGCAACTCTATCACCAAGGGATTCAGACACAGCGCTGCTACTCAAGGCTTGAGCAACTTGATTCTTGGTTACTGGTAAAATTGTGTTGAGTGTGTATCGACGACCATCACGCGTATCATACCACCACGGTAAAGCCAGGGCCAACTTCAACGCCTCCGAGCCCATACGTCGCACTAAGCTGTGCGAACTAATCTCATACTCAGAAATACCACGTTCGCCAGTATGAACATTCTTGTATTGATTAACCGTTGTTCGTCCAATGCGCCGACTACCAGTTTTGGCATACAATAATTCCTGAAACCCGCGCACCAAAGCCACCGATATATTGTGTTTTTCCTCGCTGTTTAGTTCACCCATGTCGATATCGTTTGGATTAACCGACAGACGCCGACATATTTTACTAAATTGATAGTGAATATTATCCGCCTTATTGGGATCAATACCATTAGTCAGGTAGACGTCATTGTCAGTACGACAGCCGTCATAAATCTCTCTGGTTTTCAAAAAAGCATCGTATTCGGCAAAAAAGTCATCTGTTGTATCGGGGCTGACAAATTCCTGGAACAATTCCTTTGGTTGATGCCAGGCAGCAAAGCCACCACCCGAGACGGAGGCCGCCATGGCCGATAATGCCAACACTTCACGTAAGCTTCCCCCATTCTTAATCATTTCTGCTAATGACCGAGAAAGTTCTGGTGACAATGGTAAACTATCCATAAACTCACCAATTTTTGTGATCTGCCCCTCTCCATCAATTGCTTCCAGGGTTTCCAGCAAATCGTACGACTCTTGAATAACTTTTTTACTAGCAACAGGATGCATCAGGTATCGGTTCAGATCCTCAAAATCACCATTCAGATGGATAGCCGACAAAACGTTGCGCACAATATTCGTGTGATATATCTCCGGTGGAATATGCTGTTCACGGGACGCAATATCATAAAATCCTTTCAGCTCATCTGGCAAATAAATCTTATCGTAAGATATCGGACGAGCCAATACAAACTTAGCGCCATCAATATCACGACCGCCCCGCCCCGCCTGTTGCATCAACTCTGCTTGAGTACACAATCGAGGTGGCAACCCCTCCGTGCCCTCTTCACCAATTTCTTTACTCTTCGTCAGTCCATTTGACAGCACCAAATCGACCTCAGGGATGGTGATGCCAGACTGTCCAGCCGAGGTCGAAACGATGACAAACGACTCATCTTCTGCTGGTTTGGCAGTAAAAATCTCTCGGCGTGCAGCTTCTGATATGCCAGAATGTAGTTTGAAAAATCGTATTTTCCCGGATTGATGGCGAGTATGACGTTTGATTGACGCAATGGTCTCATCAATACTCCTCACACCTTCAACAAAGATTAGTGATTTTTTCGAGTCCTTACCATATTCAAGGTAGGCTTCGGATACGGTATTCACCTTATCTTCTTCAATATCAATATCATGCGGCCGACCCTCAATGGTTACGACTGGTAGTTCTGACCCATTAATATCTTCGTACATCGCCTGAGAAACTTCTGTATCAGGCGTGGCACTAGAAAAAGCCATATGCCATTTGCCGGTATTCTCTATCGATTTTGCCGCCAGAGCGGTAGCAAATTCCATCTCCAAATTGGCTTCATGTATTTCATCAACCAGGATAAGCGTCTTCTCGTCCTGCCAGTCGCTAGAAAATTGTTCCAGCTTTTTCGTAAACGTTGCTGGAGTCATGAAACAGAGCCTAGTGTCCGGCGTCGCTTCAGTGGCACGTCCGTGAATCTTACCCACCAAGTGATTAGGATATTGTTCGCCAAGCTGTTCACGCAAACTCTTCTCGACATATTCAGTAACATTATCGACGATAACCCGCCGCGGCATCAACACCACGACACGATCAAACCGCTCCAGTGCATACTGAGCGGTTTGTGTCGTTTTACCACTACCCGTCGGTCCGCACAGCCAGGATATTTTACTTTTCGATAATGTGTCTAATATCTCTGCTTTGTGCTTATATGCAGGTAGTTTTTTGTCACCAAGATCATAGTCAGCAAAAGGAGTTTCCGGTAGTTTACTGTACCGTTCCCGCAATTCTTTTAAACGCTGTCGCCTCTGTTCGGGCGGTTCACCATAACTATACGACGGTTGACTGGGTCTTTCAATATTTCGACTCAATAAATGACTACTGCTAGGTTCTTGCGATCTACGTAAATAGCTCGGACGCCGAACTCCATCTTTCACACTACTCTCTCCTTTATACTCACATTGTAGATAGGAGAAAGTAAAATAGCAAACGTAAGCGTCTTAGCTTTTTCTTGTCTAGTTTGTCTAACTTAAAAAACGAATATTTGTATAGCAAATCGCAATTTGTATTACACTGCCGCCTCCCTTTTGCATTTATGTTATTTTCAAGCGCGCTATGATACACTGGTGTCATGACCAAACGTATTCTCCTCAAACTCTCCGGCGAACAACTTCAAGGCGAATTCGCCAGCGGCTTTGACCCAAAACGCGCTCGCTGGATTGCTGAACAAATTCGACCAGCGCTGGACGACGGGGCTGAAATTGTAATTATGGTTGGCGGCGGCAATTACGTTCGCGGCAATCAAATCATCGGTCAAGGAATTCAACCTGTTTCCGCACATAATATCGGTATGCTTTCTACGTTGATGAATGCAATTGCTCTAGCTGACGTATTAAATGACGCAGGACTGCCAACTCGCGCATTATCTACGGTTGAAGTCAATCAATTTATTGATCACTATACTTTCCGACGCGCAATTAGCCATATTAAGAAAAACCGCATCGTAATCGTAGCGTGCGGCACCGGCCGACCATTCCTGACTACTGACACCGCAGCCTTAAACTTAGCGCTAGAAATGCAGTGTGACGCCGTGGTTAAAACAACGAAAGTCGACGGAGTTTATGATAAAGATCCTATGAAATTCCCTGATGCCGTAAAAATTGATCATTTATCTTACCAAGAAGCTCTAACAAATCCTAACATTACCGTTATGGATAAGGCGGCAATTGGACTAGCAATGGACGAGCATATTCCAGTCATCATTTGCGACCTGCTAACAGATGGAAATATTCTCCGCGCAAGCCGCGGAGAATCAGTAGGCACGCTTATTAGTTAAGGTTTTAATCCTTTTTCTTATCTAATTTATCGAGTTTCAAGAAGTGAATGATTGCATATACAACAAATGCAACGGCTATCAACGTAATCAATGAGCTAATAAACGCGCCGTATAAAAACTCACCTTTACGTCCAGCAACTTCAACTGTGAATGAAGCTGACTGCAACCCTTGCTGAGAACCGACAACCAGCTGTACTAGCGGATCAATAAATGCTGTTACCAATTTTTTCACAGTATCACCAGCTGCGGTACCGATTGCCAAACCAACCGCCATACCGACAACGCCCTGTTCACGGATAAAGTTTATAAACCCACCCATATGAGTGTCTTTTATAGCTGCACTTACAATTTTCTTCTCTTTAATGGCAGCAATTTTTTTAGCAGCTTTAATGCTCTTGGGGGTCAATTTTTTAGCTGATTTATCAACACTAGGTTTTGCCATAATAAATTCTCCTTTTATTATTTATTATTTATTATTGGATATTATATCTTATTTGGCGCCACGATT
>ERZ772935.384-NODE-384-length-18040-cov-12.976981_pt1 | contig 18040 bp, 12 predicted proteins | sample MGYA00511683_ERZ772935 | MGnify/ENA primary metagenome ERZ772935 (study PRJEB29015, sample SAMEA2738086) | human oral metagenome | biome: human oral; feature: human-associated habitat; material: saliva | place: China | collected 2228 ...
CACAACTAAGGACAACAATGGAAGTCACCGCAGACAACGCCCACTGGTTCGCCGACTCCTTCACGAGGATCACGGACAACGTCGGCCAGGCACTCCTGGGCAAGGAAGAGGTCATCCGCCTGGCGCTGACCTGCATGTTCGCCGAGGGGCACCTGCTCCTCGAGGACGCGCCGGGAACAGGCAAGACGGCGCTGGCGCGTGCCATCGCGGCCACCGTCCACGGGACGCATTCGCGTATCCAGTTCACGCCCGACCTGCTGCCCTCCGACATCACGGGTGTGACCATCTACGACCAGCGGACGGGGTCGTGGGACTTCCACAAGGGCCCTATCTTCGCCTCGATCGTCCTGGCCGATGAGATCAACCGCGCCTCGCCCAAGACCCAGTCTGCCCTCCTGGAGGTCATGGAAGAGGCCCAGGTGACCGTCGACGGCGTGCGCCGCGAGACGGGACGCCCCTTCATGGTGATCGCCACGCAGAACCCGGTCGAGCAGGCCGGCACCTACCGCCTGCCCGAGGCTCAGCTGGACCGCTTCCTCATGAAGACCTCGATCGGCTACCCGGGCCGAGAGGCCGGCATTGACGTCATCCTCGGCTCCGCCGCACCCGACCGCACCCGTTCCCTGTCCCCCGTGATCTCCACAAAGGCGGTCGCCGACATGGCGGACCTGGCGGCCAACAACTACGTCGACCGATCGATCGCCGCCTACGTGCAGGACCTGTGCGAGGCGAGCCGCGCCGACTCCGAGGTCCGTATCGGCGTCTCGACGCGTGGAGCCATCGCCATGATGCGCGCCGCCCGCGTGTGGGCTATCGCCCAGGGCCGTAACTTCGTGATCCCCGACGACGTGCAAGCCCTGGCGGTGCGCGTGTGGGCTCACAGGCTCGTCTTGGACCCCGACGCCGAGTTCGGCGGGGCCACGCGCGAGGGCGTCATCGAGCGTGCGCTGGGAGCGGTCGCCGCCCCGGTCATGAAGGGCTGAGGATCGTGGCACCGCGTTCCGTCGCCGACAAGCGCCACCTGCGCGAGCGCCTCGACGCCGTCACACGTGCGCGCGTCGCTCTCGCGCGCGCGTCGGCGACGGTCGTCTCCTCCTGGCGGATCTGCATCGCTGCGGCGCGGCGGGTCCCCGGCCTCGGCTCGTTCCTGCGACTGCTGTCGTCCCTGACTGTGCTCGGCTGGGGAACGGCGATCATCGGGGCGGGAGCCTCCCTGGCGGGCGTCCTGTTCTCGTGGGTCGAGGCCGCGGTCCTGGGCTTCACGTGCCTGACCCTGGTGGCCCTCTCCCTCCTGTGGTCCCTGGGCCGAGCAGGGCACGCCGTCGCGCTGCGGCTCGCCAACACGCGCGTGACGGTCGGCGAGAAAGCCCTCGGCGCGCTGACAGTCTCCAACCCCACGGCTCGGCGCCTGCGCGCCACCATGGTCGAGCTGCGCGTCGGCGCGGGCGCGAACTCGTTCCTGTGCCCGGCGCTGGGACGGGACGAGAACCACGAGGAGGTCTTCGCAATCGCGACGACGCGACGAGGCGTCGTCGCCGTGGGCCCTGCCTCCACGATCCGAGGCGACGGCCTCGGCCTGGTCCGCCGCGTTCAAACGTGGTCGGATGCCACCGAGCTCTACATCCACCCGCGCACGGTCGCCATGAACGCCTCGACGGTCGGTTTCATCCGCGACATCGAAGGAGCGACCACGCAGGACCTGTCCTCCGCTGACGTGTCCTTCCACGCCCTGCGCGAATACGTCCCCGGCGACGACCGGCGCGCCATCCACTGGCGCTCCACGGCGCGCGTCGGCAAGCTCATGGTCCGCCAATTTGAGGAAACGCGCCGATCCCACCTGCTCATCGTCCTCGACCTGGACACCGATGCGTGGGCCAGCGACGAGGAGTTCGAGATCGGCGTCTCCGCGGCGGCCTCCATGGCGCGCGCGGCCCTCGTCGATGCGAAGGAGGTCTCGGTGCACACCCAGGTCGGCCACCTCAAGACCCCCACCCCGATGCACGCGATGGACTCCCTCTCCGGGGTCGAGCGCGTCCTCGGCGCAGAACGCATCAGCGCACTGACCCAGCGCGCTGGGACCGAGGCCTCCCAGGCCTCGACCGCCGTCGTCATCTCTGGATCGCGCACCCCCCTGGCGGACCTGCACGCTGCCCTCACGCGCCTCCCCCTCGACATGGTGATCACCGGCGTGCGCATCGACATGGACGCCGACTTCGAGCTGCGTACTCTCGGCAACACGCCGGTCGTCGTCGCGCCCACCCTGGATGACTTCGCCATCGGAATGTGGAAGGCCCTCGGATGACGACGAACCCTTCTCCCCTGGCCGCCTCCGCGCTCCGGCGCGGCATCGACGCCCTCGCGGTAGTCTCGCTGCTTGCCGCAGTGGCCCTTATCCACGGCCCCGTCTTTGGCGGAACCACCGGGTACGTCGCAGCTCTGGGAGGCCTCGTCGTGGGCGTCCTGGTCGCCGCGCTCACCGCCGCGCTTCGCGTCAGGACGATTGGATCGACGCTGGCCTTGGCCGCCGCCTACCTGCTAGCCGGTGGCCCCCTCGCCCTGCCCACAACGACCGCCTACCACGTCCTGCCCACGCAGCGAACGATCCAGATGCTGGTCGTCGGCACGATCACCTCGTGGAAGGACCTGCTGACCGTTCAACCGCCCGCCGGCATCTTCGTCGGGCCGGCGATCATGCCCTTCCTGAGCGCCCTGGTCACCTCCTTCATCGCGCTCACCATCGTGCTGCGCACCAAGCGACCGGCGTGGGCGCTTGCTCCCGTCGGCATCCTGGGCCTCCTCGGCATTATCTGGAGCTCCCATCAAGCCCCCCTCGCCCTGCCGATCGGCCTGTTCACCGTGATCGTGGGCGTCGTCTGGTCCGCGCACGTGGCCGGACGCACGCGCCGCGAGGGCGGGCGCGGGGTCGTCGAGTTCCACGAACGCGCGGCCAACCCCGCCGTGCGCCGAGGCCTCGGCGCGGTCACGCTGATCGCCCTGGCCCTCGCGGTCGCCGTCCCCCTCACGCGCGTCGTCGTCACGGATTCGCACCGCACGGTCGCGCGCGACTACGTCGAGCCGCCTCTCAACCTCCAGGAGTATCACTCCCCGGCCACCCAGTTCCGCTTCCTGAACACGACTGACAAGGACACCGATCTCCTGACAGTCGACGGGCTGCCCGAAGGAGGCAGGCTCCGCCTCGCGACCCTCGACTACTACGACGGGACGGTCATCCAGATCGCCACGAACGCCAACGGGTCCGGATTCCGCCACGTCGGAACCTCCTTCTACGAGACTCCCGCGCCCGCCGACGCCCAGGCCTCGAACGTGACCGTGCGCATCGAGGGTTACTCGGGGAACTGGGTTCCCACCGTCGACGGGGCGCGTTCCCTGGAGTACACCTCTGATCGGGCTAACCAGCTCGCTGACGCGCTCTACTTCCACGACCGCCTCGAGACTGCGCTGTCCACCGTGCGACTCGCGCAGGGAGATTCCTACCGGGTCACCGGCGTGGTGACGCGTCAGTGGAGCGACGAGGAGCTTGAAGGCCGAGCGTTCTCGCGCACGACGTCAGCAGCCGACGAGGGAGTCCCCTCCGAAGTCGCCGACGCCGCCACGGAAATGATCGGCGACGCCGCACCGGGCATCGCGCAGGTCCGCGCCATTCAGCGCACGCTCCACGACGAGGGCTTCTACTCCGACGGCTCCGACCAGCTCTCCCTGCCGGGCCACCGCACCTCGCGCATCGAAGACTTCCTGAGCGCCGACCAGCTCATCGGCGACGACGACCAGTACGCGGTCGCGATGCTCCTCATGCTGCGCTCGCTACAGATTCCCTCCCGGATCGTCATGGGCTTCCACCCGGAGACCCCGGCCTCGGGACCGGTGACGATGACGGGCAAGGACACGCACCTGTGGGTCGAGGTCCCCTTCGAGGGCGCTGGATGGGTCGCCTTCGACCCGACTCCCCCGCGCGACCAGGTGCCCCAAACGGAGGTCCCCAAGCCCAAGCCCGATCCGAAGCCTCAGGTCCTCCAGCCGCCGGACCCGCCGCAGGACCCGGCGGAGCTTCCGCCGGACACCTTCGACGACTCGGACGACAACGAGGAAGGCTGGCCTGCGTGGATCGGTATCCTCCTGGCGATCCTGGGCTGGACGGCCCTCGGCGTCCTGGTGCTCTCCCCGATCTGGGGTCTGCTCCTCTTCAAGGCGCTGCGCCGGCGCCGCAGGCGCACCCAGGGGTCCGATGAAGAACGCGCCGCGGGCGCATGGGAGGACGTCGTCGACTACGCGACGGACACCGGACTGCGCGTGCCCGTGGGGGCGACACGCCTGACGCAAGCGCGCGCCATCGACGCGCGGCTGGAGGATCGCCGCGCCGAGATCCCCGCAGATACCGGTTTCCACCGGTGGGACGAGCAGTGCACCGAGCTGGTGTCCATGGCCCGTTCGCTCGACGCCGTCGTGTTCTCCGACGCGGGCGCTCAGGGTGGGGGCGCGGAGCGTTCCTGGGAGATCAGGGACGAGGTCGTGGCAGTGATTTCGGGGAAGACACCCTGGTATCGGCGCTACTGGGCGTTCCTGTCGACGCGTTCCCTGCGGATGCGCCGGGTTCCTCTGCGCGTGCGCGTCGATTCCCTCATCGAGCTGCTCGCCCAGTGGCGCGCGAAGAAGACAACACCCGCGGCCACCGACGAGACCACACCCCTGAAAGGCACGGACAATGTATGAAATGATCGTTCCGGGCAAGTATCCCGTTCAGGTTCCTCCGCACCTGGCGGGGACGGTCGCGGTCAGCCTCGGGCGCCGATTCTTGTGGCGTATCCTGACCGCCATCTTCTATACCGCTGCCCAGATGCTCATTTCCTCTATCATCGCGGGTGCGATGATCAATCGAATGTCACCGGATGACATCGAGCACCTCGTGCTTGCGATCCTTTTCTTGTGCTTCGCCTGGTTCATCATGCTTGTGATTGTCATCGTGCGAACCGGCGCAACTCCAATGATGCGTGCCGTAGGCGTGCGTTGGGTTCGCTACGACACGGGAGCTGCTGCGGGGTGGGCATCGCTATGGAAGCTAGTCTTGCAGGGTCTCATCGCTTCCTTCACCTTCGGACTCGGACCCATGATCATCTGCTTCGCCAGCATGGACGAGATGAACCGGACGTGGTTCGACCGCACGCTGGGCATCGTCCCGATCAACACGAAAGCGGGACGCGACACCTACAAGACCCCCGCCCCCGAGCCCGAGGAGGAGCCCGAGCCGGTCGTCCACCCGTGGAACGCCACGTCCTCGGCCGCCGCTTCGCTGCCGCCTGTCCCGACAGTGCCCGAAAAGGAAACGGAGACGGTGCACGTGCCGTGGGGAAGTGCGATCCCCGATCCGAGCCCGGCAGCGCCCTCCGTTCCTTCGCCCGCGGCGAGCGCACCCGCGCCTTCCTCCGACTATATCGGGGCAACGCCTTGGTCGACTTCCGGCACAGGTGTCAGCACGCCAGCCCCCGAGGTGTCCGAGCCTCCTTTGTCCTTCACCCCGCCCTCGTCCTCGTATTCGGGGAGTGCGTCGGCCTCCTCCCACCACGAGGATGACGACGATGACCGCACGCAGCTCGGGGTGCGCTACGACACGGCTCGGGTCACCTTCGACACGGGCGTGGACTATCCATTCGGCGGCTCGATCGTGCTCGGACGCAACCCGGTCGCCCCGGCCTCGCGCCCCACTGCCTCCCTCGTGCCCGTCGATGACCCGGATCGGACGGTATCGAAGACTCACGTCGTGCTCACGGCGACGCGGGAGGGGGTTCTCGTCGAGGACCTGCACTCCACCGGCGGCACGGTCGTCGTGCGCGCCGACGGCCAGGAGACACCTGTCGTGCCCGGTTCCCCCGTCGTCGCGGCGCCCGGAGACACCGTCCGGTACGGGCAGCGGAGCGTGGTCATCAATGGGTAACGAGTGTGTCGAAGCGGTCGGCCCCGGGGGTTCTCGGGTCGTCGTCGCGCACGCTGCCCGCACGGATGTGGGACGCCGCCGCACGCATAACGAGGACTCGTGGGGGGCTTCCTTCCCCACCTACTTCGTGGCGGACGGAATGGGAGGAAACGACGCGGGCGACGTCGCCTCTCGGGTCGTCGTCGACACCATGTGTGACTCGTTGGCTCGGGGCGAGTTCACCACCCCCGCCCTACTCTCGACCGCGGTATCCCGCGCGGCGTTGGCAGTCGCGGATCTGGGAACGGGCTCGCGGGCACCGGGTTCAACTCTGACGGGCATCGCATTCCAGGAGTACCGGGGTAAGCCTTGCGCCGCCGTGTTCAACATCGGAGACTCGCGGACGTACCTGCTCTCCGAAGGGAGTTTCGAGCAGATCTCTGTCGATCATTCCGAGGTTCAAGAACTCATTGACGCGGGCTACGTGACCGACGTCGAGGCCCGCGCCCTGCCCCACCGAAACATCATCACCCGGGCGCTGGGAGCCGGATCCACCCGTCATGTCACCGCCGATATCTTCATGGTCCCCGTGCATCGCGGCGACCGGTGGGTGATCTGCTCCGACGGGCTGTCGGGAGAGGTGACGGATGCGCTCATCGAGATGATCGTGCGCCACGTGAAGGACCGCGAGCAGGCAGCCGACGAGTTGATCGCACAGGCGCTGGGTGCCGGCGGTAAGGACAACATCACCGTCGTCATCGCGGATGTCCTCGAGGCCGAGCCCGAGTGGGGTCAGTCGAGTACCGGCGATGAAACCGTCGATAACGACGTGACCGTCAACTCTGCCGGAGACGCGGACTCGCAGCCGATGGAGAAGCAGCAACTGGCGGATGCAACGCGAGTGGAGGAACAGCATGCGTAAACGCACGTGGACGCCGGGTGGCTATCCCGCAGCGGTGACCGAGCGCGGGATTGTCGTCCTCGAGCCCGGCAATGAGGCGCTCGCCCAGCGATTCTGGGAGCTCATGCTGGAGGGCGCGGACCTGGCTGTCCTCCTCCAGGAGCTGACCTCCGCCTTCGCCGCCAACCTGGCCGCGCTGCCGAGTTTCGTCGCACTCATCGACGAGTCGGGCGAAGCACACATCGCTGTCCGCGGAGCTTTCGAGGTCGTCGTCGACGGGCCGGAGGGGCCGACGTCCGTGAGCGGGGGCAGCGTCATCACGTGGTCTGAGCACCGCTTCCGCACGCATTCCGGCTGGCGGATCGCCACGCCGGTGGACGGCCCCGCGTCCGAGGCCTGCCGGTGGCAGGTGATCAGCGCCGTCCTGCCCGTGGCCACGCTCGCGTCGGGCACGGTCGGCGAGGTCGCGTGCGGCGCACCCGCCGATTCCCGCGTCGAGTCCGTGGCCTCGGACGAGGCCTCCCCCGCTTCCTCCGGGCCTGCTTCCTCCGCGAGCGCCGTCGTCGCTTCGGACGAGGCCTCCCCGGCTCTCGGCGCACCCGTTCCCTCTGCGGGCGCGCAAGCGAGCCCCGAGGAGCCGTTGCCGCCTGATCCCGCCCCCGCAGATTCGGGCGACGCGCCTGCCGACAGCGAGGGTTCCTCCGCCGATCTCTCTTGGCTCGCGGGGGCCTCGTCCGGGTCTGACGAGCCTGCGGGTGAGGCCGACGACGCTTCCTTGTCTGCCGAGGACAACGATTCCCCCGCTGCGGCCTTCTTCGCGCAGTTTGTCTCTCCGTCCGACGAGGAGGAGGAATCCGAGCAGGAGGACGCGGCGGCAGATCCTGTGATTGCCCAGCCGACTGCCCCCGCCCCCGTTCCTGCCGACGACGAGCCATCGGGCTCAGGGGCCTCGGGAGAAGAGACGCAAATCCCCTGGTACGAGCGCGAGGACGAGACACCCGAGCCCGACCCCGTGGACGAGGCCGAAGACCCCGACGACGACAAGCCATCCCTCGACGCGACAGCTGACGATGCGGCGGACGAACCCCTCGAGGTGGAAGCGGAGGATGGCGTGCGTTCCCGCTTCGAATACCTCTACGGTGCCGAGCGTCCAGAGTATTCCGTCGAGCAAGCGGCCGTCAGGCAGATTCAAAACTCCGATGTCATCGACGACGACCCGGTTCCCGTGCCCCCGTCGTTCGCCTCCCCGCCTGAGACAGAGCACCGGGAGGCACCGGAGCCCGCCATCGATGATCCGGTCCCACCCGTCCCCGGTCAGGCGGTTTCGGGTCCGCCGGTCTCGGCAGCAGAACCCGAGCCCCGATTCGACCCGCCCCCGGGAAGCTTCTTCATCGATTCTGTCCCCGGACTCTCCTCAGGCGCTCCGCGAGCGCAGGAAGCCGCGCCCAGCGCCGCCTATCAACGACTCGCGGCGACGCAGGCCGAGGGCGATCACGACGGACAGACGATGCTCCCGGAGCGCGCCCGCGAGCTGCGCGAGTACGCGCGACAGATTGGCACGGAGCCCGCGCAGGACACGTCCTGCGTGCAGGCGACGTCAGCCGCGGTCGGTCCGCAGGTCCTGGCGGTCCTGTGCGAGAAGGGGCACCCGAACCCGACCCACGCCTCGTCGTGTCGAATCTGTTCGTCTCCGCTGAGCAGCAGCTCCGTCACCGTCCCGCGCCCCGACCTGGGACGGATCGTCCTGTCGACGGGGGAAGAGGTCGCGCTCGATCAGGACATCATTATCGGGCGACGTCCCCGCTCGACCCCGAGCGCTGGTCGCGCCCCCGCTCGGCTGGTCATCGTCCCGAGTCCCGGCAAGAAGATTTCTCGCAGCCACTGTGAGCTGCGGATCGACGACTGGGACGTGCGGCTCCACGACCTCGGCTCCCAAAATGGCACTCTGCTGATGCGCCCCGGGCAGGCCCCCGTCCGCCTGGACGGGTCTGTGGCCATGGTCCTCACACCGGGGGACGTCGTGGAGCTCGGCGAGAACATCTCATTCCGAATGGAGGCGTAATGCGACAACCACTCGATCCCCCGGCAATTCCGGGCGCAACGTTCGTCCGCCACCTCGGCACGGGCGGTTTCGCCGACGTCTACCTGTTCCGCCAGCAGATGCCCCAACGCGACGTGGCGGTCAAGGTCCTGCGTCCGGATTCCAACGCCCGGGCCTCGGCGGCCTTTGACGCCGAAGTGAACCTGATGGCTCAGGTCGCCAACCACCCGTCCATCGTGTCCTTCTACACGGGGGGAATTGCGGACGACGGCCGCCACTACCTGGTCATGGAGTACTGCCCGCCCCCGCACCTGGGCCAGCGTTCCAAAGAACACCGCATCCCCGTGTCCCAGGCGCTCGACGTCGGCGTGCGCATCGCGGGCGCAGTGGAGACACTCCACCAGCGCGGGATCATCCACCGCGACGTCAAGCCCATGAACATCCTGTTCACCCAGTTTGGGCACCCCGTCCTCACTGACTTCGGCATCGCCGCGCAAACGGGAACGGGCGAGGAATCCCCGGGCGGTTTCTCCGTGGCGTGGGCACCGCCGGAGCAGCAGGACGGCACGGGTCCCTTCGGTCCCACGATCGACGTCTATTCCCTGGCCGCCACCGTGCACGGTATCCTCACAGGCCACTCCCCCTTTGAGATTCCCGGAGGGGACAACCGCGAGCTCTCCGTACTCAACCGCGTGCTGCGCTCCCCGGTGCCCGCTATTGGCCGCACCGACGTGCCCGCGGAGCTCGAGCGCATCCTCGCGATTGCGATGTCCAAGGACCCCAAGCGGCGCTACCAGTCGGCGCGGGAGTTCGCCCTCGCGCTTCAAAACGTGCAGTCTTCGCTGCGCCTGACCCCCACTCCCTTCGAGGCCATGGGGGTGGAAGCGCCCACCGGGACCTTTGAGGACGAGGAGGGGGACGAGACCTGCGCGGCGCCCATCGCCGTGTTCTCCTCCCACGCCCCGGCCTCGTCCGTCCCTGACGAGGAGGATGACCGCACGGTCGCCGTCCTGGCGAAGGTGGACCCGGCTCCGGCTCCGGCAAGCGCGCCGCAGAGCGGTCCCGCGAAGACGGCGCCCACGCGTGAGGACGCGCCTCGGGCCTCTGAGACGGACGAGGCCGAGGAGGCCCCCTCCAGGGGCTTCGGCTCGGTCGTGGCTGGGTTCCTGCTCGTGCTTCTCCTCGTGAGCGGCGTCGCCTTCGGCGTGTGGACGGTGCTGCGCGGCGAAGGAAGCACGGTGGCTCCGGCCCAGTCCTCGCCTGATGCGCCTCCGCTCGACGGGCTGCCCTCGGCCAACGCAAACGCGTCGATTACCGGTCTGGCGGGCACGGTCACCCCTGAGGGGGTCACCTTCACGTGGGACGCGGTCGGCACCGGGACGACGTACCTCTACCACGTCGAGGACCCCAAGGAGGACCACCCTGTGCGCCAGACGAAGGAGACGACGGTCACCGTTCCGGTTGTTCCGGGGCGCACCTGCCTGTCGGTCGCCGTGCGCAACTCGGACGGGCGCTCCTCGAACGAGGCCATCGAATGTGTGGAGACGCCATGAGTGCGGCGAGTATCCAACCGGAGTCCACCGAGGACGTAGCCGCGGTCATCGACTACTGCGGCGAAATCTACGAGGTTCGCGCCGATCAGGAGTTCCTCATTGGCCGCGAGGCCGACCTGTGCATTGACGACAACCCCTACCTGCACCGCAGGCTTGTGCGGATCAGCTGCCACGACGGCCTGTGGTGGCTGGACAACATTGGGTCGCGGATCGCGGTCACCGTCGCCGACGCCTCGGGGTCCATGCAGGCTCGGGTCGGGCCCGGGGCGCGCATCCCCCTGGTCTTCGAGTCGGCCGTCGTCGTATTCGCCGCCGGGCCCACGACCTACGAGTTCTCCATCACCGTGCGCGGGACGACATTCCGCAGCTACTCCGCCCCCACCGCCGACACCGGCGAGGCCACGGTCGGGGAAGCACGTTTCACGCCCTCGCAGTACCTGCTGATCCTGGCACTGTGCGAACCCTGGCTAACGCAAGCAGGTTCCGGCGCGACCGATATCCCGCGCAATGCCGAGGCTGCTGCGCGGCTGGGGTGGCCGATCACCCGCTTCAACCGAAAGCTCGACAACGTCGCCGACAAGCTCGACCGGATGGGCGTGCCCGGCATGCGGGGCAGGCCGGGGTCCTTGGCGACACACAGGCGCGTCAGGCTGGTCGAATACGCGGTCGCGGCGCGGCTGGTCTCCAGCAGCGACCTGTATCTGCTCGACGATGAGAAACGACGCAACAGCACACCCGATGCACTCACCGGAAAGGACCGGCGATGAAGATCAAACTGACACTGCGCGGGCGTACCCGCGAGGATATCGACCTGCTGGTCACCACCGATGCAACGGCGACGGTCGGAGATGTTGCTGCTGTCCTCGCTGCCGCGGGTCCGGAGGGTGCCGCTCCGGCGATCGATCCCGAGTCGGTCACCCTGAGAATTCTCGATCCCATCGGTGGACGAGTCGTGTCTGTGTTGCCTTCGACAGCATTCGTGACTGAGACTGTCCTCCATTCGGGTTCCCTCATCGACATCGCTTCCACCGATGGTTCGGTCCCCACGGGCGGAGTTGCGGGCGAGCTGCGGATCCTCGCCGGCCCCGACAAAGGCATGCGTGTTCCCTTGGCCTTCGGCGGCACGGTTATTGGGCGTTCTCCATCCTGCGCGATCACCCTCGCTGACCCCCGCGTATCGAAGAAACACGCGCGTATCACCGTCGGATCGGGGATCGAGATACGAGACCTCAACTCGGCCAACGGCACTATCCTCGGCGACCAGCGTGTGCACAAGGCGAGGGTCAAAGCGGACGACATCGTGACCCTGGGTGACACGCAGATCCAGCTGATCCAAACACGGCAACCCGAGTCCGCTGGCGAATCCACCGACATTGCATTTATCCGTCCCCCTCAAGTGCTCCCCCGGGTCGGAACCCGCCGATTCAAGCTGCCAGAACTGCCTGAAGAACCCGGACCCACCCGCTTCCCCGTGATTGCTCTGCTGATGCCCTTGGTGATGGGTGCCGTCATGTTTGCAATTACCCGACAGCTCTATTCGGTGCTCTTCGTCGCCCTCAGCCCGCTGATGATGATCGGTTCATCATGGGATCAAAAGCGCCAGGCCAAGAAGGCTGTGGAGATGGAGCGACTGCACTTTGATCAGGCGTTGAAGGCAATCCGCGAGGAACTTCAAGAGCACCAAGACGCTGATCGGGAGGCCCGCCACTCGCAATTCCCCCCGATCGATCAGGTGATCGCGGGCGCTCTGCGCAGGGATGGTTCCCTGTGGTTGCGTCGGCCTGAACATCCGGAGTTCCTCAAACTCCGCCTGGGGATCGGCACTGATCTGTCGAAAGCAGAGTTCGAAGATCACGGGAATCGGAAGGGATTGCCTGACTGCCTCGAGCGTGTTCGACAGCTGCGCGCAGAGTTCTCGACGATCTCCGATGTCCCCGTCGTCGCGGACCTACGTGCCGCTGGGAGCCTGGGACTGTGTGGTGCAGGCAACTGGCTCGAACAGGTCCAGATGGCAATCGGTGCCCAGATCGCCGCTGAATACTCCCCGGCCGAGGTCGTCACAGTGTGCATGACGTCCAACTCACGTGTGGGTGTCTGGGATTGGCTCGAATGGCTCCCTCATGCAGCGTCCCCGCATTCACCGCTCGGCTCATCTATTCACCTCGCGGCAGATTCTCCTTCATGTGCCTTGCTTCTCGAGGCGTTGGAAGGACTGCTTGAGGCCCGAATCAGCCAGGGGCAGAGCGCATCATCGGATTCCCCGTCACGGTCACCTCGAGAAAGCGGAACACCACTCGATGCTGGGGTCTCTTATCCGAACATCATCCCCGCCGTTATCGTTTTCGTCGACGACGCTACCACCGACATCGCCCGCCTCAACCGCATCGCCGAACTCGGCCCCGATCACGGGATCTACTTCGTCTGGAGCGCCTCCAATTTTGCCGATCTTCCCGCAGCATGCCGTTCATTCGTCGCTGTTGAGGAACGAACCGCGTCAATCGGTGATGTCTCCGGTTCCCGTGTCCTGTCCGGCATAGTTGTGGACCGCGTCGGCCGACAGGACATCATCCGCCTCGCCCGCTCGCTCGCACCTGTTATCGACGGCGGAGTGCCTGTCGACGACGACTCGGATCTGCCCGGCGCGATCTCATACGTGACCCTCACCGGCAAGGAACTCGCGGATAACCCGGAGGCAGTCATCGAGCACTGGCGTGCCTCCCATTCGATCATCGACCGCACACCCGGGGCCCTCCACACACCAGTCCCGGAGATGTCCATGGCGGCGTTGGTGGGTATGGGAGCCGGGGCCCCACTGCATCTCGACCTGCGTACCCAGGGGCCACACGCCCTAGTTGGCGGTACGACGGGTGCCGGTAAGTCCGAGTTTCTCCAAGCGTGGGTACTCGGCATGGCTCAGACGCTCTCCCCCGACCGCTTGTCTTTCCTCTTCGTCGATTACAAGGGCGGCTCAGCCTTCGGACAATGCACGGAGCTCCCGCACTTCGTCGGCCTGGTCACGGACCTCTCCCCGTTCCTCGTCCGACGGGCCCTCACATCACTGCGCGCAGAACTCACCTACCGAGAGAGGCTGCTCAATAGCAAGGGAGCCAAGGACCTCGTCACCCTGGAGAAGTCCGGCGACCCCGATTGTCCGCCGTCCCTGATCATTGTCGTCGACGAGTTCGCGGCTCTAGTCAATGAGGTCCCTGAGTTTGTCGACGGCGTCGTCGACGTCGCCCAGCGCGGGCGTTCCCTTGGCTTGCACCTCATCCTCGCGACACAGCGCCCCTCGGGAGTCATCAAGGAGAACCTTCGAGCGAACACGAACCTGCGCGTTGCTTTGCGCATGGCGGACACGGACGATTCTCAGGACGTTCTCGGGGATGCCATGGCTGCTCACTTCCCCCAGTCTGCGCCCGGCCGCGCCGCCGCAAAGACCGGTCCCGGACGTATTTCCGTGTTTCAGAGCGGTTACCCGGGGGCGAAAACAGTTGAGGACGTCAAGACCGTCTCCGTCGAGGTGGAACAGCTCGGGTTTGGTCTGACTCCTAAGTGGCACACGCCGAAACTCCCCCGCCCAGGCGACGACGTCGCCACGGATATTCAGCGCGTCGTCGCAACCCTCAAGAGTGCCGCCGCGATGGCCGGTATCCCTCAGCCACGTAAGCCTTGGTTGTCTGAGCTCGCGCCCACCTACGACATTGCTGAACTCAAGCAGCGACGTGATTCCGAGCTGGTCCTCGGTGTTCTTGACGCACCCGCCGAGCAGGATCAGATCACCGAGTATTTCTTGCCCGATAAGGAAGGCAATATCGCCTACTACGGAGCATCGGGTTCCGGCAAGACGCAAGCGCTCCGATCGCTGGCCGTCGCGGCAGCGATCACTCCTAGTTCCGGACCTGTTGAGGTGTACGGACTCGACTTCGCGGGCGGCGGCCTCGACATGATCAAGGCCATGCCGCACGTCGGTGACGTCGTTCCCGGGGACGACGAGGAACGCGTCACGCGTCTGCTCACCTTGATCGGCTCCATTGTCGACGACAGGGCAAGCCGATATTCGAAAGTACGCGCCTCCGACTTGACCTTCTACCGAAAGATTTCCGGCAAGAAAGACGAGCCTCGCCTGCTCCTTCTCGTCGACGGGATCGGCGCTTTCAGCGAGGAGTACCAGTCCACCACCGCCAAGGCACGGCTCTGGACCCGCTTCCAGCAGATCCTCCTCGACGGTCGCGCAGTCGGTGTCCACGTCGCTGTCACCGCGGATCGCACGCAGGCGATCCCGACCTCTCTCGCCTCAAACTTCCAGCGCAAGATCGTCCTACGAATGACCGACGAGGAGTCCTACCTCAACCTCGGTCTCCCCAAGGACGTGCTCACCCCCACGAGTCCCCCCGGACGCGCCATGCAGGTCGGCAACCCCAACGTGCTGCAGTTGGCTGTTCTGGGCAGCAACGTCAATCCCCTCGCGCAAGCCCGCATGATGGAAGAAATCGCGTCGATCGGTGTGCTGCGCAACCGGGTTCGACCGACGCCGATCGGTTCCCTTCCCACCCTGGTCACAGCCGATTCGATCCCCGCCTCGCTCAATGGGTACCCGGTCATTGGTATGGAGGCGGAGGCCCTCGCGCCCCTCTCATTCAGGGCTGTCGGCACACTCGCTATCGGTGGAGGCCCACAGACCGGCCGTTCCAACGCGCTGGCGTGGTTGGTCCATACCCTCCATGCAACGTACCCGTACTCGCGGTTCCTGCACGCATCATCCGGGCGCTCCGCGCTGGCGGAGGATCCGGTGTGGGAGTCGACTGCTCGCGGTGCTGATGCCGTTGCTGAATTGTTGACCGCGTCGGAACCCTTCTTCCAGGCACCGGCCCCAGAGGATGCCCCAGGAGTCATCCTCGTTATTGAAGGGCTGGGTGACTTCACCTACGGAAACGCGGACCAGCTGATCCAGAACGCTATCGTCGCTGCCAAACAGAACGGGCATCTCGTCATCGCCGAGGCGGACCTGCCCGGGTGGTCACGTTCAGGTTCGCTCGGCCAGTTGATGCGAGGCGGGCGTGCAGGCTTGGTTCTGTGCCCCTCGCTCGGCGATGGCGATGGGGTTGTCGGCACGTCGGTTCCCGGTTTGCCCGGACGCGAGTTCAGTCCTGGCCGAGGGTTCTTTACACAGAATGGAAAGATCTGGAAAGTCCAGGTCCCCCGCATCTGACATCGCATGGGGACTAGTCCCCATTGTCAGTAACTATCAGTATTGCCAGAATTAATAACGAGGGGAAACCCACCTAGACTCCGCCGACCGCGGCGGGGCACGACACAAAGGAGACTCTGATGGCATTCCTCGGTATGGATGTGGAGCAGGTACAGAACCTGTCGCGCCAGCTGCAGCAGAAGGCGTCGGACATTGACAACATCATCACCACGCTGAACAGCACGATGCAGTCGACGGAGTGGAAGGGACAGGACGCTGAACAGTTCCGTAACGATTGGAATTCTTCCCTGACCCAGAAGCTGCGCCAGGTTTCGCAGTCCCTCAAGGACGCGAGCAGCAAGGCCTCGCAGAACGCTCGCGAGCAGCAGGACATTTCGAACAGGTGATCCTCCGGATGGGGCTCCGTCACCGACAGTTTCGGGGCCCCATCATCTCAGTGTGATGCCCGTTCATCAGACATACAAGAATGATCGACTAATCAAAAGGAATCGCCATGGCAGCCGTCGGCGCAGACGTTGAACAACTACGCAAGGCAGCGCAAACCTTCCGCCAGAAGGCGGAGTATCTGGAGTCCACCATCACCCAGGGCATCTCCCGGCAGATTACCGAAAGCCCCTGGAAAGGTGCCGACGCCGACAGCTTCCGAAACCAGTGGCAATCGGACCTCGCCCCGAAAGTCCGTCAGGTTGTTGAAGCACTGCGCAAGAGCGCAGACTCACTGACCCGCAACGCCAACGAACAGGAACAGGCTTCATCTGTTTCCTCAGGCACATCTGGAGCCCCCTCGAGCGCTCCGAGCGCCTCGCCTGTATCCGAGGGATCCTCGTCGGGCAGTTCCAGCTCCGGTACATCCACCGGACACACGCCCGGCTCGCCGGGCGAAGGAACACCCCCTGCACCTGCTCAACCTTCACAGAACTCTGGGCAGACCACAGCTCGTTTCGAAAGTTTCCGGCAACAGCGCCTGGGGCAGAAGACGGACTACGACGGCGCATACGGTTTCCAGTGCGTCGATCTCGCCAACCAGTACACCTCCGACATCTTCGGCGTACCCGCACGCTCTGCGCTCGGCGGCGGGAACGCGAAAGACATCTTTGGTAACACGAGTGAGCAGTACTTTACGAAGATAGCGCCCAGCGGCGGCCCGCAGGTAGGTGACATCGTGTGCGTTGGAGCTTACCGCTCTAATCCTTACGGACACATCGCGATCGTTAACGCAGTCGGGGCCGACGGATCGATCACCGTGATGGAGCAGGACGGATTCACGCAGGGACCTGCGAAGCTCCGCGCGCTCGGCACGACCGAGCGCGGCGCTATCCAGGGCTTCCTTCGCCCACGTGCTGAGCGATTGAAATAACACCTGAGCACTCAACACAATACCTAGCTCCCCGCGATGTCGATCCCACGCGAGTGGGATCGGCATCCACCATTCCGAAGTTGGCTTCCGCCACCTCTTCATGAAAGGAATCGCCATGGCAGCCGTCGGCGCAGACGTTGAGCAGCTACGCAAGGCAGCGCAAACCTTCCGCCAGAAGGCGGAGTATCTGGAGTCCACCATCACCCAGGGCATCTCCCGGCAGATTACCGAAAGCCCCTGGAAAGGTGCCGACGCCGACAGCTTCCGAAACCAGTGGCAATCGGACCTCGCGCCGAAAGTCCGTCAGGTTGCTGAAGCACTGCGCAAGAGTGCGGACTCGTTGACCCGCAACGCCAACGAGCAGGAGCAAGCATCATCACCGGGTGGAGGATCCTCGGGAGCGGGCACCTCCGGCAGTGGTGGTGGTTCACACTCGGGCGGGGGCACAAACTCCGGCGCACGTGATTATCTCCAGGATTTGAATAACCTCTTGGAGGAAACAAAGCCTCACGGACTCATGTGGGATTTGTTCAATACGGCCCTTAAACCCAAAGACGCCGCTCTTCTCTCCTCCATTGGAGGCGCAAAAGGACTCAACGCTTTCTTCAAGGGTGCAGGCATTATCGGTTCTGTCAATGACACCAAGAATTTCTGGAATGCCATGTCGAACGGAAACGATTATGACAAATTCTCGTCCGGAGTGGATCTGGCTGGTGGTCTTTTGCAAAACGCACCATTCGGCAGTGCCCCACACCTAGCTGGAACCGCTTTGAAGGCCGCTAAGACTATCGGAGAAGAAGCTTCAAAAGCAGTGAGCAGTGGCCCCTGGCCCAAAGGTGTCAGCGTATTTGATGCTATGGCTGAATGCACTGGCGAAAAGCCCGCAAAGGACTTCATCGGGCGTGCTTCTCAAGTGGTCCGGGGCGGCGCGATAAACCTGGGCAATTCCATTTTCACTACAATTAGAAAGCTGTTCTGATATGACGCTACTCCTTACTGACGATGAACTGGTTACCATCGGTCGGATCAAGGACGGGTGGAATTGGCCGCTTA
>ERZ772935.385-NODE-385-length-18015-cov-3.808408_pt1 | contig 18015 bp, 18 predicted proteins | sample MGYA00511683_ERZ772935 | MGnify/ENA primary metagenome ERZ772935 (study PRJEB29015, sample SAMEA2738086) | human oral metagenome | biome: human oral; feature: human-associated habitat; material: saliva | place: China | collected 2228 ...
TGTGAATTTATCCTTGAACAAGACGGTTGCCACAAATACTGCCAATGGAGGAACCATACCAGCTGCCATAACAGCTGCCATAACAATAGAACCACCTGAAGCAACAGATTCAGCAAGTGTACCTGTAGCGAAGACATAAGCAGCTTTGTTAACTGGTCCACCCATATCGACAGCCATCATACCGCCGACGAGAAGTCCAAGAAGGACAGCTGAGCTACCTGACAAGCTTGAAAGGAAGTTGTTAAGACCAGTATTGATAGCAGCCATTGGAATATTGATGAGGAACATCAAGAATCCTGTCAAACCAACACCAAGTAATGGCAAGAGAAGGATGGAACGGATACCATCAAGAGAACGCGGAAGGCCTGCAAGAGCTTTACGAAGAACTAGAATCACGCCACCTGCAAGGAAACCACCTACCAAAGCTCCAAGGAAACCAGATGATACAGCTGCTGGTAATTCACCTTTCGCAGCACCGAAAGCGATGTTGCCAAATGCTGACCCTGAGCTAGCAATAGATCCTGCGATAAACCCAGCTACAAAACCAGGTTTTTCAGCGATGGAGAATCCGATGTAACCTGCGAGTACAGGAAGCATGAAGCCAAAGGCTGCACCACCGATTGTTTTAAATTGAGCTGCTAATTCATGGTATGAACCAAGTTGAGACAATTGATCTTGAGGAACTCCAAGAATTTGGTCAATCAAGAAGGCAAGGGCGATCAAGATCCCACCACCAATAACGAATGGAAGCATTTGAGAAACCCCACTCATCAAGTGTTTATAGAAGGCCCCACCCAAGCTCAATTTTTCTTGGCTAGCGCTAGCTTCTGCTGCATTTTCAGCGTGGAAGACATCTGCTTTGCCGTCTAAGATGGTTTGGATCAATTCTTCTGTCTGACGGATACCAGCTGCGACTGGTTTAGAGATCAACTTTTTGCCATTGAAACGAGCTGTTTCAACTGCTTTATCCGCGGCAATGATTACCCCTTCAGCTTTGGCGATTTCTTCTGCTGTCAAGCGGTTGCCGACACCTGATGCACCGTTTGTTTCAACACGAACTGTAACACCCATTTCTTCACCTTTTTTGATGAGGGCTTCTTCTGCCATGTAAGTGTGGGCGATACCTGTTGTACATGCTGTAACAGCAACGATGAGCGGTTTGTCAGATGAAGCTGCTTCTTTGACTGCTTCTGCTTTTTTCGCTTCTTCTGCTGCAGCTACTTGCTCTTCCGCATCAAAGGCTGCGATCACTTGCTCAGGTGTACTTGCTTGGCGAAGTTTATCCGCAAATCCTGGTTTCATCAAGTACTTAGACAATTCAGCAAGGGCTGCCAAGTGAGTGTCGTTTGCTCCTTCTGGAGCTGCGATCATGAAGAACAAATCTGTTGGTTGACCATCCAGTGATGCGTAATCCACACCCTTGTTTGATTTTGCAAACAAGACCGTTGCTTCTTTGACTGCTTCATTTTTGCTGTGCGGCATAGCAATTCCATCACCCAAACCAGTTGAAGTTTGTGCTTCCCGGTTCATGATTCCAGCCTTGAAGGTGTCAAAATCTGTCACCACACCATTGTCAACGAGCGATTGGACCATCTCATTGATCACGCCCTCTTTATCTGTTGCTTGAAGATCAAACAACATCACGTTTTTATTTAAAACGTCTTGAATTTTCATAGTTTTTCTACCTCTACTTTTTCATAAGTTTCTTTTATATAGTCAGCTGTCGCCAAATCATCTGAGAAGGTGGTCGCTGTTCCACAAGCCACGCCCCATTTGAAGGCTTCGATGACATCTCCTGTCGTTGCGAGCTTCCCAGTGAAGCCTGCTACCATAGAATCGCCAGCCCCGACCGAATTCTTCACTTGACCCTTGATTGGTTTTGCGAAGTAAGTGCCGCTTGGACTGACAAGGAGAGCACCATCACCCGCCATGGAAATAATGACGTTTTGTGCTCCTTTGGCCAAGATTTCTTTGGCATAGCGTTCGATTTCTGGCAATTCCGTCAAGGTAACTCCAAAAATATCTCCTAACTCATGGTTGTTTGGTTTAACCAATTGCGGATTGAACTCCAAGGAATCAATCAAGGTTTGCCCTTCAAAGTCGCAAACCACTTGTGCACCTGTCGCACGGGATGCTGCAATCAATTGTTTGTAAACAGCATTTCCAAGTGAAGATGGGGCAGAGCCTGCAAAGACTACCACATCATCCGCTGATAAGCTCGATAGGATGTTGAGCAGTTCTTGCAACTGACCTTCTGACACTTCTGGACCGTTGCCATTGATCTCTGTCTCCTCATCGGCTTTGATTTTGACATTAATCCGTGTATCTTGGTCCACGGTCACAAAATTAGTTGAAATAGCTTCGCTTGTTAGCACGTCTTCGATAAAGCGTCCTGTGAAACCACCGATAAACCCAGTTGCTGTGTTCTCGATATCGAGTCGCTTCAAGACACGACTGACATTGATTCCCTTACCACCGGCGAATTTATCTTCCGAAGCCATCCGATTGACCGCCCCTGTCTCTACATGATCGAGACGGACAATATAGTCAATGGCAGGATTCAGTGTTACTGTATAAATCAAACCTCTATAACCTCCGTTTTCTCTTTTAATTTAGAAAGGATTTCCGTATCCGAAGTATTAGTAATAATGGTTGCTCTCTTAACCGGAGCTACCTTGACAAAAGATGTCCGTCCAAGTTTCGACGAGTCTAGAAGAATATAAGTATTCTTAGCATTCTCTATAATGGCGCGTTTGACGGCCCCCTCTTCAAGATCCGGTGTGCTATACGACTCTAGGTCTACGCCATTCATTCCAATAAAAGCTCGATCGAAGCTCAACTGGCCGATTTGATTCAAAGCCATTCCTCCGATACTGGCATCCGTGGAAGTTTTAACCATCCCCCCAATGATAACCGTTGGAATGTCTCTCTCTACTAAACTAGCTGCATGGTGGATGGAATTGGTCACAACTGTTACGGTTGGGTTGGCCAATTCATGAACCAGTAATTCATTGGTGGTTCCTGCATCGATAAAGACAACTTCAAAATCTTTGATCAATTCTGCTGCTTTTTTTGCAATGGCAGATTTTTCTTGCACGTTTTTGATTGATTTGTCTTTATTGCTTTCTTCTTCCTGCAAGGAATGAAGACTTTCAGCCCCACCGTGAATTCGTCTCAGTTTATTCTCAGCTTCTAATTCATCCAAATCGCGTCGAATCGTTGATTCCGAAGAGTTGAGCTCTTTTACCAAGTCTTCCAACGAGACGATCCGCTCTTTGATTACCTTTTCTAAAATGATGTGTTTTCGTTCAGATTTTAACATAGAACCTCCATTCGGAAACGATTACAAAGACTATTATACTCTCTTGTTTTAAAAAGTCAAGCACTAAATGTCATTTTCCTTCACTTTCTGTCATCATTAATTACTGGAGAAATTTTATTTCTAATTCTATATATAAAGTTCTTAGCTTATTTGACTGCCATACTTGGCGCTAAGAAAGATTGAATTTTTTATGAACAAAAAGAAGATACCTATCAGATACCTTCTTTTTTAGTCTAAAATACTTTTCTTATAAGAAAAATTTAAAAATGTTTTCTACTTTAGTGTAATTCTGGCTCAAGTTAAACAAATTTATAATCGAACCTGCTTAGTTCATTTAAACCCAAGTCCTCGGAACCATTTAGATAATCCCTTTTTACTCTTTGCTTCTTCTCTTTCTGCAGTTTCTTGAAAGTCATCTTCAGTTTGTAACGAATTCTCTGTTTGACTAGAATCATGTGGAGAAAGTTGAGCCGGATAAGTTCCTTCTTCCTCTCCTGCTACTGCAGATTTTTCTTCATCTTCACTTGATTGAATCTTCTCTATCCGACTCCTGAAATCGCTAGCCTCTGTTTGATAAGCCATAAAAGCTTCAAACTCTGCCTCAAATTGTGCTTTTTTCTCCTCGACTTCAGTTTTAGCAGAGGCAAGCAAGGCTTGCGCATCTACTAGCAATTCAGACGAATCGGTGAACAGCTTTAGACGCCCTTTGGCTTGTGCTAATTGATTTTTTGCAAGTTGAAGTTGTGCATGTGCATTTTCAAGCTTAGATGCAGTGTCTCTCGCTGCACTTTGAAAAACCTCTAATTGCTTTTTATCTTCTTCTAATGCTAGAGTGGCAATTTCCAAAGCCTTTTCTTTTGGGATAATCGCTCCTTGAATACGAGCTCGTGAAACTGCCAGTGAGCTTGCTGCTTCCTTGGCCTCTGTCGACGCAGCCTGCCATTTCTTCATCGCTAAAGCTAGGTTGCTTTGAGCACGCGCTAATAGTTGCTTATGACTTGCAAGAGAAGTCTTGATATCGAATAAATGACCAGAAAGGATATTGATGCGGGATTCTTGATTTGTTCTTTCAACTTTTAAACTCTCCAAAGCATTTTTGACAGTCTTTACATCTGCTTTTGTCGTCCTTGCATTGGCAACGTTTCTCACCCATTTTGACAGTTCTACACTGGTATAAAGAGGGGACGACTCTTCAAAGAAAGCTACTTGAGATACCTCTAAATCTGGATCATAGGCAACTGAAATGGCTTTATATTGATTCCCCATCATTTGGACATAGTGTCCAACCTTAGCAAATAACTCCGCTCCCACTTTCTTAGAGATTTTGCTAGAATCTAGTTGACTTTCATCTATTGGTAAACCGTATTGATGAGCAATTTGATGATACAGTTCTTTTTCACTATACCAGAAGGCAACAGCCTCCCTAGGCCGATAGCCCCAAGCAATCATTTCATTCTCTTGCCAGTTGGACAGGGCTTGTCGATGGTTTAGATGATAGTGCGTTTGAAGTTGACTAACCGGTAATTGATAAGGAGCGACTAAGAGCTCACCTAAACCTGCCTGGCGACGGTACTGATTAATGGTATCTACAATTTCTAACGCTTTTAGGACGTTATCTAATTTATTGGCCTTTCCACCTGTCAGCTGGTCCACTTCAAGCCTACGACGATAAAGAGACAAGGCTTCAACAGCGCCTTGATCACCAGTCTTGGCCCACTCCAATAACAAAGTCTCATAGCTTGTCTGTTGAAGATTGATTGGACTAGCCATGGCCGCTTCACGGACTTTTTCTAACTCTACTAATTTTTGGGAGATTTTATAAGTTAATTTTTCAACTTCTTTCTGTACTCCCACAATTTCGCTGGAAACTTGCTTTAAGACATGGGGCGCTTTGGATTGAGTTTCTGTCAGATTTAGCACTAAGACTTGAGCTATTTTTAATTCGTTTTGCGCCTGCTCCTCTTTTAGCTGTGCCTGTGCTAATACTGCCTCATCATTCTGGATAGGTTGTTTGGCTTTTCTTAATTCATTTCCTGCGATATCAACAAGTAACTGCTGGGCAGCAACTTTATTCTCTTGACTCTTTATGGCAGAACGAACTTGGTTATCGGCCTCACTTGCTTGGCGTACCTTTTCTTGTTCTAGAGTGACAACTGCCTCAGCAACCGCAATTTCATTTTCAGTTTTGCCAAGGGATGTTTGATTGGATTCTTCAATCATCATTTCAGTTGTCTTTAGGTTTGCTTCAGCAGCTTCCAGACCTGATTTGGCGACATTGTATTCAGATTGAGCCTGGTTCAGCCGTAACCGTTGGTCTTCGACTCTTTTTTCAGCCTTTTGCAATTGATCATGTAAGATATTTTTATCCATAAAACTAGAATCCATTTCAGTGACATCCGTCGATTGCTGATCAGCAGCATCGTTCTGGACAATCTCTTCAGCCTGCGCCTTATGGCCGGACAAATCTGAAAAGAGGGTTGTCGCTGCAACACCCGTTGTAAAGACTGATTTTCCTATTTTTTTGCCCATTGCAAACACCACCAACACTTTTTCATATCTGTTATCTCTCCATAAGGATACCACATTTTGTTACCAATAACTAGTAGGATGAGAAAGATTTTTTCTATTAATTTTAGGGCAAAAGAAAAACAGCCAAGGCTGTTATTCTTCTTGTTTAATTTGCTCCAACATCTTCTCTTCTTCTGGCGTCAAGTCATACTTTTCAAGCAGGTCTGGACGACGCTCTAGTGTTTTTTTCAAACTCTGATAAAGACGCCATTGACGGATATTTTCATGATGGCCACTCATGAGGACATCTGGAACTGTCATCCCTCGATATTCATAAGGCCGTGTGTATTGAGGATATTCTAGAAGGCCGGACGAGAAACTATCATCCTGGTGGCTGGACTCTTTTCCGATGACCTCTGGAATTAAGCGTACTGTCGCATCAATCATGGTCATAGCAGCTAGTTCACCACCGGTTAGGACATAGTCTCCGAGAGAAATCTCATCTGTCACCAGGGTTTTGATCCGCTCATCGTAGCCTTCATAGTGGCCACAGATAAAGATCAATTCTTCTTCTTGAGCTAATTCTTCTGCATAACGTTGATCAAAAGTCCGACCTGCTGGATCTAGTAAGATCACGCGCGGATTCTTTTTCTCAATGGCATCAAAGGCATCGAAGATCGGCTGAGCACGTAAAAGCATGCCTTGCCCGCCACCATAGGGTTCATCATCCACATGCCGCGCCTTCTCTGCATTATCGCGGAAATTATGGTAGTTGATCTCAAGGAGGCCCTTTTCACGCGCCTTTCCGACGATGGAGTGCTCCAGTGGTGAAAACATCTCTGGAAAGAGGGTTAAAATATCAATCTTCATCGTCTAACCCTTCTAAGATATCCACATCAACCCGATTTCCTGGGATATCAATATTGAGGACTACTGGTGGGATATAAGGCAAGAGAAGGTCTCGTTTACCTTTGCGTTTGACCACCCAGACATCATTGGCACCCGGTTGAAGGATCTCCTTAATCTGACCAATGAGTTGGTCGTTTTCATAAACATCAAGGCCGATGATCTCGTGGTAATAAAACTCGCCCTCATCCAAATCGGTCAAGTCTTCTTCGGCAACCTTGAGGCTAAAGCCCTTGAACTTTTCGATGGCATTGATATGGTACATATCCTTAAACTTGATGATATCAAAGTTCTTATGCTTGCGGTGACTGGCAATAGTCACCGTTTGGACAAACTGATCCTTCTCATCAAAGAGAGCCAACTCTGCTCCTTTTTTAAAGCGCTCTTCCGCAAAGTCTGTCACAGACAAGACCCGCATCTCTCCTTGTAAGCCTTGGGTATTGACAATTTTCCCAACATTATAATAATTCATTTTATTCTTTACATTCCTCTTTTGATTAATCTATCTTTACAGTTCTCTAATAAGAGTTGCAATTTTTTCCGATTCTGACCAGTGTAGATAGTGGTGGTTTCCACCTAGAATGAGTTTTGTATTAGAATTCCAATATTCTGAATCTCTGTACTCTTTTTCTCTGTACGCCTGACAAAATACGAAAACAGGAATATTATCTGCTAAGGACAAACTATCAAAATCTTCAGCAGTAATATTTACAGATATCTGAAATCCAGGAACTTGCTTTTCCAATTCCAAGCCCTTTTCTTCCATCAATCCCCAAATCAGTCTATCAGTTTCAGGTTCAAATGTTGCTTGAGTTAGTCCCTTAAAATATTTTTCCTGACCACATTCTTCAATCATCCTGATTTGCTCTTCCATTTCTGGATAAGGATTTTTTGAAAAATCAGCAAACATTATATTTTTTGTTGTTGGTTCAATTGCTATCAAAGCTTGACACTTAATTGGTTTACTCATTAACTTTAAAGCCAAAACACCACTTAAACTATGAACACAAAGTATATAATCGGAAATTTCCAATCCTTTCAAGATTTCGTATATCGCTTCAACAAGATTATCCAAATTAATTCCTGTTTGACTATGAATCGGACTCCTACCTGTATTCGGAAAATCAATCGCTAGGTAACCTATTGAAGAAGGAAGTTTTTCAAGAATTGGTAGAAAATTTTCATAACTTGGTATCAAACCAGCACCATTTAAACAAACTAGTACTTTATTTCTCTTTTTATAAGTAACAGAGAGACAACCAATCTTTGTAGTTACTTCAAATCGGTTCATATCAAAACAACTCTTTCTAAACAACAATTCACTTAACAACCTTACGTTTTATTTTATCACGTTCAAAGGATTTTCTCAAATGGACTTCCCACCCAGAAACTGCTCCAAAACCTTTCCTTGCAACAAAAAAACGGGACAGAGTCCCGCCTTTTATTTTTCGTCAATAACGATTCTTACTTTTTTATCTTCAGTTGGGACAGAGTAGACAATCGTTCTTATCGCAGAAATGGTGCGACCTTTCCGACCGATCACTCGACCAACATCGCTAGGATCAAGGTCAAGGTGGTACTCCAAGAATTCAGGAGTATCTTCGATCTTGATGGTTAAGGCATCCGGTTGTGAAATCAAAGGTTTCACAATTGCAATAATAAGATTTTCAATCGTATCCATACATCAACCTACTTTATGATTATTTTGAGAACTTAGAATCGTGGAATTTCTTCAATACACCTTCTTTTGAAAGGATGTTACGAACTGTATCTGAAGGTTGAGCTCCGTTAGCCAACCATGCAAGAACGCGGTCTTCTTTCAAAGTTACTTGGTTTTCTTCAACAAGTGGATTGTAAGTTCCAACTGTTTCGATGAAGCGTCCATCACGCGGTGAACGTGAATCTGCTACGTTGATACGGTAGTAAGGTTTTTTCTTAGAACCCATACGAGTCAAACGAATTTTAACTGCCATTTTTATAAGTCTCTTTTCTATATTTTAATTTTCGGTGAAATAGACTAGCTATTTAGCACATGATCTATTATAACACATTTTAAAGACCTGTCAAGAAAAAAACTTGACACTATTAAAAATTTTTTTATTCGATCTCAAAGCTATAAGATTCAGCCTTTGGGGAATTAGATTCAATCACATAGTTTCCAGAAGGAAGTCCGGTTACATCCAAGCGCTTCCCTTCAAATTCTTTAGAGAGAGACGTCACTGTGATGGTAAAGGAGAAGCCCTTTATATGGCGGTAGTTAGCATAATCCAAGGTCAGAATCCCTCTAAGATCTGTTTCTCCAGCTTTTTCAGCAGCTAGTAAATCTGTTGCCAATTGATTTTCGAAATCGGGATTTTCGATTGGGAACTGGAGACGAACCTCGCTTACCTCTAAGCCCTGTTTACGAAGCTCTTCTTTTATTTCCTGAGTCAGTTTTTGAAAACCTTGAGATTCTGTAAAGGCTCTTTCAAAAAATGGTGCCACAAGCCAGCTTTTGGAACGGTGGGCTAGTTCTTCTGCCGTGTCATAGTTTTCCCCACTTTTTTCTTTGGATAGGAGACTTGCATAGGGAAAGTCAAACTGAACCGTCTTTCCCTCAACCCTTTCTTGATAGCTATAGGCATATTTGGTCGACATCCCATGGAGTTTAGCGGCTTTAAACCTTATGTCTCCTTTAAATCCTGCTTCCTGATAAAAGCCAGAAATTTGCTGTTGGATTTCTTTTTCTTCCTGATTAGTAAAATAAAAGAGAAAACAAATTAAGAAAACGACCACTGTTAAGAAAGCTAGAACCAGATAGCGAAGCCATTTTTCGATGATAACCTTTATAGATTTAAATGTATTCATTCCTCCATGATACCAAAAAACTAGCCCGAGAGCTAGTTTGAAAGAACTCTTTACTTAAGGATATCCAGTAAGGCTTGATAGTCAGCAACGACATAAGTCGGTACTGCTGGGCTGGTATTTTCTTTGTGATCCGGATTATACCAGACAGTATCAATCCCCGCAGCATTGCCTCCAGCGATATCCGCCGTCAAAGAATCCCCTATCATGAGAGCTTGCTCCTTGGTAAAGCCTGGGATCAAGTTACCGATCTTTTCGTAAAAGGCTACTTCGGGTTTTTGAGTCCCTAATTGTTCAGAGATAAAGATTTCTTTGAAATAAGGGGTAATGGCAGATTTCTTTAAGCGCCCTTGCTGAATAGCGGTAACGCCGTTGGTAGCACCATAGAGCTGGTAACCTCTTTCTACTAACTTGGCTAACAAGTCTTCAGCTCCTGGAAAGCTCTGTCCCTGTTGACGGATATAATCCTGGTAGCGGAGAGCCATCTCTTCACCATCTACCTGTCTTCCAAAATGGGCAAATGCAATCGCAAACCGGCTGTTAATCAAGTCTTTCTTACTGATCTCTTTTTGTTCCAACTTCTTCCAGAGACCTTGGTTCATAGGTTTGTAGTAATCCTTAAAGGCTTGAATATCTTGAACCCCCTCGTCCTTGAGAAATTGAGTTAAGGCCACTTCCTCCGCTGTGTCAAAATCCAACAAGGTGTGGTCTAGGTCAAATAGTAAAAATTTATACATGCTTACAAACGGTCCTTTAATTTTTCTACAAATAAATAAGCTGCTGGACAAGTCAAGGTGTTTTTAATGGTCAGATGATTGATCTGGTAAATCTTCTTGCGGTCCGTATGAGGAAACTCTCGACAAGCTTTAGGCCGAACATCGTAGATCGAACAGAGATTATCGCCACCCAGGAAGGGGCAAGGCATGGACTTAAAAACCTTGTCTCCATCTTCATCAACTTGAAGAAATTCGGCCTCAAAAGCTGGAAGTTTCATTTTGAAATACTTAGCGATGCGGGTGATATCCGCTTCCTTAAAATCTGGCCCTAGGGTCTTACAGCAATTGGCACAAGCGGTACAATCAATTTCTTGAAATACTTCATCGTGAATCTCTTGCGCAATTTTATCTAGATTCTTAGGTGGTTTCTTTTTCAGATCCGCCAATACCTTGCGGTGCTCCTTTTGCTTTTGGAGCGCTAATTGATGGTATTTTTCTAAGTCAATTTCTTGAGTCATAAACTACTTTCTAATTGCTAATTTGATAAGAGCATTATACCATAGAGAGAGTAAAAAAAGATAGATCCAGCGATCTATCTTAATTGACTAATCCGTAACAGCTCCTGTTCCATCAAGACTCCAAGTATTTTCTACATAGGAGGTTAATTGAGCTAATGTTTTTTCATCTCCAAGACAGGCAATGTAATACACCTTCTCATCCACTTGAAAAAACCAGGAAGTAACATATCGACCCGACTTAAGAATCATATTTAATTGGATGGCTACATTTCCTCCAACTTCGCTAGTAGATCTCCACGATTTTACTACTTTATTAACTTCATTCAAGCCATTCTCAAATCTTTGAGCCATCACCTCGGCATTAAATTCCACTTCTTCAGCTACATTTGCTTTTTCTCTAGTAGTAGCGTTCAAAACGATCACATTATCCACGCTTTTATCTGAGTATTGGATATTATCTCCACCTTCTTCATTTGTATATTTTACCCAATCACTTGGAATATTGACATACCCATAATCTGCTGATCCAATTCGTTTCGTTTCTGCGAGACTCTCATCATTATCTGATATTTCTTCCTTTACCTTGCTACTTGATGTTTTAGTCTCTTTTGCCACATTCGTGGAACTAGATGGTGCTGATGATTTACTAGACTCTTTCTTTGGACTAGTACAAGCAAAGAGACTGACAACAGACAAAAAAGTAACTGACGCCAGTAAGAACTTATTTTTCATATTTCTCTCCTCTATGATAGATTATATAAACTAGTCTAACATCTTATACTCTATTTTAAAAGGACCAGTTTAATTTCTTACCAAAAAAGAACTAATTCAAACTGACCAACTGTTTGAATTAGTCCCTGCTTTCTTAAGGATATACAACCTGAGAAATTCTTTGCTAACCAGGTTGTAAGAAGTTAATTGTTCCAAGAAATAGAACTGAATGACTGCGTCCAAATCTTATTCTATCATGTATTGAAAATTGGTGATAATGAAACCAACTTCCTCACGAATGCATTAGGCTTTTGGACCTTTCTCATCCAAACTCCAAGTTTCCTCAATGTAAGGAATAAATTGAGCCAAAGTCTCTTTATCCCCTTCAAAAGACATCAAGTATACCTTATCATCCTTTTGGAAGACCCAAGTAATGAGGTACTGGCCAGATTTAAGGATAATATTCAACTGCAAAGCTTCATTACCCGAGACAGTGGTTTTAGCTCCCCACATTTTGTCTACTTCTTTATTGTCTTTCCAATAGTAAGCAATTCGATTCGCGATCAACTCTGCGTTGAAGACTTCCCCTTCACCGACATTTGCTTTCTCTTTGGTATACCCGTTCATGGTTACGATATTATAGGCGCTTCCATCCGTAAATTGGATGCTGTCTCCACCATCTATATCCGTAAATTTTATCCACTTGCTTGGAATATCGATATAGCCATAATCTGCAGAACCAACCCGTTTGGTTTTAACAGAACTCTTGGTATCATCCGATGATTTTGACTCCACCTTGCTTGAAGTTTTTTTACTAGAGGATTTTTTGCTCTTTTTTACCACCTCAGTGGAACTAGATTCAGATGACAACGGTTTTCTAGACTCTTTTTTAGGAGTGCTACAAGCTACAAGAGCAACAGCTGACAAGACCGAAACAGTCGCTAGTAGGAACTTATTTTTCATCTTTCCTCTCCTTTGTGATGGATTTTGATACCTCTAGTTTATCACGTTTAACATAGATTTGAAAGCGCTATTTGTCTAGCCTGATAGAAAAACGCCCCTATCGGGACGTTCGATTTGTTCTATGATTCCAGAGAAAAGTTTATTCCTCATCCATTGATAAGACAGACAAGAAGGCTTCCTGCGGTACTTCTACCGAACCGATAGCTTTCATCCGTTTCTTACCAGCTTTTTGTTTTTCAAGAAGCTTGCGTTTCCGTGAGACGTCCCCACCATAACACTTGGCCAAGACGTTCTTACGAAGGGCCTTGATATCTGTACGGGCCACGATCTTATGACCGATGGCTGCTTGGATAGGCACTTCAAACTGTTGACGAGGGATAATCTTCTTGAGCTTCTCAACGATCAACTTACCACGTTCATAGGCAAAGTCCTTGTGAACGATAAAGCTGAGGGCATCGACAGTATCTCCATTGAGGAGGATATCCATCTTGACCAATTTAGATGGACGGTATTCAGACAACTCATAGTCAAAGCTAGCATAACCACGCGTAGAGGATTTCAATTTATCAAAGAAATCAAAGACAATTTCCGCTAGTGGTATTTGATAGATGACATTGACCCGATTTTCGTCGATGTAATCCATGGTGACAAAGTCCCCGCGTTTGCGTTGGGCCAATTCCATGACCGCTCCAACAAACTCTTGTGGCACCATGATTTGTGCTTTCACATAAGGTTCTTCGATCGAAGCGATCTTGGTTGGATCTGGAAACTCAGACGGGTTAGACACGTCAATTACTTCTCCATCTGTCAAATTGACCTTGTAAATTACAGATGGCGCCGTCATGATCAAGTCAATGTTGAACTCACGCTCCAAGCGTTCTTGGATAACATCCATGTGAAGGAGACCCAAGAAACCACAACGGAAACCAAAACCAAGGGCTTGAGAAGTCTCAGGTTCAAATTGAAGACTGGCGTCATTGAGTTGCAATTTTTCCAGTGCTTCCCGAAGATCATTGTACTTGTTGGATTCGATCGGGTAAAGACCAGCAAAGACCATTGGATTCATTTGCTTGTATCCATGAAGAGGCTCAGCTGCTGGATTAGTAGCCAAGGTCACAGTATCCCCGACACGAGTATCCGCAACCGTCTTAATAGAGGCTGCAATATAACCAACATCTCCAGTCGCAAGGAAGTCACGACCCACTGCTTTAGGAGTAAAAATCCCAACCTCAGTCACATCAAAGGTCTTACCATTACTCATCAACTGGATGGTGTCGCCTGGCTTCACTAGGCCATTGACCACACGGACTTGAAGAATGACTCCCCTGTATGGGTCGTATACCGAGTCAAAGATCAAGGCTTGCAATGGAGCGGCAACGTCCCCAGTAGGTGCTGGAACTTTCTCGACGATTTGTTCCAAAATCTCTTCAATCCCAATACCAGCCTTGGCAGAAGCTAGGACTGCCTCACTGGCATCCAAGCCGATCACATCTTCCACTTCTGTCCGCACACGTTCTGGATCTGCAGCTGGTAAGTCAATTTTGTTAATGACTGGCAGGATCTCCAAATCATTGTCCAGTGCCAGATAAACATTGGCTAGGGTCTGCGCCTCAATCCCTTGAGCAGCATCGACTACTAAAATCGCCCCTTCACAGGCTGCGAGCGAACGAGAAACCTCATAGGTAAAGTCCACGTGTCCTGGTGTGTCAATCAAGTGGAAGATATATGTCTCCCCATCTTTAGCCGTATAGTTCAACTCGATGGCATTGAGCTTGATGGTAATCCCACGTTCCCGTTCTAGATCCATGCTATCTAGGAGCTGGGCTTGCATTTCCCGACTAGAAACGGTCTCGGTTTTCTCTAAGATTCGGTCCGCCAAGGTTGACTTTCCGTGGTCAATGTGGGCGATAATCGAGAAGTTCCGAATTTTCTCTTGTCGTTTCTTTAATTCTTCTATATTTGGCATAATCATCTTCCTAGTAAAATTAATCGTACTCTTCATTATAACAAAAAAGATAGGCCTTTGCCTATCTTAATTCATTATTTTCAAAAATCGCTTCTGCGTTTTATTCCCCTCATAACCTATATGTTCATAAAAAACATGAGCTTCTTTTCGATGAGAAGCAGAATTTAAACGAATAAAGGTATACTGATGACTCTTGGCGAAATCTTCCATTCGCTCCATCAATTGCCGACCAATTCCACGTCTTTGAGCAAACGGAAAAACCGCCAGACCTAAAATATTTAAACCAGAATCACTATAGAGACTTTCATAGACTTCTGCTTCGACATAACCAAGAATATTGCCTGTTTGGTCATCTTCGTATACAAAGCAAAAGTGACCAGAGTCTGGCTGATTAAATTTATCGATCTGAGCTGCTACTTTCTCAAGGGTCGAATCATACTCTAATGCTTGATGGCACAAATCTCGAATTTGACCTGCATCTTTGACTTGAACGGTACGAATCATACTTCAACCTCCATGAAGTCATTTTATATCTATTTTAGACCTTAGACCTAAAAAAATCAAGGATAATATAATAAAATTTTACAGATAAATACGTTTTATATCGAAACCCGATTAATTCTTTAATTATATAAGGTTTTTGTTTACTTTTTCGATTTAATTCGCTATAATGAATTGTAATGTAAAAGGAGGTGAAGCTCTTGGCAAGAGGACGTGGAAAAGCAAGCCCACAGGATAGAGAGGCTTTGCGTATTATTTCCGAAAAAATAAGAGAACTATTAAAGGTTCAAAATAAGAAACAGGTCGATTTATCTCGTACAACCGGTATTCCAGCTAGTACTTTAACGGGCTATGTGAAAGGCACTTCTCTCCCAGTCAGTGAGAACTTAGAAAAGATTGCTAGCTTCTTCGAAATCCCCATCTCTGATCTAGACCCACGTTATGGTCAACCAGATACCTTGGAGGATTCTAAGATTGAGTTTATCTATAAGCAACTAGATGAAGATTTCCAAGATTCTCTCCTAGAGGAAGCCAATCGCTTATTGGTTTTACAAGCGGAACGCAAACGTATTGAGAAGAAATACACACCCTATACAGTCTTTGACAGTTATGCTGCGAGTCAAAGTGCTTCTAAGGGAGATTTAGTTTGGTTTGATCAAAAACTAGCCTATGATTTAGCACTTTGGATTCATACTGACTCGCTAGAGCCAAAATATCCAAAAGGATCTGTTGCCCTAATCAAGCAAACTTTCTACGATACTGCTGGTGCCATCTATGCCATTGAGTACGATGGGCAAACCTTGATCAAGCGTGTCTTCCGTGAAGCCCAAGGAATCCGTCTTGTTTCGTTAAATAAAAAGTATAGTGACAAGGTCATCCCCTTAGAAGAGGAACCAAGAGTAATTGGAAAAGTCATTGCTAGCTTTCTTCCTGCTAAGGAGGATGAGTTATGATCCGATTGATTGCTATCGATTTAGACGGGACTCTTTTATCTCCGGATAAAACCATTAGCCCTTCTAATCGGCAGGCTCTTTTGGACGCTGAATCTGCTGGTGTACACGTCGTCATTTGTACGGGACGTCCCCTATCTGGTGTTCGTCCAATCTTTGAAGAGATTGGCTTCAAGAGTAACCACTCCTACTCTGTGATTAATAACGGCTGTACAACTGTCAAATCTTCAGATTGGTCCGTCATCACTTACGATGCCTTATCTGAAGAAGATTTGGTTTATCTCGATCAATTGACTCATGAGATTCAACCTCAATTAAGCTTGTTCGATTTAAATCGCTATATCATTTTGAATCAGGATCCTTCAGCAATCGCCCAAATGGACGCTAGTATCGTTTCTGCTGTCCCTGTATCATTGGGATTGCGAGAAATCCTTGATGCACAACCAATTTTCCAAGGGATGTTTATTGATCAGAAAGAACAGATAGATGCCTTTCAAGAGACCTATGAAGAAGCATTGTCCCAGCGCTTCCATACCATTCGCTCTCAACCTATTCTCTTTGAAATTCTTCCCAAATGCGTAAACAAAGCGACCGGCTTAAAGGCTTTGGCTGAACACCTCGGTATTCCTAGAGAACAGATCATGGCTATCGGCGATGAGAACAACGATATTGAGATGATTGAGTACGCAGGTCTTGGAGTAGCTATGGGCAATGCTCCAGACGCTATCAAAGCCTTGGCTGATGTTACTACAACTTCTAATGAAGAAGACGGTGTCGCTACTGCTATCAATCGCTATGTTTTACAAGCACAGAACTAGAAAAGGAAAAACAGATGAAATACCCAACATTACTAGAACGATTTTTAACCTATGTCAAAGTCAATACTCGCTCTGATGAGACTTCAACAACAACTCCTAGTACAGCTTCTCAAGTAGAGTTTGCAAAGAATGTACTACTCCCTGAAATGGAACGAGTTGGACTCCAGAATGTCTACTATCTTCCAAATGGTTTTGCCATTGGAACTCTTCCAGCAAACGATCCAAGTCTCACCCGAAAGATTGGCTTTATCTCACATATGGATACAGCTGATTTCAATGCGGAAAACATCAGTCCTCAAGTCATTGAAAACTATGATGGTGGTACTATTGCGCTTGGTGATTCTGGTTATTCACTAGATCCAGCCGACTTTGCCAACCTCCATAACTACAAAGGTCAAACCTTGATCACTACTGACGGTACTACCCTTCTTGGTGCAGATGATAAATCAGGGATTGCTGAGATTATGACAGCTATCGAATACTTGAATGCTCATCCAGAAATCAAACACTGCGAAATCCGAGTTGGCTTTGGACCAGATGAAGAAATCGGAGTCGGAGCAGATAAGTTTGATGCAGAAGATTTCAATGTTGACTTTGCCTATACAGTGGACGGTGGTCCTCTTGGTGAATTGCAATACGAAACCTTCTCCGCTGCAGGAGCTGAGATTATCTTCAAAGGCCGCAATGTGCACCCTGGTACTGCTAAGAACCAAATGGTCAATGCACTTCAGTTAGCCATTGACTTCCACAATCAACTCCCTGAAGAAGACCGTCCTGAAAAAACGGATGGCTACCAAGGTTTCTACCACTTGATGAATGTAGATGGTACTGTTGAAGAAGCACATGCTAGCTACATCATCCGTGACTTTGAGACAGAGAATTTCGAAGCTCGTAAGGCAAAGATGGAAGACATCGCAAACAAGATGAACCAAGAACTTGGTGCCGAACGGGTTCTCTTGACTCTTAAAGACCAGTACTATAACATGAAACAGGTAATCGAGAAAGATATGACACCTGTCAACTTGGCTAAGGAAGTTATGGAAGATCTGGACATCACGCCTATTATTGAACCAATCCGTGGTGGTACAGATGGGTCTAAGATTTCCTTCATGGGTATTCCGACACCAAATCTCTTCGCTGGTGGCGAAAATATGCATGGTCGCTTTGAATACGTCAGTCTTCAAACTATGGAACGTGCAGTTGATACCATTATCGGTATTGTTAGCCATTCTTAATTCAGTGTATTATTCAAATAAAGAGGCTAGGACAAAAGTCCTAGCCTCTCAATTGTC
>ERZ772935.395-NODE-395-length-17723-cov-3.543355_pt1 | contig 17723 bp, 18 predicted proteins | sample MGYA00511683_ERZ772935 | MGnify/ENA primary metagenome ERZ772935 (study PRJEB29015, sample SAMEA2738086) | human oral metagenome | biome: human oral; feature: human-associated habitat; material: saliva | place: China | collected 2228 ...
ATTTCGCTGGTTGCTCCCGATTCGGCAGCCGAAGGGGCGGCGGATGCGGTGTCGTTGGCGTTGTCGTTGGCGGCGATGGTGCCGGGCAAACCTGGTCCGATACCGCCTGCCCATACGGGTTCGCTCAAACTCTCCGGCGGCGGCATCGGGATGGGTTTCGACGGTGGGTTTGTAGACCGCGGTCGCGGCAGCGGCAGCGGTCGTGCCAGTAAAAAGCCGAAAGGGCGGGCCAACGAGAAAAAAGAATGTAAAACCTGCAAGAACGGTTCTTCCAAAGGTAAACCGGTTAATCCCGTTTTGGGTATTAAAATTTTGCCGCAGGAAACGGACTTCACCCTTGATTCACTGCTGCCGCTGGTCTGGCGGCGCAGCTATTATTCCGACCAGTACGGCAACGGTTGGCTGGGACAGGGCTGGTCGTTGCCGTTTTCGATGCGTTTGGAACGCACCGCCGACGGTTTCCTCTATATCGACGAACAGGGCAGGGAAATTCAGCTGCCCGATGCCGACGGTTTCGACGACGGAGGGAAAGGGGAAGAAGATGACGGCGTCTTCGCTGTAGGCGCGGACGAGGAAGACGCCGACCCATACGGACTGGCCGGTTGTTGGTTCGATCCTTCGGAACAGATATTCTTCGGCCGCGTTTCAGACGGCCTTTATCAGATGGAGGCCGTCTGAAAATCAGTGCAGCCCTTGGATGAAGTTGGCTACAGCGTTCATCTCTTCTTCAGACATGCGTTTGACTACGTCTTCCATCATGCTGTTGGGACTTTTGCGTTGGCTGGAGGCATAGGCTTTCAGCTGCGTCATGGTGTAGTCTTTGTGCTGGCCGCCTAAGCGCGGATAGGCGGAAACATCGGTGCCGCTGCCCGGCATGCCCGCGCCGCTTGGGCCGTGGCAAGCCATGCAGGCAGGCAGTTTTTTCTCGGACAGCCCGCCGCGGAAGATTTTGGCACCCAGGTCCAGATTGTCTTTCGGATTGGCTTCGCCCGGTTTCGGAGTTTGGGTGGCATAGAAAGCGGCTACGTTGGCAATATCCTGCGCACTCAGGCTGCCTACCATCGGGCGCATGGCTGCCGCTCCGCCGGTTGTCCGTTTGCCGTCTTTGATGGCGACGGTTTCTTTAATCGTATATGCAGCATGTTGCGCCGACAGTTTCGGGTAGGAGGAAATACCGCTGTTGCCGTCGGTGGCATGGCAGGCCGCGCATACGGTTTGGGCGATCTGCTTGCCTTTGGCCAAATCGGCCTTCGGCGCGGCAAACACCGCACCGCACGCCAATGCCAGAGTCAGTAAGGTGGTACGTTTCATGGAAGGCTCCTGATTGCGGCATTGCGGTATCCGCAATACCCTTTTTTATCTGTGATACTCAAAATATGCGGCGGAATTCCGCCGCTTTCAAACCGATTGTTCGGCAAACGTGGTATTCTATACCAAATTTATCTGTTTTTTCCATAGTTATGAACTTATTTCAAAACGCAAAATTTTTTACTACGGTAAACCACTTGAAAGATTTGCCCGATACGGGAGCCGAAATAGCCTTCGTCGGACGGTCTAACGCGGGCAAATCCAGTGCGATCAATACGCTGTGCAACCATGTTCGGCTGGCCTATGTATCGAAAACGCCCGGCCGTACGCAGCATATCAATTTTTTCGAACTGGCCAACGGTCATTTTATGGTTGATTTGCCCGGTTACGGCTACGCGGCCGTACCGGAGGCGGTGCGTCAGCATTGGGTAACCCTGTTGGGCGATTATTTGCAGACACGGCGTCAACTCATCGGTTTGGTGTTGATTATGGACTGCCGTCATCCGCTCAAGCCGCTGGACATCCAAATGTTGGATTTTTTCGCCAAAACCGGCAGGCCGGTGCATATCCTGCTTTCAAAGGCCGACAAATTATCTAAGAACGAACAGATTAAAACCTTGTCTTCTGTCAAGAAAGCGTTAAAACCGTTTTCGGAGCGGCAGGATGTGTCGGTGCAACTGTTTTCGAGTTTGAAAAAGCAGGGCATGGAAGAAGTGGAAAACGTGGTGGGCGGCTGGTTTGCACGGTTAGATACAGAGCCGGCGGAAGAAGGTTGTCCTGTTTGAGCATATTTGGAACATCCGCCCGGCCGAAATTTGATTCTGATACTTGAAGCCGTCTGAAAAGGCGGGTATTGTAATCGAAAGAGATTCACATTCAGGTAAATGATGCCGTCTGAAAACCGTTTTCCTGGTTTCAGACGGCCTTTTCAGGAGAAAAATATGCAACAGCCCGACAATCCCGACCGCCGCAAACTGCTCAAAACCGCTGCCGCCGTTTCGGCCGCCGCCGCACTGACGGCCTGCGGACAAGGCGGCCAATCCGCTCAAACGGTTTCATCGCCCGAGGGAAAAGCCGCCGCCGACTGCTCCGGCAACGGCAGCCACAGCCAAACTTCCTACGACTGCTACGGCGTACATCAGGCCGGTATTACCACGCCGCACCAAACCTTCGGCATCCTCTGCGCCTTCGATGTTACCGTTTCCGATATTTCCCAGCTCATCAACTATTTCCGCACCCTGACCGCCCGCATCGAATTTCTGACCAAAGGCGGGGAACTGGTAGACGGCGACGACAAGCTGCCGCCTGCCGGCAGCGGCCTGCTGGGCAAAACCGTCCCGCCCGACGGTCTGACCGTTACCGTATCCGTCGGCGCGAGCCTGTTTGACGCACGTTTCGGATTGGGCGGCAAAAAGCCCAAGCATTTGCAGGAAATGAAGGATTTCCCCAACGACAAACTGCAAAAAGAATGGTGCGACGGCGACATCGGCATCCAAATCTGCGCTTTTTCGCCCGAAACCTGTCAAAACGCCCTGCGCGACATCATCAAAAACACCGCCAAATACGCGATTACCCGTTGGTCGCTGGACGGCTGGCTGCCCAAGGCTGAGCCGGGCGCGATTGCGTCGCGCAACCTGTTCGGCTTCCGCGACGGTACGGCCAACCCCGACGTCAGCAAGCCTGAAATCGCCGACCAAGTATTGTGGACGGGTGTGGCGTCCAACAGTTTGGACGAACCGGCATGGACGAAAAACGGCAGCTATCAGGCCGTGCGCATCATCCGCCATTTTGTCGAATTTTGGGACAGGACGCCCTTGCAGGAGCAACAGGCCATTTTCGGCCGCGAAAAATACAGCGGTGCGCCCTTGGGCATGAAAAAAGAGGGCGACATTCCCGACTATGCCAAAGACCCGGAAGGCAAGGCCGTCCCTACCGACAGTCATATGCGGCTGGGCAATCCGCGCGACCCCGAGTTCATGAAAAAGCATTTGCTGTTCCGCCGCCCGTTCAACTATTCCATGGGTTTGGCCAAGTCCGGCCAGTTGGACGTCGGCCTGATTCTGGTTATGTATCAGGCCAATCTTGCCGACGGTTTCATCTTTGTGCAAAACCTACTCAATCTGGAACCTTTGGAGGAATACATCAGCCCGTTCGGCGGCGGTTATTTCTTCACCCTCCCCGGCGTGGAAAAGGGCGGCTTCCTCGGCCAAAGTTTGCTTGTAGACAAATAAACGCGTCCGCCGCAGTTTGAGGCCGTCTGAAAACCCGTTTCCGTATCGCAAGCGCGGTTTTCAGACGGCCTCTCTATCGGCAGGCAGATTTGCAGTGCGGCGCAAATCGGTTTATAACCGCCGTTTTCCCAATTCGGAGTTGCCCCCATGCCCTTGCAAGACAAGCTGCCGCACCCCATCCTGCCCGACGGCACGCGCAACGAAATTCAGGCGCGCGAAAGCTATCATTTGCTGAAAATCATGTCTGAGTTCGTCGAGGCAGGCGAAGAACTGCGCGCCATCTATCCCGCCGTCAGCATATACGGCAGCGCGCGCACGCCGGTAAACCATCCCGACTACCTGCTGGCCGAACTGATTGCCCGCCGCCTCTCGGATGCGGGCTTCGCGGTGATTTCCGGCGGCGGGCCGGGGATTATGGAGGCGGCCAACAAGGGCGCGTTTGCCGGACGCAGTCCCGCCGTCGGCCTCAATATCGTGCTGCCGCATGAACAGCAGTCCAATCCGTATCAGGATTTGTCGGTTAAATTCCAACATTTTTTTCCGCGCAAAGTGATGTTTGTGAAACATGCGGTGGCGTATGTGGTGATGCCCGGCGGCTTCGGCACGCTGGACGAACTGTTTGAAAGCCTGACGCTGGTGCAGACCGGCAAGATTCCGCCCCGTCCGATTATTTTGGTCGGCCGCGATTTCTGGCAGGGGATGACCGACTGGATAGCCGACCGACTTTTGACGCGCGGCTTTATCAAGCCCGACGATTTGGATTTGTTTGAAACGGCCGACACCGCCGACGAAGTAACCGATATTATTTTCCGCCATTACGAAAACTGTACCGACGGGTTCTGCATCAATCCGAACACCGATTGGGAATTGGGTTTGTAAGGGCGCAGGAGGGAGCGATGCAGCCTAAACTGCTTATCTTCGATTGGGACGGCACGCTGGCCGACACCACCAATCCGATTATCGAAACCGTGCAGCAGGCCTTTTACGAATGCGGGCTGGCCAAACCGCCCGCCGACCGAATCCGCAACTTAATCGGCCGCAGCCTGATGCAGATGATGCAGCAGCTTGCCCCGTCTGCGGGCATGGGCAAGCATGAAGAACTGGTGGAAACTTATGCCGCGCATTATCTGAATCCTAACAACCGCCATATGCGGCTGTTTCCCGACGTACCGCCCACCCTGGAACGCCTGCGGGAGGCGGGATATTGGCTGTCGGTGGCCACGGGCAAGGGGCGCAGCGGTTTGAATCAGGCCATAGCCCAAACCGGGACGGAGGATTTTTGGCTGGCAACGGCCTGCGCGTCCGAATGCCCGTCCAAGCCCGCGCCCGATATGGTGTGGCGGCTGTGCGACGAACTGGGCGTGACGCCGTCTGAAAGCATCGTCATCGGCGATACCGCCTTCGATCTCGAAATGGCCGCCCATGCCGGTGCGCGCGGGATAGGCGTGGCAACGGGCGCGCACAGCCGCGAAACCTTGCAGAGCGCGCCGAACATCGGTATCTTGTCGTGCTTTGGCGAGCTGGAAGGCTTTTTGCAACGGCAAGGAAGCATAGAGGCCGTCTGAAAACAAAGCAGACACCGTTTGCACATCAGGAAAATCATTATGAGCTTTAAAATCCAACGCGAAGAAGAACAGCAACAGGCACAATCGGGCTTCCATCCTTCGTCCGGGCCGTCTGAAAACGAAAGCTGGGAGCGCGACACGCTCTACAAGCTGTTGATGAGCGTACACAAGGAGCAACGCAGCAGCCGCTTGTGGCGCAATATTTGGCGCGGTGTCGGCGCGATGCTGTTTGCCGGCACGCTGTTCACCATGTACAGCTGCAGCAGCGGCGGCGGCACCGGTACCGGCGGAAACAGTTTGAGCAGCGCGTTGCACAAACAGTCGAAAGAGCACACCGCCGTCATTCGGTTGAACGGCGTCATCGGCGGCGGTTATCAAGACCAAGTGGCGATGCTGCGCGACGGATTGGAAGCCGCCTACGCCAACGGCAAAGTCAAAGGCATCATCATCCGTGCCAACAGCCCCGGCGGTTCGCCCGTCATCTCGAATACCGCCTTTGAAGAAGTGCGCCGTCTGAAAGCGGAACACAAAGACATCCCGCTGTATGTCGTTACCGAAGACATGTGTGCTTCCGGCTGTTACTACATTGCCGCGGCGGCAGACAAAATCTATGCCGACCCGTCCAGCCTGGTGGGCAGCATAGGCGTCATCGGCGGCAGCTTCGACTTTACGGAGCTGATGGATAAAATCGGTGTCAAACGCCGTCTGAAAACCGCAGGCAGCAACAAAGGCATGGGCGACCCCTTCTCGCCGGAAACGCCCGAACAGCAGGCCATCTGGCAGCAAATGCTCAACGACATACACGGCGAATTCATCAAAGCCGTCAAATTGGGGCGCGGCAGCCGCCTGAAGGACAACGATCCCGAAATATTCAGCGGCCGCGTTTACACCGGCTTGGAAGCGAAGAAAAACGGCCTGATAGACGACTTCGGCAACATTTACAGCGTCGCCCGCGATGTCGTCCAAGCCCCCGAACTGGTGGATTACACGCCTGACGAAGACGATTTGGCGCGCGCCATCAGCCGCCGCCTCAACGGCGAAGTGCAAAACCAAGTAAGGGAAGGCCTGCAAAACCTGGCCAAGCCCGGCTGGTAAATCGGCAAACGCCGGAGGCCGTCTGAAAACCTGCAAACGGTTTTTCAGACGGCCTCTTTTCTATGTTAGAATGCGCCCCGTTTTTGACAGCCCGCCTGCGCCGCAGGCAGAAATCATGGAACTTCCCGGTTCGTTTCCCGAAAATTCCCGCTTCTCCACCTGATTCTGAACCCGCCTGAATGCGCCGCCGCCTTCCTGCGGGCGGAGCATTTATGACCACACCGAACATCCCCACCCCTGTCCAGGCCGCAGACGGCCAACGCCTCGATTTGGATATCGACCACGTTCACGAACTGGCCGACGCACTGCTGCCCGTTTACGCCGATATTTCCGCCGGGCGCGCGCCTGCCGACGAAAACCTGAACGCGAAACTGGTCGAGCTGACCGCCATCCTGCACGAACTGCACCCTGCCGACATGGCCGTCCTGCTCGAATCGCTGCCGCCGAAAGAGCGCGTCGTCGTGTGGAAACTGGCCGAGCCGGAAGACGACGGCGACGTATTGCTGGAAGTGTCGGAAGCCGTGCGCGAAACCCTGATCGAAAGCATGGGCAAAGACGAACTGCTGGCGGCGGTGGAAGATTTGGATGCCGACGATTTGGCCGAATTGGCCGACGATTTGCCGCATCAGGTGGTCTATGAAGCCCTGCAAACCCGCGACGAGGAAGAACGCGAGCAGGTGAAGGCGGCGATGTCGTACGAAGACGGTCTGGTCGGCGCACTGATGGATTTCGAATTGGTCAGCGTGCGCGCAGACGTGAGCTGCGAGGTCGTGTTGCGCTACCTGCGCCGTTTCGACAGCCTGCCCGATCACACTGACAAAATCTTCGTCGTAGATGAAGACGATATCCTCATCGGCGTGCTGCCCATCCGCAAACTGCTGGTATCCGACCCCGAAGATTTGGTTGCCGACGTGATGGCGACCGACGTGGTGCGTTTCCGTCCGTCCGACGATGCGGAAGAGGCGGCGCAGGCGTTCGAACGCTACGACTTGGTTACCGCGCCCGTCATCGATGAAAACAACAAGCTCATCGGCCGTATTACGGTGGACGAAATGGTGGACGTTATCCGTGAAGAATCGGAAGCCGACATCTTGAACATGGCCGGTTTGCAGGAAGAGGAAGACCTGTTCGCACCGGTGTGGGATTCGGTGAAAAACCGCTGGACGTGGCTGGCGGTAAACCTCTGTACCGCATTCGTCGCCAGCCGCGTCATCGGCGCGTTTGAGGGCAGCATTTCCAAAATCGTCGCCCTTGCCGCACTGATGCCGATTGTGGCGGGCATCGGCGGCAATTCGGGCAATCAAACCATCACCATGATTGTCCGCGCCATTGCCGTCGGCCAGTTGGCGGACATTCAGACCGGACGGCTGCTGAGGAAGGAAATCGGCGTCGCCCTGGCCAACGGCTTGATTTGGGGCAGTGTGATGGGGCTGGTGTCCTTCCTGCTCTACGACAGCATCGGCATCGGTTTGGTCATGGTGGCGGCGATGACGCTCAATCTGCTGCTGGCGGCGGCGGTGGGCGTATTGATTCCGATTGCGATGGAAAAACTCGGCCGCGACCCCGCACTCGGTAGTTCGGTGCTGATTACCGCCGTAACCGACTCCGGCGGTTTCCTGATTTTCCTCGGTTTGGCAACGGCGTTCTTGCTGTAGGCCGTGCGGATAAACCGAGAGGCCGTCTGAAACCCGATCTTCAGGTTTCAGACGGCCTCTTGCCTTTTATCTGCCGCTTAATGGTGATGATGGTGATGCGGTTCCGCATTCGCCCGCGCGGTGCCGACAGGCATAATCAGTGTGGCATACGCGGTAGAGTCGCCGCATACTTTGGGGTCGGCAAACGGGGTTTTGTGTACCAGCCTGATTTTCCACAGCCCTTCAACCAAAGGCAGGATGTTCACTTTGCCCTGTTTGTCGGTTTTGCCGGAAAAGGCCTGCGGTTCGCGGTGATCGTGCGTGGCCGTAGGGTCTTTTGCCGCAACGGTATCGGCGGTGGCGGTTACCGTCGCGCCTGCCAGCGGTTTGCCTTCGTATAGGATTTGTACCGGAAACAGGCTGCCCGGCCGCACGGTGTTCGGGTTGGCCAATGGTACGATTTCCAAGGTTTGGCCGATCGGGCGGCTGATGGCGGACAAATCTTCGCCGTCATCGACTATCAACACGCTTTTTCCAAACATCCGGCTCTGTTCGCACGATACCGCTTCCGGACGTTCGGCCAAATTTTTCTGTTCCCATTTGCCCGCCGCGTCTTTCGACCAGAATGTCGGTTTGTAGGTTGCGCTGATGATGTAACTGCCTTTTTTCAGCTTGCCGCCGGTGTATTGGTAATTCTCGCCCTGTTGTTTCATGTTGCTGTGTTTGCCGTCGGGGGAAGTCAGTTGCAGCGGGGCGAAGATATGCAAACGGTCGTCGGCAATTTTTTCGGCATGAGGGAAGTCGTGGCTGTAGGCCAAATCGGCGCGGAGGGTGTCGGACGAGGCGAGTTTTGCCGGGGCGTTTACCCACACTTCGTGCGCCTGTGCGGACGCGCAGATGCCGATTAAGGAAATCAAAAGCAGTTTTTTCATCATTTCACCTTGGCAAAGGTTGTTTAACGGAAATGATACATTATCACATTGTCTTTTCCGTGCACAGTCGGAAACTGATGGTGTGAACCATGGTGTCGCCATTTGCTTGTTATCCAATTATAGTGAATTAAATTTAAACCAGTACGGCGTTGGCTCGCCTTGCCGTACTATTTGTACTGTCTGCGGCTCTCCGCCTTGTCCTGATTTAAATTTAATCCACTATATATGAGGCCGTCTGAAAGGTGTTTTCAGACGGCCTCAAGTGATGGTGAAAACGGTAAAACGGATTATTCGCCGATAGTGCCGATGTGATTGGGTTCTTCCGCCGAAGCTGCTTCGGGGGCGGCAATGTCGGCGGCGTTTGTGTCAACGGCAGGTTCGGAAGCGGCTGAGGCAGTTGTTGCGGCCGGTATGGCGGCGGCAGCTTCCTCCGGTGCCACCAATTCGTCGATGTCTATGTCTTCCCCGCTGCCTTCAGACGGCTTCAAACCGAGCTGGCGGCGGCGTATTTCCATGTAGCCGTCGCGCATCATGATATAGGGGTCGAGGGCGGCTTCCTCCATGCCGTCGGTCAGGTCGAGCAGGCTTTCGCTCGTGCTGACCGCATTGACGGCAGAGGCTGCAGACCGGCCGGCGGTGGTGTGGAATACGGCGTTTTGCACCGGATAGGCCATCAGTGCGGTCGTGCCGAGGCTGTCGCGGACGGTGGAGGGGCCAAAAATCGGATAAACGAAGTAGTTGCTGTTTTTCCAGCCCCATGAGGCGAAAGTGTCGCCCAGGGTGTTTTTGTTGTTCGGGATGCCGCCCGCCCCGGCCACGTCGATCAGACCACCCAGCCCGAAGGTGGTGTTGACGGAAACGCGCATGAAGTCTTCGCTGGCGCGTTTGATGTCCAGACGCAGCAGGTTGCTGCCGAAGCTGACCACGTCGCGCAGGTTGTTGAAGAAGTTGCCCACGCCGGTGCGTACCGGGCCGGGAGTAACTTTGCGGTAGCCGCGCGCAACCGGCGCGAGGACGTAGCGGTCTGCTTTGTCGTTCACTTTGAACATGAAACGGTTGTAGCGTTCGTAGGGGTCTTTGCTTTTTGCTTTGGCCGGCTGCCGGGCGGGTTCGGAGGCCGTCTGAAAAGGCGTGCCGGATTGTGTTGCGTTTTGCGGCGGCGCGGTTTCTTTATCGCTGGCAGCAGCGGGCAGGGCGGCAAGCAGCAATGCCAGTGCGGCGGTGTATGCGATGGGGTGTCGTTTCATGGCGTGATCCATTCTCGGACTTCGTACAGTTCGGACAAATCCGCCACGGCGGGCGGCATATGCCTCAGTTCGGGACGGCTGCCGTTGCGGCGCAGTACGGAAAACAGCAGCGACAGGCAGGCCGAGTCGGCACGGCTGACCGCAGACAAGTCCACAGCCTTGATGTCGCCGCCGCTCAGTTGCACAAATTGGCGGTATGCATTGCCGTGCACGGTTTTGACGGTGATTTCGCCGTCAAGGTGCAAGATGCCGTCGCGGATTTCGCAGTTCATTATTTGCCGCCGTTTTTATTTTTCAGTTCTTGAATCAGGCCGTCAAAGCCTTTGTTTTTAATGGTTTCGCCGAATTGGTTGCGGTAAACGGTAACCAGGCTCGCGCCTTCGATGGCCACGTTGTAGACGCGGTATTTGCCGCCGCTCTGATAGGTGGTGAAGTCCATATTGACCGGTTTGCTGCCTGCCTGGCTGACTTCCACGCGGACGATGACTTCTTTGCCGCCACGGTTGATGATGGGGTTGCCTTTGACATCGACGGCGGCATTTTTAAATTTCAGCATGGTGCCGGAGTAGGTGCGGATTAACAGGGTTTGGAATTCTTTCGACAATTCCTGTTTCTGCGCCGGCGTGGCCTGCGTCCAGGGTTGGCCGACGGCTTGTGCGGTCATGCGCTGGAAGTCGAAATAGGGCAGGGCGTAGTTTTCCGCCTCTTTGCGTACGGCCGCATCGTTGCTGCCGTTGGCTTTTTTCAGGATGGCCAATACTTGGGCGGCATTTTCGCGTACTTGGGAAACCGCCTGCTGCGGCGTGGCCTGTGCGATACCTGCTGCGGCAAGGGTAATCAGGGCTGCTGTGTAGAATGTGGTTTTCATGTTGTAACTTTCTCGGTTCGGGAGTTGTGGGGTTAGGGTTGGCTGTCTGCTGTTTTTTCAGACGGCTTGGCATTGCCTTCCGCCATATTGGTCATGAATTTGCCGATCAGGTTTTCCAGCACCAGTGCGGAGCTGGTCAGGCTGATGGTGTCACCGTCGGCCAGGCTGTCGCTGTCGCCGCCCTGCATCAGGCCGATGTATTGTTCGCCAAGCAGGCCGGAAGTCAGGATTTGGGCGGAAACGTCGCTGCTGAAAGTGTATTGTTTGTCCAATTGCAGCGTTACTTTAGCCTGATAGGTTGCCGGGTCGAGCGCGATGTTTTGCACGCGGCCGACCAGTACGCCCGATGCTTTGATCGGTGCTTTCACTTTCAGCCCGCCGATGTCGGTGAAGTTGGCATAGACGGTGTAGGTTTGCCCGCTGCCACTGCCGAAGTTGCCACCGCCGGCAACGCGGAAGGATAAGAAGGCCAATGCGGCGATGCCGATCAGGACGAACAGGCCGACCCAAAATTCCAAAATGCTTCGTTTCATGAAAAATTCCTTGGTTGTAATTGCGCTGCGTTCAGCCGGTAAACATGAAGGCGGTCAGGATGAAGTCTATCGCCAGTACGACCAGCGCGGACGATACGACCGTGCGCGTGCTGGCGCGCAGGATGCCTTCGGACGTCGGCAAGGCGTGAAAGCCTTGGTGGACGGCTATCAGTGTAACCGCCACGCCGAAAAAGGCCGATTTGATCAGGCCGTTGAGTACGTCGTAGCCGAAGGAGATGTTGTTCTGCATCTGCGACCAAAAAATGCCGCCATCCAAACCCAGCCATTGCACACCGACCAAATACGCGCCGTAAATGCCGGCCACATTGAAGATGGAGGCCAGCAGCGGCATGGAAAACACGCCCGCCCAAAAGCGCGGCGCAACGACGCGGGCAACGGGGTTTACCGCCATAACATTCATGGCTTCGAGTTGTTCGGTGGCCTTCATCAGGCCGATTTCGCTGGTCATCGCGCCGCCCGCGCTGCTGGCAAACAGGATGGCCGCCAATACGGGGCCCAGTTCGCGCAGTAATGAGGCGGCCACCATGTAGCCCAAGATGTCGGCCGATTTGAATTTGGCCAGCTGGGTATAGCCCTGCAAGCCCAGCACCATGCCGACGAACAGGCCGGAGACGGCGATAATCAGCACGGAAAGCACGCCGGCAAAATACACTTGCCGCACGCTCAGGCGGAAGCGTAAAAGCGATGTGCCGGAGTGCGCCAGTATCTGCAGTAGAAACAGGCAGACGCTGCCGAGTGCCTGTATAAAGCCGAGGGTTTTCGCCCCGACGGTTCGGATAAGGTTCATATTTCGGTTCAATTGTTTTTTCAGACGGCCTTTTGTATTCGGCAGGCCGTCTGAAAACTGGTTTAACGTCCCAGCAAATCCTGCTGCAAAGTCGTTTGCGCCGGATAGCGGAAGGCGACGGGGCCGTCGGCCAGGCCGCCGACAAACTGGCGCACCCAAGGCGAATCGAGTTCGCGCATTTCCCGGGGCGAGCCGGAAAATACCACTTCGCCGTGCGCCAAAAAAATCACTTGATCGACGATTTCCAGCGATTTTTCAATATCGTGCGTAACCATCACGCTGGTGGAACGCAGTGCTTTGTTGGCACGGCTGATTAAGTGGGCGATGACGCCGAGCGAAATCGGGTCGAGTCCGGTGAACGGTTCGTCGTACAGCATCAATTCGGGGTCCAGCGCGATGGTGCGCGCCAAAGCCACGCGTCGCGCCATGCCGCCCGACAATTCGGCGGGCATCAGTTTTTCTACACCGCGCAGGCCGACGGCGTTCAGTTTCAGCAGCACCAAATCGCGGATGACGGCTTCGGGCAGTTTGGTCAGCTCGCGCATCGGGAAGGCGATGTTGTCGTATACCGACAAATCGGTAAACAGTGCGCCATGCTGGAACAGCACACCCATGCGGCGGCGGTGTTCGTGGAGTTCCTGCGCCGAAAAGGCCGACAAATCGCGCCCCTGAACCAGCACTTGTCCAGACTGCGGGCGGATTTGGCCGGTAATCAGCCGCATCAGCGTGGTTTTGCCGCTGCCCGAACCGCCCATTACCGCCGCAAACGCGCCCTGCGCGATGCGGAAGCTGACATCTCGCAGTATCGGACGTTCGCCATAGGCGAAGACGACGTTTTTCATTTCGATAAACGGCTGGGTCATGGTGCGGCTCAAAGTTGAAAGCTTTGTATTCTAAATATTTGTTGCGGCAGGGGCAAATTTTCAGACGGCCTGTACGATGCTTTAAACGCGGAAGTGTATGCAAACGGCTGATATTGTGCCGTTTCAACGGTTGTGGGTATGTTTGAATCTGTTGTGGTTTTCAGACGGCCTGCCGTGTTGCAGGCCGTCTGAAAAACAGGACGGGCAGTGTGGCAAATCTGCTAGAATCCCCGTTTGCCGTCTGTTTCGACAGGCGGCCGCCGTCAATAGGAAAGAAAGGACAATAAAATGGATATGGAAATTTACCGGCAGGCATTGTCTTCCGTTTGCCTGCCGGGTTGTACGCGCACCCTGGGCGGCGAAAAAGCCGTTAAAAAACTGCATGAAGAGGCAGACGGCCTGTATATCGAGTTATCTTTCGGTTTTCCGACCGCGCATTTGTGGGACGGGCTGTCTGAGCGTATTCAGACGGCCTTGTCTGCCGCAGGCAATACCCTGCCGCTGCATATCGAAATCGCCACCGAAATCGCCACGCACAAAGTGCAGCCCGGCGTAGCAACGATTAAAGGCGTGAAAAACATCATCGCCGTGGCCTCGGGCAAGGGCGGCGTGGGTAAATCCACCACCACCGCTAATTTAGCGATGGCCATGGCGCGGATGGGCGCGCGTGTGGGTGTGCTGGATGCCGATTTGTACGGTCCCAGCCAGCCGACCATGCTGGGCGTGCAAGACCGCAAGCCCGAACAGGAAAACAAAAAACTGATCCCCGTGGAGGCGGACGGCGGCATCCAAGTAATGTCCATCGGATTTTTGGTCGATACCGATCAGGCCGTGGTTTGGCGCGGGCCGATGGTCAGCCAGGCTTTGCAGCAATTATTGTTTCAAAGCGAATGGGACGATGTGGATTACCTGTTTGTCGATTTGCCGCCGGGTACGGGCGATATTCAGCTTACCCTGTCGCAGAAAATCCCCGTTACCGGCTCGGTGGTCGTTACCACGCCGCAGGACATCGCACTGATAGACGCACGCAAGGCGGTGGATATGTTCGACAAAGTCAATATTCCGATTTTCGGCGTGCTGGAAAATATGTCGGTACACATCTGCTCCAACTGCGGCCATAGCGAAGCAATTTTCGGCAGCGACGGCGGCAAGGCCTTGGCTGAAAGGTTGAACGTGCCGCTTTTGGGCCAACTGCCGCTCACATTGGCAGTGCGCGAAGCGATGGATAGCGGTACGGCTAAGGCTTTGCAGGAAAACTATCCCGCCGTTGCCAAACTTTATACCGATGCGGCATTCAACATTGCACTGACGATTACCGATAAAGGCAAGGATTACAGCCGGGCGTTTCCGAAGATTGTGGTGGAGTGATTTTGGCTGCAGGTTTCCATACAAAGGCCGTCTGAAATGGTTTTCAGACGGCCTCAAGTTATAAAAAATATAGTAGGTAAAATTTCAATTCGAATAAGGAAGAAGCAACGAAGTATGTCAGTATATGCAATCAATTCATGAGAGATATTTTAGTGTTTTCGTTAAGAATCTCTTTTGAGTTTGGAGGTGTCAGCTTTTGGTTGATCCACGATAGCTTTAACGCTATCTGCATATTGGCGGTATAATGTTAGCTAATAACAGGAATGGAATGAGAAAATCCAATATCATTTCAATCTTGCTGTAACTAATCAAATTATCATTCATACATTACTTGAGAAAGTCATGAAAAAAAGTTTACCTCTTAATAAAGTAGTTTTTAAATCTAAATTTCGAGCAGCTTTAATACATTTTTTATTTTCATTGATGATTTTCTTAGCTGTTGTCGGATGGTTAATCAGCGTACTTTATCCTTCATTCCAATTCAAACTAAATGGTGGTGTCCATGCCCTTCAATTATTAATTGGCGTGGATTTGGTATTGGGGCCGCTGCTGACATTGTTAGTTTTTCATCCAATGAAAGGTCTTAAGGAAAGAATTGGTGATTTTACGGTTATCGGTATTGTGCAGTTGGCCGCGTTAGCCTACGGTTTGAATACCATGTATCAACAACATCCTAAAATGCTGGTGTTTTACGATTATGGGCGTATAGAGGTAATTACTCAGCAGGCATGGGAGGCTAATCCTAGTAGTACGGAAAATTTCCCTGTTGTAGGAGGTGTGCCGACGGGAGCCTATCAAGTGGATATAGGGGCATATGTTCCATTGACTGTACAGATGTTGTCTGTAGCAGATCCAGCGGCCAGAAGTGTGATGACTTTTGAAGACAAGGCATATTTGAGCCATTTGGAAAAACAACATGGCAGGCTGTATGCTGTAATAGCAGCAGGAAAATATAAAACAGTTAATCTGGCATTGAACGATAAAATGGAAGTAGTTGCCGAGTTTGGTTGGCGGGATATTTAAGGTAATCAAGTGGTATGTAGTTGAATAAAGGAAAAGTAACAACAGAGACTTAGGCTGTTTTCCTAAGTTGCCTTCTATTTGGTGTTGGTAGTTTTAGAATATTTTCATAAAAAATATTGCAGCCTGTAGATAGTCGAGCATATTATTTGGACGTGGAGAAGATTAGGCCGTCTGAAAACTATATTTTGTTTTCAGACGGCCTAGCTTCATGCGTATGTCCTAGTTACGGTGTAGATACCAATTCACATGTACCTGTACGTGTTTTACATGAAACTTTTTTCAATAAGGCTGCTGTTCCCCTGGTTTGAGGTACGAATTCGATAGTTTCAGTTCTGTCCCATGTCGCACCTTGAACTAACTTGGCTGCGGGATTAACTGACAGACAGGCTTTAACTGTGTAAGTATTGGCCATGACTCCATCTGCGCCGATTTCGGCTACGCCGGCATTGATAAAGCCTTTGGCCTCTGATAAGCAGGCATTATTAGCGGATTTTTGCATGTAGTCCTGATAAGCCGGCAGGGCGATGGCGGCTAAAATACCGATAATGGCGATGACGATCATCAGCTCGATTAATGTGAAGCCCCGAATGTTGTTTTTGCTGTTCATGGAGAATTGTTTCCTGTGCAAAGTCAGTAAGAATTAAAAAATCAGATGACATTCTTTAAGCAATCGTTGTGCCAAGAAAAAATTTTATCCCTAATTTAATGTTTTATAAGAATATTATTTTTCCATATTAGATGGTGGCGCGGTTTGGCGGTGCAAATGGGCTGCTGAACGGCGGCAGATATGACTCTTTTTGTTAGCTGCAGTGATGGATTGTGTCAGTTTCGGCAGTGTCAGACGGCGTGTTCGGACGTATTTGTATGCGGCAAGCGCAAGGCGGTTTGATTTGTCTTTACGGGCAAACGTCAGTTTGGTAAACCCGTGCTGAAGTTTTGCCGTTTCGGCCAGGTAAAAGAAAACAGCCGCTGTAGCGGCGGCTGTCGTAAATAAATCCGAGATTATTGTTTCAGTTTGCAGGTTGCGCTAGCAGGCTCGCACTCGGTATCTTTTTTCAGGGCAGCAGTACCACGGGTTTTTGCTTTAAATTCCATTGCGGTAGTAGGCAATGCAGTACCTGCAGCAATAGTAGTTCCACTGTAAGTAGCAGGTCCTGATTCACAAGCGGCTGCTTTAAACGGGGTTTTCACTTCACCGTCAGTAGCAACTTCGGCAACGGCACCGTTCATCCAAGCTTTGGCTTCGCCCAAGCAAGCATTGTTAGCAGATTTCTGCATGTAGTCTTGGTAAGCCGGCAGGGCGATGGCAGCCAAAATACCGATAATGGCGATTACGATCATCAACTCGATCAGGGTGAAACCTTTTTGCATTGCTTTCATGATTAACTCCAGTTAAGTGTTTGGTAAAAAATACCGTTTTAAAAATCAGCTTTGCCGCCCCATGCGGCGCCGCCTTGTGGTTATCCCATAATGTGCTTGGCACATATTCTTTCAATTTGCTTCAGGCTTCGCTTTTTGGCGTTGCCTGTTGCGGATGAAATGTATCAAGCAAAGCTTGTGCCAACGGGGTATTTTCAGCTATTTTTTTATTTAAGTATTTATTTATTATAGATTTTAAATTTTAATCAAATTGTATTTAGTGCCTGATTGGTATGAATGACAGGTGTATTTTTACGGCAGATTTGACGTTTCGGGGCAGGTTGGAAGGGACGCTGGGCGGCAGTTGACGGATTTTGTCAGTTATTTGTCATGGATTGGTAGGGTGGCTGTTTTTAGTCGATTTAAATAAGAACGCCCTATATCGTTATTCCCGCACAGGCGGGAATCTAGAAATTGGGTTTTCAGAAATGGATAAGAAGGGCTGTTACTCTACGGTCTGGATTCCCGCCTGCGCGGGAATGACGATACAGGGCATTTTTTATTTCGATCCACTATATAAACCAGATTTTCAGACGGCCTCTCCATTATTCCGGATCGTCCGTAAACGCATTCGCCCGAAATATCGGCACGAACGTCAACAGATAAAGCACGAACACGGCGGCGGTCAGAATCGCGGGGACGGTGATGAAGAATATCGGATTCACGTTCATTAAAACAGCGCGCGAGACGGCGGCGGAAAAGAGGATGGGGACGGCGATGCGGCAGAGTTTGGGGTAGTCGAGCTTGGTAAAGCCGCTGTGCCACAGTCCGGCGGTCAGCCACACCATCATCACGCCGCCCATCATGCCGCCGAGGGTAATCAGGTGCA
>ERZ772935.396-NODE-396-length-17697-cov-5.398197_pt1 | contig 17697 bp, 16 predicted proteins | sample MGYA00511683_ERZ772935 | MGnify/ENA primary metagenome ERZ772935 (study PRJEB29015, sample SAMEA2738086) | human oral metagenome | biome: human oral; feature: human-associated habitat; material: saliva | place: China | collected 2228 ...
AAGATTCTTAGCCTATTTCCTTATATGTATGAAGAGCAGCGGCATGATATTTTTGATAATATAAAGCTTGATGATGCTGACAAGGCCAATATTATAGAATCTTACAAAGATGTAGACGCTGATAAGGCGCAACATTTGCCTGAAAACTTCATTGAGTTTGCTGATAAATATTCAGTAAAAGAAGCCGTACCGATATTGCGAGATTTTATACTCAAAAGTGACATAATGGTTCATTACAAAGTGAAAGCCTTGCGTGTTGCTGAAGTCATTATGCCAGACAAAAAATTCTTGCTAAAAGTTTTAGGCTATTATCAAAAGAATCATGATGATTTAAGCAGACTCATCCTTCAGGAGGTTGATAGTATATTGATCGCTAATTACGAAGATGAGGATGCTATTATACGAAGAGCTCAATTGCTAAAAAACAAAGCCTTTAACTGCCCAAGGCATCCTTCCGGAGCGTTTTATTCTATAAGTGATGATGAAGCAGAGTTGGATGACAAAGTTATTGCCAAGCCTCTAGCGGGATTAACGAACAGTAAATGGATTAGTCTATTTATTGACTTACTGAGAGAATCGTTTGAGATAAATGGGAGAGGCGAAGGATGGAGCCGGTATGCCTTTTATCTTTGGAGGGTGTGCGAAAGCTATTTTAAGAACCTTAGCTATACAAAAGATATAAGTATAGTGCGGCTAATAGAAGAAGAGGTAGAGAAGTATCCAGAGTATACGACTGCTGGATTTCGACGCCTACTTGAGGATATTAAAGCAAGCTTTTTGGGACAGTTGGGCGGTGAACACTCGTACTCAATGGCGATACAACTAGTTAACCGATTAAACTCAACTGACGATAGGGCAATTTGCTCTGAGGACGAGCTTTTGTTTGAGACAGAAGAGATCATAAGATCACTGGATAGGTGGGTGAAGCAGGAGGGATCTTCTCTGTTATGTAGGGGTGAAGTGGACGCACAAAGAAACATTGCCATACGCTTTGACAATTTACTGTTGGAAAAATACAATAAGTCGGATATCCACACTAGATTTGAGCGCGAGACACAAGAGCTGGATGGAACACGTACTGACTTTCAGGTGTATCATGGATTTTTTGGCCCGGTGATTATTGAGTTAAAGTTGTCTACGCACTCAGAACTGCAAGAGGGAAGAAGCTTAAAGAAAACTAGGTCATTTGATTCAATGAAAAAATACATGCTGCAGTTTAATGCCAAAAATGGGATACTTCTGATATACAAACATCAATCAACTGAAGACGAGACATTCAAAAAAATACTACATAATACTAGGAAATATTATGAGGAAATACCTGGAGTTAAGGTGATGACGATAGGTGTGTAAAACCTTTCTGCTATACTATAAATATGGCGCAAACATTTTTCTTCTACGATCTTGAAACTAGCGGTCTTAATCCCAGGCAAGATCGAATTATGCAATTTGCCGGTCAGCGAACCGATATGGATTTGCAGCCGATTGGTGAACCGTATAATATTCTCGTGACGTTGAATGATGATACGCTGCCGAGTCCTGATGCGTTGATGGTGACGGGCATAACGCCGCAAAAAACTGTCGAAGAAGGCTATACTGAGGCTCAATTTGCGCGTATGTTAAGCGAGGAAATATTTACGCCTGATACGATTGCTGTTGGATTTAATAATATCCGTTTTGACGACGAGTTTATTCGTCATTTGTTTTGGCGGAATTTTTACGATCCATATGAGTGGACTTGGAAGGATGGTCGATCCAGATGGGATTTGTTGGACGTGGTGCGTTTAACCAGGGCGCTTCGACCTGAGGGGATTGAGTGGCCAATTGACGATAAAGGTGAGCCGAGCAACCGCTTGGAGCTCATTACGAAAGCTAATGGAATAGAGCATGAAAATGCACATGACGCGCTGGCAGATGTGACGGCGTTGATTGCTGTGACTAAATTGATTAAGCAGAATCAGCCGCAAATGTACGATTATTTGCTGAAAATGCGCGATAAGAAATTGGTTCAGAAACTGGTGAATGTCGATGATAAAAAACCTTTTGTTTATGCGAGTGGTCGTTATGATAAAGAATTCGCCAAAACGACCGTGGCTTTTCCGCTAACCACGAGCCGAAATGGTGGTGTGATTGTTTATGATTTGCGTTATGATCCGACGCCGTTTGTTGATCTGAGCGTTGAGGAATTGTCGGCGAAGATATTTGCAACATGGGAAGAAAGGCAAGCCGAAGATTTCGTTAAATTGCCAGTTAAGGAATTGCAATATAATCGCTGCCCGGCAGTTTCGCCGCTTGGCGTGTTGACTCAGGGTGATGGCTGGAAGAAGATTTCTCTGGATGCGGAAACTGTACAGAAGCACCAAGATATTTTACTTTCTCATCCAGATTTTGCCGAAAGGCTGCGTAGTATATTTGAGAATAGGCCAGAGTTTAAGAAAATGACTGATCCAGAGGCGCAACTGTATGACGGTTTTTTGGATAATAGTGATCGAGTTCGCGTTGAAGCCGTACGTAATGCTGATGAGCGCGAATTGGCTGATTTTCATCCGGATTTTCAGGATGAGCGATTGTCGCCACTATTGTTGCATTATAAGGCGCGAAGTTTTCCTAATTTGCTGAGTGAAGATGAGCTGCGACAATGGGAAGAATGGCGCAATGAGCATTTACAGGCGCAACTGCCGCAATTTATGAAATCTCTGCAACGATTAGCGCCTAGCGCGACTGATGAACAACAGTTTATTTTGCAAGAATTGCAGTTATGGCTGGAATCAGTCTTGCCTTCTGTTGACGCTTGAAATATGGTTATGCTAAAATTGAAACAATTAAATAAAAAAGTGGAATATTAATTAGGTAATTTAATTTAAGGAGGGTGGCTCTGATGTCATTTAAGAGTAGGGGTCGTAAACTATATGTGGGTGTAATGGTATTTGTTTCCATGTTTGCATTTTCTTTGTCTGCAATATTAGCACCGTTCGCCAAGGCGGAAGATGTACCGCTGTATACTTGGAGGGATATAACCATACCTGGACAGGGGGATATTTCGGAGTCGCGCGTTAGTCCTGACGGATCAAAACTTTTTGTCTTGCGTAGAGATTTAGCTAGCGGTAGTGTTAATCTTCTGGTCTCTGCGAATGATGGCGCAAGCTGGAGCACTTTCGCTGCACCAGAGGGCGCGAATGGACTACTAGTTAGCTCCGATGGCTCTAAGTTGGTCGTAAAGGGGAAATATGGTGAAAATGCCATCTATGTTTCTACCGATGGCGGTCGAACTTGGGTTAAGCGTAATTCGTCTGTTCCTTATACTGCGCATGTATTGATGAGCCCAGACGGCTCCACGCTGGCCATGTACTTTGAACATAGTCTCTATAATGATCCTATGGCAGTATCTACTGATGACGGCAATACTTGGGTTCCAAAGGGATATGAATATCCCGACTATGTCTTTAATGGCGGAAAGATGGCTCGCCGGAGTAATGACGGTACATTACGACAATCTACCGACTATGGCATGACTTGGTCTGCGATTGGGAGTTCTGCTGGTCGTACTAGCTTCAGTTCTGACGGTAAAAGCGTGTTTGACGGTTTTCGCACGTCTATAGACAGCGGCGCTAACTGGGTTCAGTTGCCCGAGTATCCTATAAACGACATACGTAATGTCGTGTTGAGTGGTATTAGTAATGACGGTAAAAAACTATTTGCTACATTTGATGGCACCCCAACTGTACCGGTTTTTGTATCTTCAGATGGAGGTAAAGCTTGGCAGAAATGGGGTGACGAGAGGGTTTCTTTCTCATCAGTTTCTATGTCTGCTGATGGTTCTAGAGTATTCGCAACAGCACAATTTACAGATCCAGATTTTAAGTCCGTATATCGCCTAGCAATTCTACCAAGGCCTCAGCCTGTAACTCCCGGTGGCACCGGTACAGGTACAGGCGGAACTACCACTCCATCAACTCCTACCACTCCATCCGCAGGCTCTGCGTCTTCGGGTGCTTCAGTCACTGCATCATCATCCACTTCCAGTAAAAAACCAGGAAAATCATCAAACCTTGCTGAAACAGGAGTTTCTGTTTGGGCGGTCGGCGGATTAGCCGTTGTGGCTATCGCGGTTGGCGGATTAGCGTTGAGAAAACGATTGTAGAAAAACGGCATCATTTCGCCCAGGGTGTGGCTAGCAGATTGTCGTTGACCGGTAGGTGTTCATGTGGTAATATCTAGAAAAGCTATTTCAATACACCAAAGAAAGGCACCCCATGCTATCTGCGAGAAAAAAACATAGGGTATATAGAAATGCGTTGGCCTTCATCCTTATTTCTGTATTCTCTCTGTCTACAATATTTTCACCTCCAGTCAAGGCTGAGGTGTTACCTAGCTATACCTGGAAAGATATAGTGATACCAAATGGACATTTTAGCGAGTCTAAAATCAGTCCAGACGGTTCGAAATTATTTGTCCTGCAGGCGGTTCCGGGGTCATCTAGTAAGAGACAACTTATTATCTCTGAAGATGATGGTGTAAGCTGGAATACCTTTGTAGCTCCAGATAGAGCTTATGGTCTAATGGTTAGTGTGGATGGCTCTAAGTTGATAATAAGGGGTAAATATGGAGAAAATTCTATTTACGTATCAACAGATGGCGGTCGCAACTGGATTAAGGCTGCCTCTCCGGTGTCTAATAGTGACAATTTGTTCATGAGTCCTGACGGAGCTATTTTGGCTAAATATGTATATGCAACCGAGGATCTTTTTATTTCTAATGACGATGGGCAAACTTGGATTCAAAAGGGCAAAGAAGAGCCTAGCGCTATATTCAATGGCGGAAAGATGATTCGCACGGATCAAGATGCTGATTTGGTGAAAAAATCTGTTGATTATGGTGCAACCTGGATTACGATTAGTTCTGGTGTCGCCAACGAAGCATCATTTAGTACTAATGGAGATAGTATATTTAATGGCAATAAGATATCGCTGGACGGTGGGTCTAGCTGGACTTCGACGTCGGCAATTCCAGGTAAACAATCTGATAATATTATTTCGGAATTAGGTATTAGTAATGATGGTAAAAAACTATTTACTGTCTTTGAGCCGAGCGGTCACTCTCCTTCGTGGTCTCCAGTGGCTCATTCTGTGGATGGTGGTAAGACATGGCAGCAATGGGGTAGTGAATCTTTTGAAGGGCGCAATATCTCAATGTCGTCTGACGGATCTAAGATTTTTGCAATGTCAACAACAGGGGTTTATCGATTAGCAACAGTGCCCGTTCCTCAATCTAGGTCGTTTGATGTAAGTGCAAAGCCTACTCCTACGAATACTGACGACTCTGTCGCTAAGTCCATCATATCAACTAACTCGCTATATTGTTACAATATAGACTCTTCGTCTGTATATCCCCTGTCAGCTGATGACATTACAGTGGCAGATTCACAGATTAAAATTTTGGGAGGGCTGCGTTTTAAGGTCAATTGTCAGGACATTACTACTGGGCTAGGGTATTCGAATATCACGATAACCCTTGCTAATAAGTATGATCCATTAAAGTTGAAGGTATATAGAAGGAGTCCTGCTGGGGATTTGCGAGACGTTACTGGTGAGTTCACGATTAAGAGTGAGGTTGTCGCAGGTAAGGCGCTGACCACAGTTTCGTATAATGCAGTCGATGCAGATGATAATGATAGCGACAGCTCTATAAACGATGCTATTAACGGAGTATTTTATTTTGGTGTTGTTAACGAACCCATCTCTGTCACCCCAAATACTCCTACCACTCCATCCACAGGCTCTTCCTCGATTTCAGGATCCTCATCTACTGCATCCAGTAAAAAACCAGAAAAATCATCATCAAACCTTGCTGAAACAGGAGTCTCTGTTTGGCTAATCGGCGGACTTGCAGTTGCTGTAGTTGCTGGCGGATTAGCGTTAAGAAAACGATTGTAGATACTATCATCATCCCCATAAATATCCATGCTTCGTTGACTTTTGGTATATGGTTATGCTAAAATACTGCTAATAGCTTTGTGTAGTGAAAAAAGCAAATTGGAGGGGCGATGTTAACTAAAAGTAAAAAATACATAATACATAGGGGGATGTTATCCTTAATATTTGCATTTGCGTTATCAGCGTCGGCGATCCTGTCGCCTTTGGTTAGGGCGGAGGAGTCTCCTAAATATAAGTGGAATAAATTAGAGGTTTCAGGCAGTGGATATGCTGCGTACTCTATAATTAGTCCAGATGGTTCAAAGCTTTTTGTCTTGCCGCAAGATAGCAGAAAGCTCTTAGTTTCTACTGATAATGGCGCTACTTGGGATAGTTTTGACATTCCCTTTAGTAACATCGAGTTGCAGGTAAATACTGATGGGTCTAAAATATTAGCGTCCGAAAGATGGGCAGGCCCTAGTTTTTATATGTCAACAGATGGCGGTCGCACTTGGACAGAGCATGACATGTCAGCATATGGTTACTATATGATGAGTCCTGATGGTTCAACTATAGCTAAGTGTAATTACGGGAGCGAAGGTCATCTTTTCATCTCTAAAGATGATGGCAGGACTTGGACCCAGAAAGGTAACGAGTGTCCAAGTCGTATATTTAATGACGGAAAAATGGTAACGCAAATCAATGACCTAGACGACTGGGATCTTGTTAAATACTTAAAATGGTCAACTGATTATGGTGAGACTTGGAGCTCTGTTAATGTCAATGGTAATGGTTATCAGTTATCATTTAGCGATGACGGTAATTATGTATTTGAATCGACGCAGTTTTTAACTTCAACTGATGGAGGTCGTAGCTGGTCCTCTCTTCCTAGCCCTCTTGATTCACAGCCGGGATTTAGAATGTATGAATATACGCAAGCAGGCATTAGTAATGATGGTAAAAGATTATTCATTGCCCCTCTTCAAGGACATGGTGAAATGAATCCATCCTGGCCAATATATACATCTGTAGACGGTGGAAATACTTGGCAATTGTGGGGTGATGGTGAAGAGAGCTTTGGTGGAAATATCTCAATGTCCTCTGATGGATCTAAGATACTTGCCGTAGATGACCCTAGCGTAAGACGGTTGCGAGCAAGATCTTATTATCGATTAGCAACTCTACCGACACCTCCACCTGTAACTCCTGGCGGTACCGGCTCAGGTACGAGCGGAGCTGCTACCCCATCCGCAGGCTCTTCATCCTCAGGCGTTTCAACTACTGCGACATCGTCATCCACTTCCAATAAGAAACCAGAAAAAACGTCAAGAATTCTTGCCGAAACAGGAGTCTCTGTTTGGCTAGTTAGCGGATCAGCCATTGTAGCTGTTGTAGTTGGCGGATTAGCTCTGAGAAAACGATTGTAAAATTAACTCATAGACGGAGCGAGCTTTTGAGATTCAATCTCATGATCAGGCTCGCTCTTTTTCATGTTGGAAAGAATATAAATTGATAATAAGATGAGTTCGCTTTTTTGATTCGGTGTAAAATAGCGGATTTTTCTGTTGATTCGTCGTTGTGCGATTTCGCTGGCAATGTCAATGAACTTCCAAAACAGGACAGAAAGTGATTCTCTGAGGATGATTGCCAACGGTACGATAATTGCCCAGAAAATAACCATTAAAATTGCGGGCAGGCTGATGTTCGTGAATGGGATTTTTCCTAGGAAAAAGAAGAAAAATAGCTGGTCAATCACAAAAGGCGCGAGTAGTATCGCTCCGATGATCATAATTAAGTAAATGCCCAGCTTTCTCATAGATCTAACTGTAGCAAATAAGATATTGACTTGCAATCATAAGCGTAATGTGTTTTAACTCTGATTTGCGTCGATATTTGGACTGGAAAAAATTGTCAAAAACCTGTATAATATAGCGGTTATGACAGAGGTAATTCGTGTTAAAGGTGCTCGTGAGCACAATCTGAAAAATGTAGATATTGAGATTCCGCGAGATCAGCTGGTGGTGATTACTGGGCTTAGTGGGTCCGGGAAATCCAGCCTGGCATTTGATACGATTTACGCCGAAGGTCAGCGTCGCTACATGGAGAGTCTTAATTCCTATGCACGTCAGTTTTTAGGTACGATGGATAAGCCTGATGTCGATTCGATTGAAGGGCTTAGTCCAGCGATTTCAATTGACCAGAAGTCGACCAGTCGCAATCCGCGATCTACCGTGGCTACGGTGACAGAAATATATGATTATCTTAGGCTTTTGTTTGCGCGAATTGGCGTGCCGCATTGTCCGATTTGTGGTAATGAAGTGACGCGTCGCACGACCGAGGTGATTATTGACGAGATTCTACGACAATTTGTTGATAAGCGAATTTTGCTATTGGCGCCAATTGTTAAGAATAAAAAAGGTGAGTTTGCGCATATTCCGGAGCAATATCAGCGACTTGGTTATGCCAGGGTTCGCGTGGACGGCGTGGTGTACGCACTGGATGAATTTCCAGAGCTGCAAAAAAGTTACAAGCATAACATCGAGTTGGTTGTTGATAGGCTGGCGTTGACGGCGGAAATGCGATCTCGATTAAGTCAGAGCGTTGAGCAGGCGCTGGACTTGGGTCAGGGAGTTATCGAGGTTTTGGATGCGGATAATGATGAAGTGAAGACATTTTCGCAGAGATATGCTTGTGTTGATCATCCTGATGTCGATATTCCAGAGCTAGAGCCGCGACTGTTTAGCTTTAACGCGCCGCAAGGGGCTTGCCCTGTATGTACGGGTTTGGGATCGAGGTTAGAGGTTGATCCAGAATTGGTCTTTAATAACAATTTGACAATTTCCGAAGGCGCAATTCGACCCTATAATCGAATGAATTCTGACGCTTGGAATATGAAGCGATTGGCGTCTGTTGCTGAAGCTCACGGATTTAGTTTGAAAGTTCCCGTAGGCAAGCTTTCTGATGATGCTAAACATAAAATATTATACGGAACTGGTGACCAAAAATATCGCGTTGATTTGGGTGGCGGTCGGCATTATGATACGACTTACGAGGGTGTTATTCCTAATCTGGAGCGACGTTGGAAAGAAACTGATAGCGATTTTATGCGACGAGATATTGAGCGATTTATGCGCGAGAGGGATTGTTATGCTTGTAAAGGTGCGCGCCTGAAACCTGTGGTTTTGGCGGTGACGGTTCATGAATTGAATATTGTTGACGTGTGCGATTTAAGTGTTGATGACGCGTTGGATTTGTTTGATAATAAGCTTCAATTGACCGAGCAAGAAATGACGATTGCTCGCTTAATTGTGAAGGAAATTAAATCTCGTTTGGCGTTTATGAGCAATGTTGGGCTGAACTACTTGGAACTAAGTCGAGCAGCTAACACACTTAGCGGTGGCGAGGCGCAGCGAATTCGCTTGGCGACGCAAATTGGCGCTGGACTTCAGGGCGTGCTTTATGTGCTGGACGAGCCGTCAATTGGACTTCATCAACGTGACAACGATAAGCTGATTGATATGTTGAAGCGTCTTCGGGATTTGGGAAATTCTGTACTAGTGGTCGAGCACGACGAGGACACGATTCGCCAGAGTGATTTTCTGGTTGATATGGGGCCGGGAGCTGGTGTGAATGGCGGTCAAGTAGTGGCAATGGGGACGCCTGAAATTGTTGCGAAAAACGAAAACAGCATAACGGGTCGCTATTTATCTGGGGCGGAAAAAATTGCCGTTCCGAAAAAGCGTCGCAAAGTCGTGAAAGATAAAAAGTTGATTGTTCGTGGCGCTCGCGAAAATAATCTTAAGAACATTGACGTGGAGTTTCCTTTGGGTTTGATGACTGTAGTATCTGGTGTTTCTGGTAGCGGAAAGTCGACGCTTGTGAATGACATTGTGGCGCGGGAACTAGCGGCGGAACTTAATCGCGCAACGACAGCGCCAGGGTTGCACGACGCTATAGAAGGTGTGAATTTGCTTGATAAGACTATTGTTATAGATCAGTCGCCAATTGGTCGAACGCCACGCTCTAATCCAGCAACTTACACTGGTATTTTTACGCCGATTCGCGAACTTTTTGCTAGCACACCCGAGGCCAACGTTCGAGGCTATAAATCTGGGCGCTTTAGCTTTAATGTTAAGGGCGGCCGCTGTGAAAATTGTCAGGGTGATGGTGTGATAAAAATTGAAATGCACTTTTTACCGGACGTTTACGTTCAATGTGACGAATGTCACGGTAAGCGTTATAATCGCGAGGCGTTGGAAATTAAGTATAAAGACAAGACGATTGCTGATGTTCTGGATATGACAATTGATCAAGCGGCGGAATTTTTTGACAGCGTGCCGAATATTGCGCGAAAACTTCAGACATTGGTTGAGGTTGGACTTGGCTATATTAAACTTGGTCAGCCAGCAACTACTTTTTCAGGCGGTGAGGCGCAGCGAATTAAATTGGCAACGGAGCTCTCCAAGCGTTCCACTGGAAAAACTATGTACATTCTGGACGAGCCGACCACTGGGCTTCATTCTGCTGACGTAAAGCGACTGTTGGGGATTTTACAGCAATTGGTTGAGGGCGGTAATAGTATGATTATCATTGAACATAATTTGGACGTCATAAAGTCGGCTGACTGGATAATTGATATGGGTCCAGAGGGCGGAATTGGTGGCGGTACGGTTGTGGCTTGCGGTACGCCTGAAGATATTGCCAAAGTGCCAAATTCGTTCACTGGCAAATATCTGAAAAAGATGCTTTAAGACTACTTTTTACGCTTGGTTTTTGAGAGAAGAACCGACAATTGTTTTCTTAATAAAGCGCGAGTATTTGGTTGTTTCAAAGCATGAATAACCATTGGTGAGACAGACAGGAAGATGATGAGAATAGCCGCAACTTCAATATTTACGCCTGCTTTGGTTAAAAACTCGCCAGCATAGAAACCTAGATAAACGAATGCTGACGACCAAAGAAATCCACCGATAAGATTGAAAGTTAAGAATGTTTTATAGTGCATTTTACTGGCGCCGGCAACGATTGGGGCGAAGGTTCTTACAATTGGTACAAATCGAGCCAGGACGATTGTCGCTGAGCCGTGCTTGTCGTAAAACTTTTCTGTTTGCTCCAAATATTTTTTCTTGAAGAATCGGGAATTTTCTTTTTCAAACAACTTGCGCCCAACTTTGTGGCCAAAACTATAGCCAACACTGTCTCCCAGCACTGCCGCCGCAAAAACCAAAAGCGCAAAAATGTGAATGTCAATGTGTAGAATGTTTTGCTGAACCATATATCCAGCGGTGAAAAGCAGGCTGTCGCCAGGTAAGACGAAGCCGATTAGCAGACCAGATTCTGCAAAAACTACTGATAAAATTGCGAATACGCCAAAGCTAGTTATCAAGTGAATAAAAGATTCCATACCTTAATTATAGCATGATTGGCGTATGCAGATTGGACTATTCTTCAATAAATCCGCCAGATTGTCGCGCCCATAATTTTGCGTAAACACCGCGTTTTTTATTGATGAGATCGTCGTGCGATCCGTCTTCGACAATTTTCCCATTTTTCAAAACAATTATACGATCCAACTTAGCAATTGTAGATAAGCGATGGGCAATGACAATTGAGGTTCGATTCTCCATCAACGTTTCCAAGGATTTTTGGATCAATGCTTCTGACTCAGAATCTAGCGCTGAAGTCGCCTCGTCGAGGACTAGAATTGGCGCATCTTTTAGAATTGCCCTAGCAATTGCAACTCGTTGTCGCTGTCCGCCAGATAATTTAATTCCGCGCTCGCCAACCATTGTGTCAAAACCGTCTTTAAGCCCAACGATAAAATCGTAAGCGCCAGCTTTTTTGGCGGCTTCTTCAATTTCCGCGTCCGTTGCATCAGGTCGACCGTAAGCGATGTTTTCGCGTACGGAGCGATGGAATAGTAATGGCTCTTGCGGCACGTAAGCGATTTTGGCGCGCAGGCTTGCTTGGGTGACTTCGGAAATATCTTGTCCGTCGATGGTAATTTTTCCCGAGTCAATATCAGCGAAGCGTAATAGCAATTTAGTGAGCGTCGTTTTTCCGGAGCCGCTCGCTCCGACCAAACCTATTTTTTCGCCTGGTTTAATATCCAGAGAGAAGTCGTGGAATAGAGTGTCGCCTTGACCCTCGTCGTGCGTGAAAGTTACTTTATCCATAGAAATTTTGCCGTTTGTAACTTTTAGCTTTGAATTGCTTTTATCAATCAATGTCGTTGGCGTTTGTAAGATTTCTACCATATCATTTGCGTTACCGATAATTCGGTTGTAATTGCGCATAATTCCGTTCATGTTCCACAATTCATGTGCGACACTTCCAGTGTAGGTGATAATAAGATAAACAGACGCCACTGACACCAAATTATTCTGAGCTGCGTACACTGCGAAGGCGATTGCTCCAATTTTAATAACCATGTTGATTGACGAATATATAGTGCTGACTTTTAAGAATCCGCGCATTACGTCGAGGCTTGAGTTTCGCCAAGAGTTGACGGTTTTTGTGAAAAATTTCTGTTCCGTAGCTTCGGCGCCAGATGACTTGACCGCTAGAACGTTTGAGATTACGTCGGCTAATTGTCCGTTCAATTTATTGCTGGCTTTGGCTTCTTTTTTTGTCAATTTCGCCATTGGCTTGGATCCGTAATAAACGACGATGCTGAAAACAATTGAGAAGATGAGTAAGAATAACGCGTATTGCCAGAGAAGGGTTGACAGGATAATTATCGAACCGACCAGTGAAACAACTAGTGGCAAAATTGACCAAATTATCGTGTCCCAAAAACTTTCTACCGCGCCAACTAATTTATTTGTTTGGCTAACGAGCGACCCGCCAAATTTGTTTGAGTGGAAGAATAATGTTTGGTTGGTCAGTTTGCTAAAGCACCGAGCGTATAAATCTCTCTGCATGGCGGTTTCAAATGTCCAGACGAGATATAAAACTAATCGCCAGCCGATGACGCTCGACCATAATTCACTGACGCCGTATAAAGCAATTAGTGTCCATAGATTTTTTGCGTTGTGCAGTTGATTGTGTTGGATAATACTAAGAAGCTGAGCAATTATGAGCGGGCCGACAAAAATGGTAACCACGAGTGTGAGCATTGCAAAAAATATTGCCAAGTTTCGGCGGTGTTTGTACGGCTCTGACGTCTTCCAAAATAGACGAAATATTTCTTTGCTGTTTGGTTTGTTTTTCAAATCAATTCCTTTCGATGATAAATTAATATTTATAAACTGCGCAGAAAACTGAGTGTTCTTAATTATTCAAAATTATATATTAGAGGAACTCGCCATCGGGAGTTCATAGACTTTGATTATTATAGGGAATATATAGATATAAGTCAATTTGTGGAGCAAAAGCCTTGTTTATTTATTGTAAATACTTTACAATAGGAACATGACGCAAATTGTTAGGCGATCAACAAAACACACGAATGACGTGATGGCGATTTTAAAGAGCAAACATCACGCGACGAATGCGGAAATTGCTCAGGAATTGCGGAACATTCATCCTGAAGTCAGCGACACGACGGTGCATCGAATAACTCAACGCCTGTGTGGCGACGGGATGATTGGTTTGGCGCCATCGACTAAAAAGGGTTGCTTGCGATACGATATTCGTAAGGACGATCACGATCATTTTGTGTGTAGTGACTGCGATGGTTTGATGGATATTAAAATTGCCGATGAGATGAGAAAACAGGTTGCGCATGAAATTAGCGATTGTTATATTGATGGCCCGTTGGTTGTGACGGGAGTTTGTAAAAAATGCCAGAAAAGGAGGAAATAATGGCTTTACATGAAATTACAACAAAGCAAGAATTCGAAGATAAGGTGCTAAAAAGCGACGGCCCTGTACTAGTTGATTTTTGGGCGCCGTGGTGTCCGCCATGCCGTGCAATGGCTCCGCTTTTGCATCAAATTGCTGAAGAAACAGAGTTTGATGTTGTTAAGGTTGACACTGAAGCGAGTCAGGAAAATGCACAATTGGCTATGGAATATCGCGTGCAGGGAATTCCAAACATGAAGATTTTTGTTGGCGGCGAGGAAGTTGCTGAAATGATCGGCATGAAGCCAAAGCAGACGTTGATTGACGCTTTGGAAAAAGCTGCGAAATAAAAAATAGAAGGGGGATTTATGAAGGGTTTTAGTGGAAATATCGAAGAGCTTACGTTGGCAAATAATAATTTTCGTCAAGTTCTATATACTGCCAGGCATTGTCAATTGGTATTGATGAGCTTGCCTGTTGGCGGGGAAATTGGTTCGGAGATTCACGAGGAGAATGATCAATTTTTCCGATTTGAGTCTGGTAAAGGTAAGGTTTTGATTGATGGCAATGAATATGACGTTTCTGACGGTAGTGCTATTATTGTGCCGGCGGGCGCTGAGCATAATGTGATAAATACTGGCGAAGAGCCGCTTAAACTCTATACTATTTATAGTCCAGCGCATCATAAAGATGGAATCGTTCGGGCGACTCGCGAAGAAGCAGAGGCTAACGAAGAAGATTTTGACGGTGTAACTACCGAATAAACTGTCGCCAAAAGAGAAAGTCTCTACTAATTATGTCTCACAAAAGATCGATAGTTGGCGAGATATTCAGCTCGTTCGAGCGGGCAATTTTTCGTGGAACTGCATGCGTCATATCGCTAGTTTTTATGATTGTACCGCAGAAGGACCGCGTACGAGTGATTGTTTATCGTGATGATGGCAAGATTTTGTTAGTTAGAGGTCGTTTTAGTCGCCAAAAGTGGGCTCTACCGGGAGGCGGGGTGAAGCATAATGAGAGTTATGAACAGGCTGCCGTTAGAGAAGTCTCGGAAGAAATTGGATTAAAGATACATAATCTGCGATATCTAGGAAAAGCTAATTCTCATGAGTCGTATGCCAAATTTTCAGTTCGAGTTTTTGCGGCGCACGTGTCTGATTATGACATAAAATGCAACTTTGAAATAATGGAAGCACGGTGGCTTAGCAGGGATTATCTTCCTAAAGAATACACTTTACTAACTAACGCTTTATGACATAATTGTAATATGGAGAATATAATATGATCAGATAATGTCCGATCCGGCTAACGCTGATTTTACAGAAAAAGGATGGTCGCCCGTTAGTAACTGCACTTAATCATGAACTTGTTGCAAAGTTTGCTAAATGGTTTATGGGATTATATAATGGGATTTATTTTTAAACAAAGACAAATTAGAATTTATGGAGGTGTATATAAATGAAAATATGTATTTTAGGCTTAGGTGTGATAGGTACAACTTATGGATATGTATTTCAAAAAGCAGGACATCAGATTGAGCATTTAGTTAGGGAAAATAAAAAACAAAATTTTCCAGCAAAGCTGAATATAACTATATTAGACGGACGTTATGATAATAAGGGAGAAGAAAAAACAGATACATACACTGTAAATCTTGCAAAACCGGATACAAGTTATGACTTTATTCTTTTGAGTGTTTCATGCGGAAAAATAAAAGATGCTATAGCAACACTTTCGCAAAACAACATTACGGGAAGTTTGATATTATTCTGTAACTTTTGGAACAGTCGCAAAGAGATTGAAGAAATAGTAGGTAATTTTAAATACATTATAGGATTTCCTACTGCTGGTGGAAGTATGATACAGCAAGAGTTGAACTGTGTTCTATTTGACCATATAATGCTTGAAAGCAAGGAAAAAGCAAGTATTCCAAACTATAGAGATTTGATAGAACTTCTTAAATCTACAGACCTAAAAACAGAAGTTCCTTATGATATGGTGGAATGGATATGGATTCACATGGCAATAAATGCAGGTGTTACTTCTACTGCTGCACGAGCAGGAAAAATTGATGACCCAAAACAGCTTGCGATTAATCTCATGAGAGATTCCCACGCATTATCTATAGCAGTGAAATCGGTAAGAGAAACTGTTAAAGTAGTAAAAGCTAGAGGGGTCAATTTGAAATTATATAAAAATGAACTTCTTCCTTACAAAATACCTTCTGCTGTCGCAGGTATGATAATGAAACGAATGTTTGCAGGAAATGAGCTCACAAGCAGAATTATGACGTTACATAATGACGTAGAAGACATTATGTATGGATGTAAAAGTATTTATGAGTCTGGGAAGCAAGAAAATCTGGATTTACCCTTATTTTATTCAAATATGGATAAAATCTTTAATAAATAAATTCAGCTTTATAAATTCCAGTTTGTCGAGGTAATACCTTTTAACGATAACCTTAAGCTATCGTTAAAAAGTTCACGGATATGTTCCTACATACGAATGTAGCTACTTGACATACTTGATGTTCACTCTGTTCTTGTGGACTTGCCGCCACGTCTGGATTTTGCTAGAAAATGACATCCGCGTTTGTTGGCTCAAATGCCGAATGTGCGATTGACTATACTGGTTGGGTCTTATGCTCAGAAATACTATTTGAACCATCGCGTTGAACGTACCTTAACGGCAACTGTATCTAATTTCGACGCATATTTACCAGATTATTTTCCGTTGGTTCATCCATCGCCACTTAACATTGGCTGGCGTAAGCGTAATCCATGGTTTGAAATAGATGTTGTGCCGGTTTTGCAATCTATAGTTAGGGAATCGTTGTTGTAATAACAATAATTTAATATAGACTATCCTCCCAGAAAATATTACGCTTTGTATATTAATAAGCGCCAGTAGGCGACGCTGTTTTATGTATAATATGAGTATGAATGATCGACAAATTTCCCAACTTGAAATAGTAAAGGCTAAAGTTCGGCAGTTACTGGGCGGCGATACTTCGGGGCATGCTGACGATCATGTCGAGCGAGTAGCGTTGTTGGCAGAGCGTTTCGCTAACGAATGCAGCGAATCGGTGAACCTGCAAGAAGTGCTATTGACGGCTTGGCTGCATGATGTTGATGATTATAAATTAGTCGGTAAAACGCAGGCGGAAAAATTGACGAACGCAGTAGATATTATGGCGCAGGCAGAAATAGCTGATGATTTAAGTCAGGTTGTGCTGGAAAATATTGCGGCGATTGGTTATAGCAAACGGCTGAACGGCAAGCAGCCGCAGCGGCTGGCGGGGAAATTGGTGTCTGACGCTGATATGTGTGATGCTATTGGTGCGGTCGGCATTGAGCGGGCGTTGACTTATGCTTGTCATCACGGCGGTCGGATTTTTGATCCTAAAGTCTGGCCGAATGTCAATCTGGCGGCGCACGAATATAACGCTGATGGCAATACGCATGACACTGACGGATTTATCAATCACTTCTTTGAGAAACTGCTGAAATTGAAAGGTTTGATGTTAACTGAACCAGGACGAGCAGAAGCAGAAAATCGTCATCAAATTATGGTTGATTTTCTTCGCGCCTATTTTCACGAAAAGAATGTACCCGAGTGGAGTGAGTTTTTGGAGGAATATTTACGTAGCATCGATTAAGTATTGAAGAATGGTTAGCTTTCGCTTTTTATTGACCTGATTAGCGCTTTGTAGTTATATGAAATTATGACAAAGTATAAAATTGAACGGATTTATGAGTCGACCGCGTCAGACGATAGTTATCGTGTGTTGGTCGATCGATTGTGGCCGCGCGGAATTAGCAAAGAGCGAGCTGCATTGGACGAGTGGAATAAAGAAATTGCCCCGACCGACGAATTGCGTAAATGGTTTAACCATGATCCAGAAAAATTCCCGGAATTTTCTCGCCGTTATATGAAGGAGCTAGATAATAATTCTGCCGCTGCCGAGGCGAAGAATAATTGGAGTAAACAATCTGCA
>ERZ772935.402-NODE-402-length-17574-cov-14.457389_pt1 | contig 17574 bp, 10 predicted proteins | sample MGYA00511683_ERZ772935 | MGnify/ENA primary metagenome ERZ772935 (study PRJEB29015, sample SAMEA2738086) | human oral metagenome | biome: human oral; feature: human-associated habitat; material: saliva | place: China | collected 2228 ...
TGTGGGGTTAACCTGCGCATGAAGGGGCCCAAGCAGCCACCTGTCCGGCCGATGGTGCCACCCCTGGAGCCAATGAGGCCACCCCTGAACTGAGCACATCCGTCCGCCGCTCCTGGAACTGATCACCGACCCACACGTGATGTCCTATAACACCAGGCGTCCGCAGTCGGTGGTGCTTACTGGGCCTGGGTGGTGGAGGTCATGGCGATACCCTCGCGCAGGGGAGGGGTGGGTGGTTATCGTGCGTTGTGGTTGAAGGGTGAGTCTCTGTGGGCGTATCGGGACCCTGTGTTGATTGCTGTTGCTCGGGGGTTGGCGACTTCCGACTGTGCGTGTGGATTCACTTGTCATTGGTAGCCATGGTCAGAGTTTGACTTGCGAGCCGGTAAGGTCTCGCACGGTAAATATAACGTTTTGGTATCGACATGTGGGATGTTCAAAATCTGTCAAACTGAGAAAACGTTGCAATTCCGGCGAATCACCTGTAATCGATTACTGGAAAAAGCTTGAAATAGTGCGAACCGCATGGAAAGATTTACCTGTCTCTGTTCCATAGTGTTAGGCCGATAGTTAATGTCGTTCCAGCTCACCCGCACTCACACGTCGGTGGTGCTCGCTGCCACCACGATCGCAGCGTCCCTCGTTGTGATCCCCTCCCTGGCTGAGGGAAACAGCGCCACCGATGATCCGTTCTGCGGCACCCTCGTTGGTGCCGACGCTCGCATCAACGCCGAGTACAACCCGCTGCTCGCGAAGTACGCTGCCGCCGCCTCGGGCACCTCGACGGGCACCACTGCTGACCCGGAGCGCGAGGCTCAGCTGCGCCAGGACCTCGCCGACGCGCAGGCCGCGCTTGAGGCTGCTCAGCAGGGCGCCGAGAAGCCCAATCCCTCGGTCGGCGACGCTCCCGCCGCTGACACGACCGTTGATCGCGGTCTCGACTGGGTTGACTGGTCCAAGGTTGACTACGACACCCAGGCCAAGATCATCGAGGCCCTCATCGTTCAGAAGATGAATGCCTACCGCGCCAGCGCTGGCCTGCCCGAGATTGTCGTGTCGGACACGGTCACTGCCGATGCTCGCTCGTGGAGCAAGTACATGTCCGACAGCAACGACTTCAGCCACGATCAGTCGCACAAGCACCTGGGGCAGGGCGCTCTCGACGGTGCGGACACCATGTCCGATGCTGAGAACATCGCCTACAACCACCTTGAAGACTACAGCGGTGGCGGAACGAAGACCCCCGCTCAGGCAGCGGCCGACATCTTCAACCAGTGGAAGAACTCTCAGGGCCATGACCGCAACATGCTCGGTGCATCCAACGTCATCGGCGTTGGTGTGCACATTGCCAAGCACAGTGACGGTACGCGCGTCTACGGCACGCAGAAGTTCTACGGCGTCACCGGTGGCTCGCCGAACCTGTCGCGCTTCCACACGACCGGTGATACCGCCTCGGCCTACGGCTTCGACGGTAAGGCCTTCAACTCCGACAACACGAACTACGTGTCCGGCCTTGCCGGATCCGGTGATGAGCAGCGCGCCAACTCCTGGGAGAAGAAGATTGGCGCCCTCCCCGGCTCCGCTCTGCCCGTGGATGTCTCCACTCTGCCTGCCAAGAACGGCGCCGCGGCTCCCACGACCCCTGCTCCCGCTCCCGTTGACGACAAGCCCTCGGTTGACGCCGACCAGGCCGTCGCCGACGCACAGGCTGCCGTCGATGCAGCCCAGAAGGCTCTCGATGACTACCTCGCGTCGGTGACCGATGAGCAGCCGACCGAGAGCATGGAAGAGATTGACGCGCAGCTCGATGCCGTTGCTGACTCGATCGCTGCTGAGACTTCCGTTCGCCCCGAAAAGGATGGCGGCGTCACCCTCGAGGGCGCCGGTCAGAATGGTCGCTACATGACGGCCGAGGAGTACCGCGCTGAGCTGACCAAGTGCACGGTCGCGGAGGTTCCGAACCCCTCGATCGGCCAGCCGACCACGCCTGAGCCCTCCGCTCCGGCCCCCGGCCCCGATACCCCTACCACGCCTGAGCCCTCCGCTCCGGCCCCCGGCCCCGATACCCCCACCACGCCTGAGCCCTCCGCTCCGGCCCCCGGCCCTGATACCCCCACCACGCCGCAGCCTTCTGCTCCGGCCCCTGGCCCCTCGACGCCTGTGACGCCTGAGCCCTCCGCTCCGGCCCCTGGCCCCTCGACGCCTGTGACGCCGCAGCCTTCTGCTCCGGCCCCCGGCCCCTCGACGCCTGTGACGCCGCAGCCTTCTGCTCCGGCTCCGGCCCCGTCGGCCTCGACCCCGTCGACCCCTGCTGTTCCGGCACCGTCTTCGCCGGCTCCCGGTGGCTCGGGGACGTCGACTCCCTCCAAGACCCTCCCGCAGACCATCGCCTCCACGGGCACCTCTGCAACGTGGGTTGCGGTCGGAGCGGTCGCGGTCCTGGTTGCTGGTATCGGTGCGCTCGTCGCATCGCGCCGCGCCAAGAACTGACGCCCTGTTGGAAGCCCCCGCTGGTGATGAATCGCCAGCGGGGGCTTCCCCTATGCCTGCCGCCTCCTGGCGATGACAGGGCGCGCGGTCCCGTGAGTGCGTGGATGAGACGATTGTGTGCGTATACTCGGTAACTGGATGTCGCGAAAGCGATGTTTCGCTGACACGTATCGCCATGCCTGTTCCATTGGAGGAGTGGGTGAGGCGGTAGCGCACCTATCGAGAGGAACATACATGCGTGCCACGAACATGCGTCGAAGCATGGTTGCGGCGCTCGGAGCGGCGGCTGTTCTTGCGGGCGTTGTTGTGCCCGCCTATGCGGCCGATCTGAATCCGGTCGTCAATCCGGAACCGGCGCCCACAGCAGAGCCCACGGCCGACCCTCAGCCCGATCCCCAGCCTGACCCTCAGCCCGATCCTCAGCCCGATCCTCAGCCGGATCCTCAGCCTGACCCTCAGCCGGATCCCCAGCCTGACCCTGCGCCCGCTCCCAAGCCCAGTTGGAAGCAGGACGGTTCCGGCTGGTGGTACGACCTGGATAACGGCAGCTACGCGCGCAGTGAGGTGCGCATCATTGATGGTGCGACCTATCGCTTCGATGGAAGTGGCTACATGGTTACCGGATGGTATGGCACCGGCGGCGCGTGGGAGTATTACTCTCCCTCGGGCATGCAGGTGCGCGGCTGGGCCCAGGTGCAGGGTTCGTGGTACTACCTCGATCCCGCCAGCGGACTCATGCGTACGGGCTGGCAGCGGATCGATGGAAGCTGGTATTTCCTTGGCGCTTCCGGCGCGATGGCAACGGGCTGGGTGAGCCAGGGGAGTGCCTGGTACTACATGGCTCCTTCCGGCGTGATGGCGACGGGGTGGAACATGATCGGTGGTTCCTGGTATCACTTCGCTGATTCTGGCGTGATGTCGAGCGGCTGGACGAAGGTTGGTGGCACCTGGTACTACCTGCGTGGAGGCGCGATGACGACGGGTTGGGTGAGCCAGGGGAGTGCCTGGTATTACATGGCTCCCTCCGGTGCAATGGTGACGGGATGGAGCTCGATTGGCGGATCATGGTACTACTTTGATTCGGCGGGCGCTATGACGACCGGCTGGCTGAATCTGGGTGGAACGTGGTTCTACTTCGATGGCTCCGGCGTCATGGCCACGGGGACGCAGTGGATCGGGTCGGAGCGTCACTGGTTCTACGATTCGGGTGCCTGGTGGGGCCTGTATCCGGTGCCATCGAATGGAGGTGGCTCCACGAGTCGTGGTCCATTCCGCAACTGTTCGGAGGCCTGGGCTGCGGGAGCTGCGCCGCTGCATCGTGGTGAGTCGGGCTACAGTGTGGACCTTGACCGTGATGGCGATGGCGTCGCTTGCGAGGTTCGTCCTCGCTGACGCCGTGAGTGCACAGTGGACCCCGGCCTCGTTGTGACGAGGTCGGGGTTTCCTCTGCGGGTAGGTGTTCGTGGGTGGAGCGGTCTCGTGAGGGCGCGTGTCAGGCGGTGTTGAGTTGTCCGTGGGTACCTCAGTGCTGGTCAGTCATTGAAGCATGCGGTTTGTCGATAATGGGATATTAGTGAAGAAGCAAGTTAAAGCGGTTTGCTAGATATATGTTGTGGAAGCTTTCTGAGGGATTTGTGTCACGAAAATGGCGTTGCTTGCATCACATTGAGCCGCCATCTATTGATTACTGACAAACCTGGATATATACTCGGTAACGACTTAACGCGGAACTGTGTAGATGCAGTTCGCCGACCTGGCCATTCTTGCGCGTGAGCCGCCCACACACGTCGAGAGGAACACGCAGATGCGTCCTATCAATGTCCGCCGCTCCATGATCGCCGCCCTCGGTGCTGCCGCTGTCGTCGCCGGAACCGTCGTCCCCGCCTATGCGGCCCCCGTCGCCCTCGAGGAGGGTACGCCGGGTGATGCTGCTGCTGCGGTTGAGCAGCCCGCTGCTGAGGACCCCGCCCCCGCCACGGACGAGAAGCCCGCCACGGACGAGAAGCCCGCCACGGACGAGAAGCCCGGTGCCGAGGATCCCGCCACGGACGAGAAGCCTGCCGCCGACGAGCCTGGAGGTGGCGAAGAGGGCGAGGGGAAGGCCGCGGAGTGGAAGCAGGATGACAAGGGCTGGTGGTTCGACCTGGGCAACGGTGACTTTGCCAAGGATGAGCAGGTCGAGATCGACGATCAGATCTACCGCTTCGACTCCGAGGGCTACATGGTGACCGGTTGGCACATGCAGGATGGTGCCTGGGAGTACTTCACGCTCAACGGCCAGCAGATCTTCGGTTGGGCCCACTGGAACGGCTCCTGGTATTTCCTCTCGCCCGAAAATGGCACGATGCAGACCAGCTGGATCAATGTTGATGGCACCTGGTACTACCTGCACCACTCGGGTGCCATGGCCACCGGCTGGGTCAAGCTTGGAGGTGACTGGTACTACTTGAACGAGTCCGGTGCGATGGCCACCGGCTGGGCAGAGATCAACGGCACCTGGTACTACATGGACGAGAACGGTGCGATGGTCACCGGCTGGGCAGAGATCAACGGCACCTGGTTCTACATGGATGACAACGGTGCGATGGTCACGGGCATCCAGACCATCGACGGCAAGCGTCACCTCTTCCACGATTCCGGTGCCTGGGCTGGCCAGCTCTGAATCTCTGGCTCAGTGGCGGTGCCTGTGCCAGCGGCGCACTGAGTCCATCACACACGCATAACGGACCCCGACCTCGACGAGGCCGGGGTCCGTTGCGTTCGACACCAGCGGCGCCCGGTGGGGCGAGTGGAACTGATCCGCACGCGATAGCGCGGGTCGCATAGCAGCTCCGCTACAGGCAGTGGAGAGACGAGGGGGCGTGGCCAATCGGCCACGCCCCCATGCCGTGTCGGCTGCTCTCAGCCCGCGTCCACCGCCTGGTTGGCGATCTGGCGCTCACACACGTCGATGAGCTCGCGGATGATGCGCAGCGTGCCCGCCGAGGCCTCGGCGTGAGCCTCGATCCAGGCGCGTCCCGCGGCCACGATGTCGACATCGGGGGCGTAACCGGCCAGCGAGGTCGGGAACAGCAGCGTGGTCAGGTCCTCGGCGGTGTGGAAGGTGAAACGCTCCCAGATGCCCGCCAGGGCTTCGAAGTACTCGTGGACGTAGGACACGTAGGCCGAGGGCGTGGTGCGCGCCTGCGCCCAGAAGCCCGAGATCATCGCCCAACGGGTGTCGTTGGGGATCGAGGTGTCGGACAGGACCTTGTCCCACACGTCGGCCTTGATCCACTCGCCGGAGCGCGCAGCGCGGCAGGCGGCCGCGTTCTGGTGGCCGGTCATCGTGTCGTCGCTGGCCTCCATTGCCGCGATGTCTTTCTCGGTGGCGGCGTCGCCGCGCACCAGGGAGATCAGCAGGTCCCACTTCAGGTCGACGTCCAAGTCCAGGCCGTCAAGGGTCTGGGTGCCGTCGTAGAGGCCGCGGATGGCCTCGAACTGCTCGGCGCTGGTCGCGTTGCGGGCCGCGGCGGCCACGAGCATGCGCTGTGCGTCGGAGCCGGAAGCGGCGGTGCGGGCCAGGAGCAGCAGGCGGCGGCCCGTGTCCTCGGCGGCCTCAGCGCGGAACTGGGGAGCGACGAAGGTGCGCACGGCCTCGTCGATGTGGCGCAGGGTCAGCATGAGCAGGCTCATGTTGTCTTCGACGGGGATCGAGGTCAGCGCCAGGTTCAGGTAGTCGCGAGCCGGCATCTCGCCGTCGCGGGTCATGTCCCACGCCGAGGCCATGACGACGCCGCGCGTGAGCGAATCCGTGAACTTGGTGATGTTGGCGATCGCGAAGGACAGGGACTGCTCGTCGAGGCGCACCTTGGCGTAGCCCAGGTCTCCGTCGTTGACGAGGATGAAGTCGGGGCGAGCGATACCCGCCGCGGCCTCGATCACGGTGGAGGCGCCGTCAACGTCGAGCTCCTCGCGGAAGACCTGGGTGAGCGTGCCTCCCTCGGACAGGGAGTAGCCGGCCACACCCATGCGGTGCGGACGCAGCGACGCGCCCTCCGAGAAGGCCTCCTGGGCCACCTCAAGGCGCTCGATCGTGCCCTCAGCCGAGACGGAGACGACCGGACGCAGCAGGGTCACGCCGGCTTCCTCGAGCCACACCTTCGACCACGAGGCCAGGTCGCGGCCCGACGCGGCGGCCAGCTCGGAGAGCAGGTCCTCCAGCGTGGCGTTGGCGTAGGAATGCTTCGTCAGGTACTCGTGCAGGCCCGCGAAGAACGCGTCGCGCCCCACGTAGGAGACGAGCTGGCGCAGCACGGAGGCGCCCTTGGCGTAGGTGATGCCGTCGAAGTTAACCTCGACGTCGGCCAGGTCGCGGATCTCGGCGGTGATCGGGTGGGTCGTGGGCAGCTGATCCTGCTTGAGGCCCCAGTCCTTACGGACCATGAAGCCCGTCCAGCCCTCGGTGTACTTGGTGGCCTCGGCCAGAGCCAGGTGGCTCATGAACTCGGCGAAGGACTCGTTGAGCCACAGGTCGTTCCACCACTTCATGGTGACCAGGTCGCCGAACCACATGTGGGCCAGCTCGTGCAGGATCGTGTTGGCGCGAGCCTCCATCTGAGCCTCGGTGGGACGGGTACGGAACACGTAGGCGTCGCGGAAGGTCACGCAGCCCGCGTTCTCCATGGCGCCGGCGTTGTACTCGGGCACGAAGATCTGGTCGTACTTGGTGAAGGGGTAGGCGATGCCGTAGGCGCCCTCGAAGAACTCGAAGCCCTGGCGGGTGATCTCGATGATCTCGTCGGCGTCCAGGTGCTCGATGATCGAGGCGCGCGCGTACACGCCCAGGTCAATCGTTCGCCCGTCGGAGGACGTCAACGAGGCCGTGGTGCCCTCGTAGGGGCCCGCGACGATCGCGGTGATGTACGTTGACATCTTCTCCGTAGTCGCGAAGCGGTAGATCCACGCGTCACCCTCTTCCTCGGGGGAGGGGGTGGGGGCGTTGGAGAACACCTTCCAGCCCTTGGGGGCCTTGACAGTGAGCGTGAAAACCGACTTCAGGTCGGGCTGCTCGAAGGTCGTGTACACGCGTCGGGCGTCCGGGACCTCGAACTGGGAGTAGGTGTAGGCCTGGCCATCCGCGGGATCGACGAAGCGGTGCAGGCCCTCACCCGTATGCATGTACTGGCAGGACGCGTCGACTTCGAGGACGTTGTGCTCGGCCAGATTCTCCAGCGCAATGCGGTTGTCCTGGTGAGCCGAGAACGGGTCGAGAGCGGCGCCGTTGAGCGTGATCGAGTGGACGTTGTTGGACACGAGGTCGGCGAACGTGGAGGCGCCTTCGCGCGCGTCGAACTCGATGCGGGTGAAGGAACCGAAATCGGTGTCTCCACGCGTGAGGTCCAGCGAGATCTCGTAGCGCGTCACGGAGGAGATGACCGAGGCGCGCTCGGTCGCTTCCTCGCGAGTGAGGTTCAGGCCTGGCATGGGGTGCCTTTCCGTCGATGGAATGGGAGCGCTTTCGCGCCAAACATTCCTATGTTGTCATGTGTTGCAGGTGATTGCTCGTGGCACGCCGAAATGTGTCGGCGCGGACACGCTTTCACCAGATGGTGACGCGCTGGGCGGGCTCCAGCCACATGCCGTCCCCGGCCTTGACGTCAAATGCCTGCGCAAACGCATCCAGGTTGCGCAGCACCTGGTTGCACCGGAACTCGGCAGGGGAGTGCGGGTCGACGGCGAGCATCTGACGGGCGAACTGCGGGCGCGTGGCGGTGCGCCAGGCGCGGGCCCAGGAGAAGAAGAAGCGCTGGGGGCCCGTGAGCTCGTCGATGACGGGGGCCGTTGCCGGGGTCAGCCCCTGCTCGGCCAGGGCGGCCACCCACGCCTTCCACGCGATCGTCATGCCGCCCAGATCGCCGATGTTCTCACCGATGGTCAGCGCGCCGTTGACGTGGGGGAGGGAACGGTCCTCGCCGTCGCCAGCCACGGCCTCGGCGCTGGAGGCCTCGCGCAGGACCGCGGGCGTGAGCTCGTCGTACTGCCCAATGAGCGCGTGGGTGCGCTCCTCGAAGGCGGCGCGGTCCTCGTCGGTCCACCAATTCGACAGGTTTCCCTCGCCGTCGTAGCGCGAGCCCTGGTCATCGAAGCCGTGTCCGATCTCGTGACCGATGACCGCGCCGATCGCCCCGAAGTTGACGGCGTCGTCAGCCTGCGCGTCAAAGAAAGGGGGCTGGAGGATCGCGGCGGGGAAGACGATCTCGTTCTGGGTCGGGTTGTAGTAGGCATTGACCGTCTGGGGCGTCATGTACCACTCGTCGCGGTCCACGGGCTGGCCGAGCTTGGCCCACTCGCGGTCGGTCGCGTGGGCGCTGGCGGCGCGCACGTTGTCCACGAGCGAGGCGGCCGGGTCCAGGTTCAGGCTCGAGTAGTCGCGCCACTTGACGGGGTAGCCGATCTTGGGGTTGAAGGTGGCCAGCTTGGCCAGAGCCTTCTCCTTGGTCTCCTCGCTCATCCAGTCGAGGCTTCGGATCGACTCGCCGTAGGCGTCGAGCAGGCGGCGCACCAGCGCATCCATCGCGTCCTTCGCGTTGGGCGGGAAGTGACGGGCGACCCAGGCGCGGCCCATGGCCTCGCCCAGGTAAGACTCGATGAGGGACAGGGCGCGCTTCCAGCGGGGGCGCAGCTCCTGCGTGCCGGCCAGGGTGCGGCCGTGGAAGTCGAAGTTCTCCTCGACGAAGTCGGAGGTCAGCAGCGAGGCGCGCGAGTCGATGGCGGAGGCGGCGAGCCACTCCTTGAGGGTCGACAGGTCGGTGGATGCCCACAGGGAGGCCGCGCCGCGCAGGTAGTCGGGCTGGTCGACGTTCACGACGAGGCCGGCCACGGGCATGCGGGTTCCGCGCGCCCAGGCGTTCCAGTCGAAACCGGGCGCCAGGTCGGACAGTGTGGCCCACAGGGTCGGGTTATCGGACAGGAGCGGGTCGCGGTTGGACACCGAATCGCGGTGGTGGGAGGCCAGGGCCGTCTCCAGGTCCATGATGCGCTGTGCGCCGCCCTCGGGGTCGGGCATACCCGCCAGGGCGAGCAGTCGTGCGGTGTGGGCGACGTAGGCCTGGCGGATCGGCTCGTAGTCCTCCTCGCGGTAGTAGGCCTCGTCGGGCAGGCCGATTCCAGACTGGACGAGGGAGACCATGTAGGAGGAGGAATCGTGCGGGTCGGTGCCCACGTAGGCGCCCACGAGGCCTCCGACGCCCTCGCGCATGAGGGAGCCCATGACCTCGGCGAGCTCCTCGCGGCTGGTGGCGCCCTCGATGGCGTCGAGGTCCGCGCGCAGGGGTGCGGTTCCCGCGGCGTCGATCGCGTCCTCGTCGAGGAATTGAGTCCACAGCGTGGCGATACGTGCAGCGTCCGGGTCGTCGAGCGTGCCGGCGGCCGCATCCTGGGCAATTGCGCGGGCATATTTCTCGGACGCGTCGCGCAGCGCGTGGAACGCGCCGTCCATCGGCCGGTCGGCGGGAATTTCGTGGGTGGCCAGCCACGTGCCGTTCACGTGGCGGTAAAAATCGTCTTGGGGGCGCACGGCGGGATCCATGTTCGCGGTTTCGAGGACGCGTGCGAGCAGTGAGTTCGTCATGCCCTAACTCTAGGGTGTTTCCTGCCCCGTGCGCGTGACCTAGAGATTTCGGGGACGCGAACACTGATTTACGTGACGGTCATGGACTGTAATTCCGCGTTTTCCGTGCAATTTGGGGCGAGAAGTGCGAATGCCACTTTGGAACGCGATGCGCGTGCACATTTGTGCATGGGGATCTGCGAATTCGTTCAAACGGGGGTGTTTGGGGCAGAATTGTAAGCGCAGTGAGGCACATCCTCATGAAGACGTGAAGGGAAAAAACACGGTGAAGACACTTCGCACTGACGTGTGCGTCATCGGTGGTGGATCCACCGGTGCCGGCGTCGTCCGCGACGTCGTGATGCGCGGCTTCTCAGCCGTTCTCGTCGACCGGGCAGATATCGCTCAAGGTACGTCCGGTCGCTTCCATGGCTTGCTCCACTCGGGTGGCCGCTACATTGCGTCCGATCCTGAGTCGGCCACCGAATGCGCGGAAGAAAACGACATCGTCAAGCGCATCAACTCCAACGCCATCGAGGCCACCGGAGGCCTCTTCGTGGTGACCGCTCACGACGATGAAGAATACGCGGACCAGTTCCTGGCCCGTGCTGCCGCCGCAAAGGTGCCGGCAGAGGAAATCTCCATCGCCGAGGCTCTGCGACGCGAACCCCGACTGGACCCGCGCATCAAGCGCGCGTTCGCCGTCGAGGACGGAACCGTCGACGGCTGGCAGATGACCTGGGGTGCGATCCGCTCCGCGCAGGCATACGGCGCACAGATCCTGACCTACCATCGCGTGACCAACATCGAGCGAGAGGGCGACCGCGTCTCCGCCGTCATCGTCCACGATGAGCGCGGCGGCGAGGACATCCGCATCGAATGTGCCTTCGTCCTGAACTGTGGCGGCCCCTGGGCCGGAAAGATCGCGAGCATGGCGAACTGCCACGGCGTCGACGTCGTCGCCGGTGCAGGCATCATGATCGCGATGAACCACCGCCTGACCCACTCGGTCATCAACCGCTGCGTGTGGCCGGCCGATGGTGACATCCTCGTGCCCGACCACACCGTGTGCATCATCGGCACGACCGACCTCAAGTCCGACGACGCCGACAACCTGCCCATCCCCGCCGACCAGGTCCAGCAGATGCTCGACTCCGGCGAGGCCCTGATCCCCGGCTTCCGCAAGGCCCGCGCCGTTCACGCGTGGGCGGGCGCGCGCCCCCTCATCAAGGACTCGCGCGTGTCTGCGACCGACACCCGCCACATGGCGCGTGGCATGAGCATCATCGACCACAACACGCGAGACGGCGTCTACGGCATGCTCACCATCGCGGGCGGCAAGCTCACCACCTACCGCCTCATGGCCGAGCGCATTGTCGACATCATGTGCACCGAGATGGGGGAGACCCGTCCGTGCAAGACCGCTGACGAGGCCGTCCCGCCCGCCAAGGAGCAGCGCCTCTACACAATCGGCCACCGCCTCGACAACGTCGAGTCCCGCAACGACGGCCCCACACACGAGCAGATCATCTGCGAGTGCGAGATGGCCACCCGCGCCATGCTCGAAAACGTCATGGACACCTTGCCCAAGGGACAGCTCGACGACGTGCGTCGCCAGATGCGCCTGGGCATGGGACCGTGCCAGGGCGGCTTCTGCTCCCAGCGCGCCGCGGGCATCGCCCACGAGCGTGGCGACATCGACTCGATGCGCGCCAACGGCCTGCTGCGTCTCTTCCTGAAGAACCGCTGGATCGGCCTGTGGCCCATCCTGTACGGCAAGCAGGCCCGCCAGGCCGCACTGGACGCATGGATCCACGAGGGCACGCTCGACGTCGAGCACCTGCCCGCAGCCAAGGAAGAGGTCGTTCGATGAGAGACGTCGTTGTTATTGGCGCCGGCCTGGCCGGCCTGGCCGCCGCGATCAAGGCCGCCGATGCCGGCCTGAGCGTCACCCTGATCACCAAGGGCGTGGGCGGCATCCAGCTCGGCACGGGCACGGTCGACATCCTCGGCTACCGCCCCGCACCGGTCGAGGCGCCCCTGGAGGCACTGGAAGGCCACGTGGCCTCCCGTCCCACCCACCCCTACAGCCACGTCACCCCCGACTTTGTCGGCGCATCCGTCGCGTGGCTGCGTGACCTCGTCGGTTCCGATGTCCTCGTCGGCGACGAGACCCGCAACGTGCGCATCCCCACCGGCGTTGGTGCGCTGCGCCCCACCTGCCTGATCCCGCCCTCCATGCAGGCCGGTATCCCCCAGGCGGGCGCCCGCTACGCCATCGTGGGACTCAAGCGTCTGAAGGACTTCTACCCCAGCCTCGTCGCTGAGAACCTCTGCCGCCAGGCCGGACCCGACGGCGCCCCCATCAAGGCGCGCGCCCTGTCCGTCGACTACGTCGTGCGCGACGGAGAGGTCGACTCGGTGGGCACCGTGCACGCCCGCAGCCTCGACCACGAGGAGAACCGCGCTCGCCTGGCTGCCCAGATCCGCCCCCTCCTCGAAGAGGGCGAGATCGTCGGACTGCCCGCCGTCCTGGGCCTGGAGGACGCGAACGCCTGGCGCGACCTGGCCGACAAGCTCGGCCACCCCGTCTTCGAGATCCCGATCCAGCCCCCGTCAGTGCCCGGCATGCGCCTGAACGCCCTGCTGACCCGCATCGCCTCCTCCAAGTGCCGCGTCGTCCTCGGATCCCCGATTAAGGCCGTGCACACGGCAGACGGACGAGTCAGCGCAGTCGAATACGCCAGCGCGGGACGCTCCACGGTCGTGGAAACCCGATCCTTGATCCTCGCCGCCGGCGGCTTCGAATCCGGCGCCCTGGACATGGACTCCTACGGCACCGTGCGCGAAACCATCTGCGGGCTGCCCGTCATGGGCGCCTCCGGACAGCTCCTGCACGCCGACTTCTGGGGTGAGGACCAGCCCCTCTTCCTGTCTGGCCTGGCCGTCGACGACAACATGCGCGTCCTGGACGAGGAAGGCACGCCCGTGTGCCCGAACCTGTACGCGGCCGGAGGCAACCTGGCCGGCGCCACTCGCTGGCGCGAAAAGAGCGGCGAAGGAATCGCGCTGGCCAGCGCTCTGGCCGCCGTCGACTCGATCGTGGAGGAACTGAAATGACCCTCGAAATGTCAACGCTGATGGGACCGGGCGTGGAAGAAGAGGACGTCTTCGCCCTGAGTGGTGACGCCGCGCTGCGTGCCAGCCTCGACTTGTGCGTGAAGTGCACGATCTGCGAGACCCAGTGCCCGGTCATGCGCGTCACCGACCTGTTCGCCGGCCCGAAGTACTCCGGTCCGCAGGCCGAGCGCTTCCGCAAGGACGGGCAGATGGTGGATAAGTCCATCGACTACTGCTCCTCGTGTGGCACCTGCTCGCTCGTGTGCCCCCAGGGTGTGAAGGTCACCGAGATCATTCACCACCGCCGCACCGCCATGAAGGAAGCGCACGGCATCCCCATGCGCGACCGCCTCATCGGCCGTACCTCCCTGATCGGCACCATGATGACCCCGGTCGCCCCCATCGCGAACTGGGCGCTCGACGTCAAGCCGATCCGTATGGCGATGGAGGCTATCATCGGTGTGCACCGCTCGGCGCCCATGCCGCGCGCCTACGGGCGCACCTTCGAGTCCTGGTTCAAGAAGCACACACCGCTGCCCGGCTCGGGCACGCGCGGCCAGGTGATCTTCTTCCACGGCTGCGCCGGCCAGTACTTCGAGGTCGAGACCTCCATCCACTCCGTGATGGTCCTCGAGCACCTGGGTTACGAGGTCCTGGTTCCCAAGCACGGCTGCTGCGGCCTGGCGCTGCAGTCCAACGGCCTGTACAAGGATGCGCGCAAGTACGTCTCGAAGCTGACCAACGACCTGCGCAGCGTGAACCGCGATGCCCCGATCATTTCCGCGTCCGGTTCGTGCGCGGGCATGCTGCGCCACGAGGCGCACGAGATCCTCGAGATGGACACGCCCGAGCTGACGGATGTGGGTAGCCGCATGTGGGACATCAGCGAGTTCTTGCTGCACCTGTATGACAAGGGTGAGCTGGACACGAACTTCCAGCGCATCGACGTCACCATCCCGTACCACGCGCCCTGCCAGGTGAAGTCTCAGGGCTTGGGTAAGCCGGCCATCGAGCTCATGAGCCTGATCCCCGGTGTGACCGTGAAGGACTCCGAGCAGCCTTGCTGTGGCATCGCGGGCACGTACGGCATGAAGAAGGAGAAGTACGCGATCGCCCAGGCCGTGGGCGCTCCCGTCTTCGACTTCATCAAGCAGGTCAACGCCGAGCTGGCCGCCTGTGACACGGAGACGTGTCGCTGGCAGCTGCGCACGGCCACGGGTGCGAACGTCGTGCACCCGATCTGGCTGATCCACAAGGCCTACGGCCTGCCCAACGGCTGAGATATCAGCGAGTATCCCCGGGCGCGCACGACGGTGCGTTCCCGGGGATATTACTGTTGCCCTATGAGCATTTCTCGTCGCGTCGTTGTTACTGGAGCCTCTACCGGAATTGGGCAGGCAACTGCCCGACTCCTCGCCGAACGGGGGTGGAAGGTCGTCGCCGTGGCCCGGCGTCGCGAGCGTCTGGAGGCCCTCGCCGAGCAGATTGGCTGCGAGTACTGGGCGGCGGACCTCACCGATGAGGCCCAGGTGAAGCAGATGGCTGCCCACATCCTGGAGGGTGGCCCCGTGGATGCGCTGGTCAACAACGCAGGAGGTGCTATCGGCGTCGACCGTGTCGCGGAGGCTGACCCCGCAAGGTGGAGCGCGATGTTTGACCGCAACGTGCTCACCGCCCTGCACTGCTCGCGTGCGTTCTTGCCGGGGATGCACGAGCGCGGGGGAGACCTCGTCTTTCTGACCTCGACCGCAGCCCACGATACCTATCCGGGAGGCGGCGGCTACGTGGCCGCCAAGCATGCCGAGCGCATCATCGCCAACACGCTGCGTCAGGAGCTGGTGGGCGAGCCCGTGCGCGTCATCGAGATCGCGCCCGGCATGGTGCGCACGGAGGAGTTTTCGCTCAACCGGCTCGGCTCTCAGGAGGCCGCCGACCGCGTCTATGAGGGCGTTTCAGCCCCGCTCGTCGCAGAAGACGTCGCGGAGGCGATCGTGTGGACGCTGGAGCGCCCCTCCCACGTCAACATCGACTCGATGATCGTGCGCCCGGTGGCACAGGCGACGAACACCCTAGTGGCTCGGAATACCACCGGAGAGTAGCGCCGCCGCGCCGCTCGTATACATGGAACGAGGCCGGGGCCGCTCGCGCGATGGGGTGCGCGTCGCGGTCCCGGCCTCGGGTCTGTGTCACTCGCTCCAGGCGAGGATAACGTGCTTGCCGCCGGCGATGCCCGTGACCTTTGTCAGCTGTGTGGCCTCGCCTCCGCCCACCGGAGCGGAGTAGAGCTGGTAGCTAAGGTCGTCTTCGAGCTTCTTGAAGGGGGCCAGGATCGCCATGCGCGTGCCGTCGGGGCTCAGTCGCAGGGTCTTGACGATCTCGTGGGTGCCGTCGAGATTCGGCAGGTTCACCTTCGTCCACTCCTCGATGCGCAGGGACTTGTCGGACTCCGTCGTCTGTGAGAGAGGCTTTCCCTTCTTGGAGTACACGGCGTCCTTGTCCACGGTCAGGCACGTCCCATCCGGGGTGACGGCGAGTGCCCCGTAGCATCCGACGCCGCCTTTGTTGGCCGCCCAAGCGTAGTGGCCGATCGCGATGGGAGTGGAATCGGGCAGAATCTGGAAGTCCTGCGTGTTCGAGACTGTGAAGGTGGTGGGAACGGCCTCGGGTGCCTCAGTCTCGGAGGTGAAGCGGTAGAGGGTCCCGACGAAGTCCCCGTTGTCGGGCTTGTCCTCGTGCGCGACGTAGATGGAACCGTCGGGCCCGAACTTGGCGTACGAATTGGAGTACGAGCGCGACCCTTGCGGTACGGGGATCAGATCATTGAGCAGCGTGAAGGAGCCGTCGGAGGACGCGACCGCAACGCGCTCGTTGCCCCCGGAAGTGTCGATCGCGAGGACGCGCTCGAAGTCGGGGGAATAGCAGTGCTCGCGCTCGCAAGCCCCACCCGTATATGTCGTGTACTCGCTCGGGACGGTGAACGTGCGCGTCGCCGTCACCTCGCCCGTAGCGGGGTCGTACGCCGTGATCGTGTCGGTCGTGTTGTCGGAATTGTATTCCGTGGATGCGATGACGATGCCGCGAAGGGGAGCGGTCGACGGGTCGGCTGTGGCCGACGCCGTACCCTGCGCGCCTGTGGTGGAGGTAGAAGAGCTGGATGGAGTCGAGGATGCCCCGCAGGCGGTGAGGAGGAGGGCGCTCGTGGCGGTGGCGATGAGGATGGTGGGAATGGATTTGATGGACATGTGTCACCTCGTGAGTGTGATCGTCGGGTGGCGAACGTTGCAGGATAGTTGTGAGCTGACAAATAAAGCAAGCTCCAAAAAGTGATGCGCGACACCTATCGTTTCATAGCGTTTTCACAGTTTCGCCATAACATTCGCTTAATTGTCGCCCCTACTCTGCGAAGCAATGATGCATAAATCAGCAGAAAGGAGCGTCCCTCATGGCGGACGACAACAAGAACCTGGCGAGTGACACCGAACGCACCTCGATCCTGCCCCAGTCGGGTGGACATGCGGCGGATCGGACCGAAGTACTGCCCACGCACGTAGCCCAGGCGGAAACGGCGCAGATGCCACCGATCGCCCAGCAGGAGGGGGCTGGCGCGTTCGCCGACACGCCCCTGGAGTCTGTCGCGGGGGCTTCTGCCGACGATCAGGCCGGCGACGAGGCCGTGGCTGCTAGCGCCGCGACAGGGGAGCCTGCATCGAAGAAATCCTCGTGGGGCAAGCGAGCGGCCATCGCCGGCGCCGCAGCAGCGGTGCTGTCCATCGGCTTCGGCGCGGGCATCATCACGCATGCGGCCGTTATGGGCGATGGTCAGGACTTCTACGAGCAGGGCTACGAAGACGGCTACAACGACCAGGGTGACGGTGACGAGAACGGTGATTTTGGCCCTGGCGGTCAGCAGCAGCCGGGTAACGGCCAGCAGCAGGGTCCCGGTAACGGCCAGCAAGGCCCGGGTTATGGTCAGCAGCAGGGGCCGGGCTCCCAGCAGGGCGATACGGGCAGCACCCGCCCGGGGCCTCCTCCCGAGGGTGGCCGAGGCCCCGGCAGCAAATCTGGAAGCCAGGGCAGTGCCGACACCTCAAACCAGAATGAGGATTCGACCGCCAACTGAACGATGAGGGCGCGCGAGACGAACGATGTCTCGCGCGCCCTTTATACGAGTGTCGCCACCAGCGTCGAGGCGGCCACGCACACCAGAAGCGCAGCAAAGACGAGGCCGAGAACCCGGTTCGAGACTCTCTTGGTGAACCTGGCCCCCACGATGCCGCCTCCCATGGATGCCGCGGTGAAGAGCGCGACCATGACCCCAGCCTCGGCGGTGATCGTCAGGGTCCCCGCGATCGTGCGCGACGCCAGCCCGAAGG